>Ga0105054_10010523_pt1 | contig 11729 bp, 12 predicted proteins | sample BON02_FD_78091 | JGI IMG/M metagenome (GOLD analysis project Ga0105054, IMG submission 78091) | Freshwater microbial communities from Lake Bonney liftoff mats and glacier meltwater in Antarctica - BON-02 (megahit assembly) | ecosystem: Environmental > Aquatic > Freshwater > Ice > Glacier... | reverse complement strand
CTGGCCCCGGCGATCCGCGTCAACGCCATCTCGCCCGGCCCGATCGCGGCCAACTGGGAAGCCGACTGGGGCATCTCCAAGGAGCACATGGACGAGGCCATCGCCATGACGCCGCTCAAGCGCCTGGGCGACCCGATGGAGATCGCCGAGACCGTCGTCTATCTCGCCTCGGACGGCGCCGGTTACATGACCGGACAGAACCTGCTGGTCGATGCCGGCTGGACCCTGATGGGGTGAACCCAGGAGACCTGAGATGAACTTCCGCGCCGTCGACATCGCCGATCTGATTCCCAAGGACCTGCCCGACGGCCGTGAGGTCGTCGCCGAAGGCAAGGCGCTGGGCGAAACGGTCGAGATGGGTCTCTCGCTCTACTGCGAGGAAAAGGGTGTCACCAGCGAACGCGGCTGGCGCGAGATCGCCCGCGAACAGGGCATCCCCTGCAGTTGCATGAACGTCGGCCTCTCGACCTGGGCCGACACCAGGACCGCGCTGGAGAACATCTACGAGGATGCCAAGTCGCGCGGCGTGCGCCCGCCCGATCGCTTCAACCTGCTGGCCGAACGGCGCATGGGCCTGCCCAAGGACATGCGCAAGGACGCGCCTCAGGAAACCGGGCCCTGTCTGTGGACCGAGCAGGACTGGTGGGAACTGACCCATACCGTGCCGATCCAGCCCGAGGCGGCCGACAACATGATCGGCGGGCCGGGCTCTCTCGACAACGCGCTCGACGCGCTGCGCGTGGGCGTGACGACCATCGGCGTTGTCAGCCAGTACACCTGGCGCTGGCCCTACTGGGACGACGAGACCGCCCAGATCTGCAATGTCATCAAAGCCGGCGGCGTGCTCGCCTCCAAGAAGAGCAAGGGCGTCGTCTTCGATTCCTATCTGGAGGACGGCTATCCCGGTGTCTTCCACGACTACGCCAGCTACATCGGCTGGGCGATGCTGGAGCGTTATGTTGTCGAGGACCTGATCGGGGCGGCCTATGCCAGTTCCTGGGGTGGGCTGACGCAGAACCCGATCGTCAAATCCGCGGTGACCATGGCCCTGGAAGAAGTCAATCCGGACCGGGTGCCGATCAGCTTCCTGCAGGGCGACACCATCGGCAACACGGCCGATTTCGACGCCAACATGGCGGTGCTGGTCAACGACATGATGTACGTGAAGATGACCGACATGCGCTACAAGCTGGGCTGCGCCCCGCTCGCCGTGCCGGTGACCGAGACCGAGCGTATTCCCAACTGGAAAGAAGTCGCCCAGGTCCAGGCGGTCAGCCGCAAGTGCGACGAATACGTCGCCATGCTCGACCCCTATGTCGCCTGGGACAAGATCGAGGCGATACGCGACCGTCTCGCAGAAGGCGGGCGCATCTTCTTCCGCAACGCGCTTTCGACCATGGAGCAGATGGGCATCGACATCAAAGATCCCGCCCGTGTCCTCGTGATCATGAAACGCCTGGGCGCGGAAACCTGCGAGGAACTGTTCGGCGCCGGCGAGCGTGACGACGGCTATATCCGTGGCCGCCGCCCCATCCTGGAGACCGACCTGGTGCGCCAGACGATGGAGAAGCGCAAGGTCCTGCTCGACCAGCTTTCGGCCAAGGGCGAAGTCGCCGGCTGCAAGGGACGCAAGGTTCTGGTCGCCTCGACCGACGTTCACGAATTCGCCAAGTTCCTGCTGACCTCGACCTTCGATGCCGCCGGTTCCAAGGTGATCGACTGCGGCATCAACCGCGACCCCGAGGACATCGTGAAGGTGGCGCTGGAAACCGCAGCCGACGCCATCGTCATCACGACGCACAACGGTGTCGCCCGTTCCTTCGGCACCAAGCTGATGGCGGAGATGCGGAACGCCCACGTCGATGCCGCCGTCTTCATGGGCGGCGTGCTCAACGAGGACATCGAGGGCTCCGACATTCCCGTCGATGTGCGCGGCGATCTTCACGGCATGGGCGTGGCCACGCCCGGTTCGATCGACCAGTTGGTCGATGCCGTTGCCGGTCTGGCGCCGCGCGCGGCATCGTGAACCTGGAGCTTGTCGCGCTTGCCGATTTCGGCAGCACGTTCACCAAGCTGACGCTGGTCGAGGCCGGCAGCGGTCGCCGCGTGGCGTCCGCCGCCTCGCCCACCACGGTCGAGAGCGACGTGATGGAAGGCTATGGACGGGCGCTGGAGAGCGCCCTTGCCGCTGTCGGTGAACCGGCCACGGTGATCGACAAGCTTGCGGCCTCCAGCGCCGGAGGCGGCCTGCGGGTCGCCGCGGTCGGGCTGGTCGGCGACTACACGGCGGCAGCGGCGCGGCAGGCCGCCCTCAACGCCGGCGCCAAGGTCGAACTGGTACTGACCGGGCGGCTCGACGCCAGAATGTGCGACCAGCTCACCGCGGCACAGCCCGACATCGTGCTGTTTTCGGGCGGCACCGACGGCGGCCAGCAGCGCCAGATCCTGGAAAACGCCGAGGCCCTGGCCCGGGTGCCCTTCACGGCCCATGTCATCGTTGCCTGCAACAACGAGATCGCCGAGCGGGTCGCGGCCCTGCTGGGCGACGCCGGACACCAGAGCCACATCGTCGCCAACGTGCTGCCCGACATCGACCGGCTGGACATCGAACCGGCACGCGCGGCGATCCGCGATCTCTTCATCGAACACGTCATCATGGGCAAGGGCCTGTCGGACACGGCCGAGTTCGGCCGCACCGTGGTGATGCCCACGCCCGAGGCGGTGCTGGTGGCCACACGCCTGCTGGCATTGGGGCCCAGTGGCGATGACGGTATCGGCGACCTGCTGGTGGTCGACATCGGCGGTGCAACGACCGACGTTCATTCATCCGTGACATTGGAACGCCTTCCCGTCGGCATCACGCCCAAGGGCCTGCCGCCCCTGCCCCTGGCGCGCAGTGTTCAGGGCGACCTGGGCATGCGCTGGAGCGCGCTGGGTGTGCTGGACGCCGATCGCGACTGGCTGACCCGGCAGCACAGTGATGTCGGCGGCATGGAAGCAGCCTGCCGGGCGCGCCATGCCCGGCCGGACTTCCTGGCCGAAGATGAAACCGAAGCCGGGCTTGACCGCCTGCTTGCCGTCTCCTGCCTGACCCATGCGGTCGAGCGCCATTGCGGCACGCTGGCGACGGTCTATGTCCCCGGACAGGGTTCGCGTTTTGTGCAGGAAGGCCTCGACCTGCGTGAGATGCCGCGTGTCATCGGCACCGGCGGCATGCTCGCCCGCGACGCAAAGGGCGATACCACGCTGGATACCGCACTGGGACGCCGCACCAAGGGTTCGCTGGTGCCTGCCGCGCCAGCCGTTGCCATCGATCGCAGTTATGTGCTGGCCGCCGCGGGGTTGCTGGCCTCACGCGATCCGCATGCCGCCTACAAGCTGATGATCAGCGAACTGGAGTTGTAGCTCGCGCCTGCCGGTTCAGTCGAAGGGCCAGACCGCAAGCCCGTGGACGGCATTGCGCACGTCCATGGAGAAGTTGACGCTCTTCACCGTCTCCTGCCGCGTCATGTCGTGGATCGACACGGTGGAGGGCGAGGAACCCGCCGCGACCCGGTCGTCATCGATGACGCAGAGGCCGCGCCCGAAGGCCTGGCGGGCGATCATCGAACTGTCGACGCCGCTCATCTCCAGGGCTTCCTCGGGGTAGCGCGGCACGGGCACACCGGCGGCCCCGCCGTTCCAGAAGTAACGCACATGGTCGCTGGCCGTGTCGTTGACCAGCAGGCCCTCTTTCCACGGCCGGGCATTGTGCACCAGCAGTGGCAGGCGCGCGGCCATGGTGATCTGGCCGCCGGCGATGCGGATCATGCAGCCGGTGTGGCGGCCGCTGACGAACATGCCGCGGCCGTCGCAATGGATCATGTTGATGTGGAGTTCCTGCGACATCGCCGGCCCGTCGTCCTTGCCCGGATCGAAGCCGCGGGCAGAAAAGGCTCCGTCGCCGCCGCACACAAGCTGCACGCCCCAGAAGGTGCGGTCCTCGTCGAGATCATGGGCGATCACGGCATCGAAGCCGGTCGAGGTCATGAACAGCTTGCGCTGCCAGATGCAGATCTCGTGGCAATGGCGCAGGTAGCGGTTGCGGAACGACCGCTTGATGTTGAACTGGGGATCGAAGACGAAGATCTCGTCGCTGGCCGCGACATAGATGTCCTCACCGTCGATGACGATGCCGCGCAGGCCGCGGTCCCAGCCGCGCCCGGAAAAGTCGATGTCGCCGCGATCCCAGTCATAGACCTGCCGGGCGACACCGCTCTCCATGTCGATGATGAAGATGCCGCCGTGGCTTTGCCCCTGGTCGCTGCCGCGCACGACCGAAGTGGCGATAAGCCGGGGCAGGCTCATGCCTGCGCCGGGCGGCCGAGTTTCTCGGGCGGAGCGTAGTCGAAGATGAAATGGATGCGGTTGTCCTGGCCGGTGTTGGAGACGCTGTGTTCGCGCTGGTTGTTGATCTCGTAGGCCTCGCCGACTTTCATCGTCACCAGACGCTTGTCGACGGTGAACTTCACCTGCCGGTTGGTCGTGATCGGCACGTGGATGCGGTGGATCATGTGGAACGAGGGATGGTCGTCGGTATGCGGCGGGATCACCGTGCCCGGACGCATGCGGGCGGCGACGGCGCGCATCACCATGCCGCCGGGCGGATAATGGCGCTTCAGCAGGTCGGTCATGATCGGCATGGCCTGCTGGGCAAAGAGATCCCAGCCCGACTTGCGCTGCACCTTGATCGCCGGCCAGCCCTCGCAGAACAGCAGCACGATGGACTGGGTATCCAGGTGCACGACGTAGTCGCGCTGGCGCGTGTCGTCGAGGAACCAGACGGATTCATCGACGCCCAGGATGGCGTCGCGCAACGGCGCGACATCGACCTTGCCCAGGCGCTTGAAGGGAATACCGATGTCCATGAAACCGGACAGCCATCTGTGGTTGGGACCGGTGGCGACCCTACCGCAGAGCACCCCGGATCGGCAATGGCACGGGCCTACCAGACGCCGATCGGCCAGCGCCCCGGCACCGCCGGTGCCGTCTGGTGCGCGACTTCGTCATCGCTGGTGGTGATACGCAGGCGGCGGCGGATCAGGTGGTCGAGCAATCGGTCGCGCATTTCTGCCCGGACCGCCTCGTAACCGCCATCGCGGCCATGGTCGTGCAACTCCTGCGGGTCGTTCTCCAGATCGAACAACATGGCGGGTGCTGCCTGGAAATGGACGTATTTCCAGCGCGCGGTGCGGACCATGAAGGCGCGCGCCTGGGAGGGGTCCAGGCCCAGCGCCACCCGCGCAGGTTTCTTGGCAAAACAGCAATCGGAGAAGGCCGCATCGCGCCAGTCCTGCGGCTTCTCCCCCGCCAGCAGCGGGACCAACGAGCGGCCCTCCAGGCGGTGCGGCTGGGGCTCCCCGCCCGCCATGTCGAGGAAGGTCGCCGCCAGATCGATCGCCTCGGCGAAACCCTCCACCACCCTGCCCCGCCCGCCGCGGGCGCAGGGCCGCGGGTCGGCCACGATCAGCGGCACACGCACGATTTCCTCGTGGAAGAGGTCCTTTTCGCCCAGCCAGTGATCGCCAAGATAGTCGCCATGGTCGGAGGTGAAGACCACGACCGTGTCGTCGGCCAAACCCTTTGCCTCGAGGAAAGCCATCAGGCGACCGACGTGATGATCGATCTCGGCGATCAGGCCCATGTAGGTCGGGATGACGTTGGCACGCACCTCGTCGCGCGAAAACTCCCGGCTCTCGGCGTGGTCCATGAAGGCGGCAAAAACGGGATGGGGATCGTCACGTTCGGCCTCGCAGCGGTTGGCCGGCGCCAGGGGTGCGTCGCGGTAGAGCGCGTGCCAGGGGGCCGGCGCGATATAGGGCCAGTGGGGCTTGATGTAGGAAAGATGCAGGCACCAGGGGCCTGCGTCCGCCTGGTCGACGAAGGCCATGGCCCGGTCGGTCATCCAGGCGGTTTCGCTGTGTTCGGGCGCGACGCGGGCGGGCAGATGGGCATGGCGCATGTGCCAGCCCGAAAGAATCTCGCCGTCCTCTCCCAGCGCCGCATTGGCGATGTCGTGCCAGGGGTGTTCGGCTTCGTATCCCTGCGCCCACAAGAAGCGGTTGTAGGCCAGATCCGGGTCGGCCATGTGGTCGGGATAAAGCCCGTCGTCGCGCTCGAAGGGTTCGAAGCCGCATTCGCGCACGCCAAGGCCCGGATCGGCATCTGGGTCGAGCCCCAGCCGGGCGAACGTGGCGGCGTCGTGGACCATGTGGGTCTTGCCCGCCAGGGCGACCCGGTAACCCTGCCCGCGCAGCACCTCGCCCATGGAAGGTTCATCGATGCGCAGGGCATATCCGTTGCCCAGCGCGCCGTGGCTGAAGCCGTAACGCCCGGTATAGGTCGACATGCGCGAACCACCGCAGACCGGCGCCTGTACGAAGGCGTTGGAAAAGCGCGTGCCGCGCGCCGCCAGGGCGTCGATCGCCGGCGTTTTCAGCACGGGATGACCGGCGCAGCCGAGGTAATCGGCGCGCAACTGGTCGGCCATGATGAAGAGGATATTGGGTCTGGTCTGCTCGCTCATCGCACCCCGCATACTGCAGGGGCATGACAGCACGGCCGGCGCTGCAGGCAAAGTCCGGCGTGATTCAGCCTTCGACCATCATGCCGATGACGATCAGCACCTGATAGTCGCGTTTGCTGCAGCCCTGCACCGTGGGCATGGCCGTGCCCGGGCTCATCGGGAACACTTCGGTGGGCGTGTTGTCAGGGGTGCAGGCCTCTCCGGCATCCCGCGCGGTATAGAGCGCTGCGCGACAGCCCAGGTGGGTGACGTCGTAGATCGTCGCACCGTCGGTGAGGCTCCAGGCCTGCTGGCCGGAGGCATCGGCGGGTTCCACGGTCAGGACCGCAGTCACCTCGCGTCCGCCCGTCACGACATAGCGGCCCGGCGGCAGCGAAAACTCCGGCGCTTCCATGATCAGCCCGTGTTCCTCCAGCCACCATGCGGCAGGATCGAACTGCCAACCATCGGGCGCCACGCCACCAGCCGCGGTCAGCGCGTCGTAGTCGCGCACCCAGACGCCGCGCGGCCCCGGGTCCACGGCCCAGAACCCCCAGCTTGCCGCATCACTGCCCGAAGTTGCCGAGGAATCGCCAAGCGCCGCGATGTACTGGGTCGGCCCGCGCACGAAGGTTGCTTCCGCCCGTGCCGGCCCAGCAACCAGCAGAACGGCGCCAATCCATCCAAGCAAGCGCACCCACAACCAGCAAAGCGCAGAATTCTTGCTTGTGGTGATCATATCCTGCTCCTCCGTCGGGTGCCGGCCCTGCCGCGTTCACCAAGGCGCCAGAGTCGGCGCGAATGGCTCCTTGCATCAGAGGCAGCAGAGTAGCCCCGTCCAGCCCGGTGGGGGCAATGACAAGTCGGTGACCATGGATGGCAGGGACGAAGTTTGCTCGGGCAACATCGGCGTCCGAAGCCGGATGCTCGCGACTGGAGGGAACCAAGCCATGATTCCCTCCAGTCGCGAGGCGCATCCGCCGCCGTGATCCGAACACCGCATGCGGCATCCGGAAAAGTGGCGACCCCTACGGGAGGAGGCGCGCCAGCCTGGAAACCCGCAGAAAATCTGGACTTATTCGCGGCTGTGATGTGCCGAGTGTAGCATCCAAGTGTATCGGATCAGCAACCTCATAATGGACAGTGCCCTTCCCACCACGCCTTGCACCTTGACCCTTCTCAGCAGATGATTGTTGTCATGGGGGAAAAGGCAAGCAACTGGATGTTGGGAACAGTGCTCATGCTCGTGGGCATTCTGTTTGCCTTGGGATTGGCTTTCCATGCGTTGGCCGAGGTCATAGGAGGCATCGTTGCCTTCATCGGTGCAGCTACGATTTTTCATCTCCAACGCAACAATGAACTTGGTGATGAAGAAACCCATCGACACCAACTACGACGACGCGCCTATGCTTTGGTGACTGCTCGACTCAGTCAATATCGAGAAACTGTCTCGTTCATTAATGACTACTTCGGTCAAGCCTTGCAACTTGGCGCGGGTGTGGATGGACTTGCACGCCGCCTAGGTGATTTGGCATGGCCTGACTATCTCAACCTTGACTGGGAACACGCGCGCCACATCGACGCTGAGGACATCATTTCTATCGAAACATTCCGCGTGTCGGTCAACCACAACAACAGACAAATCATGATTGCCACGGAAGACGGAAGGCAGGCAGGTCGGCTACCCGGTTTCTGCGCCGGAAGAACTCAAGACACCGTGGCCCGTGCTGATGAGATCATTGCAGACTTTCTGGAGAAGGAAGCACTTCCGCCTCTTGTGGCCCATCGCCGCAAACGTCAAATGAGGGGTGCCAATCCGGCTGAATAGGTCAAGCATCAACAGTATAATTGGCCCCACCAACGCATCTCCGTTGACACAGCGGTCGTATCCAGAGCATCGTCTTCACCACAACCCAAGGAGGATGAAATGGCTTTACGAGATGGCCTTTACCGTGTGCATTTCCAGACGCCGATGGGTGAAGGAAACGGCGTTGCAGTTCTCGAAGGCGGACGGCTACGCGGTGGGGACTCGATGATCTACTACGTCGGAACCTACAAGCAGGACGGCGACCGGTTTACGGCAGAGGTCCAAACAGACGAGCACAGCAATATGCAAGGGATGGCTTCGGTCTTTGGCGTGTCCAAGGCGAGCATCACCATCCAAGGAAAGACCGGCAATGACACGGCAGAGATGACAGGCTCCAGCCCACAGGCTCCGGGAGTGGCATTCAAGGCAAGCCTTCATCGGCTCCACGATTGACGCCCGCTCCCCCAATTCACGACCCGGCAGAAACCCTCGACGTCGGGATTAAGTGCCACCCTAGACTGAGGATGGACTCTAGGTGTAGCCCCGGTAGCAGGATCAGCCCCGTACTCCTCCTGTCCACTGTACGTGTTACCGCTGGTCAGACCCTTGGTGGGACGGCTGGTGAAGAGGGTCGTGGGGTAACCATCATCCCTGTCCCTCTTGGGTGGTCCCATCAAGTGTTAGGACGCCGGTACGCCGGCCCATGGCCATCCCCACAGGACCACGGCCAGGCTGACAGGCAGGCACCGGTGTCGGCAGTCAATGCGGACCTGCCTGAATGTTCTGGCCGCAAAATCTGAGGCCTCCACCTAGGGTGACGCATCGTGCCGGTGTCCCCCGTGCCCCCGTCATCGGCTCTACTCAAGCCCTGCCCTGCCAAGGCTGCCCCGATCCGGCGATGATCGAACGTGTAGCGAGCGCCATTTAACGGGAGCGCAGCGCGGCTGAATTGGGAGGCGGGTGCCTTCGATATAGCCCCTTGACGTGGGTGTAATGAATACCCAAATGGTCGTTTGGCAATTCGTTACACACCAGAGGATCACATGGCCAAGGGCAAGTTCGTCGCATACTACCGGGTCTCGACAGAGCGGCAGGGCCGCAGCGGTCTAGGCCTCGACGCACAACGCAAGGCAGTCAGCGACCACCTCAATGGCGGGCCATGGGAGTTGGTGCAGGAGTTCACTGAGGTGGAGAGCGGCAAGCATGCCGACCGGCCCGAACTGATCCAGGCACTCCACCTCTGCCAGATCACCGGGGCACGTCTCCTCATCGCCAAGCTGGACCGGCTCTCCCGCGATGCCCACTTTCTGCTGGGCCTACAGAAGGCAGGCGTGGCGTTCGTCGCGGCGGACATGCCGGAGGCCAACAGCATGACCGTAGGTGTCATGGCCCTTGTTGCCCAGCACGAGCGGGAGGCTATCAGCCATCGCACGAAGGCGGCTCTTGCGGCAGCGAAGGCGCGAGGTGTGAAGCTAGGCAACCCCAACGGTGCGGCGCACCTCCATGGGCTGGGAAACGATGCTGCCGTGGATGCCATCAAGGCGAAGGCGCAGGCCCATGCCGAGACACTGCGGCCCACCATCGACGGCTTACGGGGACAGGGCATCACTGCTCTGCGTCCGATGGCCGACATGCTCAATGATCGGGGCATCCTCACGCCGCGCAATGGGCGCTGGCATCCCGCGTCAGTCGCTCGCCTTCTCGACCGGCTTGGCGTCTCCGCATAGCCGAAGCCTACTCAGCAGCGGCAATGACCTTGATCGGGAACGGACAGCCATACGCGTCCGCCGCTTCACGCATGAAGTTGGCGTACACCTCAGACCGATGGACTTGCCCGTAACCGGGAAGGCCGCTGGCGAATGGCTGCGCAAAGATCGCGTGACATCGCATGCCGTTCTGCACCTCTGTGCCAGCCTGCCAGACCGCAGCCCCCAAGATGATCGCCCCCGCCACGATAGCTTTGCCAACGTCCATGCAGCCCCCCTCTGGTTGGTCGTGGAACACGCTAAACCTTGACGCGAGACTCCGGGAGAATCATCTACCGCACCTTGGGGGACCGCCATGGTTGCCCGTAGGGAGGAACAACACCATGACCATCACCGCAGGCCGCTTCATGTTCGAGTACGCGCTTGGCCACGTCTTCTGCCGAGTGCCGGGCATCGGGCAAGCCTTGCTCGCCACCGCCTATGACCATCCCGCAGAACGCCGGTTCACCTTCGACCGTTGGTCTGTTGTTCGGCGGGAGTGTTCGCCAGCCTAGCCCATCAGCCCAATGCGATATGACCCGCCCGCTGCTCCAGCGTGAGTGTGAGCCGTATCGGTCTTTACCATGACGGCCCGTGCGCACCTCCCGAGGACCACGGGCCGTCATTGCGTCGGTAGCAGGCAAAGCAGGCCGATATCCCCTCCAGACTCCTAGGAGAGTCACTGGTGCGGCAGAGGCGCATCGGGCCACCCCTGTACCGGACACATCATCAGACGCGCCTCCATGACTCTCTCTGTGCAAGCATGTGCCCTCCCGGACCCTCCGCCACCAGCATCCGGCGAGACGGCCCGAATGCGGGTCAGGCAATAGGTTCCACCCTCGACGGACTCAAGCCTCCGCCCAACCAACCTCAGGCCTCATCGGAGTCACGGCATGCAATGCACGAAGCAACCCCCGGAGGTCATCCCCCTGCACCCCCATGGGCGCGCCGTGGTTGACCGTGATGCCCTGCCCGCCATCCGGGCCATTCCTGCGATAGGCACCAGAGGCCAGCGATGGAAGATCAACACCGCCACCCTTTACCGGCCCCGAGCGTTCGCTTGGGTGAAGAACAAGGGATCAACGTGGCCCTGTCCGGTCCAAATGGAACGGCTGTGCTGCGACTGGGAAGCGGGCACCTTCATCCGCCATCGGAACGGCAACACCCTGGACTGCCGTAGAGCGAACCTTGAACTGGTTGGCGACAAACTCGGTACATTTCGGGCAGACCATGAACAACGCGAGAGTTGGGATGTAGCCGCAGCCGCAGGGATCGCCACCCCCGACCGCCTTCCCATCGAAGCGTGGCGGCTATGGTGTCAAGGGCGGGAAGTTCCCCAAGTGGCAGACCTTCTGCGGGCCACGGTCAAGGACACGGCGGACGCCCTCTCCCGCATGTGGGCTGACCCTCTGGCGTCAGAGGTGCCCGTGTCCAATCGAGCCGACTAACGACCGGGCCACGGGGGCACCTCAAGGTCGCCATAACTCACCGCAGCGACACCTTCGGCGAGAACTGCGGCGCGACAATCAAAGTGAGAGCGCAGCGTCAATATGACCTTGCCCTCGTTGAGCGTCTCCCTTGACGCGCTGACTATGCAGCCAAGCTGATTTGGCTGGCAAGCCATCTCTGTTCG
>Ga0105054_10010517_pt1 | contig 11733 bp, 13 predicted proteins | sample BON02_FD_78091 | JGI IMG/M metagenome (GOLD analysis project Ga0105054, IMG submission 78091) | Freshwater microbial communities from Lake Bonney liftoff mats and glacier meltwater in Antarctica - BON-02 (megahit assembly) | ecosystem: Environmental > Aquatic > Freshwater > Ice > Glacier... | reverse complement strand
CGGGGACTGTAGACTATAAAGGCACGACGACCGTGACTGGTGCCGACACCCAAATACACGCCCAACTCTCCCCGTGGTGCCAGCTTGGTGTGCTCTACGAGGTCCCGGCCTCGATGCACAACAATAGCACATCCGAAAGCACGGAAAAATGAGAAGTCGGGCTGCTTGTGATATCTGTGATAACAAGGTGATTCCATGCCAAGACTACAATGAGGCGTGCAGTTGTATATGTCAGTGGCGAGCAACACTGCCGCACCCGAGAATTCTGGTGGCATCTTAGACTGCAAGAGATATGTCAGGGCCCATGCCGTGCGAAGTTTGTCGCAATCACGGCCTGTCATCTGCTTCCATTGACCCATCGTGCACTCACGGTTCCACAAAATCAAATATTACGTGTTTTGAACAGGCTATTTTTGTACTCCTGCTCGAAGCCTGAACACCCCCCAATGAGTGATCACTCATGTACTACCGGGAACTGATCGCGGAACCTTCGTTACGGTAGTTGGAGCCTCAGTCACCTGGGCTATTTATACCCAGGGACAACTCCTGTTGTGATCAAGCTTGATCACAACAGGAGTTGTCCCTGGGTATGAATAGCCCAGGTGACTATTGTCATCACCCCTTCAATCTGTGTGAATAGAGGTAGCTTTGCCTGGCAAGCTAGGGCTGCCAGAGTTGCATTTGGAGAGGATGCCATGAGATCCGGGTGGAATGGGTCTCACTCGACCCGTATGTATGTCTAGCCTATTTGCCAGATAGCAGGCAAAGGTGACTTCGTTTGTGCTGGCCTTTTTCCAGCTAAGGTGCTGCGCTGTGTCCTGCAGCTCTAAAAGGTTGAGGCAGCCGTTGTCCTGCAGGGCCTCTCGATGACTGATTTCAAGCATTTGTCTGGTTCCGTCGTTGAATTGACTGCATCGTTCGAGGTGGCCCCGTACAGACGTGAAAAACGTGTCGAGCGGGAGCTTCACCTAGAGCCCGCCTTTCTCCCTAGGGAAAGTAAAGAGGCAGGTAGCGTGCCTTTTCCTAGATTCCAGGCGTTCTTGTATGCTCTGACCCAAAATGCTGTAAGTGTCTTGAGATCAGATTCTGGCCAGTCAACCAGTGGGACTGACAAGGAAAAGAGGAAGGGAAGGCACATCGAGATAACCTTGAGTCGTTGACCGATTCTAAGATTGTCAATCTTATTCAATTAGGCCACCACCTCTATGGCTGTGTCAATAACTTTACTCCGTTGAGCTTTGGCATCTAGCCACATGTTGTAGAGAATGCCTAGTAGACGAACATAGATTCTACCGTGAACAACCCTAAGATCCTTACCTTGGTAACTGATGCCGCTAGGGTCTAATATTCGATACACTGGGTGCATTGAGCTTTCAGACTTAAAATGATGTGGGCTACGGTTTCGGCCGCAGGTCCCACATCTCTGGAGGAGTCTTCGGACTTCGAGTGCATTGCAAGCTATTGGAACCTCCTCGTCTTCCGGATTCGAGTCTTTGGCGGAGTTGGAGTGCATGTGTTTCAGGTCGTGTGTTTCTTGGAGGACCGCCTTTGAGGTGTGGTACGGTGGTGCCCAGGGTTTCCGCTTTCGGACTGTCCAGTTGCGTCCTTCTGTCTGCGGACCTCTCCTTTGCCATAGAGGGCTCTTGTGACCAGATTTTTTTCATGAAATATCTTCAGCCCGCTCCATTCCTGAAAAGCGCTCACTATGTTAAGCATGGAGTTGGCGTCTTCTGTAGAGCTGACATAGAGTGAGAGGTCGTCGGCGAAGGCTTGGTGGTTCCAGTCGGGGACCCTGCGTACTCGGTGGGAAATACCAGTGGAATTCAGGAGTCGTCGAAAAGTGTTAATAAAGAGGTCGAATAAAAAAGGAGACAGGGCCGAGCCCTGGACCGAGCCCGTGTCTAGCTGGATGGCCACAAAGGATTTATCTCCGAACAGGATCTGCATAGTGGAGCGTTCGTAGTTGCTATGCAGTAGGGAAACGTCTGGAACTTCTGACTGAAAACCACCCGAGCCTCAAGTAGTTTTTCGATGCAGACATAGTGCCCGGTGAGAATGATGTTTATCAGTATCCAAGCACGTTTACGGAAGGCCTCTGGAAGGCCTCTGGTGCTCTTTTGAAGAGGTCGGCGGGCATTTTGTCTTTGGACTTATGATTTGCCATTCTGCAAACGTAGAGTAAGAACTCGCAAAAGGTTTTGATGGGATACCGAATTGTCTCCCTCAAGTCGATGGTTCTGTGTGAAAAGTTCTTTGACTTGCAAAGAAAGTCCATGTCGTTGACTTGTTTTCTATTTGAACGGAAATTGTCCGGGTCTAGGCTGGGGCAGCTCTGGTGCGGTCAGAAATGAACCACTTTACGGTCTATTGTGCCTCTTCCTCCACGCTCAACCGTTGGATCTCAGTGGGTGGGACCGGACCTTTGTGCTTGTGAGGATGGCTGAACTGGGCGAAAGGAAAAAGGGAAATGGTTTGGAAAAAGGATTCCACCACCGTCATACGATTTTCCTTGCTCCACGGGCCTGTGAAGTATGTCAGCGTGGGTGGAGACAAAGTACGCAGAACGTGTCGGGTCGACCATGCCAACAGGACGGGGACATCAGTGAGGGATTTGGCCGTCACTGCTATGTGCGGATCATTGAATGTTGTTGCATATGTGTCTGGCAAAAGGGAGGATATCCATTCGTCTACTTTGGCTTTGAAGTTGGGCCGTGAGACTTCTGTTGTGGAGAATTCCCAACGAAAGCCCGTTGGGCATGGGTGGTCGCCCTGTTGCAAGTTAGTGACAGTGCCGTTCTTGTTCATTACTCGTCGGACGCCATTGATGCCGTGGTCGAATATGTATTTTTTGGCGTCGCCTCTCCTCTGTTTCCTTCCCTCAGATAAGCCTCATCCAGTTTGAGCAGGCGGGCTTGTGTTTGATTTCTGCCTGTAGTATGTATGCCCAATTAGGAGAGATTTGGATGTGTCTGAGGATTGCCTCCGGGAGGAGGTTGAGGCCCATGAGTCCGCCATGACCTTAAGGCCCACTCGAGTAGCTTTGGTGACGGTGGCGTCTTCTGTGGCTGGCATGCCTCTGCATAGGCAAATGCCTGAGTGGCGTGTAATCAGCAGACTCTGACGTGCTCCTTGTTTGTTTCCTGCCTTCCTTCGGTGCCTGCTTATTTCCGCTTTTTCTTGAAGCTGCAGAGCTTCGCTACGCATGATTTCTTGCTCTTTCCGCATCTTGTTCAGAAGTGACTCCCTTGTTTCTGCTTCGGATTCGTTACGGGTAAGGGGGGATACTTTCTTCTGCACGTTGCTGTGCCATGACAGAGGGTTCCTTTAGAAGAAAACAACATCTACCCTATCGCTAGGGATGTTGCAGTTTCGTTTAAGTGCCTTTAAGGTGGAAATGAAATCTTCAACCGGGAGAGCGAAGCGCAGGACCCCGTTATCGTAGCTCTGGTGTCTCGATGCGAATGAACAGACCTTGGGATTGGAGAGGTGATAATTCCAGGTGATTGCGTTGTCGAGCGTGGCACGATGGTTTCCCCGGCTCCAGGAGTGGTATTTGGAGGAGACTAGGGCGCCTCCTGTCCCCTGGCAGAAGTCATGCAGACTATCGTCAGCCTTAAGAATGTTGTCTGGTGGGAGAGAGTACCCAGTTCGCCCGCCAGCTGGTGCGCAATTGAAGTCGCCGATAAGGATTATTCTATCGTTTAGGTGCTTCAAGATCCAGGCTTTGATGATATCCCATACTTCGTCTCGCTCAGCTAGATGGGCAGCCGTGAATTGATAGAGATGAATAATAACAAATCTGCCACCACGCTTGGTGATGGTCGACAGAGCCAGGGACCTACCACCAGTGATCGGGTGGATGCCCACTCCCCGTCTTACTTGTCGCCACGGTTGAAGCGCCGGGAAAGAGGTGGAGGGGAAGTGGTAGGAGTTCAGAGCCTTGAAGGTGGTGAAATTATAGTGCCCGTTCGATGAGTGGTAAGAGTCATATTCTTGGAAAATGCTTGTTAAGTTCGTTGTGCGGGGTGCAATGCAATATGGGTGCATACCTGTAGCAAGCAGACCAATGCCTCGAAGGGGTTCCTTCCAGAGCCTGCAACTCGGGCTAGTCCTGAAGGTGTTTGACGGGGGGGACGAAATTGTGTCTACCGGGTTGGTGGACTCAGGCCTGGCCAGAGTCGGAGGAATGTCTAGCTTGTTTGTGAACCGTTTTAGACAAAGGAGGAGATTCTGAAAAGAGTAATGGGTGCCTGAATAGCATTGGAAAAGTGCTCTGGTCATGTCCACTGGGATCGGGTCTCCTGAGTGCAGCCCTGGGGCTAGGCCAGCCAGCCTGAGCAGTATTCCAATTCTGGTGATGTCTCCCCCCACCCGAGTGCGAAACGCAAGTAGCTCCGCTTCCAATCTGCCAATAATGGTCCCGGCATTGTGAAGTCGCCAGGTGTGTTGGAGTATCACATCAGCGTACATCTGCGCGGAGTCGTCTGCTGTAACGGATGTTTCGATTGCTTGTGCCAGTTCCTGGGGTGTTAGTCTGTCCTGCTCAGGGAGACTGAATAGGTCGTCGTGTGGGCGCAGATTTGGGACACTGACATGCGACCTCACTTGCAAGTGTGGCTCGGTTGGTCAGAGCGAGGGACTGTTAATCCCTTTGTCACGGTCATCGGTTCGATTCCGTGTAAACCCCGAGATCTCAGATTCCCATGGATTTGAAACTACATAGACCCTCAATCAAGTGTACTAAGCTACCATTGAAAGTAATGAAAGCAATCATCATCATCAAGGATATTGGGTGTTCGCTATGAGGACACTGACAAGGATATTGGGTGTTCAGAGAAACACTATGACATTGACAAGGATATTTGGTGTCTATACGGACACTGACAAGGATATTGGGTGTTCACTAGCTTTTGTAATCACAGCTTGCCTTGTTGTTGTTGCATGTGCAGAAATACTCTTACTTCTCCGCCCTGTCCACGCCCAATTTCTACGTGTCTTCTGCACCCCACGGGGGGAGTTTTCCACTCTCCACTCTGTTATATTGTTTGGAGCTGGACAAGCACCACAGCGTCTCTCTGCAGCCACATCAGGGGTTTGTACCTGCTTGCTTAGGTCTCTTTGCATTAGAGCATTTTGATTGCATACGCAACCCAGTGGGTACAACATGCGAACAACATCTCATAGCATGGCCCCGTGGTCCAGAGTTGTCTCTTCGTGAGGAGTGCGCAGGGCGTGGACCAGTTTGTATTGTTGACATGTCGTGCTTGCCCGGGCGTGCATGCTCTTTCAAGCTCAAAAAACAATGTCCCACACCAGCAACAAGTGCCCTGCATAGATTAGCCCAATCCCCTGGTCCTCCGCACCACCTACATAGTCCAGTGATTAAGTTGGGGTTTCACCAACAAAGAACTGAAGGGGAAAAAAAAAAAAAGCTACAACACAAATATTGTCGATTGTTTGTACCCATCGCCGGGTCGGCCTTATTCTAGGTCGGCAAAGGTCCAGCACAGTCTCTTGGTGGTCAAGTGATTAGTTGTGTCCTTACTGAGTTACCACCCGCTTAGTTTAATGATCACAGAGTCAAGTTGGGCCTTCACCACCCAAGAAAGAAAGAAAGAAAAAAAGAAAGGACTGTCTCAAGAAAGCATACAAGAATATCTGTATAAATGTATTTGTGTACATAATTGTAGCAATCATGAACATGATCATAATGATAAAATATATGTCCATCTTTCTGAATCCCTCTCCGTCTCTGCTTCCCATTTTGACTCTCTCAAAGCGTGCTGGCAGTCGCTGCATGCGTGCGTGGTGCTGTCGCATTCAGCGCGCCCACTTGCATTTTTTGCCTTGATGGTAAGGCCGGTGCGCATGTCGCGCCGCTGGCGCGTCGCCAAGGGGGAGTCGACGGAGCGATCATAGGCAGGTATATCAAGGAGTTCTGCGCCTACAGCGATAGGTACCCCTTGGGCCACAAGTTGGAGACGCCTGAAATTGCGATTGAGCTCTCCCTCCAGCCGTTCCGTGCCTTCAGCACCGATGGCGTGATCATATTTTCTGACATCCTAACTCCGCTGCCTTCGATGGGCATCATTTGATGTTATCAAGGGCTCAGGCCCGAAAATCTTTGAGCCCATCCGCTCGATGGACCAGGTCAAGAAACTCAAGCCGATCGACGACCCTGACAAGACAGTGCCTTTCCTGCGCGAAATTCTCGGGTCGTCGCGCAAGGAGACCGAGGGCAAGGCCACCCTGCTTTGTTTCGTCAGCCTGCCCTTCACGCTCGCCACCTACTCGGTGGAGGGCAAGACGAACAAGGACTGCTTCCACACCAAGGCGATGATGTACAGCGAGCCTGCTATTATGCATACACTCCTCGACCATATCGCTGTCAACGTTGCAGATTATGCGTCCCACCAGATCGAGTGCGGGGCGCAGGTTCTACGAGCACACCATCTAGGACCCGACGACCTTGACATCTTTGACAAACCATATGCTGACAATTCAATTGCACTAAGCAGGGCCAAACATCCTGACGTGCCCATCATTTATTTCGCCAACATCGGTTCGGCATACCTGGAGAGACAAAAGGATATGCACGATGACATGATCTGCATGAATTGCAATGTGGACATGGCAAAGGCACGCAAAATCATTGGTAGCAAGGATATTCGGGTAACGTGGATCCCCTCATGCTCCTTGGCCCAGAGGTGTGTATCTGTGAGTCGGTCCGCAAGTGCGTGGGCAGGGCTGGTGGCCCTGGACACATCCTCAACCTTGGTCACAGCGTGATTCAGGTGATCAGTGAAGAAAAACAATTATCAGAATCTTTGCACGAATTAATTCGAATTGATTCATTAATTAAATTTCAAAAACCCGCGCGGAGCGATTTTTTTTTGGCTGCGTCAGCCGCGAAATTTCGAAAATGTAGAAAGAATACACAGGGCTTGGCTGTGGCAATGGCATACACACACAAAGCTGACAACCGAATATTTGTGTGTAAACATGTGCCAGTATGCACTCCAGGTGGGTGCAGGGTAAAACAGTATGATGGAACATTATAGGGTGCAAAAATCCATAGGAAGACGCGATTGCCGCTGCTCCTGTCACGCTCAGCGATCCGCTGTCTCTGCCCCCCTTTGTCCTGTTGACTCTCACCTGTCATGCTGTTTGGCGATTGTCGATTCGCAAGGGTCTGAACCAGTGAAGCAAACAACTTCTCAGAATCCTTGGACCCGAATGAATTCAGTAATTAATGATTAATTAAAGTTAATTAATATATTAATCTTCTTTTATAAAAGTCAAAGTAAGTAATAGATTATTTTTTTTGAAAACGTGATATTTGCAGCGCGTCAGAGAAGGCATTTCTTGGTTTTTGGGTCGAATTTTTGTGTTGCTGAACTCCCTCGAAAAAAAAGGTGTTTTCATACACGAAAATTCACTCCCTTCTTTTCAACGGGTGTCGTCACAGCATTGAGTCACAAGCTCTGACGTATTTTTTTCAACTAAGTAATCTGAGAGCTTGGTCACTGTTGAGTTGACACCCCACTTCTTTCTCATTAACTGTTTTGGCATTGAATTGGTGTTGTGCGATTTGTATCTCACAAGTTTTGATCTGACGAAGGGTTTGTTATTTGACACTCTCTTCATTGCTGTTTTTTACGAATTGTGTTGTTGTGATCACTAAGTATTTGAATTCGAATCCTTTTCAATACCAATGAATCAGTAAGCTAAACAAGACACTGAAACCAAATGTCCCACAGCAAAGATTCTTATGAAACAAAATTTCCCTCAGGCAATACTTTTGTGTAAAAAATTGTGCCGCAGGCAAAACTTATGGAACAGAATTCGCCGCAGGCAAGATGGGTTTGACTGAATCCTGATGGGTAATCTGTCCTGTTGATGTAGTATGTAAATGTATATTCACAGATCTAATGTCAAACTCTTCTTTATTCAATTCATCGATTAATTAATGATGATGATGATTGTTTGTTCTGATTTCAACAGTAGTTTAGTACCCTCAATTGAGGGTATACGTAGCTCAAATCCATGTGAATTTGAGTTCCCAGTTTTAGACGGAATTGAACCGACGACCTAGGGCTTAACTGCCCCTCGCTCTGACCAACTGAACCACGCTTGCGCGTGAGGTCATTAGTAATGCATCAATTAATGGATCAATCAATTAACATTCGGCCGGCCCAGAGTACGTTTGCTTGCCCCACTGCAAATAAGAGAAAATCGAAATCACTTTGTCAGAAACAACTTCCTGACCGGTAGGAAAATAGTCAAACTCAAACAAATTAATTCAGCAAACCAGTTAGCAAACATTCAGATGTTTTGTACTGTTTAAGGTACCTCAATTTCTATCGCGCCCACCTGGGCGCGATAGACTCTAGATGATGTCGTGGCCGACTTCCAACACGAGAAATGACCCCTGATTAGTCCTTAAATTTATACTTGAAATTTGCCTGGTCGGGAATTACTTAAGAGCTAGTATGCAGCTGCTTTTCAGCAATAGAGTGCAGATGCTGCGTGACTTCTTTCCTAGAAAGTGGAAAACGAAACAAGTCACTGGGAGCTGATCTATTCACCTAAGGCTCTCTGCTGGAGGACAGATCAGACAAAATGTAGCGAACTCAAGAAATCCTGAATTCTTACAAAACCTCTCTCCTTGCATTGCAGATCCCGATAGCAACGCTGCTGCCACCCTCTTCTTTTCTTACACTGTGTCATGAAGTGTTTGGGACCGACCTTTTCAGGAAAGCAAGCAAGTTCATATTTTCTGATGTGCTCACCATACAGACAAGTAAGCGAGGTCCTATTTTCGATACAAGAAACGGGGTTCAGACAAAGACACCAGAAATTGTGAGTCAGAGGTTTAGAAAGTCCCAGATTAAAGTCTTATCCAATCCTTACAGAAGAGTGTCTTTTTCAAGCGCGTCGGCGTGCATACTCTGCAACTTTAATTGTCACCAAGTCTCGATTTCCTACAATTTCCTCATACATCATTACTAGCCAGAGACTGAGAAGCCACTCTGTAGTAGTTTGTACTTGTGGGGATTCTGTCGTGAGAATCTAAGCAAATGAGTTCCAATTTTCGGCTCGGGAATTGGACACTTTCACAAGAGCTCAGAGAGATTTATGATAGCATTTTGAAAAGGCACAAGATGTCGACAAATGGAACCATTTTTGTGAATTCCAAAATTTCCAAAAAAAGTATAAATTTGAATATCAAGAAGGTAGCTTTTGCGGCACATTTGAAACACAACGCAGATTGCTAGCTTTTAGAAGTGTACAAAAAAGAATTTGGTCAATGGCCAGAGTGTCGTATGACGCTCTGGCTCGAAACAGTGATGAACCTCTCAAAAGAGCGCTTCCTGATATACCAATTTCGAATACTGCACGACGCAGTATACATTGTAGGCAGTAGCGATCATTTGTTCAGAAAAACCTTGTGTCTCGTGAATAATCGCCCCCATGACCTTCTGTCTCATCAACCAACTCTTTGGTTTAGATTGTTGTTTATTAACCACGCCATCTTTCTGGGCCACACGGTGCCACAAAGTCTTTGGATAGTGTCGTTGGATCTCAGAGCTCGCCTCGGAGCTGCGCATAAGTTGCGAGTTTCGGGTGTGGAGTTCTTGTTTGTTCAGTTTCCACTACATGCATCTTCATCGATCTGTATTTGCCTCGTCTGATGCATCTGTATGATGCCCGGTGCCTTTCTCGTGTGCGCTGCGTCAGCGTCTGAACGTGTCCTGGCGGAGCCTATTCCAGAAAGCTCGCGATCTCCCGGAAGGATTTCTCGCTGCAGTTCCAACTTAGTTTGCTCCAAGCAAGCCCTGTGATTTTATACCGTCAATTTCCATAAAATTGCGTGAAGTGAGTCAGTCTTGAAGCAACATAAGCCGCTTCAACGACAACAAAAAACACCTTTCAGTTCCCTGGTTGTCAATAGTTCGGGTGCCTAAAGGATGGTGTTCAACGAGGCTTCTGGTATTGCAAGCCCTTACATGAAATTGTGGATACTTATACTGGTTGTCGACTGGTTTGAAGGGTTTACTGATGCTGGTTGACAACTGCGATGAGGGGGATTGGGTCAAAGTATTGTGGAGTAGAAGCAAATTCAATACGCATTAAACCGTAAATGTGTCTGCTTGCAGTGTGCTGAAAATACATTTGTTTGCCCTCTTTCTCGCACATATATGTACACAGTGCACACAATACGTACATAGAATACGAAATTATCCCACTCTATTTCTTTCCTTCTTTCCACATCGCCTGCCCCTAATATGCCTCCAATACGAAGAGCGAATACAAAATGATCTGACTCTCTTTCTTTCCTTCTTCCACATCACCTGTCTCCTACCATTCCGACCACTATTACATTTCCAAGATAAAAATGAGCGTAGAAACAAGATGCAGATTTCTGCTATTTAATATTTACCAGTTGTCTAGAAAGGTGTTGACTCGTGCGAACTTTCCAAAAAAGGCGTTGCTTCGCGCACACTGCTACGCACCTTATCAATCAGTATCTTGCATTCTTTGTCTGCGATTCCAACCTTTTTCAATTCTCCTTCCAACACAGAGTCACCCCGCGTGTCACACAACACCTGCATCTTGTTCAGGTCCAAGCCCTGACAGACCAGAAGCTGGATCCACATGGGATCAATCCCGGCAATTTCGAGTCTCTCACGATGGAGCCAGTTGTGACTATCATGAAAGTACCGTTGACTGCATGGTGATTGTCGCTCTTCCAGGTCTTGAGGAATGGATTGCTCATCCTGCTGCCAGCACCGAGGCGAATAGCACTGCCAGACTCCTTCTTGCTGATCATCCTGTTCATCTTCCTCTGGATGCAAATCACTGCTGTCTGCATAGCCTGTCAATGAGGAGCCTAGGTTGGAGGACCATTCTCCCTCTTCCTCGTCCTCCGTCATCGCCGTCACCATTGGAGAGATAGAAGAAGAAGGCAAAGGAAGCAAAGGCTGATGAGGTTCTTTCTGAAACTGGGCTGATCTCTGAAAATCTTCCTGTGTATTTCACTCAAATAAAAGAGTCAACGAAAATCCTGCGCATTGACACGTTCATTTGTATATTCATGACAATGTATACGTACATGGGTTTTTCTAAAAGGTAACGCAGCTACGCAAGAGAGCATACAACACGTCTCAACGGTTGACTTCAGTAAAAGGAGAGAGGGCAGAGAAGGATGAGAGACCCAGAGTGTTTGGTACATGCAGCCTACAAAATAACGTGCAGAATGAAAACCAAGCTCATCCATGCGATGGGACCATTCCACGAATGGCCTCCCATGTAGTTCGCGCAATTTTTCGTTTGCCGTCTCGAATACGCTTGCCTGAAAATCAATCACAAAATTGGGTAATTGTATTGATGTACAGGTACAAATGTATACATATACATATGATGTATATACACACAAATACGCACAAAGACAAAAACATATATTTATGCATGTATACATGTATACATGTACCAATAAATATATAAATATATATGTATATATGTACATATATATATATATATAAACATATATCAATATGTGTATACACACGCACATATACAAATATACATACGTATGTGTATATATACAGTATATATACATATACACAAATATACATACATGTATATTGGCATACACAAAATCACATATATACATACATATATCTATATATATATATATATATATATATGTACACACATATATACATATAT
>Ga0105054_10010513_pt1 | contig 11740 bp, 6 predicted proteins | sample BON02_FD_78091 | JGI IMG/M metagenome (GOLD analysis project Ga0105054, IMG submission 78091) | Freshwater microbial communities from Lake Bonney liftoff mats and glacier meltwater in Antarctica - BON-02 (megahit assembly) | ecosystem: Environmental > Aquatic > Freshwater > Ice > Glacier... | reverse complement strand
TACGCGCGCCTCGTCGCGCAAGCGGCAGCCCGTGATGCTCCTCAAGGCGCCCAACTTCAAGGTCAAGAGCAAGGTCCGCACCTTGACGCTCCCGAGCAGGGCCAAGGCGCCCCAAACAAAGACAGCACAGCACGCAGCGGCCCAAAAACGCGGGCATGTGCTCGCCTAGCACCTCCACATATTGCTGCCCCTGCCGCTTGCTGCCCCCCCTCCTGCCGAGATGGGGGGGTGATAAAGCCGATTGTTGCCCCCCACCCCCTTCCCGAGATGGGGGTGTGATAAAGCCACCGCGGGCAAGATTTATCAAGACATCTTGCACATCGTATCAACTAGGGCCCACACGCTTTGCTTGTCCATGGGCGTGACACAACGTGTACGGGGCTGCTCATCGGGTTTCCCTGTTTTGGGAGACTTGCGACTACAGTTCTCAAAACTCGTTTGGAAAAAGAATAAAGAAGATGAAACACACATGTACAGTGTCCGTCCAATACTGCTGACACTGCTTCACCCGCAAAACGGACGTTGAATATACATGTACGTTTTCATGATCGTACCCGCACCAGACCCCGTGATGTGTAGGTAGACAGTCAAATGACAGAATACAATGAATGATGTGTTCGAACACATTATTCATGTTTATTCGTGTTTGTCCATCACATTTCAGTCTCTTGATGATAGAGCGCAACAATTCTTCATGCAAATTCGACCAAGCCCATGCGTATTTCACTTCTCCGAGTGCATTAACAAGGAAAAAGCCTGGATTTACTCCAAGGACAATCATCCCAGTCTGTTTTTGTTTCTGCTTCCCATTTTGCCCCTGCTCCTCCTGCGCCCACATGATGATGCATCTTGCACGTTCATATCAAGACAGAGTTGCACTCGTACCAAAGAGACTTATATTTACACGACTACAAGTACCGATCAAAATCTCAGCTCAAACGCCACAGACACACCCTTCTTGACGTGTAGAAGTCATAAACCAGAAGTCAGAAACCCCTCACGGAATCATACCCTAAAAGGAGGAGCTGCCAGAGGGATGCATTGAAGTGCAGGGCACACATGTTTACATGCATTGAAGTCAAGCGGTGACCGGATGTTTGCCATACATGCACTCTGTGACACGTGCACCATATGTGTACACATTGGCATATGCCTGTACATGTATTTTCACACAGGTATACATGCATATGCATATGTACAGGCGTATCTCGCGTGTGTGTATCTATATGGAAAGACAAAAGGGGAAAAGAGCCAAGTTGTTTTTCATTGACGAACCCTCTCGACAAACTCAAAATCGAATTCCTCTGAGACCTCGACGGCTCGTTCAGAGGCATCCACGCCGCTCAGTCGTATAGAGTCAGAGGTGCCATATTCGGCATCTGGCACCCTATCAGTCTCAAGGATACCACGGTAGCGATAGTAGAGGTTGTTCTCGAAAGCAGCCTCCTCTCGCGACACAGGTTGCTCGTGCCATACGCCGAGGTAGCCATCCGACCCCGTGATGCGCAACATGATGGGATTAAGACGCATGGGCCCAGTGAATTTGGGCGTGTCGTCGTCATCGTCATCCGCATCTTCGCCATCCAGTGATTTGGTCCGCACGGCTTGGCGGATGTCGGGGTACCGGATTCTGAGACGGTAGGCTCCAGCAAAGTTGTCGGCTGACTCGAGAAATTTGCTGTAACCCTCGGCAGGGATGATCTGAATAATGAAGTTCTTCTTTACAAGCGTATCAGCAATCTTCGGGAAACTGTCGCCGCGGGATGTCTTGAAAAGTCTCGGCACTTTGACTTTGAAGCGGCGCTCTCCGACCAGTACAGTGGTGGGCTGGTCCGGACGCACGATCCGAACACCAAAGGATCTCATGTTTTCTACTGCACCTACTTGCTCAATGAGCGTCATCCCGAAATTAGATCGTAAGCGATCCAGATGAAGCGCCTCACGCTGCTGCACGTCCTCGAGCGCTGCTTCTTCAAGCACTATCTGGCGCATCTCTTGACGTTTTTCGTGTTCCTGTCTGTGCTGTACTTGGTCCTTCGCCGATTCCCGATGCAGAACAAACTGGTCGAAGGCCTCACGCGACTCAACAGCCTCGCGCACAAGTTTTTCAAACTCCTTTCGTTCTGCATCATAGTCGGGCGCTACACGTGAGAGACCGACCGAGGCCAAGTAGGTAGCCAGATCTCGCTGCCTTTGTTTACTGAACTTTGATATTTTGTCTCTCATAATGGTGCGCTCTTGCTCCACTTCCTCCGACACCTGGAGCCGCTCGTAGAGTATCCTCCCTTGCAGATGTCCTTGATCACAAATGTAAAACGGCTTCCTCTCACGAGTATGCACTCGCTTTTGATTGTCGCGGATGTCTTTATTTTCGTTCATAAGCCGCGAATGCCGATGACACCATGTTACATCCCGGCAATTTTTGACCTCACACGCCTGTGCCAACTGCCTTGCACGCTCTGCCTGTTTTTTTCGACGCATTGCCTGTTCGACCTGCCACTTGTCGCGGCGTCCCTCACCCCCCCGCAGGAGGCTGCTGGGCGAGGCCGAGACTGGTTGCAACATCCCGCCAGATTTTGATTGTTGAGCGTGCAGAGTGGTGGTGACACTGCTGCTTTGAGATGTTGCGCTCATCTGACTGTCTTCATTAAGAATCATCTCGCGCGCCATGTCAGCAAGGCTATCCCTGTTGCCACCAAGATAGTCATAACCCGTACTTGGAGGCTGCCTGACCCCAACCCCCTGCGTCCGTGCAGCGCACCCCTCTAACCCATACGTTTTCACCCCCAAACCAACACTTTGCAGAGATTTAGCCCCGCCCCCTAACCCCAGCCTGTTACCTCGTGACGGCGACGAAGGGTTAGAAGAGTTTTGGAATTTTTTTTTTGAAAACATCGGGGAAGACTGCGTGGGAAACGAGTGGGGGTCCAATTCAATCCAATTGTCTTGCAACCGCTGTGGCGCAGCAATGCTCGAGCGCATTTTCAAAAACGGCCGCGCACTTTCGTCCAGACTGTTCTCGAGGTGCGTGCCCATGTGCACGGACGGCGACACGCTGGAGTGACGAACATGGCGAACATGTTCACGAGACCACGAGGACTCCATCTTTGCTCCCCTCATACTTGCACTCGAGCCTGGCCGGTGTTGTGAAGTGCTTGCGTGATTCAGCGCGGGCTCTGCGCTTTTAGGACGGCGCACCCATTGTGGAGACTTTCTCTCATACGGATGTGCACTGAAGGGTCTGACCACCTCTACCATATGTGACTGCGGCGTGATACAGGGAGAAGGTGAATTTGTGTCGTGAGCGCTGGGATGTGGGCTGCTGGCTCTTCCAAAGGCCTTTTCGCTTGTTGTCATCATCTCCTCCATCATCTTTCCGATGATACGCTGGTCGCGCCATTCGTTGGCCTCGTGCGATAAATTGAAAACAAAGTCTTCGCCGCTACTTCCAGGCACGACACCTTTACCCGACACCAGCAATGACCTGTACATACATATGTCCATGCATATGTATTCGTAAATATAAACTCATGTGTGTGTGTGCGTATGTGTGTGTGTGTGTGTGTGTGTGTATATGTGTGTGTGTGTGTGTGTGTGTATATACAAACATGCATTCGCATACATACATGCATATATATTTTGACACCGAGTATGCAATTTCAGTCACAACCCGTAAAAGCCAAAAAAATTTAGCAAGAGACACACTGTTCTTCACATTTCTATCTATACGTCGGCAAATACACATATGCATGCATGCATGTATGTATGTATGTATGTAAGCATGTATGTATGAATGTCGCATGCATGTATTTATGGATGTATATATGCATGTATGTATGAATGTATGAATTTTTGTATGTTCGTATTTATGTATGTTTATTTGTTTGTATGTATGTTTATATGTAGGTGTGTATGTATGTATTTATTCATTTATGTATTTCCACATATCCATCCATACCTCTTTATATATATACATGTACACCATGTATGCGTGTGTGTGTGCACACGCACGCACATGTGTGTGCATGTGTGTGTGTGTGCGTGTGCTGTGTGTGATTGCGTGCGTATGTGTGTGCAAAATGCATAGATATCGGTAATATTTGCAACTCTGACATTGTATCCAACAAAATACAGTATGGACACGTGCATAGAAACCTGCTGAGGGAGGTGCTCGAGGATGATTTACCAGCACGAAGCTTACAGCGCTCTTTGCTCTGAAGCGCGTGCCACGCTGTATGCCGCCGTTTGTCATCAAAAAACGCCTGTGTATTGTATGTGACCGACAATTTGAAATCAAAATATTTAACGGAATCACGCGCAAAATGATCTGAAAGATTTCGACTTCAGAACTTGTGCAACGTAGGATTACCTCCTCTTCCATCGTTGCCCAAAAGCTGCTCAGCCTATCGCCCAAAATCTCCGGAAGCTCTGTATACAGTCCATGTCTGCCACCCCCCCGACTTTCGGCACCCGTCGGGAGCCTTTGCACATCTGGTCCCTCAGGAGCCATCCGAACGGCAGCGCGGCGCTGACGCAAGCGAGCAATAGACTTGCGGGCGAGAGAATCTAGCATCGAGCTTTCAAGGCAGTCGAGGGAAGGAATGACATATTTGCTGATGACATCCGGCCAGCAATCTTCGGCGAGTATTATTGTAGTGTCCCGCCAGAAATCTTCCAGCACTGTGTATGGCTGCAGCGCATCCACAATCGCGAGATACTGCAAATCCGAGAGTTGGCCGTTGGGCCGGCAGTGGCGAACTCGCAGCTCGCTATCCAAATTACCCGGGGCGGACATGAGTGAGCACAAGAGAGCCCCAATTGTCGTGGTGCCATAAACATCATTTAGCAGGCCGAGCAACTGATGCAAGGATTGCGAACGCGTGGGCGCCAGATTCATGACGGCCTCCGCTCGTTGCACTCCAGAAGAGCTGCGCATGCACTGCACAAGGCAGCGGATATAGCCCGGGCGCCAAATCTCCTTCTTGTGAAGGAGATGCTGGCGGCAATTTCCGACGACAGTCTCGGCATTGTCGTGAGTGTTGCTGAGCAAATTCGTTGCCACCTGCAGGGACTCCGTGTGCGAGAGGCGAGGCATTGCCACGACACGCGTATGTAAATGCGACTTGACCAGTCTCTTACGATTCTGCAGCCGCACGCCCTCGCCCTCGCTCTGCACGTGCGTGACATCTCCGTGCGATGACTGTGTCGCAAGCAAGCAGGTGACGAGAGGGAAGAGACGCGGACGAGCCAGCAAATGCACGCTAATTTGCAGTTGCTCCTCGTCGTCAAACCCGTCGAAAATCAAAACCACACGACGGTACGAGGAGGACGAGTCGTTGCAGGATTTGGCAGAGGCACGCTGCACAACGTCGAACAAGTCAGACAGAGTCCACTTCATCTTGTGGCCCTGCATGTGCATATGTTTGCCTCCGACGAGTTGCAGCCACAGTTGTGAAGTGATGGTGGCAACAGCATCGTCAAAGCAGCATCCTTGTGGTTTACACAGATAGACGACGAAACGCCGATCTCGCCCGGAAGTCAAGGTGGAAGCAATTTTGGCTAGCAGTGCCGAGCGACCGCTGCCGCTCACGCCATCTAGTAGCACAAGTACGGGAGAAGTGAGATCCATACTAGTAGCAACAGAAATCAGTTCTTTCAAGATGCTTTCCAATTGCCCGTCTTTCTCTGCGAAGAAAATCTCCTCGTGCCGATGTAACCCCTGCTGCTGCAACTCAACTTCCCGTGACTGCCACGGGTAGGCATGCGACGACCACACCGCCGGCACTCTTGCAGACAAAAAACGACGCGCCAAATTTTCATAAACATCCAGTGCAAACGCCTCCACACCACTCTGCACTACCCGCAATGTGTCTGGTGTGTGTGTCGGAAGAGGCTTCCGGTTGAAGTGTGAAAAGTTAACAGTATATTCTGCTGAATTGTCCTCCCCTAACACTTCCCGCACTCTGGAGATCAAATGATTGAAATTCTCCTTATTTCCTAGGTCTGATTGGAAGACAGCACGCACCATTACAGGCACGTGTTTGATAAATTCACCGTCTGTTTCTCTGAACTGTTGCCTCCGAATCATAGCCAAAACACCATTGTTTGAAAGTCGCGCACCCGCACCTGGATTGTCCGATTGTGGTGTCGTGCACTTATCCTCTTGCAGCGACAGAGAAGAGTACAAGTGCAGCATGTTGCTACTATACCCAGCACAACCACCTGCCGTAGCCCATACCCAATCAGTCTCATCATCATCTTGCAACACCTGCTTATCTGCGCCATTCTCTAGCAGCTGCACACACCCAATCACACCGACCGTCACAGCATTCAGACACCTTTGACGATGCGCCTTAAAATTGCGCAGAAGCCGGACTTTCTCCACAAGTTTTGAGCTTGGATTTCCGTCGACGTTGCAGTGAGTAACTCGCTGAGTCCCGTCTCCAAAAAGGATGCTGTTGAGATTGATGCTGTGTGATTTACACTCCATTGAAAGAGCGGGAAAGACAAGCTCCGTCAAGATAGATCGCTCAGATTCGAGATCACATGACTCGGCAAGAGCAAAGACGTAAGCACTTGAGTCCAGCCCTAACACATCCTCTGATGGCTTACTGTGCATGTAACTCATCCAAAAAATATGCAGCGATATCAAGCGCTCTGGAAGTAAGAGTTCGGAGGAAGCCGATGACGACTCGACCTGCTCAACGAAATCCTTGGCCACATCTGCTGTAGACGTGCGTCCCGGCAGAGACCCTTCATGTACAATCACTACTGCACCCATGCGTGACACTTCCAGCACCTGTGGAAGTGCCCATTGCGGACATTGTCAGTAAATACTTTGAAAGGACAATAGGTGAATGAATTTGAATGTTTTGGAATAGTGGCGAATGACGCGGAATGCTGGGCACGCGGCGGCGGGCGGCTTTAGCCCGATGCCGCTGCACACAGCTCAAGGCACATCTACCTCAAAGAAAGAACGAAAGATGTAAGAAAATTTCCTGCACTCTCCCCTGAAAGAATCTCAATGTTTTTTCTCCACGCCATATGTTAGTTCTATGTAATTCAGAGCAATGTAAATAATATGAGTTATCTCCGCAAAAAAAGTGGGAAACATGTAAAAAGTAAGCAATGTGACAAATTCGAGATCATGCGAATAATCTCGAATGTGTGATACTTGTAATGACATCTCAGAAATCGAGAAGATTCGAATGATCTTGGAATGCTCTGCGACTCACAGTGATGCAACCGACATCCAAAGAATAGAATGAACTGGCGATCAAATCGTCTTTTAGCATGTCTTTGTATCTCTCTTGGTCGCTGCTGCTGCAGGGCATACTTGTGGGTAGACACAATTTTATCACAAGATAGACGTCACGTTCCGTAGCCACGTAGCGCAGCGTTGTCCTGTTCGGCAACATGACAGCCAGTTCCTGTAAAATCCCCATGCTTTCAGCTTTTGGTCAATTTCATTTTAATTGCGTTTCACAAGCTTTCCAAATATGATGGGCCAGGCAATTCATATTATATACACACAAACAAAAAGTGAAACTGGTACAATGTTTGGCGAATTGTTTCGATGATTGCAAAATGTTACTCCTCAGGCGTGCGGCAGCGAGGCACATCGCACCGAAGCTGCCGCGCGTCACTTCGGGTAGGTCCGAACCCACGGACATGGGGAGAAAATTTGTGACTCCTCAGGATAGTGTATCTACTATATAAAGGGTAGCCTCTATATAGTGCACAGCTCTGGGGGACCTACCCCAGTGACGGTAGGTTAGGCGCGGTGTGCCTCGCCGCCGCACGCCCGAAGTCACACAAAAGAACACGGCTTACCGGACCCTGGCCCTCAAAAATGCTGCGCAAAAATGAGACGACGCTCTCGAGCTTGGTACGCGGCAGGGTCTGACGTGTAGCTTGGGCTTGTGCGATTGCAGATGCCCTGAGCCCGATAGTGACTGTATACACAAAGTTGGAGGTTGCTCGCGATACACTGAGCTCCTCCGTGTTCCTCAACAAGTCAGTCTCGACCGAGAGAATATTTTGATCCGACAAAACTTCGTGCAGCACCGACTGCACTGTGGTAAATCCCTGCTCTGCAGAAATCTTTTCTTGTGATTGAAATTCGAGGCGCATTGTAGCGTCGAATTCTTCAATTGCCACAGCCCGGGTAAGAACATGGAAAAGTCTGGCGGGGCTAAAATGCCCGAAGATATGGTCGTCGGGAGCTACTGCAAAAATAGCACGCGCAGCATCCGCATCTACGGCAAGTGTTTGTCGGATCCACTGTTTCCGTACCATGATACGCGCCTGAAAGTCTTGGCAACAGTAATCCATCCACCTCCCATCCGTCTCTGAGAAAGTGCTCATGAAGCCTGAGCGCTTGGCCCACTTTGTCATAGATACACCGTACGCTATTTTCAGCAGCTCAATTCCAGTGCTTTCACGATCGTCTGTATCGGTCACCTGGGCCAGAATCTGAAGATGCTGGAAAAGCACAACAAACCGTTGCTTCAACGGCGTTAGTCCCGGGAAGGAGTATCGCTGGGCATGGGCGTAGATGGAGTCAGGCTTGGCACTTAATGCTGCCCCGTTCTGTGTCACAAACCGCAGACACGTACCCACGTCGAAGCTGAGTTGGCGTTGCAATGATAAGGCGGCCGTGGACAAGTGTTTGCTTTCTACACCGTGCTCCGAAGTCTGATACGACGCAGAAGTGCTTTGATTCACAAGTGCCTGGGCCGCTTCGAGATCGCAAACCACAGCTTTCAAACCACATTTGCGAATTTTTGCAGCCAGAAAATGAAGATTGCAGAGAATCTGCCGCAGCAATCGCCATGACTTGCTTCGCATCAGCATTTGTGGCAAGATCTCCAGCTCTCGCACACTGGCTAGCTCCCATGTTTCCAACTGCAAAGCCTCTCCCCACCTGTCTACTCCATGTGCCGTCGGCGCTTCTTCTGGCGACATCTGATCCAGCTGCCTTGTGAAGTTGTACTGCAGAGACGAGTCGATCAGCTGATAGATGAAGGCTCGCTGCTGGCCTTCGATACTCTTCAGCGCAAGGTGCTGCACGTTGTCCAGGACGGTGTCGAGCACACGCTTGGGAACCCGCCGAATGTCCGGAAACTTTTTGCTCTGCAGCTTCGAGGTGAGGGGAACCAGCATTGCGACTTCGGTGCCTTTGAGACCATCCCAGATGCTGAGCTCAAGAAAAAGCTCAAATGACCCGAGACGCGGACCCCTTCCCTTTTCCGCGTGGTGGGTTGGCTTGTGATATTCATGGCCCAGGCTGCGTTGCTGCATGTCGTCCAAGACACGGAAGAGGTGGCTTGTGTTGGCCAGGATCTCCACGTCGGGCAGCTCGAGCTGCATAATTTGCACAAGTTCTTGCAGTTTGTTGGTGTAGCTGGCCTTGTCCCCCTTGAGTGACATGCTTGGTTGTGGCCGCTCATCTCGCTCTGCCGTGCAGTGCTCCACCAGAAGCTTCAGAGGAGCAGCAGAGGCTCCAGATTGCCCCAGCGAGTCTCCAGAATAGCCCGCCCCAGACGATGTCAGGGCCATTGTTAGTCTAGAAGGCTCCCATGGAAGATCAGAGTAAGTTTTTCTCCTGCGAGTGCTTGCCGGCGAGCGCTTGCGCGAGCCGTCCGGCGAGCGCTTGTGCGAGCCGGACAGTTGAGAAAATGTGGCGCTTCCTGTAGGCCAGCTTGATTCAATAGGAAACGATGGGTTTGGAAGGGGGGGTTTATTTGGACCATAAGATCACCCCACCCTCCAATTTATGTCATTCTTTTGTCGTTTTTGAGGGGTGATCCCAAATTTTGCCTTCAACAAAGTTTCATAGGAAAAGTAGTCTTTATTTGCTTTGTAGGTTCAGTCAACTCAGTAGTGAAATTCCTGGGGCAACCCGGTGAAACACGATTTCAACGCGGTGGGGATGAAATTTCATCGGGGGTCCCCATGTTTTTCAATACTAAGTTGACTGAACCTAAAGGCAAATAAAGACAACTTTTCCTATGAAGTTATTCCGCCATGGATTTGAACAAAGCTGTTCCGCCATGGCGACGCAAAAGATGGAGGAAAAGGTACAGCAACACGATGAGGTTGTGGCATCAAGCAAAACTGGCTGCAGGAGCCAATCGAGGGCACGTGGCAAAGCATACGAGCAAGTGCCTGCACTGATCTGCGACACCTATGCCCGCCGCATCTTGTGCGCAGCTACCAGTCCTTTGGGGGGTTAGTTTGCTGTCTATGAGCAAAATAACCCCCCCAAATGTTTGGGGATCACATCTCTGTCATCTGAAATTCCTCGATTAAATTTCACCCACCCCCCCATGATTTCGGCCTTCGTCTCCAAGTGAGGAAACCCCACCTTCCAAACCCTTCGTTCAGATTGACGCGAACACTTGTGCTCTAAGTCAACATAGAGAAAAGCATACCGCGAACTTCTTGCCATTGGCCACAAGGAGGGACACCAGCCTGTGTCTTGTCCGCGCTGAATCGCGGGGTACAGTAACAAGTCTGGGCACCCATGCACAGCTGGACCCGATTGCAGGCAGAGGAGAGCATGGGTCGCCATTCTCATGTGTGAATTTGGGATCGGGCACATGTGGACACAGCGGTTCGCTGGGGCGCATGTACGACCCCACAATGCAGTTTAGCAAGCACTCGTGGGTGCCTGCAGTGATGCTCAGGGGAGAGAGAGGAAAGATCATGAGGCGAGGCTTTTTGGGGGTCGACTGAGGCAGTTTTGGGTCGGGTATGAGAGAAAAGTTTAGTGCAAGACAGCTTCTAAACGGGGAAAAGGATGATTGATTCTCGAAGTCGACGAGTAACATTGATTTAGTGTGAATCTCAGCATAGATAGAGAACAAAAATCCCGCTTCAAAGGTCAAGGCTGAAATGGACTCAGTGAGCAGAGAACTTGCCAAGGCAGTGTACAACCGCCGCGCTGCGCAGCAGCAGAACGAGCAGATAGAGGGCATGGGGGGTGTGGCGGCAGAGCCGCCGTTCAAGGACATAGTGGTGATGCTGTTAGTATCGGATGAACAGCGCAGGCAGCTGCACAATTTGTTGCTGGCAGGCCGTGCAGGAATGTGTGCAGATCTCTCCGACGTGTGCAGCAGGGCGAAAACGTGCAATACCAAGGCCACAACACACGCCTTTGTCAGCCCAAGTTTGCTCGACACGGACACTCGCACAGCGCAGACTTCGTCTGGGAGGGACACGATGAGAATAGAATCACGCAAAGTGATGCGCCAATTGCAGGACCATGGGTTGCGCTACTTGAGAGAGGATTGTATTGTTGAAATGCTGATTGAAGGACCCTCGCTCAGCCGTCGCTAATGCCAGATTTATCTGAGAGAACAAGAGGATCAAGGCGAGTCAGAGTGACACCACAAGGTCGATCATTCTTTGAAGGTAGATTTTTCGAATCTCAAAATCGATAGATAATAAATACATCACGTTACACAACCGGGCACGGCATCCGATATCATACACGGATTTTGAACATTATTTTGGAAGCTCAACGGGAATCAGTTTCCAGAAAACCCGGGCGCGCTGAGAAAATACAGCGGCAAAAAAAATCGAGACTTGCTGGGGCGCGCGGCAATCGGAGAGCTTTAGCCACGCAGCTGACGCTCGCCACTCTGGTTAGCCTTGCATATATATACATATATACACAAATATATACATATATATGTATATATATATGTATATATATATGTGTATATACAAATAT
>Ga0105054_10010509_pt1 | contig 11749 bp, 14 predicted proteins | sample BON02_FD_78091 | JGI IMG/M metagenome (GOLD analysis project Ga0105054, IMG submission 78091) | Freshwater microbial communities from Lake Bonney liftoff mats and glacier meltwater in Antarctica - BON-02 (megahit assembly) | ecosystem: Environmental > Aquatic > Freshwater > Ice > Glacier... | reverse complement strand
TCGCTGTTGCGAGCGGAAGGCCAGCAGGGCCGCGAACAGACCGATCAGGAAGGTGGTCCAGCCAGCGAGCAGGCGATAGTCGGTGAACTGCCACAGGCGGACCTCGGCCCACTGACTGACCTGCGACCACGGCCCCAGCAAGGGCGGGCCGAGATCGATATAGGGCAGGCCCTGACGTACGGTGATGAAGACCAGCTCGTTGGCACCGGTCCTCAGCAGGCCTGCGGGAATGCGGTCGACGACCGGCTGCTGGCCCTCGAACGCCTGGTGCGGGAAGATCATCTCGCCGCGCTGGAACACGATCGAGCCGTTCACCAGAATGATGAAATTATCGACCTGCTGAAAGGCCGCCATGCCGAGACCCTCGGCCGGGACCGTGGGCAGGTCGAAACGCAGTTTCAGCGCCAGATAGGCCGGCTCGCAGCATTCGGTGTGGGGCAGTACGACAGGTTCATAGCGCGCCTGTTCCGCGGCCAGCGGGGTCGGTTTGGGCAGGCGGGCGAGGGTCGTCTCGGTGAAGGTGATCCGTTTGACCTGTTGATCGGACGGTTTGGGCCACAGGGGCGAACCGTAGAGACCCCAGAACAGGACCTGGACGAGACCGATGACCAGCAGGAAGCCGATAAGGTCGCGCGTCCGCGGTGAGACGCGCGGCAAGAGCCGTTGCAGCTGTCGGTCCAGCCCTGTCCCGGCGTCCTGCGCCCGCACGTCGTTCATGGTCTAACCGGCCTCTGCCCGCGCGCACTATCACGTCGATCCGGGTCGTCGGGCACCACCATATTCGTGGTGCTGGACAGGCCGCAAGGCAAAGGCGAAGGTTGAGGGGTCAGGTCTGAGGGGCTGCCCCTGACGGCAGTATCCGCTCGGCCTGGTTTCAGGGCGTCGAGGCGCCACAACAAGAAAGACATCTGCAATGAAAATGGCCACTGCCGCCTCCGCGACCGCCCTCGCGCTCACCTGCCTCGCTGCGCCCGCCATGGCGCAGAACGCCGGTATCACGGCCACCTACGGCGAAATCAGCCTGAGGGCCGGCTTCACGCCCGACCCCTATACGGTAAACATCCAGGCGGGCGGCAGCATCGACGGTTCGCGCCTTCCCGGTTCCTGCACCGGCTATATCGCTGACGCCCCGGATTTCGAGGTCACCTATTCCGCTGGTGGCCTGCCGCTGGTGTTCCGCACACTCTCCCGGACTGACACGACCCTGATCATCAATGGTCCGGACGGTCAGTGGTACTGTGATGACGACAGCTATGGGGATGGCGACGCCGAGGTGCGCTTCAGCCGTCCGCAGAGTGGAACCTATGATGTCTGGGTCGGCAAATTCGGCTCGGGCGGCACGGCGGCTGCGCGCCTGCTGATCACCGAAACGCCCTGATAAACCGGAATAAACAGAGCCGCCGTTCCCGCATGGCGCGGGGCGGCGGTTTTTTGTTGCCTGTCGTCGACCAGAGTTCTGCCGATAGACTTCCGGGTCGCCGCGCGGCATCCTCGCCCGGTCACCCGCGAGGAAGGCCGTCATGTTCAATCTCGCCTATCTGAAGCGTCGTCTGGGCCAGTATGCGGCTGTGTGGGTCGGCGGCTTCCTGTTGAGTGGTGCCGCCATTCTGGCCGGGCTGATGATCACGGACCTGATGGTCGCGATCGATCAGGTCCTGCCGGTGTTGCTGGCCGCGACGGCGCTGGCGCTGGGGGTCGGGGTGGTGCTGAGCCTGATCTTCGCCGAGACGCTGGGGACCAGGCTGGTGATCGTGCTGCTGGCCCTGCTGCTGGCCCTGCCGCTGTTGTGGGCCCCGGTGTCGGCGGCCGTGGCCATCGCCTTCTTCGCCGACCGGTCGATCGAATATTCCGAAACCTATGCGGCCTTCCAGATCGGCGTCTCGCGGGCGCTGTTCCCGATCAGCCAGTGGCTGGGCGACGGTGACCTGTTCGGATGGGTCTGGTCGGCGTTCCAGTGGGTCTCGACCTTGGTCGGCTTCTTCTCGGCAGTGGCCCGGGTCCGGCCGATGATCCGCCGGCTGCTGGGGCCGGAGCCGGCGACGGAGGCTTGAGCCCCGGCGTCAGGCGAGATCGCCCAGCGGATCGCGCGCGGTGCGAACGGCGCTGGCGGCGAACCGGTCAGTCGCGCTGGCGATGCCGGCGGCGGCGATGGCAAAGGCCTGCATGGGGTAGCTCCGGCGGCGAGAGCCTGACTATCCCGCCGCTGCCCTTACCCGATCGCTCACAGGGATGGTGAACGGCCCCGGCTTGACCGCGGCGCGGCGCGGGGCGAGGCTGAGGTCATGACCAGCCAGCCCGCACCCGGCGAACGCTATCAGTCGTTCAATGCCTTCTATCCGTATTACATCCACGAACACTCCAACCGGACCTGCCGCCGCATCCACATCGTCGGGACGGCGCTGGTGATCGGGGTGATGGGGCTGGCGCTGGCGACGCGGAACGCCTGGTGGCTGCTGGCCATGCCGTCGGTCGGCTACGGCTTTGCCTGGGCCGGGCATTTTTTCTTCGAGAAGAACCGCCCGGCGACCTTCCAGTACCCGCTGTGGAGCCTGATGGGCGACTGGCGGATGTTCTTTGAGACGGTGACGGGGAAGCGGCGGTTCTGAGGCGCGGTGGGTGAGCAAGGGGTGAGCGAGTGAGCAAGGGATGAGCCGATGGGGCCACCACCCGCGTCAAGTCCGCTTACTTCTTGCTCACGCGCTCACTTTTCACCTGCGGTATCTCACTGCGACCCGGCGTTCGACCCGGTCGAGGCCATCTGTATCGCCTGGCTGGGCAGGGTGTCCCACGACGGGGGGCAGCCTTCGAAACGGCCAGCGTCGATGAGGGTCACGCGGCGCTGGTTGAGGCGCATGGCCGGGGCCATCGAGCCACGGCCGTGGCCGGTGTAGAAGTCGATCTTCTGGCCCTTGATCGCGCCGCCGGTGTCGGAGGCGTACCAGTAGCCGTCGTGGATGGCACCGTCGTCCATCCGCATGCCGACCGTCTCGGGGATAAATAGACGGGTGCGCCGGGGGATGTAGCGGGGATCGACGGCCATGGTGCGCATGGCGATCGGCCGGCAGCCCAGGCTGTCATTGCCCGTCGCCCCGCCACCGCCTGCGTGATAGAGATTGACGCGCGCGGTCCAGTCCGCGTCTTCGCCCATCAGGGCATGCTGTTCCGGGCTGAGCACAGCCATGCCGCTGTCAGAACCTTCGGAGCCGGCGGCGGTTGATACGGCGGCCCTGTCGGCGGCGACAGCCGCTTCGTAGGACACCGGATCCCCGGCAGCGGGGAAGGCCATCGCCCAGATGAGGGCGAGCGCAGCGGCGGTGCCGAGCATGAATCGACTCACGGAATCACCGGCCCCACAAGCGTCCGGCGGCGGGCTTGTCGTTCCCGAATGCGGCGAAAACCAGTCTGGCGAGGCGAAGTGCGACCCTGTGTCCGTCTTCGTGGTGGATAGGCGAGCCTTGCGATGGTTACGCGAATTCCGGTTTGGCCAACGCCGCGAAACAGGGAAGCTGTATTCGCAGATCAGAAACAATTTGCTGAGGCGCGATGCTTACTGGTGTCGATGATATTCGTTCCGGCGTCTGTTTGAAGGTCGAGAGGTTACTCGATCGGTGCTGCCGTGATTATGCCGGGATCGGTACTGATGTGATGTCTGGCGTGGCCCGGGTGGCCCGTTGTGAAGGGGCGTGCCCCGGACGCCGGTGGTTGCAGCAGCCCCCTCCACCATCCTACGGATGGTTCCCCTCCCCCGAGGGGGGAGAAATGGAGCCCTCATGCGCGACCATCCCAGCCAGAAGCTGACCGGCTATGTCCCCGTTGAGGACGCGGAGGGTCTGGCGCGTGTGACCGCCTTTCGCGACATGATGGCCGCCCGGCGGACGGTGCGGGAGTTCTCGGATCGACCGGTCCCGCGCACCGTCGTCGAACAGGCCCTGCTGACCGCCGGATCGGCTCCGTCGGGTGCCAATCACCAGCCGTGGTTCTTCAGCGTGATTGCAAGCGCTGACGCCCGCGCCCGCATCCGCGCCGCCGCCGAGGCCGAGGAACGGGAGTTCTATGCCACCAAGGCTCCGCAGGAATGGCTGGACGCCCTGGCCCCGCTGGGCACCGATCCGGACAAGGGGTTCCTGGAGACGGCCCCGGTGCTGATCGCCATCTTCGGCCAGAAGCGCGGCGGGCCGAACCCCGGCGACGACAAGAAGAACTATTATGTCGCCGAGAGCGTAGGGATCGCCACAGGCCTGCTGATCGCGGCCCTGCATTCGGCCGGTCTGGCGACCCTGACCCACACCCCCGCGCCGATGAGCTTCCTGGCTGACATCTGCGGCCGCCCGGCGGGGGAGAAGCCATTCCTGCTGCTGGTGGCGGGCCATCCGGCGGCGGACGCGACCGTGCCGACGGCGGCGCTGAACAAGAAGCCGCTCAGCGGGATCGCGGCCTGGATCTGAGAACCCCGCTCCCGACGGGAGAGGGAATAGTTTAGGACGCTCTTCATGAAACGCATCCTTATCGCCGCCGCCGTCCTGTCGCTCGCGGTCATTCCCGCCTCCGTCTCGGCCTGGGGCAATACCGGGCACCGGCTGATCGGGGTCGCCGCCATGCGCAGCCTGCCGGAGGAACTGCCGGCCTTTCTGCGCACCCCCGGTGCGGTCGCCGAGGTCGGGGAGCTGTCGCGAGAGCCGGACCGCACCAAGGGCGGGGGCCAGCCGCACGCCCGCGAGCGCGATACGGCCCATTTCGTCGACATGATCGAGGACGGTCGGATCATGACCGAACAGGGGATGTCGATCGACGCCCTGCCGCGGCTGAAGTCGGAGTATGATGCCGCGCTTCAGGCCGCCGGGATCGACGTCGATGACGCCGGCTATCTGCCCTATGCCATCATGGACGGCTATCAGCAGTTGGTGCGCGACTTTGCCACCTGGCGGGTGCTGAATGCCGCCGAGGCTCGCGAGACCGATCCGGGAAAACGGGCCTGGTACCGTGAGGACCGGCTGCGTCGCGAGGCCCTGATCCTGCGCGACATGGGCTATCTGAGCCACTATGTCGGCGATGGCTCGCAGCCGCACCATACGACGATCCACTACAATGGCTGGGACCGTAACACGCCCAACCCGGAGGGGTTCACCACCTCGCGCCAGACCCATGGCCAGTTCGAGGGGGCCTTTACCGCCCGGGTGGCGCGGCTGCAGACGGTCGAGGCGGCGATGGCGGCCCCGGCGCTGGACGGGTTCGATCTGCGTCTGCGGGTCCCGGCCTATCTGAAGGCGACCCTGGCCCAGGTGACCCCCTTCTATGTGCTGGAGAAGGCCGGGGGATTCGCTGACAGCGATGCGCGCGGCGGGGCCTTTGTCACGGCGCGGCTGGCGGCGGCGGCCTCGGAGCTGCGCGACCTGATCGTGCTGGCCTGGCGCGACTCGGGGGATGATGCGATCGGCTGGCCGGCGGTGAAGGTCAATGAGGTCGAGGCCGGGACTGCCGATCCCTGGCTGGCCATGTACGGCGGGGACTGATTGACCGAGTCCGCCGAAGTCCTGATGGCCCTTGCCTCGCGGCTGCGCGCGTCGGGACGGGCGGACGAGGCGGCGCAGGCCTATCGCCAGCTGCTGGCGATCCAGCCTGACCTGCCCGACAGCTGGTTCAACCTGGCCCTGATGGAGCGCCAGTCCGGACGGTTCGAGGCGGCGCTGGCGGCCTATGACGAGGCCTTGAAACGGGGGGTGTCGGGGCCGGAGGAGGCCTGGCTGAATCGCGGCGTCATCCACGCCGACGACCTGGGCCGCAGCGACCTGGCGCTGGCCGATCTGGAGGCGGCGCTGGCGGTGGCCCCCGACTGGCTGCCGGCCCTGCTGAATCTGGGCAATCTGCATGAGGACATGGGGCGGCGCGAGGCGGCGGCGGCGGCCTATGCCCGGGCCCTGGCCGTCGCACCGGGACATCCGGTGGCCTTGGCGCGGGCCGCCGGTCTGGCACGGCTGACGGGGCCGGACGATCCGGTGATCGGGGCGCTGCGGGTGGCGGTGTCACAGCCGGGTCTGAGGGCCGATGACCGGGCCGAACTGGGGTTTGCCCTCGGTCGCGCGCTGGATCAGGTCGGCGCCTGGGATGACGCCTTCGCCGCCTATGCTGCGGCCAATACCGCCAGCCGCGCGGCCGACCCGGCGCGCGCGCGCTATGACCGGGCGGCGCATGAGCGGTTCATCGGCCGGCTGATCGCGGCCTTTCAAGAACCGGCGGCGGCGGTTGACGACACGGATGAGGCCCCGATCTTTATCTGCGGCCTGTTCCGCTCGGGCTCGACCCTGGCCGAACAGATCCTGGCGGGGCACAGTCGAGTGACGGGTGGCGGCGAGTTGGGGCTGGTCCCAGGACTGGCGCGGGCGGTGGTCGACTATCCGCAGGCGCTGGCGGGCGCGGGGCCGGAGGGGATCGTGCGGCTGCGTGCCCTCTATCTGAGTGGGTTGAAGACGGCGCGGCCGGGCGCCGATGTAGTCACCGACAAACGGCCCGACAATTTCCTGCACATCGGCCTGATCAAAGCGATGTTCCCAAAGGCGCGCATCGTCCACACGCTGCGCGAGCCGCTGGATGTGATCCTGTCCAACTGGTTTCTGCATCTGGACCGGTCGATGGGTCATGCGCTTGACCTCGAGGACCTGGCCCACTGGCATGGGCAGTATGTGCGGCTGATGCGGCACTGGAAGGCCCTGTACCCCGACATATTCGACCTCGACTACGATGCCCTGGTGGCTGAGCCGCGCCCGGCGATCGAGCGACTGCTCGCCTGTTGCGGGCTGGACTGGGAGGCGGGAGTGCTGGACTTTCACCAGACCGCCACGCCGGTGCGCACCGCCAGCGTCTGGCAGGTCCGCGAGCCGCTGTACCAGCGGTCATCGGGGCGCTGGCGGCACTATGAGCGGCATCTGGCGGGAGTGCGGGCGGTGCTGGAGCACGAATAGCCCTTTTCTTTTCCGCTCATCCCGGCGAAAGCCGGGACCCAGTGCTTTGGGTGAACAGTCGTTGGACAACCGTTGGAACGGTAGTCCTGAAATACAGGCGTCAAGCTGGACAGAACTGGGTCCCGGCTTTCGCCGGGATGAGCGGAATTGAACGAACCCACACCCCCCGTCATCATCCTCGACAAGACCCAGATGGCCGAGAATATCGGCGCGGTGGCGCGGGTGATGGCAAATTTCGGCCTGTCGGAACTGCGTCTGGTGGCACCGCGCGACGGCTGGCCGCAGGAGCGGGCCTGGGCCATGGCCTCGGGGGCTGACTGGGTGCTGGAGGGAATCAGGGTGTTCGACAGCGTGGCCGATGCGGTCGCCGACCTGAACACGGTCTTCGCCACCACGGCCCGGCCGCGCGAGACGCGCCAGCCGGTGCGGACGCCGCGCGAGGCGGCGCGGCTGCTGTACGACGGCCGCGCCTCGGGTCTGGGGGTCGGCCTGTTGTTCGGCGGCGAGCGGGCCGGGCTGGAGACTTCGGACATCGCCCTGTGCCAAGGCATCGTCACCATCCCCATCGACCCGCGCCACCAGTCGCTGAACCTGGCCCAGGCGGTGGCGGTCACGGCCTATGAGTGGCGTACCCTGTTGCTGGATGCGCCGCCGCCCAATTTCCGCGAGGGCGATCCGCCGGCCTCGGGGGCGCTGACGCTGGGGATGTACGAGCATCTGGAGCGTGAACTGGACGCCGGGGGTTTCTTCCATCCGCCCGAGAAACGCCCGTCGATGGTGCAGAACCTGCGCGTCATGCTGGGGCGGTCGGCGTTTTCGGAGCAGGAGGTGGCGACCTTCCGGGGGGTGATCACCGCGCTGTCAAAGGGACGGGGGCGGGTGCTGGCGCGGATGGCGGCGAAACGGGCTGGCGAGAACGCGCGGAACTGATATTTACCTCCGCTCATCCCCGCGAAAGCTGGGACCCAGTGCTTTCGCGAGGCAGGGTGCTTGGGATCAACGACGTCCACCCTTCCCTGAGACCGGTCGCCCAAAGAACTGGGTCCCCGCTTTCGCGGGGATGAGCGGAAAATTTGGAGCCCCCCCATGAAAACCCGCGCCGCCGTCGCCTTTGAGGCCAAACGTCCGCTGGAGATCGTCGAGGTGGATCTGGAGGGGCCGCGCGCGGGCGAGGTACTGATCGAGATCAAGGCCACGGGCATCTGCCACACCGACGCCTACACGCTGGACGGGCTCGACTCGGAGGGCATCTTCCCCTCGATCCTGGGCCATGAGGGCGCGGGCGTGGTGGTCGAGGTGGGGCCCGGGGTGACAAGCCTTGCCGTCGGCGACCATGTGATCCCGCTGTACACGCCGGAATGCCGCCAGTGTAAAAGCTGCCTGAGCCGCAAGACCAATCTGTGCACCGCCATCCGCGCCACCCAGGGCAAGGGTATGATGCCGGACGGGACCAGCCGCTTCAGCTACAAGGGACAGGCGATCGCCCACTATATGGGCTGTTCGACCTTCTCGAACTTCACCGTCCTGCCCGAGATCGCGGTTGCGAAGATCAGGAAGGACGCGCCCTTCGAGAGCGCCTGTTACGTCGGCTGTGGCGTGACGACGGGCGTGGGTGCCGTCGTCAATACGGCGAAGGTCGAGCCGGGGGCCAACTGCGTGGTGTTCGGTCTGGGCGGGATCGGGCTGAACGTCCTCCAGGGTCTGAAGATGGTCGGGGCCGACATGATCGTCGGTGTCGATCTGAACCCGTCGAAAGAGGAATGGGGCCGGCGCTTCGGCATGACGCATTTCGTCAATCCGAAGGACGTGCCGGACTTGGTCGCCCATCTGGTCGAATTGACCGGGGGCGGGGCCGACTACACGTTTGACTGCACCGGCAACACCACGGTCATGCGTCAGGCGCTGGAGGCCTGCCACCGCGGCTGGGGCGAGAGCATCGTCATCGGCGTGGCTGAGGCGGGCAAGGAAATCGCCACCCGGCCGTTCCAGCTGGTCACCGGCCGGGTCTGGCGCGGCTCGGCCTTCGGTGGCGCGCGCGGGCGGACGGATACGCCCAGGATCGTCGACTGGTATATGGACGGCAAGATCGAGATCGACCCGATGATCACCCACACCCTGCCGCTGGAGCGGATCAATGAGGCGTTCGACCTGATGCATGCGGGGCAGAGCATCCGGTCGGTGGTGGTGTTTTAGGGGATGACAACGCCAGCCGCAGCAGGTTCGTTGCTAAAAGAAACGGTCGTGCTACAAAGCCATCCAACGATAGGGAGCAAACCATGTTCACCCACATGACCGTCGGCGCGAACGACATCGAGGCGTCGCGCAAATTCTATGATGCGGCGCTGGGCGCGCTGGGGATTCCGGCGTCAAGCGGCCCGGACGCCAAGGGGCGGTTCTGGTGGCGGACGCCGCGCGGGGCGTTTGCGGTCGGCAAACCTATCGACGGCGAACCCGCCTGCCACGCCAACGGCGGCACCATCGGCTTTGCGGCGAAGGACGCGGCAGCGGTCGCGGCCTTCCACGCGGCGGGTGTTGCCGCCGGCGGGACGGCGATCGAGGACCCGCCCGGCGATCGCACCGGCCCGTTCGGGACGCTGAACCTGGCCTATCTGCGCGATCCAGCGGGCAACAAGATCTGCGCGATGCACCGGGTGGGGTGAAGCGATCGAACCCCTCTCCCGACGGGAGAGGGATCAAGGAAACGGCGATGGAAACGACCAAACAGCACCGGGTCCACGGCGGCACCCTGCGTTATCTGCGCCACGACAGCACCACCACCAGCACCCCCATGACCCTGTCGGTGTTTGTGCCGCCGGGCCCCGACGGCAAGGGGACGGGCCCGTTTCCGGTGCTGATCTGGCTGTCGGGCCTGACCTGCACCGAGGATAATTTCACCACCAAGGCCGGGGCCTATCGGGCGGCAGCCGAGCACGGGGTGATCATTGTTGCGCCCGATACCTCGCCGCGCGGGGAGGGCGTGGCCGACGATCCGGCCTATGATCTGGGCCAGGGGGCGGGCTTCTATGTCGATGCGACCGAGGCCCCGTGGGTCCCGCATTTCCGAATGGAGACCTGGGTCGTCGACGAGTTGATCGCCCTGATTGACGCGGAGTTCCCGACCACCGGGACCCGGTCGATCAGCGGCCATTCGATGGGCGGGCACGGGGCGCTGACCCTTGCCTTGCGGCACCCGCATCTGTTCCGCAGCGTCTCGGCCTTTGCGCCGATCGCCTCGCCGACACGGTGTGCGTGGGGGGAGAAGGCCTTCACCGCCTATCTGGGCCCGGACCCGGCGGCGTGGGAGGCCCATGATGCGGCGCGGCTGATTGAGGGCGGCATGGGCGAGGGTTGCTTTGACGACATCCTGATCGATCAAGGCGACGCGGACCCGTTTCTGACGGCGCAGCTGAAGCCCGAACTGCTGGCCGAAGCGGCCAAGGCGTCGGGGCAGACGATCACCCTGCGGATGCAGCCCGGCTATGACCATTCCTATTTCTTCATGGCCAGCTTCATCGCCGACCATGTGGCCTTCCACGCCAAAAGGCTTAAAGCCTGATCGCATGACCGACGCCGCCCATGACGAGATGTTCGCCGCCCTGTGCAAGGAGATCGGCTTCTGCCTGCACCCAAAGGGGGAGGCGCGGGTGCTGACGGCCTTGCCGAACGGGCTGGACGCCGCGACCCGGGCGGTGTTCGACGCTGAGGGAGTGGATTTCGCCTCGGCCACGGGCGACCTGCGGCGGGCCGTGCGCGACTGTCTGAAGGCGCATCTGCCGCAGACCTGAGCGGAACGTTTCCGACGGCTCCGGCTTGGGTTTGGGGACAGGGCGCCTAGATACGGTGTCCCCGAACCCAAAGTCCCAGGAGTCTCCCCATGGCCTTTACGCTTCCGCACCTGCCCTATGCCCATGACGCGTTGGAGCCGGCCATCGACAAGGCGACGATGGAGTTCCACCACGGCAAACACCATCAGGCCTATGTCGACAAGTTGAACGAGGCCGTCGACAAGGACGAGGGCCTGAAGGGCCAGTCGCTGGAACAGATGTTCGCGACCCTGTCGAAACTGCCCAAGGCCGTGCGCAACAACGGCGGCGGGCACTGGAACCACAGCCTGTTCTGGGAACTGCTCGCCCCGGTCGGCGAAACCGGCGAGCCCTCGCCCGAACTGGCTGCCGCCATCGACCGCGACCTGGGCGGGATGGACAGGTTCAAGGCCGATTTCAACGCCGCAGGGGCCGGACAGTTCGGCTCGGGCTGGGCCTGGCTGATTGTGCAGGACGGCAAGCTGAAGGTTACCTCGACGCCCAACCAGGACAATCCGCTGATGGATGTGGCGGATGAGAAGGGGGCCGTGGTGCTGGCCGCCGACGTCTGGGAACACGCCTATTATCTGAAATACCAGAACCGTCGCCCCGACTATCTCAAGGCCTTCTGGACCGTGGTGAACTGGAACAAGGCCAACGCCCTGTTCGCCGCCGCGACCTGACGGCGGGGGGGCGGGGGCTCAGCGCCCGCCGGGCAGGGTCTGCACGTCAGTTTCACGCAACAGGCGGTCGAGCGTGAGCACAGGCACGCCGGCGGCCTTGGCGTGGGCATAGTGGAAACAGTCGAAATTGCCCAGCGCCCGCTTGCCCAGGCCGTATTGCCCGGCGACAGCCACCGCATGTGCGAGCACGGCCTCGGGCGTGCCCGCGCCGCGCAGGACAATCCCGGATCGATCCAGCCATTCCATGACGTCGAGATGGGCTTCGGCGAAGCTGATGTCCAACCGCGTTGGATGCGCCAGCACGATG
>Ga0105054_10010502_pt1 | contig 11755 bp, 13 predicted proteins | sample BON02_FD_78091 | JGI IMG/M metagenome (GOLD analysis project Ga0105054, IMG submission 78091) | Freshwater microbial communities from Lake Bonney liftoff mats and glacier meltwater in Antarctica - BON-02 (megahit assembly) | ecosystem: Environmental > Aquatic > Freshwater > Ice > Glacier... | reverse complement strand
CTGAGGAGCCGGAACCGCAGCCATGCCGTCGCGGCGATGCGGGCACATATTGAATCGTCTCGTAATCACATTAAGCAGGCGATCTGATATTTCAAACATCCCGCATTGACATCTAAGTCACTTAGATAATAGACTTAGCTAAATGAGGAGTGTGCTTCCGATGCTCGCAAGCCGTGTCCAAAAGTCGCGCCGGCCGCAAAGCCGCCTATCCGAAGCGACGGTTCCATTGAGCATCTCGCAGGCCGCACTTCTGATCGACGGCTCGGACGCTGAGTTCCGCCGGATGATCTATCGTATGCTGATTACTCAAGGTCGGCTCGACGAAGTTCGCCGCCGTATTGCGCAGCAGGTCGGGGTTAGCAGCGCCCAGTATCCGATGGTAATGGCGATCCTGCGGCTGGAGGGCGAAAGCGGAGTCTCGATATCCAGGCTGGCCGACTATCTCGAAGTGACCGGACCGCACGTGACCGGTGAGGTTCGCAAACTTGTTGCTGCGGGCGTCGTGCTCAAGGCCGTCAATCCCTACGATCTGCGCAGTGTCCAGGTCAAGTTGTCGAGCCTTGGCCGCCGACGCTTGATGACGAGCTTCGACTATATCCGTCAGGTGAACGATATTCTTTTCAGCGGTGTTTCTGCCGAGGAATTCCGCACGTTGTCGAAATTCAATAAAAAATTCATGGCGAATACCGACGAAGCCCTTGTTTGGACCGACATGCCGACCGCGCGCGTCCGAAGCGGTGCCGCCAGTAAAGGAGAAATGTGAGATGATCCGAAGCGGAAGAGAACACCTCGAATCACTTCGCGACGGGCGCGCCATCTATATCGGTTCAGAGCGGGTCGATGACGTCACTACCCATCCGGCGTTTCGAGGCGCGGCACAGACCGTTGCCGAACTTTATGACATGAAGGCCGATCCAGCCTTGCGCGAGGAGATGACTTACGAAGAGGACGGCGGTCGCCACTCAATTTATTTTCTACGGGCGCGTTCCCGAGAGGATTTGCAGCGCCGAATGATAGGCCATCGTCGCATTGCCGATTTTACTTACGGCATGTTCGGCCGTTCGCCAGATCACGTGGCCTCGTTCGTTACCGGCATGACGATGAATCGCGGTGAGTTGAAAGCGCCAGCCGGTTTTCCGGACAATCTGCTGAAATACTACAAATACATCCGCGACAATGACGTTTACACTGTCTATGCGGTATTGCCGCCCCAAGCCGCGCGAAACCCAGAGTTCTATCAAAAGCAGAACCTGCCGATCCCAACGCTGCGAGTGGTTCGCGAAGACGACGACGGCGTAATCATTTCGGGCATGAAAATGTTGGCGACCGGTGCGGCGTTCGCTAACGAAATCTGGATCGGTAACGTGTTGCCGCTGGCGCCGGACCAGAAGGATCAGGCTATCACTTGTTCGATTCCCTGTAACGCGCCCGGACTGAAGCTTTGGTCGCGGCAGCCAATGGCAATGAACGCCAAATCCGAATTTGATGCACCGTTGTCCTACAGGTACGACGAGTCCGACAGCATGCTGCTCTGCGATGAAGTGAAAGTACCGTGGGAGCGCGTCTTCATCCATAATGACGCGATCTTGTCACGGGAAAGCTACATCAAGACTCCCAGCCACTGTTTCGGCAACCACCAGTCCAACGTTCGCTATGCGGCGAAACTGCGGCTTTTGGTGGGGTTGTGTAGTAAGGTGGCGGCCGCGACCGGCGCCGATCAGATACCCGCGGTCAAGGAAACGCTCGGTCGAATGGCGGCGCAAGAAGCAATGCTGGAAGGTATGATCAATGGGCAGATCAATGCCTACGAGCAGTGGCCGGGTGGGCCGGAAGGTTATGTCTGTTTCAATCGGCGCATGATGTATGGCGCGCTGGAATGGTGTACCCAGAACTACACAAATCTCGTTGACGAACTGCGGGAGCTGTCAGGTGCCGGCGTGTTCCAGATGCCGGCTGATATTTCAATCATGCAGGACGCAGCAATGGCGAACGAGTTCCAGACATTCTGGCAGACGCCTCAATGCGACGCGTTAACCCGTATGAAGCTCTACAAGCTCGCTTGGGACGTGGTCGGTTCGGAATTCGCTGGGCGGCACCAGCAGTATGAAAAATTCTATGCCGGCGCCTCGTTTATCGTCCGCAATCATTCCTATCGAGAGACAGATTGGCCCGCTTTCAACAAAGTCGTTGAAGACCTGATGGCAAGCTACAGCTACGAGTCCGCGCCGACATAGCTATACGGCCGGTCAAACAACAAATTGGGAGATTAAACATGAGCGAGTTGGTATTGTACGATGGTGCCGGAGTTCCGAGCCCTCGCCGCGTCAGAATGTGCTTGTTAGAGAAGGGGCTTCCCTTCACGATCAAGTGGCTCAATCTCGGCCTGATGGATCAGAAAAACCCGGCCTATCTTAAGCTCAATCCGACCGGAATGGTGCCGACGTTGCTGCACGGCGGTAACGCGGTCTATGAGTCTAACGTAATCAACGAGTATATCGACTCAGTTTATCCCGAGCCGTCGCTGGTGCCAAAAGACGCTTATGGTCAGGCGCAGATGCGCATGTGGTTTGCCTTTGAAAACGACTTTGCTAAACCGTTTCGTGATGCAGTCTATGAGACAATGGGCAAAGAGCGGCTGCAAAGCACTGGCATTACACCGGAGAAGTTGCGAGAAGAGATTGGCAAGCGCACCAGCAATGATGTCTATGCTCGGTTCGCAACCAAGGTGCTGACCACGCCGCGTGACGATGCGATCATCGCCGATCGTCAGCAATTGCTGATGGAAAAAATGGGGCTGATGAATGATCGGCTGTCGGACGGCCGGGTCTGGCTTTGCGGAGATCGATTTACATTGGCCGATATCGCGTTGGCGCCACGCGTCGATATGTTTCCCGTTGTCGGCGTGGCCGATTTGTATCAGCGGTTTCCGCACATTGGTGCATTCATGGAAAAGATGAAGGCGCGGCCGAGTTGGCAGGCTTCCGCGTTTCGGCCGGAGCCGGGCGAAACCGAACGCAAGATCGACGGCAAGGCTGCGCCCTAATTGTTGGATATTGGGACCACCGCGCGGAGACCTAATGATCAAGCTTTACAGTTGGGGCACCCCGAACGGAAATAAGCTTCACATGATGTTGGAAGAGACCGGAGTCGCGTATGATTTGATTCCGGTCAATCTCGGCAAAGGCGAGCAGCGCGCTCCGGCTTTTCTGTCGATCAATCCGAATGGCAAGATCCCGGCGATCGTCGATACCGACGGACCGGACGGGCAGGAATTCGTTTTGGCGGAGTCAGGCGCGATCCTAGTCTATCTCGCCGATAAAACCGGACGGTTCATCGCAAGCAATGAGCGCGAACGCGCTTTAACACTGCAATGGATTATGTTCCAGATGGGCCATGTCGGCCCCATGATCGGGCAGTTGCATCATTTCATGAGCTCGGCGCCTCCCGGGAATGATTACGGCGTCGAGCGGTTTCGCAAGGAAGGCGAGCGATTGATGGATGTATTGAATGGCCGGCTTGAGGCATCGAGACACCTCGCGGGCGCCGAATACAGCATTGCCGATATTGCGACATGGCCATGGGTCCGGTCGTGGGTTCATACGACCAAACAGACTCTCGGCCCACGGCTGTCGCTGACCAGATGGTACGACGCCATCGAACAGCGGCCGGCCACAATGAAAGCAATCGACATTTATAACGCCTTGCGCAAGCGCGGGCCATAAAGGACAAGCCGGTGACCGACAATTCAGCAACTGTTCAATGCGATAATCTGGCCTCGAACTGTCGCGGTTTGCCGAGCGCTAGCCGCGAGAGTTTTCTGGCTGTGATGGGGCGCATCTTTTCGCTGGTCGCTATCATAACGACCGATGGTCCGGCGGGCCGCTATGCCATAACTGTTAATTCCGCGACCTCGGCGTCTGCCGATCCACCGATTGTGCTTGCTTGCATCAACCGGCGGTCACCGCTCTACGATGCAATCATCGCTAACGGCGTATACTGCCTCAATGTGCTGGCGCATGGGCAGGAACATTTGTCGGATTGTTTTGCCGGCCGCCCGCGCGATGGCGCGCCATTTGATTTTACCGCGGCGCAGTGGTCCGCGGCCTCGACCGGCGCGCCGATCCTCACCGGCGCGGTGGCCTCTTTCGATTGTGCTTTGCTTGAGCAGCACGATATCGGAACCCATACGGCGTTTTTTGGACGGGTGCTCGAAGTGAGGGAAGCCGGCGTGGTGCCGCTCATTTACGGAAGCCGGCTTTATACGCGCCCCGATACGGCAGCCTGACCGTTCGTTAATTGCGGGGAAACATACATTCGATTGTCTTTCCGATTTGCATTAAATGCTTATCCGCCATGTGGTTGCCAATTAGCATAAGCCCGACAGGTGCCGAACCCGGCTCGTGAATCGGCAGCGAGATCGAGCACATGTCGAAGAAATTCGCGATGGTTGGGTTGCGCAAGGCCAGAATGTTTTGGACCGCGAAATCTTCGTCGCGCTCCAGTTCGGAAATTAGCGGCGCAATAGTCGGCGCGGTTGGCATTATCAGGGCATCGATTCCAGTGATTTTTCGGCGCAGCCGGCGGGTCGCATCTGCGCGCGCCTTGACCAGATTGATATAGTCGGCGGCATCTTGTCCGGCGCCGCGTTGAATGCGTACGCGCACGCGTTGATCGTACTGGTCGCCGCGCTCGGCCAGCAGATCGCGATGCCACGCATAGGCTTCCGAAGCAGGAAAGCCGCCTTTGGCGCTCATCGTGGCGATCTCGCCAATCTCGGGCACTGAAATCGTCTCGACCGTAATGCCTTGACGGCTGAGGATCGATAAAGCGCGCGCAAAGCTGTCCGCAACATCCTTGTCAACGTTGTCGAGCACGACCTGGTCGGGCACCGCGAAGGTCAGACGCGATAGAGCGACGGGCTCAATGGGGGCCTCTGGCCAGGCGCCGGCGATGATGCTGTCGATAATCGCGCAGTCATCGACCGCGCTAGCCATACAGCCGACGGAATCGAGGGAGAATGATAGCGGAACAGCACCGTCGAGCGGCACACGGCGTGCTGTCGGCTTCCAGCCGACTATCCCGGAAAAGGCCGCCGGGATACGGCAAGAGCCGCCAGTATCGGTGCCGAGCGCGGCTATGGCCATGCCGTCGGTAATTGAGACGGCGGCCCCCGAGGACGAACCGCCGGGGACGCGACCGGCCTGACGTTGCCAGGCGTTGTGCGGTGTTCCGTAGTGCGGATTAAGGCCAAGGCCAGAATAAGCGAACTCGGTCATGTTGGTGCGGCCGACGACAATAAAACCGGCGGCGCGAAGCCGCTGCACCGGCGGGCAATCCTGCTGCGCCGGTGTGGCATTGGACAGTACGCGCGAGCCGGCCGTAGTGACGTCGCCGGCAATGTCGAACAGGTCCTTTACGGAAATTGGAATGCCCGCAAAGCGCGGTAACGGTGCCCCGGCCGCACGCAGCCGGTCGGCGGTGTTCGCCAGTGCTAGAGCAGCATCGCTGTGGACTTTCAGGAAGGCCCGTTTGCCTTCGCCGTTCTTGTCGGCGATTCGCGTAAGGCACTCTTCTACCAAATGCGTTGCGCTTTGACGTTCTGCGATTAGGTCGTCGGCCATCGACCATATCGGACCGTTCGGCGGGAAAGTAAGGGGCATGATCGGTTCCTTATCGGCATTGGGCGCAGCTTTTTATCTATAGAGGGTGCCGGAACCAAAGTACTGAAATATCAGCAAGAACTGCTATCCTGGCTAGGCATCGACTATACTGTGGGAGACAATGATGTAGGGCGGCCGGATGCCGCGGAATGAGTGGAGATAAAAATGCCCGAAGTACCGAATGAGGTTGCCTATAACAAACCACGCTTTCGGGTGACCGATTATAATTTTGAGTCCTTCCCCGGACCGGTTGCCGGAGAACCATTCAAGGATTTCACTTTTACCGATCTAGAGACGCAGGCGGAAGTCCATCTGTCCGATTTCCTCGGCCGCTGGGTCGTAATCGAAACCGGTTCGACCACCTGCTCAATGTATACAAAGGACATCGCAGAGATGAGGCAACTCCGCGAAGCGCATCCCGATATAGAATTTTTGCTGATTTATGTGCGTGAGGCCCATCCGGGCGAGCGGCGCGGTCCGCACACGTCAATGGACGACAAAATAAACGCGGCGCGGACGCTTGCGCCGCGCTATGGCGAACATCGCCGGATTCTGGTTGACGATATAAACGGTGAATTCCATCGCGCCTACGGCAGTATGCCGAATGTCGTCTACATAATTCGACCGGATGGAGCGGTTCACTACCGCTGTAACTGGGCAACTCCTGCCGAAATTCGTGCCGCTCTCAGCGACCGTGTAAATTTCCACCGCGATGAAAATGCCGACATGAAGGCGATCCAGGCTAGCCGCGGCAAGTTCAATATGATCAGAACTATGTGGACGGGCGGGCTAATAGCGCTTTACGACTTTGCCCGCAATCTTCCGCTTATGATTGCCAAGCATGCCAAGGCCGATACCTATTACAAAAAGCATGGCCGGTTTAAAGAGTAATCGGGATTACGATGTCGACAAGGTACGCGCAGTCAACTCATATGTGTTTCGACGGTCAATCTGAATCGGACGGCAGTGGTCGGACAACATTTAGCAGTCCGCTGAAAAACCTGGAAATCGGTGTTTCGCTCACTTTTTATGGAGTGCCTGGTCCCGGCGTTGGCAGCGGTTTCTTAAGGCGCTCGAAGTACTTCGGCGTGTTGTGAACGGAAGCCCGCCTACGCCGCAACCAGCTTGGGAATGCGGATGAGATTGTAGGCGATCAGATTGAGCAGGAAGTCGGCGGCGACGGCGCGGATGCCACGATGCTTGGTCTTTCGCATCGTGCCGTGCTGCTTGCCCCAGCCGAAAATACATTCGATCATCGCACGGCGCGTTTGCGACATGCCATAGCCTTGGTGGCGCGTGGTCCGTTCGTCGATGGCACTGCGGCGGCTCTTGCCGGTCTTGGTGACGCCGTTGTTCTGCGTCACGTGCGGTGTGACATTGATGGCGCGAAGCTTGGCCACATGATCCCCCGTATCATAGGCCTTGTCCGCACCGGCCGTGATGCGGTGACCGGCCTCCTTGGCCTTGGTTTTGAGCATCCTCTCCGCGGCGCGACGCTCGGCGGTGCCGTTGGCGAGCGTAACAATGCCGGCCACCGCCAGCCCATGCCGGTTCTCCATGGTGACGTGGCCCATGTAGGACAGCTTCGCCTCCCGCCCAGCGGCCTTGCGGTAAAGACGGCTGTCGGGATCGGTCGTGCTCGCATGCGTGTCGTTCTTGCGCTTCTGGCCATGGAAGTTCGCACCGCCGTCTTTGTCGCCGCTGCCGTCCTTGGGACGAAAACTCTTCTGCGATGCCCATGCTTCGATTAGCGTTCCATCCACCGAAAAATGCTCATCCGACAAAAGCGGCTTGACCGATGGATGGTTGAGAAGCTTGCTCATGAACTTGGCAAACACTTCGCCATTCTGCAGCCGGTCACGGTTCTTCGTGAATGTTGTCGGGTCCCAGACCGGATCGTCCGGCGAAAGACCCACGAACCAGCGGTATAAGAAATTGTAGTTCAGTTGCTCCATCAACTGTCGTTCCGACCGGATGCCGTAGAACACCTGCAGCAGCAAGGCGCTCAGCAATTGCTCCGGCGGGATCGAGGGACGTCCTTCGCTCGCGTACAGCGTCCCAAAGCTGCGGTTCAGATCCACAAGGACTTCCCGCACAAGCTCGCGAATCTTCCTCAACGGATGGTTCGCCGGCACCCGTGCCTCGGGCGATATGTAGGAAAACAGCCCGCCCTGATCCAAAAATGCGCCCCGCATCCAACCCTCCGCCGATTCGTTATAGAAAGTGAATCATCCCGCGCTCGCCGGCGCGAGGGTTTTTCAGCGGACTGTTAGGAAAGAATGGCAATGGGATTTAGGGAAGAATGGCAATGGCGCGAACGGGCGATCCGCTACCCTTGTCGATCTTGAGCGGTAAACCTTGGAAGTAGAACTCGCCTTTGCCTAGAAGACCTTCGAGATTACATAGCCATTCGTAGTGGGTGATGCCGCGGTCGCGGCAGACGCGATGGTTCGGGAACAGCTTGGAATTTGCACGATCGGTCGAGGGGCCTTCGACGCCGTGCACGCGCGATCGGTCAGCTAACCAATGCGTCGCTTCCGCAGTAATGCCGCAGTTTGAGTACATAATGGCATCGTTTGGATAGTGCCGCTGGTGCAGACCGGTGCAAATCAAAACGATATGTCCGTTGATTGTGACTGCGACAGCTTCTTGCGGAACTTCGGCTGCCCCGTCATCGACGCAGCGTGCAGCTGAAACACAGCCTTTGCCAAATCCACACCGATCATTGTATCTTGTTGCCTACACTTTCGTGAACGGCGGCTATCTCATTGCTGTCCTGCATTTTGCATTCATTTACACGGTGTTCGTCTCCGGACTGAACATCTTCATGGGCTTCGCCGGCCAAGTGTCGTTCGGTCACAACGCGTTCGCGGCGATCAGCGGCTACACCTCCGCGGTGCTTACGGCTACCTACGGCTGGGACCCGCTGGCGGCGGGTTTGCTCGGACTTGCCGGCGCGCTGACCTGTGCACTCGTCATCGGTTATCCAGTGCTGCGCCTGCGCGGGCATTATCTCGCCATGGCGACGCTCGCAATCGGGCTGATCGCGTATGAAGTCGCAGTGCAATGGCAGTCGGTCACGCAAGGCTATATGGGCATATCGGGCATTGCACCGCTCGGCATTGGCCGCTTCACGGTCGTGTCCGACCGGGGCATATTGATCTTTCTCATGATCGTCGCCGGCTTGGCGCTTGTCTCGGCCGCCGGCATCCGCCGCTCGCGGCTCGGCCGCGCCCTTGTGGCAGTCGCCGGCAGTGAAGATGCGGCACGGGCACTCGGCATCGATGTCGCACGCTACAAGCTGATTGCCTTCATGATCTCTGCGGCTTACGCGGCGATTGCCGGCTCGCTGTTCGTACATGCCGTCGGCTTCGTCAGCCCGGAGGTGTTCGGCTTGCCGATGGTCGTGCTTGCCTTCACCATGCTTTATGTCGGTGGTATAGGCACCATAGTGGGCGCCGCGCTCGGCGCGATCATCATTTCGGTGCTGCCGGAGAGTTTTCGTGCGTTCAAGGACTACCAGGATCTCGCCTATGGTGTGGCGTTGATCGTGATTCTGATTTACGCGCCGCGCGGGCTGGCGTCGCTGCCGGATCTGTTGACCAAATGGCGCCGGAGGGACGCATGAGTCTCTTGCGTCTCGAAGGCATCACGCGCCGCTTTGGTGGTCTGGTCGCGCTCGACAATGTATCGCTGGATATTCCAGGGCAGGGCCTGTTCGCCGTGATCGGGCCGAACGGTGCCGGCAAAACCACCTTGTTCAACGTGATCTCCGGCTTCATGCCCCCAAGCGCCGGCCACGTGCATTTCGACGGTGAGGAAATTACCGGCCAGCCGCCGGAGACGATAGCCCGTCGCGGCCTCATCCGCACCTTTCAGCTAGTGCAGTTGTTCGAAGGCCTCACGGTGCTGGAGAATGTCAAAGTCGGCTGCCATTTACATACACGCGGCGGGCTGCTCGCCGCGCTTGTGCCGACCCGCGCGGCGCGCGCGGAAGAAGCCGCGGTTGACGCCGAGGCGCGCCGCTTGTTGGCCGAAACCGACCTTACCACATTGGCCGAGAGTTTCGCGGCGGTTCTTCCGTATGGCCAGAAGCGGCTGTTGGAGATCACACGTGCGCTGGCGGCCAAACCAAAACTGCTGCTGCTCGACGAGCCGGCTGCCGGCCTTAATCGGCAGGAGACCGATGCGCTCGCTGCGCTGCTACGAAGGATTGCCGCTGCCGGCACCGCCATCCTGCTCATCGAGCACGATATGAATCTGGTGATGAAGGTCGCCGATGACATCGCCGTGCTGGATTTCGGCCGCTTGATTGCCAAGGGCAAGCCCGAAGAGGTGCGACGCAATCCGGATGTTATCGCTGCTTATCTCGGAACCGAGGAAGCGGCGAATGTTTGATCTGGTCGCGCAGTCGGTTATCAGTGGCATTGGTGTCGGTGCCATCTATGGCCTGATCGGCATTGGCTTTTGCGTCATCTACAATGCCAGTGGCATCGTCAACTTCGCGCAGGGTGCCTTCGTGATGCTGGGCGGTATGTTGACGCATGCCGCCATGTCGGAGTGGGGCCTACCGCTGCCGCTCGCCGCTATCCTCGCAATCGTGGTGGTTGCCGGCGCCGGCGTTGTGCTTGAGCGCATCGTCGTGCGGCCGTTGTGGAATCGCGGCTCCACAATGTTCGTGATGATCCTGGCGACGCTCGCCGCCCAGATCGTCATCGAGCGCATGACACAGATTGTGGCAGGTGATCAGCCGCGGACGCTGCCGGTCTTCACCGACTTGCCGCCGCTGCGCGTTTTCGGTTTCGCGATCAATTTCCAGTTTCTCTGGATCGTTGGTTGCTCTGCGTTGGTCATTATTTTGCTTGGGCTGTTCTTTTCCTCGACCAAGACCGGCAAGGCGATGCGGGCTTGCTCCATCAACCGCGACGCGGCTGCGCTCCAAGGTATTCCGGTGTCCCGCATGCTCGCACTCGCCTTCGCGCTCAGCGCAGCGCTTGGCGCGGTGGCAGGTATTCTTATTACCCCGACCCAATACACCGCGTTCAATGTTGGGGTGCCCTTCGCCATCAGCGGATTCATCGCCGCGATTGTCGGCGGGTTTGGCCGTCCGCTCGGTGCATTCGCCGGCGGCATTTTGCTCGGCGTGGCGCAGGCGCTTGCCATCGTTTTTTTAGGCGCTGCTTTTAAGAACGTGGCCGCGCTCTCGATCCTGCTGCTATTCTTATTCGTCCGCCCGACCGGAATTCTCGGTTCCGCCAGATAGCCAAATTATCAGAGGAGAAATCTCATGAGCATTCATGCGATCGACTGGAGCAAGATTGAGTGGAAGAAAATCCGCGAAGGTGTCGAGCAAAAGGCGTTTTCCAGCGACGCCGCGACGGTCGCCCTTCACCGGTTGATGCCCGGCCATGAGCCGAAGCCGCACAGCCATCCGCACGAGCAGATTGCCTACATCATGTCGGGTCGAATTCGTTTTTTCATCGGCGACGAGGTCCGCGATGTGGGACCCGGCGGGTTGGTCGTTATCCCCCCGAACGTAAGGCATTGGGGTGAGGTTCTCGGCCACGAGCCGGTTCTCAATCTGGATGTCTTTACGCCGAAGCGTCCCGAATACGCGCCTTGATATGGAAAACAAATAGGTCAAAGACGGTGCCTTCGCGAATTACTAACTTAGTTTTCCCGCTTAAATTGTTATTCGGCGTAGGGGTCACGTTGCTGCAGGTGTCGTCGGCAACTCCCTGAAAGCAATAAAAAAAGGCCGGCCGAGGTGGGGTCACGATCGGCGCCGATCGTGACCCCACCTCGACGCAGATTTTATTTTCCCCACAAGGAATTGCTGGCATTTGCTCAACGGGCCTAATTCGGCGCCGATTTACACAGGATTGCGAAATGAACTACGTGACCGGCCGCTGCATGTGCCATGGCGGCTGCAGCCTACGCCTCGCGGCATCCCGACCGCACACAGGCCGTAATCATGTCCAACCCTGGTATTCGCGTGTCTGTTGCAGGAGGGTTGCTCGTCGTGACCGCGTCATCTCTATTGTAGCTCTGACAGTAAGACGCCTAGCGCAGCCGCGGAAACAGCGCGCGGGGAT
>Ga0105054_10010500_pt1 | contig 11756 bp, 12 predicted proteins | sample BON02_FD_78091 | JGI IMG/M metagenome (GOLD analysis project Ga0105054, IMG submission 78091) | Freshwater microbial communities from Lake Bonney liftoff mats and glacier meltwater in Antarctica - BON-02 (megahit assembly) | ecosystem: Environmental > Aquatic > Freshwater > Ice > Glacier... | reverse complement strand
ATCGTGGCCCATATGTCAGCGCTGGAAAGCTTCATCAACGATGACGATCTTTGTACCCTTGACCCGCTGATCAAGATGGCGCTCATCCATCACCAGTTTGAAAGCGTTCACCCGTTTCCCGACGGCAATGGCCGTATCGGTCGCATCCTGAACGTACTTTACCTCACCCGTACCGGGCTGCTGGACATCCCGGTGCTCTACTTGTCGCGGTTCATTACCCGCAATAAGGCGGACTACTATCGCCACCTCCAAGCTGTGCGCGACGACGGCGCTTGGGAGGACTGGGTCGTCTACATGCTTGACGCCGTCGCCGAGACATCCGCCACGACGGTTGAAATCGTTACCGGCATCAGGGATCAAATGGCCGCAGTAAAGCATCGCATGCGGGCCGAACTGCCAAAGATCTACAGTCAGGAGTTGCTGAATAACCTGTTTCGCCACCCTTACACCCGGATCGAATACGTCCAGAACGATCTGGGCCTCAGCCGACAAACGGCGGCCAAGTATCTGGACACGCTGGCGGAACACGGGTTCATCGAGAAACACAGGTCTGGAAAGAGCAACTATTTCATCAACGTGGCGTTGGTGAAGCTATTCCTTGACGTGTCGGAAAGCCGCTGAGGGCTTGAACGTCGCGATCCTCTTGGTACGCCATTTTGCGATTGCCGACCCAATGTCGGCGCGTTGTGCCGGTCGGCCGGCACGGCCACCAGGCGAGGGGCCGAGAACGGCGCTTTCGCGCCGTGCCCGGGCATTCTCCAGACCCGTGGGCTCATGCCCACGGGTCGTGTTCTGCAACGATCTCGACCTCGTCTCCGTCGATTTCATCGGCGGGGACGGCACCAAACGTTCCATCCCCTGCCTGGAAGACAACGATCGAGACCATGAGCGTGGCGGCGAGGGAGGCGGCGAAGGCGTGTGCATCTTTGCGGGACATCTGTTTTGGCTCCTGCTGGGAGGCGAGGGACTATCCCCCGCGCTGACAGGAACCCGAAGGCCCAAAGACTGGCAGACATCACCGGGTGCGTTCGGCTTGCCCGAATCCAACCGGCGGCACGGGCTTGCCCGTAGTCCGACCCCTCGCGGGTTGATCTCGAAGACGGGATTTGGGACAAGGAAGGGACTGGCAAGCGGGGGATGGTGCTTTGACGCGAGGAGCCGAATTGTCCCGCTGATGCCTCACCCCCTCCGCCTTGCGGCCACGCTTGTGGTTGGGGTTTCTTCCTTTGGGGATCGAGCTTTTGGTGCCCCGCGCACTCGCGGGACAAGGTCGTGACGGGTAAGAGACCCGCCAACAGCGGGCCCCTCGGGTTTTGAGAAGGCTCAGGCGGCGATATCCGCCTCTCCTGCCCCACTTTCGCCGCCGTCCTCACTGACGATTTCCAACCGGGCGTTACGATAGCCCTCCTTGGCAATCCACAGCTCTGCCGCACCGACCGACTCAGCAAGATGCAGCAATTCGATGCTGCCGCCAAAATCCAGCAACACCCGAACCTGACCGGGCTTGGGTCGCTCGACCACGTCAAAGATCAACGGGCTATCGGCCGAATGGCTGCGCATGATGGTGACGAGGATCACCCCGTCGGACGCGAAGTTGCCTTCGTGCAACGTAAAGGAGGCCGGAGCCGTCCAGGTCGGATAGGGCCGCGGCGGTTCTCTCTTCACGAGGCGACCGACGCCGTTCGAGCGTTCCCAAGCTGCGAGCTTCTTGGTGAAGCGCGCAGGCGGTTTGGGGCTGCCGTCGGTGTAGCGAATAAGCGCGCCCAAGGGCGCCTTCTCGATGATGGTTATTACAGACATGATTCCTCATCCTGAATGCGAGTATTCGCATTCATCTTATTGACACTGTTACGTTTTGTGAAGAATGAGGGCGGGTTTCCCCGCCCTCGGGGCACGGATTACTCCGCGGCCATCATTGGCGCGGCGCCTTCAGGCAAATCGGCTGTCAAGAAGGCTGGCAGATCGACGGTTTCGCTGTCGTCAGGCATTTCTGCAGTCTGGTCAGCGTAATCGTCGACCGAAGCCCCCTGCCCTTCCGTCACGCTCTGATCCTCGAACGCGACCAGGTCCCGCAGAACTTCCGGCAACCAGCCAGAGCCTTTCAGCAGCCGCTCGGCCTCGGTCGCCATCTCGCCCTTCTTCAGATGATCGAGCAGCTGCGCGGTACCTTCCCCCTTGGCCTCACGCACGGCCTCAAGGATCCGGGCCTTGGGCACGCGGTTGAGGTAGGTGTCCACCGTCGGCTCCCAACCCGCATCGACCATGTCAAGATCGACGGCCCTTGCCAGAATGTCCGATTGCGCCATGCGACGCACGAGGCCACTGGCCGAGATGCCTGCACCGTAAGGGTTCACCTTCTCATGGACAGCGTTGATCCCGAAGCTGAGGCAATGCGCCAGCAACGACAACCGACTGCCTTGGTCGAGGGCCGTGAGGTAACCCCAAAGGACAGCGTCATCGCCAAGCGGCAAATCGGCCTCCCAAAGGGCATGACGGTCGTCAACCGCCTTTGCGACCGGGCTGTCCTTCAGGTCGGGGGCCTGTGCCGACATGTAGACATGGCGCACCGAGACATCGACGCAGCTTCCCGATGCCCCGGAGGTGCGGAAGGTGTCGGTGACGAGCTTCAAGAGCAGCAAAGTCAGCGCCACATCCGGCGACCGCCCGACGGCCTCACGCAGCGCCAAGGTGCGATGTGCCGTCAACTCCATGACCAACCGCTCAGGCAAGGGTTTCAACGCACCGTCGTCCTCATCGTCCGGCAGACTCGCGGCCGCGCTGATGACCTGACCACCAGAGGTGATGACTGTGCCCGGCTGCGTTGGAGCCGCGTGCGGGTAGGTGGATCCTCCGCCGTCAGCCCCCTGCCCTTCTGCGCCCAGATCCTCGACGCCGTTGGCCACGGCCTCTTCCTGCGCCTCATCCTCGGGTCGCACAAAGCCGCGATAGACAGCAAGCCCGCCCTCGCGATCCAGCGTAACGAACACACCCGCCCGTGCAACCTCGACCGGATCGAAGATCAGGGGACGCTGCTCCAAGGCCTCCATCGCGGCTTCCAACTCACCCAGTTTGCCAACGACCTCTTCGGGGCATTCGTCCTGACCGGAGTATTCTTCGTCCAGTGCCCGATACTCGGCCAGAAGCGCGGCATGGGCTGCACCATCTTCACCGTTCAGCGGTGACTGTTCTCCAGCCAGTCGCCGCAGCCCGTGGCTGTAGCCAAAGGGCAGATCGACCGAGACCTCGATCCACTTCCAACCTTCGGACGCTACAGCTTCGGCTTTGGCCTGCAGCTTTCCCGCGACAAGACGGTCGAGCAGGGCAGGGTCCTCGAGCCAGCCGCCATCATCGCCCTGAAAAAGATCACGCAGCACGGTCCCACCCGCCGCTTCATACGCATCAACGCCGACAAACACGGCGCGCCGATCAGAGGTCCGTATTGAGGTCTCGGTCAACATGCGGCGAATGGAATAGGGCTCCTTGTTCCACGAGGTCTTCACCGCTTCCCAGACTTGCGCCTGACGCGCATGGTCGGCGCTCACCGTGAAGGCCATCAGCTGTTCCAACGTCATCCCATCGTCGGCATAGACCTCGAGCAGGGCAGGGGCCACGGACGCGAGTTTCAGGCGCTGCTTTACCACCTGCACCGTGACGAAGAAGGCCGCAGCAATCTCCTCATCGCTCTGCCCCTTCTCACGAAGAGATGCGAAGGCACGAAACTGGTCCAGCGGATGCAAGGCCACCCGCTGCATGTTCTCGGCCAGCGAGTCGTCCTCGGCAAGGATCGAAGACCCCGCATCCCGCACAACGCACGGGACGGGTGCGGATTTGGCCAACCGCTTTTGCTTCACGAGCAGCGACAACGCCTGAAACCGCCGCCCACCGGCTGGGATCTCGAACTTGCCGGTCTCAGCTCCATCAGCATCCAACAGGGGCCGCACGTTCAACCCTTGCAGCAGGCCACGTCGCGCGATGTCCTCGGCCAACTCGTCCACCGAGATACCAGCCTTGATGCGCCGGACATTGGACTGGCTCATCACCAGCTTGTCGAAGGGAATGTCCCGCGACGGGGACAGGGTGATTTTCTGGGCAGCTTGGGCCATCAGACGTTCTCCACGACGGGCGCCGGAAGCCACTCTCCCGATCTCACGTCCCGTCACCCTCAAACCAACCCATCTCAAACTCTTTCATCCGGTAACGGTTCAACGACACAGGGCCAGACCGCTAACACGATGCGGTTCTGCTCATGCAGTTAAGTTCCGAGGCAAAGTTGGCCATGGCCAACTTTTTGATGGCTGCGATTCGTCAGGATTCTCGCTAGATAGCTATCAGGGCTTTTGATTTGGTCGACCTTACTGGCGATTTGATCCGCTACTTGAATGGCCGCAGCCACGCCAAGAAGGGAAACCGCCTTACCCAACAGTGCGCCGTCTATTCTTAGCATTTTTCCAAATTCAAAAAGCAGCTGTAGGAGAGCATGCTCCGACTTGGGATGGTCCGGATAAAATTCTGGAATTGCGGTCAGGGAAGCCCAAACTTCTGCGATGGAGCGTGGATAGGTTTTTTTTGTATATGATTTTTGAGTCTCTTTGTGCCGGACATTTTGTCCGTCTGAGGCGGTCAATTTGTTCGAAAAACGCAGGTCTGGGTGTTGTTGAGTGTGCTCGTGTTCTAGATGGTTGGCCACAGCCAACTCATCTGAAGCCGGTGTGATTGACGCGAGTTCTTCACTTTGTAGAATAGCTTTGAGCTTGCTAATGATGCTGTTTGCCTGAGGCACAGTGATCCCGGCGCGACGGATGCAGTTGCGGGCAGCTTCGACGAAGCTAAATGCCTCACCTTGCAGTCTAAGAGAGAGGCATTTAATGCGCAGCTTTTGGATATAGGCCTTCATGCCTCGAAGTTCGTCGGCTTCCTCTCGATGTTTCTGAGAGAGCGCAAGGATTTCGCCAGACCGGGCGAGTAGGGGTGACAGGTCGAGGCCGAATGCTCCAATAACTTTACCTTTCCGCATGATTGGGAACCGCTTGCCGTTGGCGCTATCACGCCGTTGGATTAAATTAGCTGCTTCAAGCTTCTCCAGGTGCCGCCGAAGCTGTCTGTCCGTTATGCCCTTCGCGCGGAAGCACAGCGTATTATTGCATGCAAAGACGGTGAGCAGCGTCAATGGTGTGAGCGGGGTGTCACTGCCGGTTTTTGGGTCGTTGCAGGGTAGGCAGCTCAAGAGAGCGTCAAGCACCACGACAGATGACGGCCGCAGCCCAAGCTCGCGACCCGCGGTATTGACCGCGGTCATCAGGGCGCGCCGCGTTACGGGTGCGAAGTGCGGCTGTTGTTCGATCGTGCCGATACCAACGAAAGAATTGTGGGTTGAGAAAGCACAGTTCGGCTGTGCCTCGACCTCAGCGGTCGTGACTTCTTTGTGTTCCATCTGTTTTCAGACAGCAAAAGGATACCGGTCACCGAAATCGGTGTTGCAGTGATTCGATTTTTTGGGTACCAATAGATTGCGAGTAAATCGGGACCCTCTGGAGTGCTTCACCGCCTTCGGGGGGTTTCTCTTTGCGCTACGTCTGCCTCCTTTTTGATTGTTTCTTGCCTGTTAGTTCATGGTTGACCATGGCCAACCCCTTAAAGATCAATCATTTACGCAAAGCGGCATCATGATCTTTCTTTCCACTCTTTGTAGAGGTGCTCAAGTCGCGCCTCGACGAAGTTGATGAATCCGCGTTCCTTCTTGTCGGAAACCTCGATCAAGAGGCGCTGTCCCTGTGACCTGAAGGCCACCGTTGTTTCTGGCAGCTTGTTGAGCGGGGCAGGGGAGAGCGCCTTCCCAGTCGGCTCCGCAGTGTTCTGAGGTGCATCCACGACCTTCTGTAGCGCATCTATGACTGCTCCAAGTTTCTCTGCCGCAGTGCCCTTTTCGGGAACAAGCGCCAGGACTGAATTGTCCGCGGGCCAGTTTTCGATTTTGATCAGACGCCGAAGTTCGAGCCATGGGCGCCGACCTGCTTCATGCGCAGCTCCGATCTTATAAATTACAACGTCTGGCACATCTCGGGCGACGCCAATCAGTTTGCTCAGCGTTCCCTTGTCGACAGCCAGAACATCCCCGATCTCGGCTCGGGTAAAACCTTGATCTTCCAGCTTTGTCGCGAAAATCGCTTGTTCGATGAAGCTGCGCTCTAGGCGTGCAGAGTTTTCCAAGGCCTGCGAGACAAGCGCCTCACGGTGGTCCATTTCCTTGACGTAAGCGCTGACTTTGATCCCAAGTACGCGGCAGGCAGCAATCCTCCGGCGTCCATAGACCACCTCATAGCGGGGTCCTGGGCCTCGGCGATAGCGGAGAAGGGCAGGGAGTTGTTGTCCCGATGCCCTGATGGACTCGATCAGATCGTTCAGTCCCTCGGATACGTCAAAACGATCTGCGATTTCGGAATCGCTGATCTCGCTTACATCCACTTCTTGGGCCGATTGAGCTGAAACCTGAGAAAGCACATCAGACATGCTTTTCAGCGAACGAGGCGAGCTTTCGTTCACCTTCGGCCCTGGGTCGGAAGCAATTGAGGGCTTTGAGCCCATTTGAGCCAAGCTCTTGGCAAGAAGATCACGCTTCATTGGTCCGCCCCCGGCCCCAAGCGGATTGGATCATCTTTTCAATATCGTTTGAAAAGCTCATCACCGACTCTAGGGCGCGTTCATAAGTCTTTCGGTTCTTGGTCGTAGACAGGTCCACCTCGAAAATGGTCTTCTGGGAAAGGCCGGCCTCGCTGACCGCCGAAGATTTCACGAAGGGCGTCTTGATCACACTGTCGCCGAGCAACTGCCTCAGCCATTCAGACAAATCCTGTTGCGTACTGATCGCCGTGTCGAAGCGCGTCAAGAGGTAGGCGAAATTGTCATAAGCGCCGATGCCACCGTTCGAGTAGAGGACCTCCAGCACGCCGGATGCCATCGTCAGGAACTGGCTGGCTGATGCCAAATCTACACGCTCTGGAATGATGGTCATGAGTAGCGACGTTGACGCGCAAACCGCGGCCATCGTCAAATAACCAAGCTGCGGCGGGCAGTCGATCAGCACTATGTCGTAATCGTCTTCAACTTGCCGTAGCGAGTCGCGAATCCGGTTGAAGAACACGGGCTGCTCTCCACGGCTTAGCGCGGTCGGGGTTTCGGTTTCGAATTCCGAAAGCATTATCCCGCCAGGGACGAGATCCAGGTTCGGGAAGTATGTCTTGCGCAGGACGTCAACGATAGGAACCCGGGAAGTGTCTCCGTCGTTGTAGCGGATCGCGTCGTACAGAGTCCCGCCATGGCGGAAGTCGATCTCTGGCTGGTATCCAAAGAAGGTGGTCAGGGAGGCTTGAGGATCCGCATCGACCAAACATACACGGTATCCACGCAAGGCGAGCCTCATCCCGAGCGTCACGGTCGTTGTCGTTTTGCTTGATCCGCCTTTGAAATTGACGGTAGACCAAATCTGAAGCTTGTCGCCGGGCCGTCGACCAGGAAGGAATTGAAAAGGTTCCTTGGCGTTCTGAGACAGAATGCTGCGGATTTCTAGGATGTTCTCGGCGGAATAGAGGCGCTTGTTGCCCAGGCCCTGTTCGACCTCAGGTATTCTGCCATCAAAATGCTCCTTGCGGAGATAGCCGTCGCTCACCCGCAGCAGCTCTCCCACCTCGGCGCTTGTGAAAGCGCGGAGCGTTTTCTGCTCCTTCGGTGCCAGAAAGAGCTTCGACATGTGTTCAAGGGCTTCAGAAAGCCGTTCTGCGTCTGCCTTCAGCTTGTCATGCAGCACTTGTTGCATCGTTATTCGCCTGTCTCGAGACATCTCTTAAGCGTTACTCGTGATCAGCTTGCGATCGGAGGAGGCAGGAACGCAGTGGACGCCATTTTCTATGTTTTCGCGTTACAGCTATGACGCCCCGCGCCGCGAAACTCAAGACAAATTGTGTGCAGCTATCTTGTGCTTTCTGCAGCATGCGCCACCACATCATGCGTGGTGGTTGAAGTGATCTGTTAGCAGGGTGCCATAAAATATTGAAAAGGTTACGAAAAAAGAATATCACTTATCCACAGGGCGCGACGCCCGTGGACACGCTTGTGTGGCATAGAAAACTTCTCTGGAGTTGAAGTAACGGCTTTCACAACCCTAACGCCACATTCGTGTTTTTAATCGCGCTTCAAGCGATTCTCAGCTATAGCCATTCGGTAGAATGCCCTTTGGCTCAGCGGGCATCGAAAACCGTTACCAACTACAGCAACCCCAACTTCTTCGCCCGCTCTAAGATCATGTTGGCCGAGGACGGCTCCCACTTGCTTCGCCCCCTTGGCGTGCGTTCGCGCATGGCCTCCAGCCGTACGCAGATGGCTTGAAGCGTCATCTTGGGGTCGGCGCCTTTGATGCCTGCGACGATGGCCGGCAGGCGGTCATCTTTGGCGGATGCGGTGGCGCGGGCAAGGATGGTTTCAGGCAGAAGGCCTTCGCGGACGAAGGTTTTGGCGGCACGGATCAGGCGGGGCAGGGACCACGGCTGCGCCTCGCGCGGCAGTCCGGAATTGACAACGCGCAACACGTCTTCCCATGGCAGGCCAGGCCGAAGGCGGCGAACCTCGGGCACCCATTGCTCGGCACTGGCGTTAAGCTTCTGGATATGGCTTTCCACCCGCCCCGCCCTTGCCTTCCGGATGGCCACGGGATCGCCCGCCTTAAGTCCCGGATTGCCGCCAACCCGCCCTTCTGCCTTGGCGGACCGCAGCCCGGCCTTGGTCCGCTCTCGGATCAGGGCCCGTTCAAACTCGGCGGCAGCGCCCAGAACCTGGAGCGTGAACTTGCCCTGAGGCGACGCCGTGTCGATCGGATCCTGCAAGGACCGGAAATGCGCACCTTTGGCTTCCAGCCGCTCGATGATTTCCAAGAGTTGCGAAAGCGAGCGGGCAAGACGGTCGATCCGCACCACCACCAATGTGTCGCCGGCCCGCAAGTGATCCAACACACGCGCCAGAACGGGCCGGGTGCGACTGCCGCCGGAAGCTTGTTCCTCCACGATTTCCACACAGCCTGCGGTGCGCAGTTCCTGAACTTGGGGCAGGGCGGTTTGATCTTCGGTGGAAATACGCGCGTATCCGATAAGTGGCACGTGGCAGGGGGCCTTTTTTGCAAATGCGGATGTCATGAGTAAACGACCGATTACGCTTGATGGTGTCATGACGACGGGGTCCGCCGCCGCTCAGTCTTCTTTTCCTGAAGAACCTGCCTCTCCCTCCTTGACATAGCGCGGCCTCCAAATGATATATCCAGCCAGATAGCTAGCTAGGTGAGGCGCAATGTGGACGGTTCAGGATGCAAAGAACAAATTCAGCGCGGTGGTCGATGCCGCACTAGCCGGTACACCTCAAGAGGTGACCCGTCGCGGTAAACCCGCCGTGGTCATCCTGTCTGCCGATGAGTATCATCGGCTGGTTGAGGGGGCTGTGAAGGCGCGCGAGAGCTTTGCAGACCACCTGATGGCATTCCCGGGTCGGGAATTACCGCGCGCCGAGGTGGCTTTGCGGGATGTAAGCTTCTGATGTATATCCTCGACACCAACGTCATCTCGGCCGTGCGTCGCCCGGACCGCGCCCCACAAGTGGCAGCCTGGCTGCGGGGTAAGGCTGAGCAGGACCTTTACCTGAGCGTCATAACGCTTGGCGAAATCGAGCGCGGCATTCGCCAACAGGAAGCGCGGGACGCTGCGTTTGCCCGAGATCTGCGTGCCTGGCTTGATCGGACGGTCTTGCTGTTCTCGGACCGCCTGCTTGCATTTGAGGCCGAGGATGCGCGCATCTGGGGTCGACTTTCGGCAGAACTCGGTCACAACGGTGCCGATCTGATGATTGCGGCGTCGGCGCTGCGCCGTGGCGCGACCGTCGTGACCGGGAACGTCAGTGACTTTGCGCCTACAAGAGCTTCTGTCGAAAATCCATTCTAAGCCAAGCAACCGGGGGATTGGGCAGGCGGGTCACAGCCCCGCGGCCTTGGTGAGGTTCACGCGGAACCTGTCGCGGCGGCGTTGGTAGCGACGGGTCATCTCAGCCGAGGCGTGGCCAAGTTGCTTCTGAACATATCGTTCATCAACCTCGGCGCTGCTGGCAAGGCCGGCTCGCAGGGAATGGCCGGAATAGAGCAGCACCCGTTCAGCGTTGGAGAGTTCCGGGCGCAGACCTGCATCCTCGACGGTTTGCTTGATAAGGCGCACGACGTGCTTGTCGGAAAGCCGCTCGCCGGTGGCCTTCAACCCGTTGCGCGACACGGCGACGAAGATCGGGCCAAAGTCGATGCGGGCGAAGTGCAACCATTGGGTCAACGCATGCACTGGGCAGGTCCGGTCGCTGCTGCCGCGCCCAATCTCGACCTCGCGCCAGCCGGTCTTGCCGCGCAGGGTGATCAGCGCACCACCCTCCAGCACCTGCACCCAGCCGCCCGAAGCCGGAGTGTCATCCTTGCCGTGATCGAGAGAGACGATTTCAGACCGCCGCAATCCACCGGCAAAGCCAATCAGCAGCAGCGCCCGGTCACGCAGCCCGCGCAGATCATGGGGCAGGGTGGCCAGCATGTCTCTGATATCCTCGGGCAGGATCGCCTCTTTCTGCACCGGCGGGCGCGCGTGTTTGCGACGGATGCCCGCCAGAACGGTAGCGATGTGGCGGTTTCTTGCGGTCCAGATCAAACCCGCGCTGCGTGTAGCCCCAGGACAGCCCCGACAGACGCCCTTCGATCGAGGCAACCGACAGGGGTCGGATCGCCGATTGCGAAGGGGCCTTGCCCGCCATCGAACCCTGGGGGGGCGGCCAGATCGGAGATGTAAAGCCCGATCATCTCGGCCGACGGGGGCAGGGGGTCCGCCCCACGCATCCGGCACCAGCGCCCGAACTGCGCCCGGTCCTTGGCATAGGCTTTGAGGGTGTTGTCGGAGACCGCCTGACGAGCGTAATCCCGCGCGGTTTCCACCAGCCTGTCGAGCGTCTCAGAGCCCGCGACATGAGTGCGCAGGGCGATCGGTTCGCCCTGCGCCTGATCTCTCTCGTCGATCTGAGCATTATTATGCGTATTAGCGGACGCTGAGGTCGATTTGCCGGTTCCTGATGACATCTTTTCCCTGAAAATTCGTAAATTCTGAGACTAGGTTATAGCCTATCCTATTACGTCCGATAATGCAAGATTATTGGACATGACGGACTCGCTCACGAAGCGGCGGTAAAAGCGGATATATCTGGTGCCAAGCGCCGCGACGCGATAGCCTCCTGGCATGACAAAGCCTCGCCCGGAAGCCACAGTCGACACAATCGCCATCCCCCCGCTGCCGGGCTGGATCGCGACGTCCCGCTCGGAAACCCTTGAGGATGCAGCGTTTCGCTCCGGCGCGGCGCTCAGCGCCCTGCATCTTGTGGCAGGGCAGGCGGCGGTGCCGCAGGCGCTGTGGCGTGACCGGCTGGCGCTGGCGGCGGCCGAGGTCTGCGCGGGGCTTGCGGGGCGGCGCGAGGGGGCGGCAGGTCTGCGCGATGCGCTGCATCTGCTGCGCCCGGGCGATCATCCGGGTCCGGCGGGCCTGATCTTTCAGCAATGGTCCCGCGTCGTGGCCCGGCCGATTTCGGTGGCGCAGCTGGGCAAGGTGATGGGCGGGGCGATGTAGGCCTAACGGGCCCGAAGCTGCATATTTGGGCGTTTAGAGGAACGTATGCGGAACGGTTACCCGCTTGACGTGTTGGGCGGT
>Ga0105054_10010498_pt1 | contig 11759 bp, 12 predicted proteins | sample BON02_FD_78091 | JGI IMG/M metagenome (GOLD analysis project Ga0105054, IMG submission 78091) | Freshwater microbial communities from Lake Bonney liftoff mats and glacier meltwater in Antarctica - BON-02 (megahit assembly) | ecosystem: Environmental > Aquatic > Freshwater > Ice > Glacier... | reverse complement strand
CCCGGGCCGGAACCGTTTCAAAGATCAGCCCGGCATTGGTCAGCAGCTGGGCGCGGATCGGCGACGCCGAGGCAAGGATCAAAGGCATGGGACAAGTCCGGGGATAAGCGTGGGCATGGCGGCGGGGCGACTCGGATAATTCGGCCGCCTGACGCGTTCGGCGGCAATCTCATCCGTCTTGTCACCGTTCGGCCCGGTTTTGTCTACGGGGCACAACAGATATACCGACCTGTGCAGAACTATGCCACGGCAGGATTCCGCCAACTTCATGAACAGTCTTATCCACAGGTTATTCCCCTTATGCATCGGAATATAATGGTTTTTATTTGACAAACGGTGAGTCGTACACATTCCAGCCCTGGTTGCACCCCGGTGTTATACAGATGTGGAAGAAGCCGTTAACAACTGATTAATCCGCATCATCCACAGCCCCTACTGACATCATCATCTTTTCTTTCTTCTTTAAGTATTGAATAGAGAACGAGCCAGTTCACCCCGGAGAGACCATGCAAACCTTCCTGATCGCGGCCTATCCCTGGGTGTTGTCGCTGCACATCGTGTCGGTGATTTCATGGATGGCAGGCCTGTTCTATCTGCCTCGCCTGTTCGTGCACCACACCGAGCGGGTGAAGACCGGCACTGAAACCGACGAGCTGTTCCAGATGATGGAGCGCAAATTGCTGCGCCTGATCATGAATCCGGCGATGATCGCCAGCTGGGTGTTCGGGCTGATCCTTGTGGCCACGCCGGGGATCATCGACTGGGGAGCGATCTGGCCCTGGGCCAAGGCGGGCGCCGTCCTGGCAATGACATGGTTCCACATGTGGTGCGCCCGCCAGCGCAAGAACCTGGCAACGGGTCAGAACAGCCTCACTGGTGTATTCTTTCGGAAGATGAACGAGGTGCCCACTGTTCTGATGATCGTGATCGTCTTTGCCGTGATCGCCCGGCCGTTCTGACGCGCGTTGACTCCGGCCCCCGGTTTGCCTATGTGAATTGCAGCGACCGTCCGGTCGTTTGATATTCCCATCGCTGTACGACAGGTTCCGCCCCCGGGTGCGGCCGTCAAGGATTTCCCGACATGACCCAAGACCGCCTGAACCTTGCCGATCTGAAGGTGCAAAGCCCGAAAGACCTGCTCTCGCTGGCAGAAGAACTGGAAATCGAAAACGCTTCTACCATGCGCAAGGGCGAGATGATGTTCTCGATCCTCAAGGAACGCGCGGATGACGAATGGATCATCGGTGGCGATGGTGTGCTGGAAGTGCTGCAGGACGGCTTTGGTTTCCTGCGCTCGCCCGAGGCGAATTATCTTCCCGGCCCCGATGACATCTATGTTTCGCCCGACATGACACGGCAATATTCGCTTCGGACTGGCGACACCGTTTCGGGGGTGATCCGCGGCCCCGAAGAAACTGAGCGCTATTTTGCCCTGACCGATGTGGAAACCATCAACTTCGAGGATCCGGAAAAGGCCCGCCACAAGGTGGCCTTCGACAACCTGACACCCCTCTACCCGGACGAGCGGTTCAAGCTGGAACTCGACGACCCGACCGCCAAGGATCGCTCGGCGCGCATCATCGATCTGGTGGCGCCCATCGGCAAAGGCCAGCGCTCGCTCATCGTCGCGCCGCCACGCACGGGCAAGACGGTATTGTTACAGAACATCGCCAACTCGATCGGTCGCAACCACCCAGAGGTCTATCTGATCGTTCTATTGATTGACGAACGCCCCGAGGAAGTGACCGATATGCAGCGATCGGTGAAGGGCGAGGTCGTGTCATCCACATTTGACGAACCCGCCACGCGCCATGTAGCCGTGTCTGAAATGGTCATAGAAAAGGCCAAGCGCCTCGTGGAACACAAGCGCGATGTTGTCATCCTGCTGGATTCGATCACCCGCCTGGGCCGCGCGTTCAACACGGTCGTACCCTCGTCTGGCAAGGTGCTGACCGGTGGTGTCGATGCCAATGCCTTGCAGCGCCCCAAGCGGTTCTTCGGCGCGGCGCGCAATATCGAGGAAGGCGGGTCGCTGACCATCATCGCCACCGCACTGATCGACACGGGCAGTCGAATGGACGAGGTGATTTTCGAGGAATTCAAGGGCACCGGCAACAGCGAGATCGTGCTGGACCGCAAGGTGGCCGACAAGCGGGTATATCCCGCCATGGACATTCTGAAATCGGGCACCCGCAAGGAAGAATTGCTGGTGGAGAAGGGCGATCTGCAGAAAACTTATGTTCTGCGCCGGATTCTGAACCCGATGGGAACGACCGACGCCATCGAATTCCTTATTTCCAAGCTGAAGCAGACGAAATCGAACGCCGACTTCTTCGATTCGATGAACACCTGACACTGTCATCGGACGAGGGATATACCGATGGACACGATTTTTGCACCCGCCACGGCGCGCGGAAAGGCAGGCGTTGCGATCATCCGCATCTCCGGACCTGATTGCTTCGTTGGCGCCGAGCGTCTTGTTGGACCGTTGCCTCCTTTCCACAAGGCTGCGCTGAGGACGATCCGCAATCGTGAAGGTGAGACGCTGGATGAAGCGCTCGTGATTGCGTTCCCACAAGGCGGCAGTTTTACCGGGGAGCCGACGGTTGAGCTGCACCTGCACGGAAGTGTTGCGATCATGGCGGCCGTGCTGCGCAGCTTGTCCGAGATTCCGGGATGGCGGCTGGCCAACCCGGGTGAGTTCACCCGACGTGCGTTGGACAATGACAGACTTGATCTGACCCGGGTCGAAGGACTCGCCGATCTGATTGATGCGGAAACCGAAGCCCAGAGGCGGCAGGCCCAGCGCGTCCTGTCCGGGGCCGTTGCTGTAATCGCGGCAGAATGGCGTCACGACTTGGTGCGCGCCACAGCATTGATCGAGGCGACGATTGATTTCGCTGACGAGGATGTGCCCATCGACGTGACACCCGAAGTGACTGCCTTGATCGACCGGACGCTTGTCAGCCTGCGCCGACAGCTTGCAGGCAGCGCAATGGCCGAAAGACTGCGCGACAGCTTTGAGGTTGCCATCGTTGGCCCACCGAATGTGGGAAAATCGACGTTGCTCAACGCACTTGCGGGGCGCGATGCGGCGATCACTTCGCATATTGCGGGAACGACCCGAGATGTAATCGAAGTCCGGATGGATCTTGGGGGGATTCCCGTGAGTGTCCTCGATACGGCCGGACTTCGGGAATCCGCGGATGAAGTCGAGAAGATCGGCATCGCGCACGGGCGCGCGCGGGCCAAAGCAGCAGATATCCGGGTGTTCCTTGTGGAAAAGCCCGGAATGTGCCCGGAACTGACCGTCGAGAAGGACGACATTGTCGTGCTAGCCAAGTGCGATGCCTTCATCGAAGGTGTGGCGGGCGTATCGGGAAAGACTGGTCAAGGTCTGGAAGCTCTCATCGAAAAGCTGACCGGGCGCTTGTCACAACGGGTCGGAAACGCGGGAGTTTTGACGCGCGAACGGCATAGAATGGCGGTCCGTTTGGGAATTGACGCTTTGGTCGAGGCCCGAATCGAGATATGCCAGGGGCCTGAGCGGAGTGAGCTCGCAGCAGAAAATCTGCGAATCGCGGTTCGAGCGCTTGATATGCTGGTTGGACGGATCGGTGTCGAGGATGTACTGGACGAAATTTTTTCGAGGTTCTGTCTGGGGAAATGAGGAGTGTTTCACGTGAAACATCGGGATTTTGACGTTATCGTTATCGGCGGTGGCCACGCGGGCGCGGAAGCGGCACACGCAAGTGCCCGAATGGGCGCCAAGACCGCGCTGATCACGATGGATCGTGCGGCCATCGGCGTGATGTCCTGCAATCCAGCCATTGGTGGTCTTGGCAAGGGGCACCTGGTTCGTGAGGTTGATGCGCTGGATGGGATAATGGGACGGGCCGCTGATCATGCCGGCATCCAGTTTCGGCTTTTGAACCGTCGCAAGGGCCCTGCCGTCCAGGGGCCACGAGCCCAGGCTGATCGCGCAAGGTATCGCTCGGCGATTCAGACTTTCATGAATGCGGCTCCTGGCCTGTCCGTCATGGAGCAGGAGGTTGTGGATTTGGTGATGGCCGGTGACGCCGTGACGGGAGTCGAGCTTGCCGACGGCTCATCCATCTCGGCACATGCAGTGATTGTGACGACTGGAACATTTCTGCGAGGCGTTCTGCATATTGGCGAGCAAAGGATTGGCGGCGGAAGAATGGGCGCGAACGCGTCGACGCGGCTGGCAAATCGCTTCATGTCACTCGGGGCACCCGTTGGCCGATTGAAGACGGGTACGCCGCCACGGCTCGATACCCGCTCGATTGCCTGGGACAAACTTGAGATGCAGCCGGGCGATGACGATACCGTCTTGTTCAGTTTCTTGTCCAGCGCCACGTCAGCCCCACAGATATCTTGCGGGATCACCCATACCAACGAACGCACTCACGATATAATTCGGGCAAACCTAAACCGGTCCTCGATGTATGGAGGCCACATCGAAGGAGTAGGACCGCGCTATTGTCCCTCCATCGAGGACAAGGTCGTTCGGTTTGCGGAAAAGCCGTCGCATCAGATCTTCTTGGAACCAGAAGGGCTTGATGACAATTGGGTGTATCCGAACGGCATTTCTACCTCTCTCCCCGAAGACGTGCAGTTGGAATATGTGAACTCCATCCATGGGCTTGAATCTGCGCGGATTGTACAACCGGGATATGCGATCGAGTACGACTACATCAACCCTACAACTCTGCACAAGACGCTTGGCTATCGTGGCCTTTCGGGTTTGTATCTTGCGGGGCAGATCAACGGTACTACGGGCTATGAAGAAGCTGCCGCGCAAGGCTTGGTGGCCGGTTTGAATGCTGCGCGTTTCGCCCAAGGGAAGGATGCGGTGGTGTTTGAGCGCACGGATAGCTATATCGGTGTGATGATTGACGACCTCGTCAGCAGAGGAGTGTCCGAACCATATCGAATGTTCACGTCGCGTGCCGAGTTCCGGCTTTCACTGCGGGTGGACAATGCCGATCAGCGGTTGACACCGCTCGGTGTTGCGGTCGGATGTGTCGGGGATGCGCGCAGGCGGACATTTGAAACGAAGAATGAGCGGTTGACCCGTGCGCGGCACATCTTGATGTCAAAAGCATGGACGCCCCAGGAAGCTGGGAAGGTTGGAATAGCGGTGTCGGATGATGGTGTGCGTCGTACGGGAATGGATCTGCTCAGCCTTATGGGAGTTTCTTTCGACGATCTTGCGCGGCTCGACAGCAACATTCAGGAGACTGACGCGGGGACAGCGAGACAAATGGAGCGGGAAGCGACGTATCACCACTATCTCGCGCGGCAAGCGCGTGATGCAGAAGCGTTGAAGCGGGATGAAGCTGTGCGGATCCCCGATGGGTTTGATTTCGAATCGTTGGGCGGTCTGTCTGTTGAATTGAAGACAAAGCTGGGGTTGAAGCGGCCGGCGACACTTGCTGAGGCGGCGCAGATTGAGGGAATGACTGCTGCAGCGCTGACGCTGGTGCTGGCCGCAGTCCGAAACAAGGCACGGGCTAAGGCGGGTTGACGCGTCATGACCCCGTCGGATGTCGCAGCAAGCTTTCCGAATGTTTCACGTGAAACATTTGAAGCGCTGAAGGGATATGCCGCTTTGCTGATCAAATGGAACCGCACCATCAATCTGGTCGCGCCCGGCACTATTCCTGATCTATGGGGCCGGCACATATGCGATTCCCTACAACTTCTCGGCCACATACCGCCCAACGCCAATCGACTGCTGGATATAGGTAGCGGCGCCGGGTTTCCGGGTCTGGTGCTCGCCATTGCCATGCGAAACTTGCCGCAAGCGCCGCACGTCATCCTGCTCGACAGCGACACGAGAAAATGCGAGTTTCTGCGAACCGCTTCCAGGGAGGCCGGTGTGGCGCCGACAATTATGATCAACCGAGTTGAGGATGCGTCACCTTTGGGCTGCGACGTGCTGACTGCCCGTGCCGTCGCACCCCTCATCGCACTTCTTGGACATGCCAACCGGCACCTTGTACCAGGTGGAACGGCGCTGTTTCTGAAGGGCGGTGCCATTTCTGAAGAGCTTGCGGATGCGCGGCTTCAGTGGCGGTTTACCCATGAGCGGCATTCCAGCTTGACCAACCCAGAGGCGGAAATCCTGAAAATCGGGGAAATTGACCGTGTCTGATCCGACACGCGCGCCAGGAGCGCGCATCATTGCGGTCGCGAATCAGAAAGGTGGCGTTGGAAAAACGACGACTGCGATAAATCTGGCCGCTGCCTTGGCTGAGGATGGCTATCAAACGCTGATTGTTGACCTTGACCCCCAGGGCAACGCGTCGACAGGATTGGGTGTCGAGCCCTCGGATCGCAGCATGACGACCTATGATCTGCTTCTGGAAGACGCCCCGCTTTCTGACGTCATTCACACGACCAAGATCGAGGGCCTATGGATCGTGCCGGCGACCACCGACCTGAGTTCGGCTGACATCGAAATGTATTCCAATGAAAAGCGCAGCTTCCTGCTTTATGATGCATTGCGGCAGCCCGCCATCGACCGATACCGGTTTGACTACATCCTGATCGACTGTCCACCATCGCTTAGCCTTCTGACTGTGAATGCGATGGTCGCGGCGCACTCCGTTCTCGTTCCCCTGCAGAGCGAGTTCTTCGCTCTCGAGGGGCTGTCGCAACTGATGCTCACGATCCGTGAGGTTCGTCAGACGGCCAATCCAAATCTGCGAATCGAGGGTGTCGTTCTTACCATGTACGACGGGCGCAATCGGCTTGCGCAGCAAGTCGAAAGCGATTCGCGCGAGACGCTGGGCGATCTTGTTTTCCAGACGGTCATCCCACGCAACGTCAGGATCAGCGAGGCGCCATCCTTCGCGCAGCCCGTGCTCACTTATGATACCCAATCGAAGGGCAGCATTGCCTATCGCCTGCTGGCCCGCGAACTGGTACAGCGTCATGAAAGTGCAACGGAGGGGGCGGTTTAGAGGATGTCCGACAAGAAGCAGGAAAGACGCGGCCTGGGGCGCGGGTTATCGGCGCTTATGGCAGATGTGGGCATGACCGACAGCGATGGCGCGACCGACCGATCGGTGCGTCGGGTTGATCAACAGATCCCGGTCGAACAGATTGTCCCCAATCCTGACCAGCCGCGCCGCCAGTTTTCGGCGGAAAAGCTGAGCGAGTTGGCTGCCTCGATCCGGGAAAAAGGTGTGATTCAGCCGCTGATCCTGCGGCGTCACCCCCGCGATGCGGACAGATATGAAATCGTTGCGGGTGAGCGACGGTGGCGCGCCGCACAGATGGCGCAACTGCATACTGTTCCCGCTGTCATCCGCGACCTTGACGATACCGAGGTTCTGGAAGTCGCGATCATTGAAAACATTCAGCGAAGCGATCTGAACGCCGTCGAAGAAGCGGCTGGGTTTCGGCACCTGATGGACCGGTTCGGCCATACCCAAGAGCGTTTGTCCGAAGCTCTTGGCAAGAGTCGAAGCCATATTGCAAACCTCCTGCGGCTGCTCAACCTGCCTGAAGATGTGCTGGACCTGGTTCGCCAAGGCGAACTTTCCGCCGGTCATGCCCGGGCGCTGATCACGAGCGATGATCCGTCCGCCATGGCAAAGGCGGTTGTTACCAAAGGTCTGTCGGTTCGCCAGACCGAGGCGCTTGTGAAAGAGCCAAAACAAAGTGCATCGTCAAAACCCGGCAAGGCGAGGCCAGAGAAAGACGCCGATACCCGTGCGCTTGAGTTGGATCTGGCGGCGGCGGTCGGGATGGCAGTGACGATCAACCACGACGCCGGTATGGAATCGGGCGCGCTGACGGTTCGATACAAGTCCCTTGAGGAACTCGACGAACTCTGTCGCATTCTGTCGTCGGCTCGGTGAGCCGTCAGTCAAATAGAAGTTCCCGCAGAACGGCATTCAAGAGCGGTCGCCCCTTCATGGTTACGCGCAACCTGTCCCGATCTTGCCGGATCAGCCCCTGAATCTCCAGTCTCTCGATCCGATCTGCGGGCAGCGGCCGCCCTGCAAGTCTGCTATAGCGGTCAAGATCGATGCCTTCTTTAAGACGCAGTCCCATAAGCATCAATTCCACGGCCTGATCCGGTTCGCTGAGACGCTCATCAATGGCGGGCGTCCCGGCGTCTTCGCGAACGGCCTTCAGCCAGGCTTCGGGTTGGCGCACTGCTTCTGTCGCATACTTGCCCGTTTCGAGTGTGATCCTGCCATGAGCGCCTGGCCCGACACCGACATAATCGCCGTACCGCCAGTAGATCATGTTGTGGCGGGATTCCGAGCCTGGCAGGGCATGGTTCGATGTTTCGTATCCGATCAGACCGGCGGCGCCGCATATGTCCTGGGTCGCGTCGTACATATCTGCTGCGCCGTCGTCATCGGGCAGGTTGCGCAACAGGCCCCGGGCGGCGCGGTCGCCGAAAGCGGTGCCGTCTTCGACGGTGAGTTGGTAGAGTGACAGGTGATCGACAGCCATTGAAAGAGCACGCTTGAGTTCATCCCGCCAAGCGGTCAGCGTTTGGTTCTGTCGCGCATAGATCAGGTCGAATGAAACGCGGTCGAATTCCGACCGTGCGATGCGGAACGCATCCTGAGCCTCGCGCACCGTATGCAGGCGACCGAGAGTGCGCAGATCGGCATCGTTGAGCGCCTGAATGCCCATTGAAATGCGGTTGACGCCTGCGACGCGAAAGGCGCGGAACTTGTCGGCTTCGACCGAGGTCGGATTCGCCTCAAGGGTGATTTCCAGATCGTTTGCCGTGGGCCATGCCGCACGGGCGGTTTCGATCAGGTGGGCGACGGTTTCGGGGTGCATCAGACTGGGCGTGCCGCCACCGAAAAAGATGGTCTGCAAAATCCGATGCGGCACCATTTCGGCATAACGCCTGATTTCTGCGGCCAGCGCATCGCGCCATTGCACCTGATCCACCCTGTCCACGACATGGCTGTTAAAATCGCAATAGGGGCATTTGGACTGGCAAAAGGGCCAGTGGACGTAAAGGCCGAAGCCGCCTTCGATGTCTGGCTCAGGCAAAGCAGGCCGCCACAAGCTTGCGGAAGGCATCGGCGCGGTGACTGATGCGGTTCTTTTCCCAGCGGTCCATCTCACCGAATGTTATGTTATAACTCTCTGGCTGAAAGATCGGGTCGTATCCGTGCCCCTGGTCGCCGCGCATGGGCCAGACGATCTGGCCAGCCATGGCACCGGGAAACACCTCGTCGTGGCCATCGGGCCAGGCCATCACCAGCGTGCAGCAGAAACGCGCGGCGCGGGGCAAGGGCGCATTCTTCGCTTCGAGCAGATCATGGGTCTTCGTCATCGCCATGACGAAATCGCGCCCCGCAGCAGTTTCGGCCCAGTCGGCGGTGTAGACGCCGGGCGCCTTGTCCAGCGCGTCGATCTCGATCCCGGAATCGTCGGACAGGGCAATCAACCCCGTCGCCCGCGCCGCCGCGTGAGCCTTGATCCGGGCGTTTTCGGCAAAGGTCGTGCCTGTTTCGGCTGGTTCGGCCAAGCCCATCTCGGCCGCGCCGACGATGGTGATGCCGAACGGCGCAAGCAGATCGGCGATCTCGTCCAACTTGCCCCGGTTGTGCGTGGCGACCAACAGCCGATCGCCTGCGAACCGCCGTGTCATGCCACGGCGGCCTTCTGTGCTGCGACCAGCCCCGCCATGCCGATGTCGGCCAGATCAAGCAATTCGGTCATTTCGCCGCGTGAGAATGTCGCACCCTCGGCTGACATCTGTATCTCGATCAGGCGGCCCGATCCGGTCAGCACGAAATTGCCATCGACGCCGGCCTCGCTGTCCTCGGGGTAATCCAGATCCAGCACCGGCTGCCCGGCATACAATCCGCAGGACACAGCCGCCACATGGTCGGTCATCGGGTCGGTGATGATGTCGCCCGTCTTCATCAGCTTGTTCACCGCCAACCGCAGCGCCACCCAGCCGCCGGTGATCGACGCACAGCGCGTGCCGCCGTCGGCCTGTATCACGTCGCAATCGATGGAAATCTGCCGCTCGCCCAGTGCGACACGGTCAACCCCGGCCCGCAGGGCCCGCCCGATCAGCCGCTGGATTTCCTGCGTGCGTCCCGACTGGCCGTTCTTCGCCTCTCGCCGCATCCGCGTGTGGGTGGCGCGGGGCAACATGCCGTATTCTGCCGTCACCCAGCCCAGGCCGGTGTTCTTCAGGAAGGGCGGCACACGCTCTTCCAGTGACGCGGTGCACAACACATGGGTATCGCCGCATTTGATGAGGCATGACCCTTCGGCATGTTTCGCAACCCCGATCTCGATTGAAATGGGGCGGATTTCGTCCAGTCTACGGCCTGAGGGGCGCATCAGAATTCCTTCGCAAGGTTGGCGTGGTCATACCCATGCCACCCCGCCCGGCGCAACCCCGATTGACATTGGCGCCACGGACCGGTCCAGTGCCTTGCAGCTTTGAGGTTTGGCAATTGAACGACGGCGCAAAAATCCTGTCGCAGATGAACGACCGCTCGCGCGAGGTGTTCCGCCGCGTTGTCGAGGGGTATCTGGATACGGGCGATCCGGTTGGGTCGCGCACCCTGACCCGCTCCATGAGCGAGACGATCAGCGCGGCGACCATCCGCAACGTGATGCAGGATCTGGAATACCTCGGTCTGTTGGGCAGCCCCCATGTTTCGGCAGGGCGCATTCCGACACAGCAGGGGTTGCGGTTGTTCGTCGATGGCTTGCTTGAGGTCAGCAGCCTGACGGCCAGCGACCGGGAAAGCATCGACGCGACGCTGGGCGGCAAGGAAACCGATGTGGGCAGCCTCCTGGACCGGGTGGGCAATGCGCTGTCGGGGGCGACCCATGGTGCCAGCGTCGTCCTGGCGCCCAAGCACGAGGCGCCGATCAAGCACGTTGAATTCGTCAGCCTGTCGGCCGACCGCGCGCTGGTCGTCATCGTGTTCGCCGATGGACACGTCGAAAACCGCATCTTTCAGCCCCCGCCCGGCCAGACCCCCAGTTCCATGCGCGAGGCGGCCAATTTCCTGAACGCGCTGGCCGAGGGCAAGACGCTGGGCGAACTGCGCACCGCCACCGAGCGCGAGATCGTGGCGCGGCGCCAGGAGTTGGACGGTCTGGCCGCCGATCTGGTGCAAAGCGGTCTGGCGATCTGGCAAAATGAGGGCGAGAGGTATGAGCGGCTGATCGTGCGGGGCCGGGCGAACCTGCTGGCGGGCACGAACGAGGCCGAGGAACTGGACCGTATTCGCAGCCTGTTTGACGATCTGGAGCGCAAGCGCGACATTGCCGAGTTCCTGGAACTGACCGAACAGGGCGAAGGTGTGCGCATTTTTATCGGGTCAGAGAACAAGCTTTTCTCACTTTCGGGTTCCTCTTTGGTGGTTTCCCCATATATGAACGCAGACCGTAAGATCATTGGCGCCGTGGGCGTGATCGGGCCGACCCGCCTTAACTATGGGCGGATCGTGCCGATCGTGGATTACACGGCGCAGATGGTGGGCAGAATGCTCACAGACAGAGGCTGATTGGGTGATGAGATGACGAAAGCGGAAAAAGATATCGACAGGCAGATCGAAGAGATGCTGGCGCAAGAGGGTTATGGCGATGCGACGGATGCAATCGCCCCCGAAGGCGCCGAGCCTGACAATGTCGAGGTCGAGCTTGCAGCGCTGCGCGCCGAGCGTGACCAGTATCGCGATCGGTTCATGCGGGCCCTGGCCGATGCCGAGAAT
>Ga0105054_10010493_pt1 | contig 11763 bp, 10 predicted proteins | sample BON02_FD_78091 | JGI IMG/M metagenome (GOLD analysis project Ga0105054, IMG submission 78091) | Freshwater microbial communities from Lake Bonney liftoff mats and glacier meltwater in Antarctica - BON-02 (megahit assembly) | ecosystem: Environmental > Aquatic > Freshwater > Ice > Glacier... | reverse complement strand
CGATCAACGGCCAGGGCGTGAAACCGACCGAGGCCCATTTCGAGGTCTATTGAGCGCAATGACCGCTTAGGTGGCCCTCCCCCTCGCCGACCCCGTCTTCCTTGGCCTGGCCGTTGCGGCTCTGATCGTCACGGGCATCTCCAAGGGCGGGTTCGGCGGCGGGCTGGGCATCCTGGCGGTGCCGCTGATGGCGCTGACGGTCTCGCCGGTCGAGGCTGCTGCCATTGTCGGGCCGCTGCTGTGTGCCATGGACCTGGTCGGCCTGCGCGCCTACTGGGGCAAGTGGGACCGCAGGCTGCTTGCCTGGATGATCCCGGGCGCCCTTGTCGGCATGGCCTGCGCGGCGCTCGCCTTCGACATGATCACCGTGCAGGGCATGCGCCTGCTGCTGGGTATCATCGCACTGGGGTTTGGCCTGCACTACTGGAGCCAGCCGCTGCTGGGCCGCCTCTCGCCGGTCATGCGGCCATGGATGGGACCGTTCGCGGGCGCGCTCTCTGGTTTCACCAGTTTCGTGGCGCATGCCGGCGGGCCACCGGTGCAGGTCTTCCTGCTCGGCCTGCAACTCGACAAGACCCGTTACGTCGCCACCACGGTCGGCTTCTTCACGGTGATCAACTACATCAAACTGGCGCCCTATGCCGGCATGGGTTTCTTCACGCGCGAGACGCTGATCACCTCGGCCGTGCTCTCGCCCCTGGCCCTGCTCGGCATGTGGTGCGGCGTGAAGCTGCACGGCCGCATCCCGCAGCTTCTGTTCTACCGCCTGTGTTACGGCATGCTCGTGGTGGTCGGCCTCAAACTCACCGCCGACGGGCTGGGCTGGTAGTCGCCCGTCCCACTCTCCCCTCATGCCCGCGAAGGCGGGCATCCAGACGCACCGACGCGGCGGCGCCCCATCGCCGACCCGGTCGCGCTTCTTGCCGAACCGGCACTGCTTCTGGATGCCCGCCTTCGCGGGCATGAGGAGAGATAGAAAGGGGCCGGAGGCACCTTCTGATGCTGAAAACGACGAAGCCCCCGGAGGTTGTCCGGGGGCTTCGGTAGGCCATCGTTCCCTGGGAGCCTACTCGGCGGCGACCGCGGCGGCGGCGCGGGCCTTGGGCTGGAAGATGCAGAAGATCTTGCGCACCGTGCCCTTGCTGTCCCACTGGTAGCTCATGCCCTTGGGCACCAGGAAGGTGTCGCCGGCCTTGAAGGTCGAGGCGAAACCGTCGGCGTTGGTGACCGTCACTTCGCCTTCCAGGATGTGCATCAGCTCGTTGCGCACGAAGGGCAGCGGCTTGGTGTGCATCTCCGTGGTGTCCCAGATGCCGACGGTGAACTGGCCGGTGGGATCGCTGTAATAGGCCTTCACGTGCTGGTCGGGCACCGTGCCGATGTAACGCGAGGTGTCCTGCTCGCCCACAGCCGGGATCGCCTCGGCCGGATCGGGACGGCGCACGGTCAGGGTATCGGCCCCGCCGGCCTCGACCGCGTCATCATCGAGGATGACGTAGAACTTGCGCATGTATTCGGTCTGCTTCCAGGTGACCGGCGCGCCCTTGGGGATGACGAAACTCTCGCCGGTGCGGATCGTCCACTCCGTGCCATTCTCGTGGACGATCGTGACCGAACCCTCGAGCACGTACATGAACTCGTTGACACCGTAGGGTTCGCACTTGGTCGTCATCGGCGTGCAGTCCCAGACGCCGGCTGTCAGTGTTCCGGTATCGTCGGTGAAGTAGTTGTGGCCGCGCTGCACCGGGGTGCCGGCAACCAGCGCCGAGGCGGGAATCTGTTCCCAGGTTTCCAGCCCTTTGTCGGCGGGGCCGTCGGCGTTGAAGACGATGGGCTTGAGGTCGGCCATGGGGCTTCTCCTTATTCGGCAGCGTCGGCGACCGCAGCGGCCACCTTGGGATGGAAAATGACGTAGTACTTGCGCACGTATTCGGTGCTGGTCCAGCTGAAAACGGCACCCTGGGGGGCAAAGAAACTCTGCCCGGCCTTGAAGGTCTGGGCCTTGCCGTTGCCGTCCGTGATGGTGACCGCACCCTCCAGGATCATCATCAGTTCATGGCGCGGGAACGGCATGGACTTGCGCAGCATCGGCGTGGTGTCCCAGACGCCCGCGACAAGCTGGCCGGTCGGCTCGCTGAAGTAGTTGTGGCTGTGCTGGGTCGGCACCGTGCCCTCGTAGAGGCTGGGATCGGGGATCGCCGCCTGGACCATGCCCTTGCCCGCCGGGCCGTGCGGCTCCAGGCGGATGGCGCGCAGCTTCTCCGGCTCGGCCGCCTGCGCACCCGAGGCATCGTTGAAGATGACGAAATACTTCAGCACGTCCTCGGACTGGTTCCAGCTCAGCGGCGTACCCTTGGGCACGATGAAGCTGTCGCCCGCCTTGAAGGTCTCCGAAGTGCCGTCGGTATAGTCGAAGGTCACCGAGCCCTGCAGCAGGTGCATGAACTCGTTGACCTTGTAGGGGCCGGGTTTGATCGTCATCGGCGTGCAGTGCCAGACGCCCGAGGTGAGGCCGCTGGCCTCGTCCTTCAGGTAGTAGTGACCATGGGCCACGGGCGCACCGGCAAGAAGCCGCTCGGCAGGGGCAGAGGGCCAGGGGTCCAGCTTGACGCCGGCATCGAAAGCGATGGCCTGAAGGTCGCTCATGGCGAAATCCTCGTATCGGAAATGGGTCGGGCAGTATGCACCAGACCGCCTTGTCGCAACAGATGACAACCGCACCGTTTTGGGCTTCCTTGGCGCTCCTTCCAGCGGGGCGTCCATGACCTATCGTGCGGGTCTTCTCATCCTCACCTTCACCGTCCTGCTCAGCAGTTTCAACGGCATCATGATGCGTCTGGCGCAGGATCCCGACCCCTGGCCGGCGGTGGTCGGGCGCTATCTGGCGCAGGCCGCCGGCATGACCCTCTACATTGCATGGCGCAGCCGTGGCCGCCTGGGCGCCCGCTTCGTCGCCATGGGCCTGCCGGGACTGGCGACCAGTGTCTGCTACGGCCTGGGCAGCGTCGGCTTCATCGTCGCCCTGTCGCTGACCACGGTCGCCGAGACGATGTTCGTGCTGAGTGCCTTGCCGGTGGTGACGGCGGTTGCCGCCCGCCTCCTGCTGGGCGAACGGGTCCGGCGCAGCGCCTGGGTCGCCATGGCCGGTTCGGCCGCCGGCATCGCCGTGATGTTCGGCGACAACGCCGGCAACGGCGGCAGCACGGCAGGTCTGCTGATCGCCATCGTCTGCGTCCTGTTCATGGCGGCCTTCGGCGTCGGCCTGCGCTGGGGCCGTTCGCTCGACATGATGCCGACCATCGTCGTCGGCAGCCTGGTTGCCGGGCTGATCGGGTTGGCCGTCGAGCCGGCTGCACTTGCGACCATGCCGCGCCACGACCTTCTCCTGTTTGCCGCCTGGGGCGGCCTGCTTGCCACCGTCTTCTCGATCACCTTCGTCCTGGGTTCGCGTGTCGTGCCCGGCGGCGAGATGATGCTGTTCGTCTTTGTCGAGGCCCTGCTCTCGCCCTTCTGGGTCTGGCTGGTGGTCGGCGAGGTTCCCGTGGCCAGCACCTTCACCGGCGGCGCCATCGTGCTTGCCTCGCTGGCGGTCTTTGCCGCCGCCGGTCTGCGCCGCAGTACGCCTATCGTGCCGCAGGCCGCGCCATGAGTTATGGTCGCGCCTTCGCCCTGGTCATGGTCGCGGCCCTGCTTTCGAGCACCAACGGCCTGTTCGTGCGCTGGATGGGCGAGATCGGCGACTGGCAGCTGGTGTTCTGGCGCCATGCCATCACCGGTGGCGCGATGCTGGCGGTGCTTTCGGCCTGGTATCGCGGGCGGCTGCCCGGGACCATCAGACGCATGGGCCGCATCGGCGCGGTCGGCTGCGTCTTTTTCGCTACCAGCGGCATTCTCTTCATGGTCGCCCTGCGCAACGCGCCGGTCGCCGATGTCGTGGCCGTCCTGGGTGCGGTGCCGCCGCTGACCGCGCTGATCGCCCGCATCACCCTGGGCGAAAAGGTCTTCCCCTCGACCTGGGTCGCCATGGCGGCCGCCATGGCCGGCATCACCGTGATGGTCGCGGGCAACCTGGGCGGGGCCAATCTTCTGGGTGTCCTGTTGGCAACCGGCAACGCTCTGGTCGTCGCCGGTTTCGCCACCGTTCTACGCTGGGGTCATACCATCGACATGCTGCCCATGATTGCGCTGGGCGCCCTGCTCGCAGCGGCAATCAGTGCGCCGCTGGCGATACCGGGACCGCTGCCCGATCTGCGCCAGTTCCTGGTCCTGGCCCTGTGGTGCGCCACGATCACGCCGCTCTACTACAGCCTGTTCGTCATCAGCTCGCGCCGGTTGCCCGGTGGCGAACTGATGCTCTCGCTGCCGGTCGAGGTCATCTCGGCATCGCTGCTGGCCTGGCTGCTGCTCGCCGAACTGCCCGCCACGCCTTCTCTGATCGGCGGCGGCATCGTGCTGGCGGCTGTGACCGGCCTGGCCGCGGTGCGCCTGCGTCGCCAGAAGCCGAGCGCCTTCTAGGCCGCACTGTCGAAGCTGGCGCGTGCTTCGGCCTCGATCCTGTTCCAGTCCATCTCCAGTCCCAGACCCGGTCCGGCAGGCGCCTCCACCCTGCCCTCGGCATCGAGTTGGAGGGGATTGCGGGCGCCATGGTCGAAGGGCGCGGACGGAAACGGATGTTCGAACCAGGTGCAGCCGGGCACTCCGAGCATGACATGAAGATTGGCGATCTGCGCCGGGCTGTGGCCGAAGGACTGCAGCTCGACCGGAACCCCGCGCGCCTGCGCCAGGGCAAGTGCCCGGATTGCCGTGGTGATGCCGCCGCTGTTGTCGACGGCACAGCGCAGCCGCGACCAGGAGCCGCCATCAAGCCCCCGGGTCCAGGCATCCGGCCCGACCAGCGTGTTGCCCGCCGGCAGGATATCGATGGCGACGGCGCGGTTGAGTTCGGCGTAGGCCTCGAGATCCTCGTCGGCCAGCGGCGCTTCCATCCAGTCGAACGGCAGACCGTCGAGCATCCGGCCCAGACGCACTGCGTCATCGAAACCGTAGGACTGTTCCAGATCGACCATGAACCGCAGTTGGCTGGCGGCAAAGGCGGCCGCGACCGTGGCTGCCATTTCCAGGTCGAAGTCGGGATCGCCGTTCATGTGGAACTTCACCGCGCGATAACCCATCGCTGCAGCCCGGCGCGTGTCATCGAGATAGGCCTCGATCGAGGGGTAGGCCACGGTCGATGCATAAGCCGGGATGCGCTCACGGAATCCGCCCAGCATCTGCCAGACCGGCACGCCCAGATGCCGTCCCCAGGCATCCCACATGGCGATATCGGCAAGCGATTCGATCTCGGGCAAACCGCCCTCCGCACGGGCCTCCAGCGCCGCCTGGGTCAGCACTCCGCGCCGCGCCGCGTCCTGGCCGATCAGGCGCGGCGCCAGATCGGCTGCCTGGGCCAGCAGACGCCCGGCAGGTGCGCCCTGCCAGCCGCTCAGGGTGCCCGCCATCCCTTCGCTGCCGTCCTCAAGGGTCAGGCGCAGCAGCTCCATCGCCATGGTCTCGAGCGGGTCCTGCCCGCGGTAGCGCACCGGCGGCGCCTCGGGCACGACGGCATAGGCCCGCAAACGGACGATACGGCTGGACGACATCGGTTCAATCCAGATCGAAGGTCAGGAAGGCATCACCGGCGATGCGCTCCCAATCAGGCAGCGCACCCAGGCCGGCGCCATCGGGCGCGCGCATCAGGCCGTCGGGGCCGGGGCGCAAGGGGTGGTCGAGTTCGTATTCGTAATCGGTCTCGTGCACCGGTTCCTCGAACCAGTTGCAATGGCCCAATCCCAGCGCCAGATGCAGGGAGGCAAGCTTGCGCCCCTCGAAACCATAGGACTGCAGTTCGACCGTGGTGCCATGCGCTGCCGCCAGAGCCAGAGCGCGTCCGGCCGCGCCGATACCGCCGGCATGGGTGGGACCGGTGCGCAGATGGCTCCAGGCGCCGCGTGCAAGGCCATCGACGAAGTCTTCGGGTCGCACCAGCGTGTTGCCGGCAGGCAGGATGGGCACCGTGACCTTGCGCCGCAGTTCGGCATAGCCATCGAGATCGGGATCGGGCAGCGGCGCTTCGAACCAGACGAAGTCCAGTTCGGCCAGACGCCGGCCCACCCGTACGGCCGTTGCCAGATCGTAGCGCTGCTCGACATCGAGCATGAAACGCATGCGCCCACCGTGGGCGCCATGCACCGCCGTGACCATCTCCAGATCCCAGGCCGGATCGCAGCGGGTGTGGAGCTTGACCGCGCCATAACCCCGATCGGCCAGTTCACCGACGAAGGCGACGTAGTCGGCGACCTCGTCGAAGACCGGCGTGCTGGCATAACTCGGCAGGCTGACGCGCGCGCCGCCCAGATAGAGCCACAAGGGCACATCGGCGGCGCGTGCGGCCATGTCCCAAAGGGCGATGTCGATCAGGGATTCGGCGCGCCGCCGCGCATCGTCGCAGCCACGCAGCAGACGGCCCGAAACCGCCTCGCGCTCCAGCGCGGAAGCCGCAAGAACCTGCGGCGCGATCAGGGCCAGCCGATCGGCCAGCCAGCGATCGGGTGCGGCCGGCGCTTCGCCCGGAGTGCCTTCGGGCACGTTGGAGGTGTTGGAAGACCAACCCTCCGTGCCGTCACGCGCGGTCAGGCGCAGGATGTTGTCGGTGACGCGGACAAAGCCGTCCTGGCCGGTCCAGCGATAGGGTGGCGTCGTGGCCGGCGCGACCGCGTAGATGCGGATGCGCACGATGTCGAGATCGCGGTTCACCGCGGTGACCGGCCGTTGGCGCGGCATGGCAATAGACTCATGGTTTTCTCCCGCCCAGACCCTAGCGGCCCGGCCGCCCCGCTGTCACGGCGCGCGGTTTCAGGAGCCCTTGAACACCGGCTTGCGCTTCTCGGCGAAGGCGCGCGCGCCTTCCATGAAGTCGTCCGAGAAGAGCATCTTCTCGTAGGTCGGCAGACCGCTGGAGCCGCTGCCCTTGCCGGCGATGGCGCGGCGCGTGACCTCGAAGGATTCCGGCAGCGACAGGTGCATCATTGCGCCCAGTGCTTCCTTCAGGGCCTGCAGGGCAAGCGGTGCACCTTCGGCAATCCGGCTCGCCAGCGCACGGCTGGTCTCCTGAAGCTGCGCGCCGGGCACCACGTCGTGGACCAGGCCCCAGTGTTTGGCCTCGGCCGCACCCATGCGCCGGCCGGTGAGGAACAACTCCATGGCGACGTTGTAGGGCAACCGGCGCGGCAGGCGCTGGATCGCTCCCGCGTCGGGCAGAAATCCGCGCTGCATCTCGGGCAGGAAAAACTCGGCGTGATCGGCCGCAACCATGATGTCGCAGGCCAGCGCGATCTCGAAACCACCACCCACGGCAACGCCGTTGATCGCGCCGATCACGGGTTTCTTGAGATCCCAGAACTCGACGATGCCGGCAAAACCGCCGGGCAGGTCGTCGGCCGAATTGAGCGCAGCCTCGTTGCTCTCGATGGCGGCAATCTCCTTGAGGTCCCAGCCGGCCGAGAAGATGCGCTCCCCCGCGCCGGTGACGAGGCCGACGCGCAACTCGGCATCGTCGTTCAGCTCGCACAGCGCCGCGTGCATCTGGCGGCTGAACTCGCGGTTGATCGCGTTGGCCGGCGGCCGGTTCATGGTGATCTCGAGCACACGCCCCAGGCGCTGCGTGGTGATGAAGGACATGGCTGGCTCCCCGACCGCTACCGGCGGCGAGGTTAGGACCAGCAACCGGCGGGCTGCCATGAAAATCGCCACGCGGACCGGTCCCGGTGCGATCCGTGCATGGACCATGGCTGCCCTTCGCATCGGCGCACGAGGTCCGGCAGCTTGCCCGATTCGAATGCGCTGCGGTCCCGCACATTGAAGTCGCGGGCCTCCCCTCGCCGGCGATAGACATGCATGATTTCATCGCGCGCCAGTTGCGGGACGGCGTCTGGCGCCACCACACCCACGCACGTCCCGCTGCCTTTCGGGCCTCGGGCCCCATCCCAGCATTTCAGCGGCTGACAAGGTGGCGGGTGGCTCCGATCCGGGTGCCAACCAGACGGCCGGCGCGAGCGCTTGCGGGTTCACACGCGCCGCCAGATGGCCGTCGCGCGTCGCGCCACGGGTTGCACGATGCGCCCCCGTGCCGCATAGAATCAGCCATCGCACCCGGCAAAGGCGGAGCAACGCCGGTCGGGCGCTTTCTAAATGGGAGTGCACACAACATGTCAGTCTGGAAGACACTGACGGGCTCGGTGGCAGCAGGGGCCTTTGCTGCCGTCGTCGCCATGCAGGGCGCCGCGGCCGAGGTCCCTGAATCGAACGAGCCGATCAAGCTCGCGATGAACGAATGGACCGGCCAGCACATCAGCACCGTCGTCGCCGGCGAGGTGCTCAAGCGCATGGGCTACAACGTCGAATACGTGACCGCGGGTTACTATCCCCAGCTCACGGCGCTGGCCGACGGCGACCTTGATGCTTCGCTCGAGATCTGGAGCTCCAACATCGGCGAAGGTTTCGATGAGGCCATGGCGACCGGCAACATCGCGATCGACGGCGTTTCGGGCCTGAGGCCGCAGGAAGAATGGGTGGTTCCCGCCTACATGGTGGACATGTGCCCCGGCATCACGGACTGGAAGGCGCTCAACGACTGTGCAGAGATGTTCTCCACCCCCGACACCGCGCCTGCCGGCCGCTTCCTCGACTATCCGGCCGAGTGGGGCGACACCAATACACAGCGCATCGAGGCGCTGGGCATGAATTTCGTCTCCATCCCCTCGGGCGGTGAAGGCGCGCTGATCGCCGAGATGAAGTCGGCCTATGAGCGCAAGGCCCCGATCGTGATGATGTTCTGGGAGCCGCACTGGCTGTGGGCCCAGTACGACATGGTCCGCGTCAACCTGCCTCCCTATGTCGAAGGCTGCGACACCGATCCGGCCCTCGGCCCGGACCCCGATGTCGTTTACGACTGCGACTGGGCTACCGCCGAAATCTGGAAGGTGGTCAATGTCGACCTCCAGAACACCCATCCGGCCGCCTACGGGCTGATCGGTGCCTACCAGATCACCAATCTCGAGCAGGCCGAGATGATGTCGGAGATCGACGACAAGGGCCGTGACCTGATGGAAGTGGTCAACGAGTGGCTCGACGCCCATCCCGACAAGGTCCAGGCCTGGGTTGATTCTGCGATGATGTAAGCCGCGTTGCGGTGACGTTACGGGGGCCGGACGGCGACGTCCGGCCCCTTTCTTTTGCGCCGGTCAGGGCAGTTCGAACGTTTCGGCCAGTTCGGTCAGTTCGCGCAGAAAGGGGATCTCGGCGACCTCCTCGCCCAGTTCGCGGGCAAAACGGTGGCCCTCGTAAACCGCTGCGGCGATGGTCGCGGGGCCGTGGCAGTCGCCGATCCGCCGCAGCGTCGTCACGCCGGCCGCGGCCAGCCGATCAGGATCCCCGGCAAGTTCCTGGTAGAGCGCATCCTCGGGCAGGCGCGAGGTGACCATGACCACCGTGCCGACCGACAGTTCGCGCATCCGCCGCGTGTAGATGCAGGACAGTGTCGCGCCATCCTCGTCGATGGCGTGCAGGCGATGGCTGGCGACGATGTCGATGCCCAGCTCCATCAGGCGGGACTGGATGCGGTGCTGTTCCAGGGTGTGGTCGGTCCAGGACGATACCTTGGACTCCGGCGTCGCCAGGGTGACCTCGCAACCGGCCTGCGCGAGCAGTTCGGCGATCACGCCGCCCATGTAGTAATGGTCGTCGTCGTAAACCAGCACCGGCCCCTCGGGAACCTTGCCCGCCATGATGTCGTCGGGTGTGAGGACATTGGCGCCGTCGGTGCCGGGAATCGGAAACTGATGCGCCCGCCCGTAACCGTCGCGGCGCCAGTGCGAGCCGGTGGCGATGGCGATGTGCGCGGCGCCGAACTCCAGCACCTGATCGGCGGTCAGCGGGCTGGCCGGAAAGACCTGGACGTTGGCCATCTGGGAAAGCTGGTAGGTGCGGTAGTCGCGCACGCGCGCCCAGGCCGACAGGCCGGGCAGCGCGCTCTCGCGTGTCACGCGCCCGCCCAGTTCCTCCGACGCCTCGGCCAGCGTCACATCGTGGCCGCGATGGCCCGCCGCACGGGCGGCCTCCAGGCCCGCGGGCCCGGCACCCACGACCAGAACGGCGCCCTGTGCCTCGGCGGCCGGAATCCGTTCGGGATGCCAGCCCTTGCGCCATTCCTCACCCTTGGTCGGGTTCTGGGTGCAGCGCATCGGCGCCTTCTCGGTGTCCCAGCCGACGCAGATGTTGCAGCCGATGCATTCGCGGATGTCCTCGATACGGCCTTCCTCGATCTTCTTGGGGAGAAAGGGATCGGCGATGGACGGGCGCGCGGCGCCGATCATGTCCATGATGCCGTTTTTGATTACCGAGACCATGCGATCGGCGCTGGTGTATCGGCCGACGCCGACCACCGGCTTGGTCGTCAGTTCCTTGACGAAGGCGATGAAGGGTTCCTGCGCGCCTTCCTCGCCGAAACGGCTGGTCACCGAATCGTTTTCCCATTCGGCGACATTGACGTCCCAGAGGTCGGGATGTTCGGCGAGCATGGCGACGATCTCGCGGCCCTCCTTGTCCCATTCCATGCCCTCGTCGCCGCGCAGTTCGTCGACGGCAAAACGGATGACGACACCCATGGTGTCGCCGACCGCCTCCTTGGTCTCCTCGACGATCTCGCGGAACAGGCGGACGCGGTTCTCCAGGCTGCCGCCGTATTCATCGGTGCGGAAGTTGTAGCGCTTGAGCATGAACTGGCCGGCCAGCGACAGGTTGTGGCCGGCGTAACAGCAGACGATGTCGTAGCCGGCGTCGCGCGACCGTTTGGCGGCATCGAGATGCCAGCGCCGGTAGTCGCGGATGTCGGCCTTGTCCATGGCGCGCGCCTGCACCGGCGCGTTGCCCATGATCGGCATGTGCGTCGGGAAGAGCGGCACCTCGCGGCTGTAGAAGTTGGCCGCCCACTTGCCGTTGTGCACCAGCTCGATCAGGGCCAGCGAGCCGTGTTCGTGGACCGCATCACACATGCGCGCGTGATAGGGCACATCCTTGTCGGACCACAGCCGGCCCTCGGTCGCGGGCGTGATGTCGCTGGTCGGGTGGATGTCGATCTGCTCGGTCGAGATCACCGCCCAGCCGCCCTCGGCCTTGACCCCGCGCATGGCGGCCATGCTCGAGGGAAAGGGGCGGCCCATGCCGTTGCAATGGGGCACCTGGTAGAAGCGGTTGCGCGCCGTCACCGGGCCGATCTTCACCGGCTCGAACAGGATGTCGTAACGCGGGTCGCGGCTCATGCGATCCTCCGGGGCCATTCGCTGGAAAGTCCGACATTCTCGCGCAGGAACGGCGCCTCATCGAGCGGCACCTCGGTATCGAGTTCGCGGGCATACTTGTGGCCGCCATAAACCGCAGCGGCAATCAGGCCCGGGGCCAGGCAATCGCCGATCGCAGTCAGCGTGGCGATACCGGCGGCTTCCAGTTTCGCAGGATCGGCCTTGAGAGAGCGGTAGAGATCGTCGATGGGGTCGCGCATGGTCACCAGCACCGGCGTGCCGCAATCGATCCAGGTATGGTTGCCCGAATAGACACATGTGAGTTCGAGTTCCTCGTCGCTGATGGTCGCCAGCTTCTTGCCCAGGATCAGCTTCACGCCCAGGTCGATCAGCCGCGCCTGGATGCGTCCCTGTTCCATCGTGTTGTGGG
>Ga0105054_10010487_pt1 | contig 11769 bp, 10 predicted proteins | sample BON02_FD_78091 | JGI IMG/M metagenome (GOLD analysis project Ga0105054, IMG submission 78091) | Freshwater microbial communities from Lake Bonney liftoff mats and glacier meltwater in Antarctica - BON-02 (megahit assembly) | ecosystem: Environmental > Aquatic > Freshwater > Ice > Glacier... | reverse complement strand
TCAAATGCTAATTTCTTAATAAACAAGAGTATCTTGTTGAAAGAAAAGAGCCTGATGGCAATCCGTGAGGTAATCAGAAGCAAGAACATAATGTGGAATCACTCAATTCACATTATATTTCTCCTGATGTAATTTAATTGCATCCCTCGACTTGACAACTATGTCGCCTGCGATTTTTTTGAATGTTGGTCATTCATCGATCGGATATCACTCCATAGTATCAATGCTTACCCGCGAGAGAAAGCCAGCAGGTGAAAACTATCTGGGCACAAATCAATTCTCGCAGGAAATTTTTTGAAAGTTCATATTTAGTCTAGGATGCAATAGTTTGGTTTATTATTATTTATGATTTGAGCCACCAAGGAACATAAAATGATCGACAGCGGTGTTGACTTATTGTTTAGATATGAATTAATATGCATGGAGTTTTAGTGTACAGAATGGATTCACTAGTGAATTGATAAACCCTTGAGAAACAAAGTTAAGATTAATGTGTTGATAGTTCAACGGCCTACCTGATGCTTAGCTTACATTGCTTTTAACCTTGGTAGTGAAGATATTGATACTTAGTAAGATAATGGATGATAGTACAACTGAGTCTGATGCGAAGAAGAAAAGGTTGTGTAATTTTCACAATTAAAAGGAAGTATTGTCGGCATCCTTCTATTTATTAACATTACCAGGTATAATTTTGTAAATTTCACGCGAGTTTGAAAATTTTAAATGATTCATTCGTGATGTAGATTGTATTTCATTTTTGGAGCTTCGGGCGATCTCAAATGATATTTTTAGTCATGAAAACGTTAAGACCCCCTCACCTGCAATCTTAGGTGGCGATGTCCAACATTGTGGGGGAGGAAAGCGTCAAGTTGGTTGGGTCTGAATTGGGACTGGATGTGGAAGGTGTTTGCTCTCAAGTGGCTGGCGAGGTAGAGTTCCAGATCCGCAAAGTGGTAGAGGATGCATGTAAATTCATGCGCAAAGGTAGAAGGCAGCGGTTATCCCCTGGTGACATCAACAACGCGCTTAGTCTTCGAGGGGAGTCATTTGCATTTGGATACTCCCGACTCGACAAGCTCAAGTGGAGTAAGCTCAACCAGGAGCTCATGTTCGTGGAAGATGAGGATGTCAGCCTCTCTTCCATTTTGGATGCGTGCGAGAAAGTATTTTTACCTAGTAAACTCCCGCTGAAGGTCAGTTATGGGATACATTGGCTTGCGATCGATGGTGTGCAACCAACAACGCAAGAAAATCCTCGCATATACCAAAATGAAAGCAAATTAATACCGGACTCAACGAAAGAAAAATCAAGCATGTTGAGTGATAAGAAAGACGGTGATATTGCCAGTCACGCGCTTTCAAGAGAGCTTCAGTTGTATTTCGATAAGGTGAGTAATTTGTCAGTATTGAGATCCATCCATGTTTATTGAAGGTGGCCAGGTTATATCTGCAGTGCTAGATTGTGCGAGAGGAAACCGTGGTGCAGCCGAGGCTGTGTACGCGAGTTTAGCTGTGGATCGTGGACTTCAAGCCTTGATGCCATACTTATCAAAATTCATATTTGACCAGATCAACAAATCTTTGTCAAATTTGAATATTCTGTTAGCCACAATGCGTTTGACGAAATGCATCCTTGTGAATCCAAATTTAGAAGAAGAATCGTATTTGCAGCAGCTTCTTCCGCCTATTCTTACTTGCATTGTTCACAGTAAATTGTGTTCGTCTCCTTTTTTGGATCATTGGAGCTTACGAGACTTCTCCTCCACTTTGATTCCCATTGTCTTTGCAGAGTATGGAGAATTATACTCGCATATGAAACCTCGAGTTACTAAAACGCTTTATGATGCGTTATGTGGAAGCAAAACAAAGAAAAAGGCATTAACAACTCAATATGGAGCTATTGTAGGAATATCAGCTATGGGACCACTATCGGTCCAATCGGTTCTCCTGCCATTAATGAAACCGCTATTTATCCGATATCACAAAATACTAGCCCAAAACATCACGGAGATTCATTCCGTTGAAAAAAAATACGAAATCATGACCATCAAAAGAACAGAGGCTCAAAATTGTGTCGGGGCTTTGCAATCGGCTCTTGGGATATATTTAAGAGCCCAATCGGTCCCAGCTCTGTCCAAGGCGCTTTTGCTGCAAGAACATCTTGAGATACTTTATGGTGCCGCCGAAGCTGCAGGAGAATCGGTTATTCCGTGGACTCCTGCTTGTGACAGATCGTCTCATCTGAATCTATTCATTTAATTTGATATTGTTTCGAGTTCATTTGCTGTCTTGCTAGATAATAGTAGTTGATGGAAATTTAAAATAATGAATAACAAGCATTTATTGATCTACAGTACTAGTTTTCATTCTAAAACCTTTCTAAATTCAAAACCAGGTAGATGTTAACTCAAAAAGAATGTGATAGGAATTATAAACTTGATCTACATGATATCGAATTCGCTTTCGTATTCCTGTTCCGAGTCCCGGAAATCTTGGCACGGAACATTCCCGCAAGGGATTTCTTCAAAAGAAGGTTCCTGTAGGAGCAAATCTATAGATTCTTGCAACGAAGTTAAAGAGCACGGCGAGATCTTCCAAAACGACCCCCCATCAAGAGCATATCCGAGATCCACCAAAAGCTGACCGACGAGCAAATCATCGCACCATTTGAATTGGTCACGGGTTAAAGGCACAATTGATACGTGTCCGTTACGAATACAATCTCTTATCCATTCGACAGATTCTGATGATTCTGATTTAAGTATACGTGCAACCAGAAGTGGAATTCCATCTGGAGCATAACTTGATTTCCTTTTAGAAATTTCATCGAATAGTTTCAATTTCGAGACTTGATGTTTCACATCGTCTGCAGATTTATTCTCAAGTTGAGATTCACAAGAGAGCATATGGCAAACAGCGGAAGGAAATAGCTGCGATTTTTCAAAATACTTCTCCACGAGAAAGGCGCACTCCTCCTGTGTCCACTTCGAACGCTTTTTCGCTTTCTTGCGTTTAATGATTCCAGTAAATTCAACTTGATCGAAATTTGCTTCTGCCTCAGAATCCTCACTATATTTACGTTTCCTTTCTTCATGAACATCACTTGCAGCAACACTTTCATTGTCCTCCATTTGGTCTCCGCGCAACCTGGCTTGTCTTTGGGACTGATCTTCATAGTGAGCCAGCATGTGCTCATTCTCTCCTCTTGTTCTCCAATACAATATCTCTACGTAGGCCAATGGGTTAGCTCTCGCATGGTCAAAGAACCCGCTCACTATTTGGTGTACGGTACTCGCCAACACAGCACGATGGGGGTCGCCTCTGTAAGCATGAAGTGCTCGTCCCAGAGTACCCAGCATACTCACGTGCCACATGGCGCCAGCATTGCTCGCTAAAATATGCTCACAGAAACGGGGGAAAACATGATTTTGAATCTCCACGGCAAACATACTGTTCGGTGCAAGTAATGGGTCTATCAAAGAGCACAAATTCTTCACGATTCGACCTTGTATATAAGGCCGTACAAGGGGCTCTAAAAGCAGCTGTTTTTCAGCCTTGACTCGTTCAACCTCTTCTTTATCTTCTGATACCTCTTCTTCTTCTTCTTCCTCTTTCTCTTCGTATACTTCGACGAATTGTTCCAAGGAAATACTTTGCTCCTTGGTATGTGCAGCAATTTGATTGTATCGATGAAACAGCATGTCTGCATTCCTACTGGTATCAAAAACCGGGGAGAGCGACGCATCTTTCATAGCTTTGCGGAACCCCTTCATGTCCACTCCGTGCACTTTACTAGCCTCGACCAATGCAGCGATCTCTTCACTACTCCAAGCTTTTCCCGTCTTTTTGGTAGCAGACTGCTTCGTCACGTGTTTCTTCTGCTTGGACTTTACTACCGCTCCTTCTTTAACCATGGACTCGGCTATACGTAAAACAGCATCTGCGCACGATGTAAGGATCGCAAGGTGTCTCCAAGAACTTTTATTCTCGTCCCAATCGCCAATCATCTTTTGAATCACTTCTAATTCAGTGATATCGTAAAAGACGCTGTTCCGGAGAACTACGCAAAAAGTGATCACATGTTCATTGGAGGACGATGGCATAGAAGCCAGAAGTAGTATCATCTCACGCAATGCATTTGAACAAATCTCCAGTTCTTTTATCTTTTTCTCCTCCAGATATATTTGGCAACTCTTGATTACAAAGTGGAAGGTCCACTTGTCCATCGTTTCCACTACTGGAGAAGAATGCCACTCAAAGTCATCTCTTTCTTCCAGCGCTACTCTGCACCTTTCAAATCCTGTACACAAACCGGTAAGAAATAGAAATTGAACTTGGTCTGATGGCAACAATCGAATATCCTCTCTTCTGAAATCTTGTTTTAACGCCTTGAATAGAGGCTGGTAGCAACGTTTCACAAAAACTTGCAATAGCTTTTTTTGAAGCTGCAACAACTTGCTGCTATGAATCACGGAATTGTTGCTGTTCAAAACATGCTCTTGGCCCCAACCGGTATCCAACTCATCTTTCTTTCTTTTCCCACCTCCTCGTGATTTCGATTGCATCTGTTGTTTCAAACTTGAAGATGTTTGTTTCGTTCTTTCACTAGACAATGCAAATGCATTACTGACTAGTTTACTGACTCCAAGAGATCCATTGGACAACTTCAACAAGCCTCCAAATTTTGAGTGTCGTGACGACATTGCCGACACTCGTTTATTCTGCATCGTCCGAGATTTCAAAATATCATTTTGTCTTGGAGCAGAGCTATTGTTTTCAAACAGATCTTCAACTTTCGTTCCTTTGAATATCTGAAAGAATATTTCCAAAAGCACCAAGTTCCATTCATGGTTTCCTTCCGTTCCAACATATTCCCCGAGATGTATCAAAATGTCAGTGACATGACCTTTACTCAGAGCTCCTAAAAAGTTCTCGTGTAAATATGCCAAATGCGCCCGCTTAGAAGAAGCACCTGAGGATGTTTTGCCGTCAGGAATAGCCAGGAGGTTTCTCACAAGCCATAACACCAACTCAACCACTAATTTATCCTCGTCTTTTCGCCCAGAGCTCATGTTCTGTAACGGTTTTTCCAGCAACTGAATAAAAGCCTGAAGAGCGCCGTCCTGGATAAATGCACATTTGAACGATTGCAAATGAGTTAATCGTTTCTCTCGGGTTTCACCTTTATCTTGCACACCGAGCGGCATTGTCAATTGAACTACCACTTTGGTCACTTCAGTCAAGATTTTCACGTCTGATGATCCATATGCTATTGCTAGTGGGATTAAATGGTTTTTTACCACTCCCATATCCCCTAGTAAAAGCACAGTTTGATTCTTCTCTTCGCGCTGGTCGTAGCTTATCTCTTTTCTGATCTTCTTCAGAGACTTGATGCACTTGTCATCATTCTTCACAAATGTCTTATCCCCGTTTTGCCCTGCCAGAAGCGTGCCCAGTCCGGAGCACAGATTATACACGTACCCCGTTTCCATTGCTCTGATTTTTGAAAATTAGAATCATGTAGACCCTAAATTGCGGTAAGGTCCCCAACAATGTCGAATGGCGGATGTGGCTTCTCGTCATTTGACTCGAGTGTGGACGTGGAAAAAGTGGTTTAAAAATGATGAGGAATTACGGGATGGATTCGCAGGAATTTTAGATTGTCGAAGGTCTGTTAGTGGATTTCAATTTCCGTTTTCAGTCCATATTTCAATTGATGAGTTAACTGGCAAGAGCAACAGATGGTGTGAACTTCCTCCGCGTCACTTGGACATGGGAATGTTATTAGACTGCGAAGAAGACGCGAAAATTGTCAGTGAAAATTTCTATCCGCAAGGAGACCTTTTTGAAATCGGCTTGTCAGACGCGAAAGCATCAGCAATGACGGCGAGGCAGTTTTGGCATATTGAATACATAGTCGCATCGGAAGATGATTTGAACTTCACATCCTGCAATAAAACAAACTCCTGGGTATTATGGCGACCGAATATCATTCTGGAAAATTGTCTTGATATTGAAATACACCTTGGAGCAAAATCTGACAAGTTCGCTTTGGATATAGGCTGTGGATCTGGAAGAGACTCTGTGTTTTTGGCAGCAAGAGGATGGCAAGTAGTAGGGATTGACAACGTATCCAAGTGCTGCTCGCGGGCTCGAAAGTTTGCTGAGCGACACCATGTCGATGATCGATGTCGTTTCCTTAAAAGAGATTTCAAAAACGCTGATCTCGATCTGCCAGTGTCACAGTTCCATTTAATCGTTATATGTAGAACACGAGTTGAAAATTGGGATACAATCGACTCTTTGATGGCTCCTGGAGGTTTTGTTGTGTATCATCATTTCATGGTAGGAGCGAAACATCCCGAGTCTGGTCTTATAGAACCTGGTGCATTAGCTGCGTTCTTTGGTGGGTCCAAAGGTCATTCAATAATACATGACTCGGTGGTTTCAGAGCCTTCTGATGGTCGACCTTTAACCGTTTTCGTCTCGATGAAAAATGCACCGATTTGAAAATACCTGGTATTATTATTATAATCTATTTATTATACCCTTGGCCATAGCGAGCGGCAACTCTATCAGCATGGAATTTAAATCCGAGCATTCCAAGAGCGACAATAGGACCAATGAGAATTTCCAACACCGCCCACTTTCCTCTTGGCGTGATATTCGCACTAGCAGAGATAAGCAGATTTTGAATAGGATCCGGAGAAGCTAAATGGTATTCTCCATGAAGCAAGCTATTCATCATTGCAGTTGTTACTGAGTTCGATGAATGCACTTCAGGCGGAGAGATCTCCAAGGTCTCCTTTGGCTTTGTTTGGTTTTCCTTAGCAAATCCAGGCGTGTCCGTATCAGGCGGATAAGCAATATGAACATTCACTTTAAACCCACGTAGTTCATTTCGAAGCCCATCAGATAAAGCGCGTACTGCGAATTTAGTAGGAGCGTAAGAAGTATATCCAAGAAACGACACGATACTAGCAGCGGACGATACAAACACGAGGTGACTCTCCTCATCGTCCTGGATCATATCTGGAATCACAGCTTTCGCGCAGTTCAAACACCCGAAGTAATTCAACTCCATAGTATCCCGAAAGTCTTTTACATCTTGATCCAAAAAATAACCTGGGATGGAACGACCGGCAGCTAGAATGAGACCTCGAATACGGGCCCCTCCTTGAAGCGTCACAGCTTCAGCCATAGCTTTACAAACATCGTCGTACTTGGTGACATCAACTGCCACGAACTCAATAGAAGCGCCTTCTGGAGCGACTAGTTTTGAGATTTCGTCCTTGGCAGCTTGCAGTTTTGCTACGGTTCTCGCCATGATGGTTACCTTGCTTCCTAAGGTGTAGAACTTCTCCTGATACAAATGCTTAATACGGTTCAAGGATTGGATCAAGATTCACTTACCGCCAGATCTTTCCCCATGCCTTCAGACCCACCTGTGATAACTACATGCTTACCCGCAAACTGAAATATTAAGCCACTACGCACCTCCTAAAATACAATCCACTCACCAACACCGATGCTTTTCTCTTGGTAAAGTACAAGTGCGTCAAAAAGGTAAGAGCGCCTGCTCCAATCAAGACCAACTCCCAAAGCATCAAATTCTGTGTGTGTAGTGAGGGGGGCTCTTCTTGTAGTCCCATGATGCTAGTCAAGTAGTAGTTTGGAAGTGCCAGTAAAATGGAACTCGTACTGAAACTAGGGTTGGTATCCAATTCCACCTGATACTACCCGCCATGGATATAACTGGCATTTTTAAACTTCGAATAGTAGATTTCGTGAAAGAAGGAATTGATAAGTGGAAAGTATTCGATCAGTTATTCTACATGGATCCAGGAACAAATGGCTACATATCATTAAATTAGGACACATCGCCAAGAATCTCTTGTCCCGGGCCAAAATTAGAACCAAGAAATGAACCTGTTTGAGTGTTCTTTTTAATAAATGAGTGCCAGTTTGAAGACAACAAAATTTCTCTCTAAGCAAGTATATGATATCATGGGGTTAAAGGATATGTCTTATAACAATGGATCCTCCTTGCTACCGCCATTGAAAACATATGAATGAAAATTGCGAAATTCATCAAACCTTTCAAATTGAATTGTATTTCAAAAAACATTTGTGGGTCCCCGCAGCGATGAGTAGGGTGCAGGCTCGCTCCAAAGTCGTTGAAGCAAAACGAAAACGAGATAAAAAAGAATGTGAGCTGGGTACATCATGGTACGTTCTCTTCATTGTTCAATAAGCCATTACTAATGCCAGTACAGTCCGTTTCAGCATGAGGGTCAACACGTGATGGAGTATTCCCATACCAACCCCCCGAAAGTAAAGGCCATTCCATTAGGGAAGGGGAAGAAACTTGGAGGTTCGACTACTTTATCAAAGAAAATTTCGCAGCGAGAAGCAGCTTTACAAGCAGCGCTGAAGAGAAAGACTTCAGAAACCGACCCAAATTCAGCCAAACGGAGTAAACAACGTGAAGTAGTTGTTATTGATTGAAGCGAGAAGTCTTCTTAATTAAATTGTTATTGTGGTGTTGTGCGTCGGTTGAAAAGCATAGTTCCAGAATTCATACTAAACTGATTTTAATGAAGATTTAGAATAATTCCGGGTATGTCGCCTGGAGAAGAATTCCACACTGTCCACCAAAACTTGATTTACCACGTTGAAGTAGAATATATCCATTTTCTAATAATAGTACTTGTTAAAAAACACTCGTATAACAACTAAATACTTACGCCCATAGGTAGTTCCCCAACTATTTTTTACCTTCCAATAGTCAACTCCTTTCAGCGTTCCATATCCAACAGCTAGCACTCCATGATCCACTCTAGCGCCACAATCATCAGTCAACACCCCACTTTTATAAAACTGAAACGATTTCTGGTCAGCCTCAATTCCAATAGAAACAGGCATCTTGGAAACAGCTACTTTCAAACTCCCAGAGTCTCGAGCAACGTTATGTACCTTTTTCACCAATAAATCTTCCTTTTTAGAACACTTGCTTTTCTGGCAAGTTTGTTTCTTGGCTTTATATGGGTAATCATGCTCGGTACAAAGACCTCCCAATGTCTTGACGTACTTTTGAGCTTGACCCATTCGACCTCCTGAGCATCCAGCCATCCACCAATCGCAATCCACAAGTTCCTGCTCTGAGAACGAAACCAATGTACCTGTTTTTAAAAAATAAGCACCTTCCAAAGCACCGACAGCAGAAAAAGCCCAGCATGATCCGCATTGACCTTGGTTCTTTACTGGAGTCACAGCACCTTTATCGACCCAGTCGATTGACGACGCAACTGATTCTTCAAGAATTCGCCTATGGGTTGATTCCAATTCTAGGTTCGTTTCAAACTCGCGATCGAAACCAAAGAATTGAGCACCGAACTCCTCTTCGGTTAAATGGCCGAATTGATTCATTCCTTTTAGGTAAGACGCGCTTTTGTTCATGTTATGACTAACGATTTCAAACAAATTATGGCGGAACACCTCGAAACGATCGCTGGAAATGGAATGCTGCATCAGCCACTTTTGAAACAGGAATTGCAAATCCTCAAGACCAAGGTTCAGATGCTTTCCAGTCTTCTCATCAGACCGTTTAAAGCATCGAGAATTGTTATTATGGTTCTCTGTACCAGACACGTAAACTTCGGTTTCAAATTGAGCGTAAAGGGGAAGTTGTTCCAAGTCTTTGGTTTCCTCGATTAGGATATTCTCCACGAATACTCTCGCAACGAGAGAAGACTTTTTGAGGACAGATGATAGTTCAGAGTGATGATTGAAAACATCGGTGTTTTCTTCCAGGCATGGATCCCCTACAACGCCACAAGCCAACAGAATCACAAACCAATAACGTAATACCATCACAAGAAATATCCTAATCGTTCTAGATCTTGTACAGTAGACTCTTTTGTCCAATTTAGCAAAATCGATTTTTAATCTAATCTCCCAAATAGTGATCGTTTTACGATGATGCTTATTTTCTGAAATTAACAGTCTTCAAATCGGGTGTTTTGGTATATTAGTCTTCGAGGTAACCCACGTTTATCTTTTGTGCAAATTACGAAATATTTACCAAACCGAACGACAAGATTCCGGTGACAAGTATTCCTTTCACTCTCCTGTGTAACGAGGTTAAACAATATTTATTGCTTCCCAATTCCACTACATAAACAAATTCAACTTGTCTGAAATTGTATCGATTGAAAGAATGAGCTCTAAGTTGATGCGAAATTTCAAATTTTAAATTAGTTTTTCAACACAATGAACGTTGATTATGTTAAAATACTTCAAGTAATGGATAGAAGCCATGAAACGCTAATTTCTCAAGAAACAAGAGTACCTTGTTAAGAAAAGAGCCTGATGACAATGCGTGCGGTAATCACAAGCAACAGCATTTTGAGAAATCACTGAATTCGCTTTGTGTCGCTCCTGATGAAATTTAATTGCATCCCTCGACTTGACAGCAATGTCGCTTGCAAACGCCTTCCATGGAGTAGCCACTAAAGTATTTAAAAATACTTTATACATTGATGTTCCTCTCTCTGCATCACCAAAATGATCTCGCATACCTACCAAAAATGTCTGCAATAGTATCCTCGTATCCATACCCCATCCAGCACCAATGCCAATAATGAAAGGAATCAAAATATGACCAGAACCTGTCGCAAAATTTTGGTTTAGGTCCTCCTTCGAAACTAAAACCTCGTCAGGTGATAAGTTTTCATAAGATTTCGCAAATGGATCAACAAAGGAAACATCTACACCCGCAATCCGGGAAAGTACACACTCTTTACTTCATCTTAAGATATATACCAGACTCGGTGTATACTCTCATCCGTTATCTCAATAAGCGTACCGGGTGGTATCAAGAATACATATAAGGTTCTTTCTCATAAGTTCAGTTTCCCTTTGGGCTTAAACCACTTCAAATTCTTTTACAAAAATACAGAATTGACCCATATCTAATACAAGGTTTTCATCGCCCATAGGTTCGAATAAAAAATCAAGATTGATTAAATGAATAGAACTTAGAAGAGACTCTATTTCTTGGAGCTGCTGCTTGGAGCGGTGTATGTTCCGGCGCCCGATGAGCTGGAGTGGTACGTGCTCCCATTGTCGTTTGCATAGTAGTACGATCCGTCCGTGTTGGAGTAGTGGTAGCTGCTGGAGCTGGAGGAGTTTGTTCCACCAGGGTTATTGTAGTGGTTACCTTGACTATTGTTCCCTGACTTCGGCATGCTATTGGTTCAAACGACTATGGTTTTGGCATTCGAATATTCGAAATGTAGAAATAATCCTTACAGTTTTGTATAAAGACACACTAAGACCCTACTATTATTTTGAAAACCATCCATCGAATTAATGAGGGGACCTCGACCTCGTACTAGGAACCAGAAAACCATTCAATTGTCAATTGTTGAATGACAATGGTGAAGCGATCCAAAACTGGAGTTCAAAATGCAACGAATGCAGGCAAGTTCACCAAGAGCAAGCACAGAGGCGCAGCTAAAGAGATGGACAATGAGCTTCGTGAGCATTTTGGAGGAGTAGCAGGTCGTGCTGACCAGGCATTGTTCTTTGAAGATAAGGATGACAGCCAGCTTCCAAGAGGTCTCGTGGTGCGTCGGATGAAGAAGGCCAAAGCGGAGAAGAAGGCTTTGGATAAACTAGCCGGATTGAAACCCAAGTCGTCATTAATGGAAGACAAACTTGTCAAGAGGATGTCTCTCAGAACCAAAGATCGCGCAGAAGAGAAGG
>Ga0105054_10010484_pt1 | contig 11771 bp, 7 predicted proteins | sample BON02_FD_78091 | JGI IMG/M metagenome (GOLD analysis project Ga0105054, IMG submission 78091) | Freshwater microbial communities from Lake Bonney liftoff mats and glacier meltwater in Antarctica - BON-02 (megahit assembly) | ecosystem: Environmental > Aquatic > Freshwater > Ice > Glacier... | reverse complement strand
ACGATGCAGCCGGATGAAGTCCCTGCGCTGGCCAGGGCCTACGACCATCGTTGTATATCCCTTGGAGTTCCTGCAACAGTCAAACTGAGTAGCGAGGACAAGGCTTTTCGGGAATTGCGGTATCAGAGGTTGGGCAATTTCGGCCTCAGATCTCCCTGATTACCGTGCTGCGGCTCCTGATCTCTTCCGGGGAGAGGATCTGCCTGTCTATCAGGCAGGAAAAACGCTCGCAGATCATCAGGTTTTCTCCGAGCGATCCGACCATATGCAACCGCGCCATGGCCAGCCGGTTCAGCTCTTTTTCGATCAGTGCGAGGATCATGAAGTCCTGACCAGCATATCTAAGGACATCTCCATCGCTTGCCGGTGTGGCAGGGCAGGATCCGGCCATCGCGGCGTATAGATCGAGGAAAATGTTCTGGTCCCCCTCGTCCACGAGGGTCGATACAAGATCTGAGCCCCAGGTCGAAAAAAGTCCTGTAGAGAATACGACCCTGGACAATTTTCGAGCTCCGTCATCAAAAGTTTCCGAGCGTCTTCGAGCGGCTCCATCTCCTGCGCATCCAAGGAGTGTGCGCCGGTGAGTTACGCTATCAGAAATACGATCGCTGAGGAAGCCCTCCGAGGGATTGCGGACTGCTCGGTTCATCTTGTCGTCACTGACCCGCCCTATTTCATAGACGGGATGGGCGAGAATTGGAACACCGCAAACCTCAACAAGCTCAAGGATCGCGCCAAAACGGTTGGTGGACTGCCAGTTGGTATGAAGTTCTGCCCAGATCAGGGCAGGAAATTGCAGATGTTCATGGAGCCGATTTCCCGCGAGATCTTCCGCGTCCTGAAGCCCGGTGGGTTTTTTATCTCGTTTTCCCAGGCTCGGCTTGTCCATCGCATGGCCGTGGCAATCGAAGATCAGGGTTTTGAAATCCGCGACATGCTCAGCTGGGCGCATGCCGGTCAGCCAAAAGCCCAAAAGCAGGAGCACCATGTCCGAAAGAGGGTGAGGTCGGGAAAACTATCCGTGGCCGAGGGTGAGACGATCATCCAATCGATGGCGGGCAGGAAGACGCCGCAGCTTGGCCCCTGCATCGAACCCATGGTGCTGGGCATGAAGCCCATCCACGGCACTTTCGTTGACAACTGGATGAAGCATGAGACCGGGCTGATCGACACGTCCCACTCTCTCGATGAAAAATTCCCGACGAACCTGATGGCAGTAAAGCGGCCAGGTCTTGCGGAAAAAGGGAGTTTCAATACCCATCTCACGGTCAAGCCTGTTCGCTTGATCGAACACCTGATCAACATCTTTTCAAAGCCCGGCCAGGTCGTACTCGACCCCTTCATGGGTTCAGGTTCGCATGGAGTTGCCGCGCTGCGGACGGGTCGCAATTTCATTGGCTTCGAACCGGTGGAGGAATACTTTGGCATTTCCGATAGACGCTTGCGCGAAGCTGACCTTACGCAAGACGACCTTTGCGTCCTCATGGCGGCCGAGTGAAAATGTCGAGGTATCTGCAAGACCTCGAAACAAGATTCAGATCTGCCTGGGAGGTCGGCCTTTCTAAACATGGTGTGGACTACCCCTCCGGCAGTCATCGCTGGGCTCTGCTCTTTCTTTTCGAGGCCATGCCGGAATCTCGTTCGCAAGGACAGATTGCACAATGGTATATCGATAATGACCTCGGGCACTATGATCGTCAGATCAGGCATCTGGCTGTGAAGAATTGGCCTCTGGTCACAGGAAACCGTCGGTCAACGAATATGACGGTCGATATGGGTATGCCATCGGATCATATTCGTCTTGACGGTATGAACTTTCCGAACGCGATACATAGCTTCGCCAACCGTTCTGGCAGCGTCTCGAAACTTGCCTGGGATGAAAAGGTGCAGGCCTTTGAAAAAGCGCGTGGCGGGTGTGCAGCTTGCGGCGAGAAGCAAGCGTCCTATGACAAGGGGCACCTTGATCGCTCGAAGGGAATGGTTGAAGAGAACGTCGTTCCTTTGTGCACCGGATGCAACAATCATGCACAAGCCTACGATTTCGATTTCAAGCTACATCCAAAATCATTGAAGGCCCGAACGGTCCCGCGCGGCAACTGGTGACAACCTGCTCCGCATTTCGACGTTCGTAATCGGTGTTGCTTGGTCTGTATGTTTCAAAAGTCAGGGGCCTTATCGTCAAATCTCTTGATTTTGAGCGTTATTTTGGCAACATGCTATTTACAGTGCGCCGGGAGGAATGACGGATGGAACTCACGATGATTGCCCTGATCCTTGTTCACATGGCGATTGCCTTTTCTCCGTTTTTCACGATCATGATTCGCTTTGACAATCCCGAGCGCTGGGATACCTCAGTTGATCCGCGCGATACAGTCTTGACCATTTGGGTTCTGACCCTGCTGGCACAGGGCCTGGCTATCCTGGCGACTCGCGTTATCCTTTTCAGGATTTTTGACGTAACCCTGCCAGAGATGTATCTTGAGACCTTCATCTGGGTAGTGCCTTTTGTCCTTACAGCTCTGTCCCTTCTCTCCATGACCATCTCATCGAGAGTAAAGATCGCAAGGATCCGTAGCCATCAGAGTGAAATCAGGTCAAACGCGCGCAATCGCCGGCAGGAGGCCGAGGCCCTGGCCAGAAGAGAAGCGCATGAAAGGGCGATCGAGCGCGAGATGAAAGCCACATCTCGCAGGAGTTTCGGCGCCGCCCCGCTCGGTCTGGCGAATACCCTGGGTCGCCGGATGATTCTTAAGGCGGTCGGAACCGGAGTTGCCTCTCTGACAGGACTTGTTCTGGGTATGGTCTTCGGGTTTGAATCCGACACGGTCCTGTGGACTGCGGTCGGTTTCGGCGTCTCGGCAGCCATTACCCTCTCGATCAGCCAGGTTTGATCGCCGTCGTTAGCGATCGGCACGACTGCAATGCCTGAGTGAAGGCGAGCAAAGGATCGCCTGAAAATCCGAAGTTTCACAGTGCGGGTGACGGAAGGGTTATTTCTCTGGCTCTGGCTCTGGGCGACCTTCCATGGCGACCAGAAAGTCGCCCTGTGCGCTATTTACATCAGAGCCTTTCTCTCCGCTTTTTTTGGCTGGCGGACTGGATTTCACCACCATTTCCGCCGCAAGGATATCCACGACCCGCGCGACCCGCTCTGCGGTTTCTGCCCGCTTGGCCGCCTCCCTGATCTCGTTGTCCTGCGCGGTTTTCAGAGCGGTGTCGAGCGCCCTGCGCAGCCGCTCGATCTGGGTGCGGGGATCGCGGAACCAGTCGGTCGACCAGATGCGGTGAAAACGCCAGCCGAGTCCTTCGAGAATCTCCTGACGCAGCCGGTCACGGTCACGGCTGGAGCGGGAGGAATGAAAGGGCGCTCCGTCGCATTCGACGCCCAGCAGATAGCCATAGGGCCAGTCGGGATGGCGCACCCCGATGTCGATGCGGTAGCCCGAGGCGCCGACCTGGGGCACGGCCTCAAATCCAGCCGCTTCGATCTGGGCGATGACGAAGTCCTCGAAGGGGGATCCGGTCTCGGCGCGCGCATTGCGCACATCGCTGATCTGCCCCGATCGGGAGTATTCGAGCCATGCGCGCAGCATCTGAACACCGTAGGCTTTGCCTTCGCCCTGGATGTCGGTCGGTTTCATCGAGGTGTAGGTCACAATGCGCCGCTTGGACCGGGAAAAGAGGACGTTGAGGCGCCTGTGTCCGTGGACCGAGTTTACCGGGCCGAAGCGCTGATAGGTCTTTCCTGTATCGGCGTCCGGACCGTAGAGGGTCGAGATCATGATGACGTCGCGCTCATCTCCCTGGATGGTTTCGAGATTCTTGACAAAGAATTCCTCGAGGCCGTTCTCTTTCTCCGCCCAGCGCCGGATATAGGCTTCGACGTGGGGCTGACAGTCACGCTCGCGCTCGAACTCGTCATTGATGAGATCAGTTTGATCCTTGTTCATCGTTGCAAGGCCGAGCGAAAGCTCGGGATGGTCGCGCATGTGGGCGATTGCACCCGCGACGATAGCCCTGGCCTCGACGTGGTTGCGCCCCTTTTTGTAGACCCCGTCGACCTCCACCAGGCTGACGCCCAGCAGGGGATCGTTGTCGCGCGCCGCAGGAAAGATCGTGAGCTTGCTTTCATAGATCATCTTGTTGGACAGCGCGATCAGGGCGGGGTGGCGCGAGCGGTAATGCCAGGAGAGCTGGCGCACGGGTCGGAACGAGGCGTTCGCCATATCAAGGATACTCTCGCTGTCGGAGCGCTCGTCCTCATCGATATCGCTGTCATCAAGGATCTTCTGGAAAAAGTTTGTCGGCGGCAACTGCTTGGTGTCTCCGACAATCACAGCCTGGGTGGCACGCATCAACGCCCCTATGGCATTCTCGGGAGTCATCTGCGACGCTTCGTCGATGACGACAAGATCGAAGGACATGCCCTCATGGAGATACTGTGCAACGGCAAGGGGCGACATCATCCAGCAAGGTTTGATTTCCAGCAGTGCGCGACCGGCGCGCGCCGTCAGATCTCGCGATCCCAGGCGATTGCGAACCTTGGCGATTTCGTGCTGGACCAGGCTCATCTCGGTGTAGCTCGAGACCCGACCGACCCCATTTCCACGAGGCGGTCGGGCGGATTCGAGAAGGCGGTCGCGGACGGTGCTGCGAGAAAGAACAATGAGTTCCTTGTCGATGGCCGCAATTTCCCGGCGTAGGCGGCTCAGATCGGTGCCGTCATGGGCATCCAGCACCCTGGCGTGGACAACTTCCACATGATCCATGAGGCTGCGGGCCAGGAGGGCGCTTGCGATCTGCGGCATCGTATCGCGAACCTCCGCAGCCTCAGGGGTTTCGATCCATTCTGCCAGAAGATCGAAACCGTGACCCTCGAGGGTTTGCCGGCTGCGCACAAGCCGCGCCTGCTCCACCAGCCCCTCGGGCATCGCCACGGCGGCGGCGATGTCCTTGGCTCGTGCCGCAAACCAGGAGAGCGCCCTGCCCTTCACATCCAGTCCAAGGGTCTCGGCCAGGGTTTCTGCCTGGGTCGCGGTTGCACGCCGCTCCTCAAAGATCGAAACCGCATCCACAAGGACCCTGCCCGGGGCATTTGAGGCCAGCAGATCAAGACCCGCCTTCGGGTGGTCGCTTTGGGTCAGATGATGGGCAAGTCTGATGGCGCGCTGCACATCCGGTGTGGAGGGTGCGTCATCTCCGGCGAACAGCGAGGCCACCGGCGAATTCGCGATGCAGGTTTCTGCCTCCACGAAGCTGCGCCGTCGTTCTTTTGCCGTCCGGATCATCTCGACGGTGATCGCGGGGATCTTTTCATCCGCGTCATGGGTCCGGGCCGGGAACAAATTTTCATGGCGCCGGGCTTCTTCGCAAATTGCTTCAAAAGTCTCGATGCGCTCAGCGCCATGAACGATGGTCCGATCGAGATCGTCGGCCGTCAGAACCGACATTATCCTTGCTCCGGCAAAGGCCCTCAAGGGATCGAGAGGTCCAGCTTCCAGTGCATAGCGCAGTCGCTCATCGCCCGCTGCGATTTCCGACACAGTGTCATGAAAGACAGACAGGGATGTCAGCAGGGCGGTATCCGTCTCCATCCCCTTGAACAGGGACCCCAGGACAGTCTGGGCCTGTGCGTCTTTGGTGAAGGCGTCACGCCGTTCTGCCCACCTGGCATATCCCCTCAGGTCTGCGGCAACAGTAGCTCTGTCCGACCTGGCATTCCCGCCCAGAGTTTCCGAGTGAAGTCTGCGTGCCCTCTTGTAGGCCCCGGAAAACATCCGGAAGATCCCTGAGCGCTCGATGATCTGCGCTGATGCTTCGATCCCGTATACCTCCTGCGTCCCGGCTGCGGGCAGAGCCTGGCGGATACGGTTCAGGTCCTCCGTCAGGATGGTGTGATCGCGGACAAGCCTGCGGGATATGGCAGCGGTATCCCTGCCCGGATCGACCGTCCTGCGGATCAGGATCTCCTCTGGCGTATCGAGAAGGCGGGCGATATCGAGCCGAAGATCCGCAAGGGTGAGGTAGGTGGATTTCGCCCATCCGGCCGGAAGTGCCGCGGCCAGGGCCGCCTGTTCCTTGCGGTTGTCCTGCACCGATCTCGCCTTGGCCAGGTCGGCGGCGTGTTTTTGCGAGTTGATTTCTCCTGCATGCCTGGCGGCAAAGTCTTCGGCTTCCTCAAGTGCAGGGTCGATTGGCGGCTCTTCAACCGATGGGGAGAGGTTCGCTTCCAGCCAGGCTGCACTCCCGTCGCGTGCGTCGCGGGCGATGCAGAGTGCTGCGGCCCATTCACGTTCGGTGTCATCAAGGAACATGCGCACCAGCCCGGTATCTGTATCCGCCGCACGCGCAACGATCTCTCCGATAAGCGCGAGGACATACTCTTCGTTGGCGGAAGTCACAGCAGGAGAGAGGAATGCGGCACAGGGCGAGTTTAGGGAGCGCTCGCGCAGGTGATGAAGGGCGCGCCCAACAACTTCCAGGTCGGTGGCGATGTCCTCCGCATCCTCGGCGCGCAAAGGTGCGATCCCGGCACTGCGCCAGAGTTCAGGAATGTGATCGCCCTGCCTCAAACGATCGACGTGAGTCGCTACATCGGCAAGAATTTCTGTTCGGGCGCCGGGGGTCAGGTCTTGCGCATTCGGGACACGAAGGCGGCGGATGTCGCGGGGCAGGCCATCGAGTGCATCGGCCGTGGCGATGGATTGACCAAGGGCGTCGTGGACCGTGAGGCCGGTCCTGGCGATCGGCGAGCCCAGGCAATCGAGGTGGCGCTGCATCTCCTGGCGCCGGCGGCAGAGTTCGCCGTGACCGGCGCTGTGGGAGGCCGACGCGTTGCCAATTGATCGCGGGAGCGCAAGGCGCGCTTCCAGGCTTTCGAAAATGTCATTCCGTGCACCATGTCCGGCCTGGAGGGGCAGGACGAATTCACCCAGTCCGATGGCATCCAGCCGGTTGCGCACGACGTCCAGCGCCGTCAGCTTTTCGGCCACGAACAAGACCTTTTTCCCATCAAGGAGTGCAGCGGCGATGAGATTGACGATCGTCTGACTCTTGCCGGACCCAGGGGGTCCTTCGATGGCGAGATTGTTGCCCTTTGACACATCTACGAGGGCGGAGAACTGCGAAGCGTCTGCATCCATGACGAGGTGGGGCACCCGCCGTTCGGACTCGGGAGCATCCGTGTCGTAGACCTCTGCATAGCTGAGATCTCCGCCGCCGGAGCTGACCAGAAGTGTAGCGATCACCGGGTTCTCGGCAATGGATCGTTTCTCGGGATCAAGGTCTCGGTACATGGCGATACGGGAGGACGGAAAGACACCGAAGAGCGCTTCGCGTCGCATCTTCCAATGCCAACCCGCAGGCATCAGGGTTGCGACGTCGGCGAGATAGGCTTCGATGGAGCCGCCCCCATAGGGGGGAAGTTCAAGTCCATACTGCGAAGACAGAGTCTGGGCCAGGGTGGTGTTGATGGCGATCTCGCCCTCTCCGGCGATGGTGAATTCGAGACCCTCAGGTGTCTTTCTGCGCTCCATCTGGATTTCGATTAGCAGTACCGGAGATACGGCCGGGGTCCTGGCCGACCCTGGCTCATTCCATTCGATCAGACCGAAGACAGCGTGCAGCACGTTGACGCCGGTTTCACGCTCGAAGGCCCGGCCGCGCTCATGCAGCACGCGTCCCAATCGCGACAGCCTCTCTGGCAACAGAAGGGTCTGGATGTCTGCATCGTCATGGCGTCCGTCGCCGTGGCGATCGCCGGGCAGCGGCAGGGTATATTCGGGAGAGATGCCGTGTGCCCGGGCATGTGCGGGAAGGGACGGATTTTCAGCAGTCTGTCTTTCCGGCAGACCGAGATCGGCCCGGAGGCGGTCTTTCAGGGCCCGTTCGATCTCGAATTGCTTCTGGTCGACATCCTGGTCGCCGGGGTCCAGTTTGGCATCGGCTGCGAGATATGTCTCATCGGTTGCGCGTGCGATCGTAAAAGCGTCCTGAAAGACTTCTGTCTGTTCGTCCGGCATCGGCTCGTCAATCGCAGGCAGGGCAACGATCCGCATTGGCGCCCGGGTGCACAGGCGCGCGGCAAGGTCATCGGGCAGTTCGTCAACGATGCGGACGAGGTTTGTCGAATTGGCGCGGAAAGGAACATTGACCAGCGGGTTTCTCCGCGAGCTGTCCAGCAGGCGGTTGCGCAGGTTCTCGATCTTCGCCTTGATGAGATCGATGGTTTCGGGGGTGTTGGTGAATGAAACGGCGCCGCCTTTATCGTCCGTATGCTGGTTCATTGCGCCCTCGATCATGTGTTTCGAAACAGATATTGGCCAGAATCCGCAATAGGGAAGGATTTGCCTTGCTTGCAGATCATGCGCCCTCGGCCGATACAACCGGATGAATCTGGAGCAACGGCCACAGTGGCTCCTTTCCCGCTGAGACTTCCGATTGTGCCATGGGTATGGCATGTGGCGGCAATGTCGGGCAAGGGCCCTCAACCTATGGCTGATCCATGCGATAGTCGCACCGCGCAGTCTGCACCAGATCGCTGATTATCGGATCCATTCCCGGATTTTCGGACGCCGGTGATAGGGGGCGGGCGGAGATGGATCGGACCCTTGAGGACGGCGGCACAGTCGTATCGTTTTGTTTTTTTCAAACGTGATCAACCGTTGCGTCGCTCGAAAGACTGTCGCAAAAAGGATCCCGCCGTTTTGCGTGCAAAGATCCTGCCCTGCTCTCGGACCAGGATCCCACCGGAATGGTCCGGAAAGATCAGGAATCTGCCCTTGGTCGGGACTGAGGTGCGGCAGTATGGGTAATTCTATTCGACTGTCACACTCTTTGCGAGATTTCTGGGCTGGTCGACATCGGTGCCCTTCGCAAGCGCTGTGTGGTAGGAGAGAAGTTGCATCACTACGGAATAGACGATTGGCGTCGTTATCTGCGGCCCGTCTGCTACGTCGACATGATGCCACAGGCCTTCACCTGCAGCACGCGCCGCCGCCTCAGGTCCGACCAGGATTATTTTCCCACCGCGGGCCATCGCTTCCTGGGTGTTGGATATGGATTTTTCCATCAGAGCATCATTGGGCGCAAGAACCACGACAGGCATGTCCTGATCGATCAGGGCAATGGGCCCGTGTTTCAGCTCTCCTGCGGCATAACCCTCTGCATGGATATAGCTGATTTCCTTGAGCTTTAGGGCACCCTCCAGGGCGATCGGCATCATGACCCCGCGCCCGAGAAAGATTGCGTCGCGCGCCTCTGCCACGTCTCTCGCGATATCCGCGATCTGCGGTTCTGACGAGAGGACATCATCGATCCGGGGAGAGACGGTGCGCAGGGCAGACAGATGGCTTGTGAACTGCTCCTCTGTGAGACTTCCTCTGCTGCGCCCGGCCGCAATGGCGAGAAGGGCCAGGACGGCAAGCTGACAGGTGAAGGCTTTTGTCGAGGCCACACCGATTTCGGGCCCTGAAAGGATCGGAAAGACGATATCGCTTTCGCGGGCGATCGAGCTCTCCGTTGCGTTTACGATCGAGACGATCGTTCCGACTTTCTTCCTTGCATAGCGCAGGGCTGCAAGAGTGTCTGCGGTTTCGCCTGATTGGGAAAGGAAGATGGCAAGGGTATTGGCCGGAACCGGCGGCATGCGGTACCTGAATTCCGATGCAACGTCAATGTCGACCGGGATTTGGGCGTATTTCTCGAACCAGTATCTTGCAGTCAGACCTGCATAGAACGCCGTTCCACAGCCGATCAGCAGGATCCGCTCGCAGCGATTGAAGTCGAGTTCTTGCTGAAAGGCCGTCGTTGAAAAATCTGCCGACAGGTAATGGCGGACGGTGTCGGCAATGACCTTTTTCTGCTCATCGATTTCCTTGCGCATGAAGTGCTGGTAGGTGCCCTTTTCGCTTGTGGAGACATCGATGGACACCGTCTTGACCGGGCGCTGGACCGCAACGCCATCGGCGTCCTCGATCTTGACAGTGTTCGAGGTGATCTCGGCGAAATCGCCTTCTTCGAGGTAGATGATCCTTTTGGTCACCGGGGCGAGCGCAAGCGCATCGGAACCGACAAACATCTCCCCGTCTCCCAGACCGATCGCCAGGGGAGAGCCGCAGCGTGCCACAAACAGACTGTCGGGCTGGTGTTCGAACATCAGCACGATTGCGAAGGCGCCTTTGAGGCTCGCCACAGTGGCGCGAGCCGCCCTGGCCGGAGACAGGCCCTGATCGATGTGATGTTGTGCAAGGTGGGCAATCACTTCGGTGTCGGTGTCGGACGAAAAAAACACCCCGATGGCTTGCAGCACGTTGCGCAACTCCTGATGGTTTTCAATGATCCCGTTGTGGACCACGGCCACATTGTCCGATGTGTGGGGGTGGGCATTTTTCAGGGTCGGGGCGCCGTGGGTGGCCCATCGGGTATGGCCTATCCCCACTGTTCCGGGCAGCGGTTTTGTCGAAAGAGCTTTTGCGAGGTTCGCAAGTTTTCCGGTTGCGCGGCGCCGCTCGATCTTTCCTTTGACGAGCGTGGCTATCCCGGCACTGTCATATCCCCGATATTCAAGCCGCTTCAATGCCTCTGCGATCAGCGGGGCGGCGTCGCGCTCTGTCAGGGCTGCAAATATTCCGCACATGGGTCGTCTCTCCGGGTTCAGGTCCTGTTACCGAAGGAAGTGATTTCAAATTGGATCAACAGGAAAGATTTACAGGAGAATTCCGCACCATCCCGAACCTGGTTGCCGGCACGACAAGCATGCCTGCGCCTTCGGGAGCATTCCTGCGGGGAGAAGGAGTGCGGATGTTCCGTTCGGGTTTCTGGACAGTCCTGGCGGCCTTGAGGGCGGGATTGGCCAAATTGCCAGAAATATTTTGGATTTCGTCGGACCAAAACGATTGCCAAACGGTCATTTGTACATCTAATGTCAGTTTGATCCACCACCGGTAACCTGTAATATGCGATCCTGTGGCCTTTAACCTGAGCGAAGGTTTAACTTTTTTGAGGTACGGCGAATGAGCAAGGCTATCTTTGTCGATTATGCTGATGTCAGGAAGTTCCTGAATAACTTCGATCTTGCAGGAAGAGTAATTATCGGTTCCGGTCTGTTTATCGCCGTCGTCGGCACAGGTCGCGCTTTCGAACTCATGGAGAGGTTAGGAACACAGCCATCTGTCGATTCATCTCTTGCGTTAATTCTTGCAGCACTTCCCGGCCTTGCCGTTGCGTTTGCAGGAATGATCTGCATCGCTATCGGGTTGATGGCCCAATCGACCGTGCACACCGCGGAACTGACCCAGGAGATGCTCGGGATCGCGCGCACCGACAGACCGCAAGCCCCGACGGCCGTTTTCTCGCGGGATCGGAATGGCGAGGATACAGTCGAACAGCCAGCCCCGAGCGACCCGCGTCCAGAGGGTATGCGACCGTTCGTGCGCCAGGAGGGCCCCAAGGTCGATCCGGAGGAGGGTGTCTTGCAGGAAGAGTATAGAGGCTTTCCTATATTCAAACATCCCACCGGCATGTATATCGGGAAACAGTGGTACCCGAATCTCAGCGCCGCGCGCAAGGCGATCGATGCACAAGCCGACCCGGCGGTCTGATCCGCGCCCTGACTTCCAGGTTCCGGGTTTGAAAATCATCCCCTCGATGATCGTGTCACGGGCCTGAAAAGCCGGATTCCGGAATGCTTCAGTTCACCCTGGAGAGCAGGGTTTCCACGAAGAAGTCGCACATTGTCTGGTGATCCGGCATTTCATCGTATGGCAATTCTT
>Ga0105054_10010481_pt1 | contig 11773 bp, 8 predicted proteins | sample BON02_FD_78091 | JGI IMG/M metagenome (GOLD analysis project Ga0105054, IMG submission 78091) | Freshwater microbial communities from Lake Bonney liftoff mats and glacier meltwater in Antarctica - BON-02 (megahit assembly) | ecosystem: Environmental > Aquatic > Freshwater > Ice > Glacier... | reverse complement strand
GATCGGCTTGGTGGTGAAGAACGGGTCGAATATCCGCTCCCTGATGGCCGGCGACATGCCGGTGCCGGTATCGGTCAGGCTGATGGTCACATAGGGGCCGGGTGCGGCGTCCTCCGACCCGGTAGTGTCGTCGGGACCGAGCATGAAATCGTGGGTGGCGATGCGCAGGCTGCCGCCCTCGGGCATGGCGTCGCGGGCGTTAATGGCCACGTTGAGCAGCGCCGATTCCAACTGGTGCGGATCGCACAGGATCAGCCAGGCGCCGTCGTTGAGGTCGAGCGTGATGGCGACGGAGGGGCCGAGGGTGCGGCGGATCAGCTCCTCCATGCCACGGATCAACTCGTCGGGATCGACCAGGCGCGGCAGCAGCGTCTGGCGGCGGGCGAAGGCGAGCATGCGGTTGGTCAGGTGCGAGGCGCGGTCGATGGCGTGGCGGGCCGGCGGCAGGTAGCGGGCGATATCCGCGGCGCGGCCCTGGGCCACGCGGCGCTCCATCATGTCCAGGCAGCCGCCGACACCCTGCAGCATGTTGTTGAAGTCGTGCGCCACGCCGCCGGTAAGCTGGCCGATCGCCTCCATCTTCTGCGAGTGGTGCAGCCGCTCCTCGGCGTCGCGCAGGGCCGCTTCGGCGCGGCGCCGCCCGGTCACGTCCTGGACCACGCAGACCAGTTCCACCTGGCCGTTGAGGCGCTGGGTGCGCGCGGACACCAGCGCCTCGATCACGTGACCGTCGCGGTGCAGGAAGCGGCGGTCCATGTCGCGCACCTCGCCGGTTTCCATCAGCCGCGCACGATCGGCCGGCACCCAGGACTCGGCGTCGGGTGCCGTGATGTTGTCGAGGTGGCGGCCGACGATCTCGGCGCGGCTGTAGCCGAACAACTCCATCCAGCTGTTCGAGACATCGGTGCAGGTGCCGCGGCTGTCGAGCATGTGCATCGCCACCGGCGACTGCTCGAAGCTGGCGCGGTAATGGGCCTGGCTCTCGCGCAGCGCGGCGTTGGCGGCCTGCAGCGCTTCGTTGGCCTGTTGCAACTGCGCGGAGGACGGCAGGGCGAGCAGCCGCGGCATCAGGACCCACAGCGTCACCGCCGTGGCCAGCGAGACCAGCGCCGTCATCGCCTTGAGCACGCCCTGGAAGGCATAGGCGGGCACCCACAGCGTCACCATGCCCATGAAGTGGGTGGCGCCGCACAGCAGGATGAAGGCGATGAACAGCCAGACCACCGGCGGATAGGCGAGGTCGCGGCGGCGGCCGGCGAACACCGCCATGGCCAGCGGAATGGAGAAATAGGCAATCCCGGTGGCCAGGTCGGCGCCGGCGTGCAGGGCGATCAGCCCGGGCTGCCACAACAGGCAGAAGCCGTGGGGGGTCAGCCCTGCCGGATCGAACAGCCATTGCCAAACACTAATGAACATGCAGCGTGGTCCCCTGCCGCAGACGACAGCTTCATACTGTTGCCCGCCAGACGCGGGGGTTTAGGCCCGTCGTCGTACGAGTGCAATCGAGAGTCGGCATTGTTGCGAAAATGAACATTCGTGCCGTGAGAGGACAGGATGCACATCGCGGTCGCGAGGTGTCGTCAAAAAAGTGTCGCCACAACGTCAATAAGGATCACACATGACGAATGTCCTGCAAGCTGCCGATGCAGGTCTCACGCGCTCGTCATATCGAAGGCAACAACATCCGCGCCCCGGGTGCGGCCGATTGTTTCAGCGCCAGCCGGCGAGCCGCACCGCTGCCTCGGCCATGTCGGCCTCGGGGCCGCAATAGCTGAAGCGCAGGAAATGCTGCCCGCGCACCCGGTCGAAATCCACGCCCGGCGAGGCGGCAATCCCGGCCTCGGCGAGCATGCGCGCGCAGAATTGTTCGGAATCGTTGGTCCGGTCGGAGATGTCGGCATACAGGTAGAACGCACCCTCGGCCGGGCTGATGCGCGGGAAGCCGGCCTGCGGCAGGGCGGCCAGCAGCAGGTCGCGCGAGCGGCGGTAACGGGCGATGTTGCCTTGGAGTTCCTCGGTGCAGTCGAACGCCGCCTCGGCGGCCACCTGGGCGATGTGCGGGGCGCTGATGAACAGGTTCTGCGCCAGGCATTCCACCGGGCGCACCAGGTCGTCGGGCAGCACCAGCCAGCCGATGCGCCAGCCGGTCATGGAGAAGTATTTCGAGAAGCTGTTCACCACGATGGCGCTGTCGCTGTAGGCCGCCGCGGTGGCCTGCGGCTGGTCGTAGGCCAGGCCGTGGTAGATCTCGTCGCTGATCAGGCGCACCCCGTTGGCATGGCACCAGCGCGCGATGGCGGCCAGTTCGTCCGGCGCCAACATGGTGCCCGCCGGGTTGCAGGGGCTGGCGACGATCAGCCCGTCGGGCCGCGGGTCCAGTGCGGCCAGCATCGCCACGGTCGGCTGGAAGCGGGTTTCCGGCCCGGTATCGAGCATCACCGGCACCATGCCCAGCGCGGTGAGGATGTTGACGTAGGGCGGGTAGAACGGGGTTGCCATCGCCACCCGGTCGCCCGGGTCGAAGGCGGCGAGGAAGGCCAGCGGGAAGGCGCCCGAGGCGCCCACGGTGACCGCGATGCGCCGGACCGGCAAGTCCACGCCATACCAGTCCTTCGCATGGGTCGCGATGCGCGCGCGCAGCGACGGCAGGCCGAACGCCTCCGTATATCCCATCGGCGCACCGGCCGAGAGCGCGCGCTGGGCGGCGGCCACGGCACCCGCCGGCGCCCCGGTGCCGGGCTGGCCCACTTCCATGCGGATCACGTGCGGCGCGCCCGGGGCCAGGGCTGCCTGGCGCGCGTTGGCCGCGGTGATCACGTCCATCACGATGAACGGCGGGGCGGTGGCGCCCCGGCCCACCTTCAGGGCCATCGCCTCAGTTGCTCCCGATCGCCAGCCCGTGCTCGCGCGGGTCGGCCGCCCAGGTGCAGCTGCGCGGGCCGCGCGGCAGGTAGCTGGGGCAGTAGATCGCGTTCACCCGGCCCGGTTCGGCAACCGGCGTGGCGGGCAGGCGGCCGGCGGCGACCGATTGTTGCAGGGAAGTGGCCAACGCCAGCGGGGCGCCCTGCTGGCCGGTGGCGGCCATGGCGCCCTTGAAGGCGCGGGCGGTGTGCACGATCGCCGCGGACAGCAGCGGGGCGGGCACCGTGGCCGGGTCGGCGGCCAGCAGAACCCCGGTCTGCGGCGCCACGCGGCCGGTGCCGAACAGGTTGTTCATGGTCAGCACGCAGGCCACCGCGTTGCCCTCGCGGTCCACCGTGGTGAAGCTGGTGGAGGCCGGCAGGTTCGGCAGCCCGGCAGGCGGCGTGTCGTCGGCCAGCATCGCGGCCTGGGCATTGCCGCCATAGCCGCCCTGGCGCCAGCGCGTGGCCACCCCGGCGGCGCGCGCGGCGGCGGCGGCCAGGGCGGTGGGGTCGGCGCGCAGCAGGCGGAAGGCGGCAGCCGCGGCCAGCCCGCCATCGGCCGGCGGCGGCAGGAAGGCCACCCGGTCGCTGCCGTCGCCGGGCAGGACCAGCGGCGCGGCCACCTGCGGCAGGGCGGCGCGCAGGGCCACGGTGCTCAGCCCGCCGCCGGCGCGCAGGCTGTCCTCGGCCAGCCGGCGCGCCAGGGCACCCTGGTACAGGTCGCCCACCCCGGCGCTGCGCAACTGGCCGATGGTCGAGGCCAGCGCCGGCTGCACCAGCATGGTGCCCTCGGCGGGCGGGCGGCCGCCGGGCAGGAATATGTCGGCGGTGGCCGGGTCGGCGGAAAGCGGGCCGGCCACCACGGCGATGTCGGTGGCGAAGGCGCGGCTGACCGGGGCGCCGAAGCGGGCCAACTGCTCGGCCGGCGCCACCAGCGACTCGAACGGCAGGCGGCCGTAGCGGGCATGCAGGGCGAACAGGCCGCGCGGCGTCATCGGCGCTGCCGCCGGGCGGTCGGTGCCCGGCGTTCCCGCCACGGAACCGCCGGACTGCGGCAGGAACATGAAGGCTTCCACCGCCTCGGCCGCGCCCCGCGGCGCATAGGCCAGGCACGCCCCGCCGCTGCCCAGCCCGCCGCGCGACGGCAGGGTGACGGCCAGGGTGAAGCCGGCGGCCACCGCCGCATCCGCCGCCGAGCCGCCGCGCGACAGCACGCTGCGCGCCGCCAGGGCCGCCTGCGGCTCGTCGGCCACCGCGGCGCCGAGGAAGCCTTCGACGAAACCTTCCGCCCCCACGGTGGGGGCCGGGCCGGTCAGCCGCTCGCCCAGGCTGTCCAACGTGGCGCAGCCGGTGGTGGCCAGCGAGACGGCAAGCACGACGAAGCCCGTGCGGGCTGCTAGGCTGCGGCGCATGTTGCGATCCCTGATCACCGGCTGGAAGCTGCGCGCCGGGCTGGCGCTATCGGTGCTGGCGGCGGCACTTGCCCCGGCCGCGTCGCCGGCCTGGGCGCAGGCGGGCGCCAACAGCGGCCCGCGCCTGATGCTGATCCGCGACGCCGAGACCGAAACGTTGCTGCGCAATTTCGCCAACCCCTTGTTTCGTGCGGCAGGGGTGGAGCCCAAGCTGGTCCGCATCATCCTGATCCGCGATGACGCTCTAAACGCCTTCGTCAGCACCGGCAACCGCATGTTCATCCACACCGGCATCATCGCCAAGGCCGACTCGGCGCTGGAACTGGTCGGCGTGCTGGCCCACGAGGCCGGCCACATCCGCAGCGGCCACATCGCCCGGCTGCCCGAACTGATGCGCGAGGCGATGATCAAGGCGATCGCCGCCATGCTGATCGGGGTCGCCGCCGGGGTGGCGGGCGGGCGCGACGGCGCCGGCGCCGGCATCGGCGCGGTGCTGGGGGCACAGAGCCTGGCGCAGCGCGCGCTGTACAGCTTCACCCGCGGCATGGAGAACGCGGCCGACCAGGCGGCCCTGCAGGCGCTGGAGCAGGTCGGCTGGTCGGCGCGCGGCATGACCAGCCTGTTCGGCCGCATGCAGGAACAGGACGCGCTGGTGGAGGAGTTGCAGGACCCCTACCTGCGCACCCATCCGCTGACCCGCGACCGCATCGCATTCGTCAACCAGCACATCGCCCGCAGCCGCTATTCCGACGCCCCGCTGCCAGCCGGGTTCGACGAGGCGTTCCTGATGGTGCGCGCCAAGCTGCGCGGCTTCCTGGAGCCCAGCTCCATCACCCTGCGCCGGGTGCCGGCCACCGACACCAGCCGCCCCGCCCGCTATGCCCGCGCCATCGCGCTGTATCGGCTGGGCCATATCGACCCGGCGCTGGCGCTGATCGACGGGCTGCTGGCCGAGACGCCGGCCAGCCCCTGGCTGCACGAGCTGAAGGGCCAGGTGCTGTTCGAGGGCGGGCGCGGCCCGGCCGCCGTGCCGCCCTACCGCGAGGCCGCCCGGCTGGCGCCCGAGCAGCCGCAGATCCGCGCCGGGCTGGCGCGCGCGATGATCGAGGCCGGCGACAAGGCGCTGCTGCGCCCGGCCATCGGCCACCTGCAATCCGCCCTGGCGCGCGAGCCGGACGACGCCGACGCCTGGCGCAGCCTGGGCATCGCCTGGGGCCGGCTGGGCGATCTCGGCCACGCCGACCTGGCTTTGGCCGAGGAGGCTTTGCTGCTAGGAAACATCCCCACGGCCCGCTTCCTGGCACGGCGCGCCGAGAAACAACTGCCAGCCGGCCCGTCGCGGCTGCGCGCCGTCGATGTCGGCAACGCCGTGAAAAAAGAGAACCGCGAAGGATTCTGAGCATGTTCGTCCGCCTGGCCCGACGCTGGCTGCCCGTCCTGTTTCTGCCCGTCCTGTTTCTGCTGCTGGGCGCCCTCGCCGCCACCCCTGCCCTGGCGCAAGGCGGCGCGGCGGGCAGCTTCACCGCGCAGCAACGCCAGGAGATCGTGGACATCGTCCGCGAGGCGCTGCGCAGCGACGCCAGCCTGCTGCGCGATGCCATCACTGCCCTGCAGGAGGACGAGGCCCGCCAGAAGATGGCCGCCGCCGAGGGCGCCATCGTCGGCAACGCCCAGGCGCTGACCCGCACCCCCGGCGACCCGGTGGCCGGTAACCCGGACGGCGACGTGACCGTGGTGGAGTTCTACGACGTGCGCTGCCCGTATTGCCGGCGCATGGTGCCGGTGATCGCCGAACTGATCCGCAGCGACCCCAAGGTGCGCGTGGTCTACAAGGATTTCCCCATCCTCGGCCCGGCCAGCGTCACCGCCGCGCGCGCCCTGCTGGCGGCGCACAAGCAGGGCGGCTACGTGAAGATGCACAACGTCCTGATGACCGGCGCGCCCAACCTGGATGAAGCCGCGCTGCGCGCCGCCACCCAGCGCGCCGGGCTCGACTGGCCCCGGCTGCAGCGCGACATGGACGCCCCGGACGTGCAGGCACGCATCAACGCCAACCTGGCGCTGGGCCGGGCACTCGATATCCAGGGCACGCCCGCCTACGTGATCGGCGACCAACTGGTGCCGGGCGCGGTGGGCCTGGGCGATCTGAAGGGTGCGGTGGCGGCGGTCCGGCGCGGCCAGTAGGCGCGCCAGCCAGGAAGCTCGCCCACCAGGGAAGCCCGCCAACCGGGGCGCTGACCGGGGCGCTGACCGGGGCGCTGACCGGGGCGCTGACCGGGGGGGGGGAGCGCACCCGGTTGGCCCGGCTCCTGCAAGGCCGCGGGCATGACCCGCCACCCGGCCCTGCTGCTGACCCTGTTCTGCACCCTCGCCCTCGCGGCCCCCTTCCCGGCGCTCGCCGATGCGCGACCGCCTCCCCTGCCCGCCCAGAGCGCCGGATTCCAGGGGTTCCGCGCCCTGTTCCACACCCCGCCGGCCGCCCTTCCCGCCTTGGCGCCCCCCCGGGCACCAGCCGCGTCCCGCCCGGCGCGCCCGGCCCTGGCCGCCACCCAAGGCAACATCGCCCCCGGCGGAAACTGCCGGGCGGCAATTTCCGCCGCCGAGGCGCGCCACGGCATTCCCGCCGGGCTGCTGCAGGCGATCGGCCTGGTGGAAAGCGGCCGGCCCGGCCCCGACGGCGGCGCGCGCCAGCCCTGGCCCTGGGCGGTGAACGCCGAGGGAAGCGGCATGTTCTTCGGCACAGGCGCCGAAGCGATCGCCTGGGTGCGCCGCGCCGAGGCCGGCGGCATGCGCTCCATCGACATCGGCTGCATGCAGGTGAACCGCGCCTTCCACCCCGACGCCTTCGCCTCGCTGGAACAGGGCTTCGACCCCGCCGCCAACGCGGACTACGCCGCCCGCTTCCTGCGCCAGTTGCACGCCGGCCCGGCCAAGGGGGACTGGATGACGGCCGCCGGGTTCTACCACTCCCAGACCCCCGCCCGCGCCGAGGCCTATCGCGCGAAGGTGCAGGCGGCCCTCGGGGGCGGCACGCCGGCGGGGCAGGCATCAGCGGGGCAAGCATCAGCGGGGCGGGCATTGGCGGGACCGCCACCGGCAACCCCGGGCGGCGGCGGCCAGCGCCTCGACAACGGCAGCACCCAGGCCGCACTGGTGCCCGCCGCGCCGGGCCTCACCGGGCGCGGGCTGGACGCCTATCGCCGCAACCCGGTGCCGCTGGCCCTGGTGGTGCCGGGGCTGCGGGTGGCCACCAAGGCCGGGGCACCGCCCGCGCGCTTCCTGGTGCCGCGCCGCGCGCCGAGCCTTCCCGCCGCGCCCTGAGCCTTCCCGCCGCGCCCTGAGCCTTCACACGAAGAACGCCGCGCGCCTCAGCGGGCAAAGACACGCACCTCGCGCGCCGGATCGCCCGGATCGCCGCGCAGGCCCAGATGTATCCGGTCCTGCGCCACGCCGGCGGCATTGACGCTGCTGGCCACCGCCAGGGCATCGCGCGCACCCTGGGCCACCCGGCGGCCCTGCTCGGCCGGGCTCGCCTGGGTGGGCACCAGGGCCACCACGTCGAAGGTGACCCCGGGCCGGCGCGCCGCGGCCGCGCGCACCGCCTCGGCCAGTGCCGGGCGGTAGTCCAATTCCGGCGCATCCAGCCGGACCGATACCAGCGGGCGCTCCGGCGCGCGGGCACGCCCCACCTCGCGCGCCGTGGGCGCCGGGGCCTCGGCCTGGAAGGTGCGCTGGTCCACCAGCGTGCAGCCGGCGGCGAGCATCGGCACGAACAGGGCAAGGCAAAGGCGCATCGCGGGAACCCTCCGGGAGCGCGAAGCTTGCAGGAAGCCCCGCGCCGGGCAAGATGGCCGCCGCAGCAAGGGGACCGCGACCATGAGCCAACCGACCAGCCCGCGCCCCAACCGGGGCATCGACGCCGCCCGCCTGTGGGACAGCCTGATGGACATGGCCCGCTTCGGCGCCACCCCCAAGGGCGGCGTGCGGCGCCTGACGCTGACCGACATCGACCGCCAGGGCCGCGATCATTTCCGCGCCCAGTGCGAGGCCGCCGGCCTGACGGTGCGGGTGGACGAGATCGGCAACATGTTCGCCCGCCGCCCCGGAAGCGACCCCGCCCGCCTGCCGGTGCTGATGGGCAGCCACCTCGACAGCCAGCCCAGCGGCGGCAAGTTCGACGGCGCGCTGGGGGTGATCGCCGGGCTGGAGGTGATCCGCAGCCTCAACGAGCAGGGCATCGCGACCGTGGCGCCGATCGAGCTGGTCAACTGGACCGACGAGGAAGGCAGCCGCTTCGGCCACTCGCTGATGGGCAGCGGCGTGTGGGCCGGCGTCTACACCCGCGACAAGGCGTTCGCCCTCGCCGACACCGAGGGCGTGACGGTGCAACAGGCGCTGGACGGTATCGGCTATCGCGGCCCGGAACCCGCGCGCCCCTTCCCGGCCGACGCGTATTTCGAGCTGCATATCGAGCAGGGGCCGATCCTGGAGCGCGAGGGCCGCCAGATCGGCATCGTCACCGGCGCACAGGCGCAGGTGTGGTACGACGCGGTGGCGATCGGCCAGGATTCGCACGCCGGCACCACGCCCCCCTCGGCCCGGCGCGATGCGCTGGTATGCGCCGCGCGGATCATCGACCTGGTGGACCGCATGATGCGCGCCCGCGGCGAGGACGGCCGCGGCACCGTCGGCCAGCTCATGGTGGCTCCGAACAGCCGCAACGTGGTGCCCGGCGAGGTACGCTTCAGCGTAGAATTCCGCCACCCCGACGGTGCGGAGGTGGAGCGCATCGCCACCGAATTCCCCGCCGCCGCCGCCGCCATCGCCGCCGAGGCCGGGGTGAAGTGGGACCTGACGGAACTGTTCCGCATCCCGCCCCAGCCCTTCGACCCCGCCTGCGTCGACCTGGTGCGCCAAGCCGCCACCCGGCTGGGCCTGTCCGCCCGCGAGATCGTCAGCGGCGCCGGCCACGACGCGGTGTACGTGGCCCGCCACGTGCCCACCGCGATGATCTTCACCCCCTGCAAGGACGGCCTGAGCCACAACGAAGCCGAAAGCATCAAGCCGGAGGAAGCCGCCGCCGGCGCCCAGGTGCTGTTCGAGGCAGTATTGGCCCGCGCCAACAGGAACCTGTAACCCACCCCTTCACAAGCCCCGCGCCCCTTGTTATACGGCCCCTCCCGCGGCGCCCATCCAACCGCGGCAGGCGGGCGCATAGCTCAGTTGGTAGAGCAGCTGACTCTTAATCAGCGGGTCCCAGGTTCGAGCCCTGGTGCGCCCACCATCTTAAGGCCCTGATTGAAAAAGGATTTTTGAGGTTCCGCCGAACCGTCGCAGGATTGCCTCACGGCTCCGAACAGGACATTGACAGGACACGCAGGCGATTTCGGTCATTGTGTTCGGTCGCTGATGCCCCGATTTCTGGACGCCGACCGGGCAGGGCTAGCCGCTTTCGCCCGCGATGGATGTTTTCGGCATCGGGACCATAGGGACCATAGGGGCCTACTCCAGCGGTAGCGTCAGCGTCACCGCATAGGTGGCGGCAGACCATCGGCCGGATGGTTTGCTGCGGGTCAGGGTCAGGCCAGCCAATCGGGTTCCCACTAGCTTGGTCAGCTCAGATGTGACGAATTGTCGCCCCCTGTTATGGGGGTCGATGACAGTCAGCACCTCGGCATCCAGCTTGTTTGCCTTCATAGGCGTGGCACCGTGGTGTTCGTGCCAAGCCTCAAAGAATGTCGCGATGTCCTGCCGTTTCGAATCTGCCGCCTTCACCGCAGCAACGCGCTCCGCCGGATCGCCTGCCCCAAGTGCCAACAGCGCATCCCGCACCCATACGCACCATTGTTGATACCCGCCTAGCGGCACACCTTGCTTGATCCGGCGCGGATGCATCTGCGCCCAACGCCAGATCGTCAGCGCCGCGCCCAGTAACTCGGCACGGCGTTTTGTCACTTCTGCCAGAAGATCAGTCTTAAAAGGGCGTGCCTCGGGGTCCTCGGTCTTCGCGTCCAACTCCACGACGATGAAACGCCGCACCAGGTCTTCCGACAAGGTGAGTGCATTCCCTGTCACCACGAGGAAGCAGGAGGGGTTCAGCCGCACCAGCTTGGAAAGTCCCAGTATGCGCACGGCCGCCAGCCGCTCGGTCAGAATGCTGGCCATCAGGTCCGATTGCAGTGACACCCCGTTGAGATTGTCGAGAAACACGGCCGGGGCAGCCTCCATCAGGGCAGAAGCAAGCCGTGCCTCCAACTCCTTCAGGCTGGTACCGCCCGTGATGGCATGCGGTGGAATTCCGAAAGCGATGATGGAGACGACCTTGGCGAGCAACCCTTTTCCGGTCCCGCTGCCACTGATGTTGGGTGCGCGGATCAGCAATCCCGGCGCGAGTCCCAGGCTTGGACGGCAGATCGCTGTAAGCAGGCCAGCGAGTAAACCGCTTTCGTCTGCACCGGGCGGCGCCCGCAGGTCCACCATGTCCAGGCCGCCCGCGCTGGGCGTCCTCACTGAGTCGGCGAATGGGAAGGTTGCGAACACGTGCCGCAGCTTCAGCAGCGCCGCCTTCGCGTCTCGCCGACTGGGTGCGGCGGGAAGGAATCTGGCCAGATCAGGACCACTCGCGCACCAAAAGCCGGTTTCAGGGTGATAGCCCTCGTGCGAATGAACGCCCCCGCCAGCGCCGAGCAATGGGCCGTAGGCGATGCCTTGCAGCGGCGGTAGGTCCCAATCCCCGGCCATGTCGAGATAAAGCGCCGCCACCCGATCCGGTAGCGTCACCAAGCGATCATCCATTTTGCCGGCTCGGTCAGCGCGCATGGCGTAGGGCTTCGCCCGCATATGAACAATCCGCACCACCGTTTCCTTCGTCAGCGGCCGGGCAAATAGCGCACCTGTCTGCTTGTCCCTCACAACGCCCACCGGGCAGCCGCCGCGCTCGAAGTAGTCGCCAGCCTCAGCGAGCAGCGCCGCAACGTCGCGGGCGGTGCTAGGCAGGTCGCTGTCATTGACCAACAACCGGCGCACCGCATCTTGCACCGTGAAGCCCGCATTATCCGCCATCGCCAACCTCCCGCCCGCGCAGAAGGTCGTTGAAGTCGCCACCGTCAGTGGGACGTGCCAAGCGCACTTGCAGGCCCGCTGCCATCCACCGCTCCGCCGCCTCCTGTGCGGCGGCTTCGCCCGGTGGATCGGGGTCTACCGCAATCACCACGCTGCGAACCACTGGCGGCAGCACCAACCCTCGCGCCAGGTTGCCGGCCGAGATAGCCGCCCAGGCCGGCAGACCGAGCAGGCATCCAGCCGATGCAGCGGTTTCGATGCCTTCACCCACCACCAGCGCGCCCGCGTCGGTCGATGGCGCAAGGCGGATCGCGCCACCCCATACCGGCCCCAGGCTGGCGCGGCTTGGCTCCACGGCCGCCTTGCCCTGCCCATCGCCGGCCAGATAGGTGCGAT
>Ga0105054_10010478_pt1 | contig 11774 bp, 16 predicted proteins | sample BON02_FD_78091 | JGI IMG/M metagenome (GOLD analysis project Ga0105054, IMG submission 78091) | Freshwater microbial communities from Lake Bonney liftoff mats and glacier meltwater in Antarctica - BON-02 (megahit assembly) | ecosystem: Environmental > Aquatic > Freshwater > Ice > Glacier... | reverse complement strand
CTGTGTGCTCGTGTGTGTGTGTGTGTGTGTGTGTGTGTGTGTGTGTGTGTGTGTGTGTGTGGTTTTAATTACATGCGTGCACGTGATTGGTTGTGTGTGTGTGCATCTTTATGTGTGCATGTGCTTGTGCGTGTGTGTTCGCGAGTGTGTACGGTAGATATTGGGGCGAGGCACAAAGGGCAAGTTATACAAGGATCGTGCTCAGTGTGATAACGATACTGTGTCACACCCATGTTTTCATGAAAGAGCGGAGGTTTTTTTTGGAGGTTGTTTTCTTGAAGAGTTCTGTTTTGAATTTTGTTTTGTATTCCGTACCTTGTTCAATGTTTTTTAATGTGGGTTCTTTTTTTGTGGAGCAATTTTTTTTTTGTTGGGTACTGATTTTCTAACCACTGTTGCCCTCGATACCGTTTTGTTGGTTTTTTTTTGGGCAAAGTTGGGGTTCGGGGAGACATCAAGACCCAAGTTCTCCCCGAACAAAGGTAGACGAGACTATACGTATTGGTCGCGGCTGATTGCGAGTAGCGCGCGGCAGAGTGTAGCTAAAGCCCTCAGGTGCCGCACGACCGGGATCTGTTGATGCACGGGATCTGTTGATGCACGGGATCTGTTGGAGAAAGGAGCCCTACAGAAATGCCCTACACATAGATACAAGGAGATACAAAGATATACATTGAGATAGATAGATAGAGATGCGTTGAGAAAGAGTTGATGAAGGGAAACAGTTGACGAAAAGAAAATAGTTGAAGGAAGGAGCCCTACAGCAGTGCTCTACATAAAGATACAAAGAGATAGATACGAGTGCTCTACAAACGATAGAGATACAGAGACCAGTTGATGAAAGGAGCAGTTTGTGTACAGTTGACAACGCGTGAGACTTGCAAGGGGTGGGTGCGGCACAGGAAGGGGTAGTGGCGGCACAGGCAGGGGTGGGTGCGGCATAGAGGGTGGGTGGTAAAGAGGCAGCTTGACAGGCTGACGCGGTTTCTATGCCTCACAAGGCGATTTGCTGCTTTTTCGAATGAGTTCTTGTGTTTAGTCGTGTTGACGTGTCTGTATGTACGACACAGGCGCTGTGGGACGAAAGAGGCGACGGAAGGCTGCTACCACACTCGGAAAAGACGCCCATCGACAACTTTGGCGAGCATGAAAAGGCCTTTAACTACATGAAACCTGCCAAACTCGCTTCACACCGCCTCAATCGCGACCATTCGCACTTTATCCTCGTCGATGATGGATCAGTCGGGAATCTCGGGACCGAGACTTGCACTCGCAGTGCTTTTGAGAATGTGCTCCATCTTGGTCACCACGAGTCCAACGAGCGCGTGCGCGAGTCGTTAGTGCGCCAGAAGCTCGGGTGGCAGCGCACCAAGCTCGACCACGAACTCAAAAGAAGTAATGGCAACTCGAAAGACAATACCACCACGGCCATTACCATTTGTGTTCAGGGTGGCGCGCAGACAGTGCGGAAAGTGGTGGAGTCGGTTCGTGGAGGCACTCCTGTGTTGCTCATCAAAGGCTCGGGCATGACGTCTGATTTGCTTGCTGATGCCGTTGAGGTTGCCGCAAGAATACGGGTGCGGCAGGGACTTGATGACGACGCCTTTGCCCGCACGTCTAGTGCCTCTAGTACTGCTAGTAAAAGCAGTGCTGCATCCTTCGCGAGTATGATGAGTGCGCAGAGTGCTGGCACCGACATTTCGTTGCAGGCGATGGAGCGAAATAAGCTAATGCAGAGGCTGCTAACAAACGACCCGGACGATGACTGGCTCCAGGCCGATGTACAGAAAGCCTACAACGTCACCTACAACCAAGATTTCGGAAAAATTGTCGAGCAAGTGATAGAAATATCGCAGTGCGGCCTGTGTGAAGTGTTTGACATTCATAAATCTCAGGAGGAGGAGGAGTACATAGACCTCAGTGGGGCCATGCTTTTATGCGCTATCAAAAAAGAAATCGCAAATGGCAAGCAGTGGCACGAGTGTCTTCCTCTAGTCGTCCAGTGGAACCACGAACACATTCTCAAGCAGTTGTTGGGGAGGCTACACATGAACGCTGGACCAGTTAAAAACGCCTTCGAACGCTCTTTCCACGATGCCTTCCTCGACAACAAGGTCAGTGGCGTAGTTTCGTGTGTTGCTGCCTTGAACGTCTTGTGTCTTGGTGCCTTAAATGCGCTTGTTGAAACACTTGAACATTTGCTTTCTCTTTTTCAGATGCGCTTGTCTCATCTGTTGAAACACTTGAACATTTGCTTTCTCCAACATGTTTTGTACAGCTGCCTTGAACGTCTTGTGTGTTGCGGCCGTGTACGTCTTGTGTGTTGCTGTCTTGCCGGATGCCCGAAGCCTTGCCGGATGCCCGAATCGGGCATCTGGGTACGACCCAACGCTGGACACGGGGTAATGTACCAAAAATCACCCAATCATTTTTCTCCTACTCCACTTTCGTGTCGTTTGGGTCCTACATGCGGCCGCCGCGCGCCTAAAGGTGAGTTTGCAACATGGCGCGTCTGGTAAAGTCGCTCATGTCAAAACGTCACGTGGCAGGTGGGGCTGTGTAAGCAGTTACTCAAGTATGGCGAAATCACCTCTATTTACGATGTTCGCCGCAAGCCCACAGTGACGGGAGCCCTAGTGACGGCAGGCTTTAACATGCTGCGCAAGATCGGCGCCGAAGCCTCCTTGAACCCGGTGCATGCGCGTTGGAGTGGTCTAGTGATGAAGGTGCTGACGCGCGAAGAACTGAGCGGCAGACAGTGCTCGGCCGAAATGGGCCGATGGGCCGATCTCTTTGATCGCGCTATGCAGATAGAAGAAGTCAAGAAACTCAACAAGTGGGCTTCGGCAGCAGTAGGTGGTTGGCATCAAGTTCTTGACCTGTGTCACCCGTGGCATCAAACCCTAAATCTCCCAAAACCTACGACTATGTCCTCAGCCTCCCCTTCCTTCGCTCCCGCCTCTTGTAACTCCCCCCTCGACGACAAGGACGAGACACCAGTAGTAAGAAAAAGACATGAAATAGTGACGGCGGGGCAGCAGAAGAAGAAGCGGACTGACTCGCGAGAAGCTGTTCTCGCCTTTCAAGGCATGTACAAATATGTAATGGGAGAGCACTGGTGGTTCGAGGCGTCGGCCCTCGGTCCGAATTTCGATTTGTTTTTGTGGTCGATCCTGATGATGCGGCAGGACATGGCGTTGCTCATGTGGGCCAGTCTTGATGTACCAGTGCGGTCATCACTCTTGGCGGCTGCACTCTACCGCAAGTGGTCCCTGCTCCCCAACATCAAACCGCACGTGCAAACGGGGATGCGCGAATGGGCGGTGGTTTTCGAGACGGTTGCTGTGGATGTGCAGCTTATTGCCGTGCGACACGACACTAACGCTGCGCTTGTGGCGCTGGAACGCAAGAGCCGTCTGTGGAAGGGTCAAACTGCCGTGGACCTCGCCCTCATGGGCCAATCTGACACCTTTTTGGAGAAGTGCTGTTCGAATGCCTTGGACTATCGTTGGAGCGGCGATCTTCACCCTTACAATCAAAGTCTGGGTCTCTATCCCTCGGTGATGGTCTGTCTGCTATCGGGGGGTCTCCTAGCGCCGTACCTGTTAACGTTTCGCGATCCACCGGCAGCCGAGGCAGTGCGGCCGCCCACCCAGCGCATAACAATCCCCGTTAATTCTCGGAAGACCGACCGCAACACTGAAAGACGTTCAGAAGTACTCGAGAATATAGTCTTCAAACTCCAGAAAATGCAGTCAGGGCGGTACATCGATTACAATCCGCGCGAGGTACGCGAGTTCACATCGGAGGAAGTCGACTTGATTGGCTCCGGCGATCTAGCAAACGAGGATGAGATGACTTGGTCTGAGAAGTACACCCTCTTTTTCATGTGTCCCGTAACAATTTTTGTGATTGACGCCATGGTGCAAGTGGGGTTTAATATCATCTGTATGATAGGGCTGTTCCATGCCACACCCTCGCGTCTCGAGGTGACGGCCCTCGAAATAGGCCTTGCGACGCAGCAGATGTCAACGACCATATCTGAAGTGGCACAGGCCTACGTCGACGGCCATCACAACTATTTCCAGGCAGGTATGAATTGGGTCAAGATGCTGGCGTTGGTCTTCTTTTGGATCGGCTTTTTGGGCATTTGCAGTCGGTCTCCCTTTGGCATGTATGATGAGGGTAAAGTGCATGGTGAGGGTCAAGTATATGATGAGGGTAAACCGTATCATGAGGCGGCCGGCCTAGCGTATCTCTTTGATCTCCTGCGCCTCTCCTCTTCTTATGGCCTTGATGCTGACATGGCCTACTCCATCAGGTGGGTGTGTCTTTGTGTGTGTGTGTGCGTGTGTGTGTGCGTCTTGTTTATACGAGGCGCGCGGTGATCGCGCCTAAACTGCTGCGCGTCGATAGTATTAGTATATTACACTATAGGGCTACCCTATATATTGTGGGGTTTGGCGACATATAGGGGTGGAATCTGATGCTTGTGAATTGGACTGGCCTCCAATGTCGATTAGACGACCCTCAAATGTCTGCTCAGGTCAATAGTCTGGGGTTAGGTCCGAATCTGTGCTGGACAAAGAATCTGGCCTGAATATCGTCGGCATTGTATCAGATATTGGGTAGTGTCGAATAATGGGTAGTGTGTGCAGATGAAAAGTTAGACTTCAACCGTCTAATATTCGTGAGCGAGAGCGAGAGAAAAAGTTTCAAACTTTTTATGTATCCGGCATTGGGGGTATGTGGCTCATCTGTGCGTGCGTGTGCCTGTGCCTGTGCCTGTGCAAGTACAGGTGCATGTCAAGTGCATGTGCACTTCAATTGCGTGTCTTCGAGAGAGAGACAAAGAGACAAAGAGAGAGATTGAGAGAGAGAGAGAGAGAGAGAGAGAGAGAGAGTGTGTGTGTGTAGGTGTGTGACTTGTGTGTCCAAGAGATAGAGAGTGAGATATGTGTCCAAGAGATAGAGAGTGAGAGACTTTGTGTCTACATCTACGGTGTGCAAGAGATAGAGAGTGAGACACTATGAGAGATAGAGAGGTAGACACTTTGTGTCTACCTGCTTGCGCGTGTGCGTGTGCGTGCTTGCGTGTGTGCGTGCTGGCGTGTGTGCGTTCTGGCATGTGTGCGTGCTTGCGTGTGTGCGTGCTTGCCTTTGTGCGTGCTTGCGTGTGTACATGTGTGTGTGTGTGTGTGTGTGCGCGTGTGTGTGTGCAAGTACGTGTGTTTGGATGGGTGCGTGTTTTTTTGGCATGTGTCATGTTGGTGCGTTACTCTCCATCTGATGCGCATATATCGAATGCGTATACATGAATACGTGAGTACTGGGTATTGAAATGTTGTGAGAGGATATGGGTGGTGCATGTGTGCTGCATATGTCTGTGTGGTGCATGTGTGCTGCATGTGTCGCAATGTGCGGTGGAGAAGAGTGCATCACCATGTTCAAGTGCGCACAGGTCAAGGCTTGGTGAGCTTGTTGAGGCTTGTTGAGGGTTTGCTCAACAAGGATTCCCCTCTGCCGTCTGTGTGTGCTATGCCTCTGGTGGCTGAGGTAAATCTCGTGTGGTATCTGTGGTGAGGTAACTGTGGTGTGAGTCAACTGCTGTGAGGTGACACTCGTGAGGTACGGTATCTCCTGTGGGGTCCCTCTCGTCAGCTACGGTATCTCCTGTAAGGTCTCTCTCGTCAGCTACGGTGTCTTTTGTCAAGTATCTCTCGTCAATTCTGTGTGGTGAGGTATCTGTTGCGAGGTACCTCTCTGGGGCCTGTCTACTCCTGCTGCCTGTCTCTACTGATCCTTTCCCTTTATATGTATACAACAACCCACCATGTTCTTTTGTATATGTACAACAACCCACCATATTTTGAGATTAACAACATCACACAACAACAACCAAAACAAAAACACAGTATGTTTTTTAATTGGATGCTAGTGCTCAACATTGTGTCGGTGCGCAAGGACTTGGGGCCTTTGGTGTCTGTGTGCGCTCGCATGGGACGTGACATGATTAAGTTTGGCGCCATTTGGATTGTCTTGCTCCTGGCCTTTTCGTGTGCTATGCATGGCACTGGTGTCAATGACATGGCCACCAGGTTCCTTCTATGTGTGTGACAGGCCTCTTTCCTACCTCTCTGTTTCTTTATATGCGAGATGCCTCTTCGCTATCGCTCGCTTGATTGCTCGCTCGATTGAGCGCGCGTACACACCCGTGCGTTTCCTTTTTTCTTTTTATATCTCTCTTTCTCCCTTTCTTCTATTCTCTCTCTTTCTCTCTATCTCCCTCTCTCTTTTCCTCTCTCTCTCTCTCTCGCTCTCTCTCTCTCTCTCTTTCTCTCTCTCTTTCTCTTTCGGTTTCTGCCTCCCCCTCTCTTCCTCTCTGTTTGACTGTCTTGCTCTCGCTCTCGCTCTCGTTCTTGCGCTTGCTCTTGCTCTCGCTCTCGCTCTCGCTCTCGCTCTCGTTCTTGCGCTTGCTCTTGCACTTGCTCTCGCTCTCGATTTTGCTCTCACTCTCACTTTCGCTTTTTTTTTCGCCCTCGCTCTCGATTACAATTTCGCTCTGGCTCTCACTTTAGCTCTCACTCACGCCTTCGCTCCCTCTGTATCTGTTTCTTTCTCTCTTTTGCGCGCGTGCTCCGTCTCTCTCTCTCTCTCTCCCTCGCGCTCTCTCACACACCGTATCTTTCGCGCTTTCTCTCTCTCGTTCGCTTTCTCTCGCTCTCTCTCTCGCTCTCGATTCCGCTCTGGCTCTCGCTACCCTTTTACTTTATCTCTCTCTCTCGCACACGCGCACTCTGTCTGTCTGTCTCTGCACACTCTGTCTGTCTGTCTCCCACACACACGCACCTTTTCTCTCTGTCCCTGTCTCTCTCTGTCGTTCTCTCTCTTTTTCTCTGTCACTCGCACTGTCTCCCTCAGTCTCACTTGTACGCTCGCTCGCACGCGCGCTCTCTCTCTTTCGCGCGCACGCGCTCTCTCTCTCCTCGGCTCTCTCTAACTCCCTTTCTCTTTCCCTTTCTCTCTCTGTCTCTTACTTTCTCTCTCTCTCTTTGCCTTCTGTTCACTCGTTCTCTTTCTCCTTATTTTCCTCTCTCTCTCTCTCTCTCTCTTTCTCTCTTTCTCTCGCTCTCTCTCATACGCACACACACACTCTCTCTCCCCTCCTCTCTCTCCCTCTCTCTTTCTCTTTCTCTCTATCTTTCTCTGTCTCTCTTTCCGACTCTCTCTCTCTCTCTCTCTCTGACTCTCTCTTTCTTTCTCTCGCCCCTTCAGTGTCTTTCTCGCTTTGTCTCTTTCTTTCTCTCTCGCTTCCTACTTCTTTGTCTCCTTCCTTCTCTCTTTCTGTCTGTCTCTCCCTGCCTCTCTCTTTCTGTTTGTCTCTCTCCATCTCTCTCTTTCTTCCTTTTTCCTTCTCTTTTTTTCTCTTTTCTTCTCCCTTTTTCCCCTTTTCTTTCGCTCTCTCCGTTTCTCTCTCTTTCTTTTTCTCTGACCCTATCTCTCACACTTTCCCTCTCTTTGGCCCTTTTTGTCGCTCTCTCCGATTCGCTCTTTATTTCTCTCACTCTTTATCATCTTGTGCGTACTCGCTCTTGCTCTTTTGGTGTCGTCGACTCTCCATTGTTCGCTCGAACGAGCCTTTGTCTCCCGCGATTGTCTCTCGATTTGTTTCTCTATTCTTGGCTCTTTGTGTTCTTTGTGTCCTTGTCTCTCTCTATTCTCTCTCTATTGTCTCTCTATTCTCCGCATGCCCGTCGACTCTCTTATTCTCTCTCCCTCCCTTTCTCTGTGGCTTTCGCTCTCGCTCTCGCTGTTCTCCTTGCGCTCTTTCTTGGTCATTTGGTCTTTTAGTCTCTTTGTCTCGCGCATGTGTCGAGTCATATGTCTCTTGCTGTCTCTTGCTATCTGTCTGATGCCAACTCTCTCGCGCATGTGTCGAGTCAGATGTCTCTTGCTATCTGTCTGATGCCAACTCTCTCGCGCATGTGTCGAGTCAGATGTCTCTTGCTATCTGTCTGATGCCACGTGTCTTGCGCATGTGTCGAGTGACATCTGTCTGATGCCGAGTGTCTCGGACTGCCAATCTGACATATGGTGTGGTAACTATCTTGGACTGCTACCACATGGCAAGTGTTGGACTGCCTCCACATGGCAAGTCTTGGACTGCTACCACATGGCAAGTGACTCGCACTGACACTGTTGCATCTGCTGTGGCAACTGACACTGTGGCAACTGCCTCGGACTGCAACGACAAACCAAGTGTCTTGGAGTGCCAATGACACACAGCACGAGGTGTGCCCTAAAGTGCACTTAAACTCTAACTCCCGCTTTGGTTGATTGGTGTGAATGACGCCATTCACTGTCAACGGCAGACCGGAGTGTTACCAAGGGGCGACTGCCTGGCAGTCGACGCCTACCCAGCCAATCGAGCAAGGGCGTACAAGCCTAAAGGAAGGGCCTAGACGGCCTTCCCGGAAGAGCTTCCAGGAAGGGCCCACAAGTGCTTGGACGGCTGCCGATTTATGCAACTCTTCGGGTGCCGATGCATCCAATTTCACGTCTGCCAATACAACCAATTCCACCTTGCCTCAAGTAAGTTCAAATCTATACAGGTTTTTTTATGTGTCTTTTGTCTTTGGGCGCGCGGCGGCGACGCTTGGGCGCACCACATGGTCACAGACAAACTCGAGGGATGTCGCGGACTCTATTTTAAAAAAAATTGAATTGGGACATAATTGGGCCAAAACTGCGACCTGGCACGACATGGTCGCAGGTCGCAATTTTGGCCCACATGGGACGACCTAGGTCGACCTTTTTACACATGACCGTGTGCCGTAGGTTGCAGAAAATGTGGAAAAGAAGCCGGAAAAATTGACCTTGGACGTTCCAGGTTGAAAAAAATAAAATGCACGGCTACTTTGACCAGGATGCTCCCACACGAAGCACCCACAAGGCACCGTGCGTTTTCTCGAAACGGCCACTCGAAGCACCCGCAACGCACCCCCCGCCTTTATTCACCAATCAAGCACACATAAGACGCTTGTCTTTTCCTGTATTTCTCTCTGTATACATGTATACATATACAGGCACACGCACGCGCAGTGATTGGCCTCGTTTCTTGTGTGATGGCTGACCTCTTGTGACGCCTCGTCCCTTGTCTAACGACCACCCCTCGTTCTGTGTGTGACGCCTCACCTGTTGTCATGCCTCTCACGCCTCTTGTCATGCCTCTCACTCCTCACTTGCTATCCTGTGTGACGGCTGACCTCTTGTCATGCCTCTCACGCCTCTCATGCCTCACTTGCTTCTCCACCCTCTTGTGCCCACACCCTTAATTTGGAGGGGGGCAAAACGGAGTGTTAGAGTAGAGGGGGGTAAGACGCAAGTTACAGGCATACCGTCGAGGGGGCCATGACAGTGTGACAGGGTCTAGGTGTCCGAGACACTGTGACAGGGTCTATTCCCTAAACCCTTGAAGGCACAGCATGGATGGGGGGCAAGACGATGTTAGAGTGGGGTACAGCATGGTGTATTGCGGTGTATCGATGTTAGAGTGGGGTACAGCATGGTGTATTGCATGCTTGGTACACCATGCTGTATTGCGTGCTCTTGTCCACCACCGCACCATAACTCATGTAAGCTATTCCATAACTATACTCATGTAAGCTATTCCATAGTGTCGATGCATAAATAAGGTGCCAAAAGGAGAGGGTACAGGCAAATGAGAAGTCTGAATCGAAAGACCAAATGCATAACAGGGTGTTGGAGAGGAGAGGCTAGAGGCACACGAGGTGCACAGGAGCATGTCATGCTGGTCGTCCTGGTGGATTCTCCGATCTTATTACCAGGTCTTTGTCTACCTGCGTCTTGCGTGTGTCTTTTGTGCTTGCGGGTGTGTTTATGTTGTGTGTACGTACTTGTGGGGGTGTGTGTGTGAGAGATAGACTATGTGATTGCTCATGAGGATACAGGACAGGGAGCAGTTCTGCCAAAAAGAAATGTTCATATTTTTTTGGCCCGAGAGCGCGCAGCGCCCGTTTCGCATTTTGTTTGGGCTTTCCTGAGCCTCCTTGACCCTCGTTTTGGAATGTCATGGATTGGACCTCTTAGAGTACACAACTTTGCAATTGCACAAGTTCGCAGTTTGGTGCAGGCCAAAAGAACGAAGGGGGATTTTTCCATAAACCCTTAAACCTCAACCCCAAAAATTTGGTGATAAACTTTTGGAACAGGCAATCAAGGGTGATTTTTGGGGACACCAAAATCAAAATTTGGGACAGGCCAAAATCCTCCTTTTGGCTTGCCGGTGTGTGTGTGTGTGTGCAAGGGAGGGCGGGCAGCAAGATATGCGAGGCAGACAAGCTGAATGGTAAGACTTGCGAGACATGATCTTGTCAGACAAGATCAATGGTAAGACTTTGATCGAAAGAACCCCCCCCCCCCGGGGGCTACCTATTTACTATGTCCCCTCATCAAGAACCGTGAGTAAGAGGACCCCCTCGAAGAATTTGTACCAGGTGCTTCGAGGGGGGTCCTCTTACTCACGGTTCTTGATGAGGGAACATAGTAAATAGGAAACCCCCCCGGGGGGGGGGTTTCTTTCGATCAACTTGTGAGACAAGGTGAATGGTAAGACTTGTGAGACAAAGCTCTAGGGAGTGCGGGCAGCAAGACATGGCAGGCAAGCTCAACGGCTCATCAAGACTGTGAAATCGTGAGGCATCAAGACCATTAAGTAGTCCGCCCAAGAATGGACTAATCGCACTCTGATCAGCCACGAACCGCAGATATGTAGTAAAATGTGTTTCACAAAAACGGAATCGGTCCAATAATAAGAACGATTGGTACAATAATTTAGTCACTTTCATATTTAAATTCACCTAGTGTCTATATTAGATAATATATAAAAGAACTCAGTAATCTCAGTAAATGAGAAAAGACTACCTGGCAATACTAAAAAGTGGACACTCGTCCGTTCGTGGCTGATCACAGTGCGATTAGTCCTTTCTTGGGCGGCTTGGTCGATCAAGACAGTCAAGTACTCAGGCATCAAGACTCTAGAATCGTGAGGCCACCAGCACAGTGCAACAGTGGAGTGGTGAGAGGAGCAAGACAGGCCAGATTGCATGTACCACTCGCACCTTCACGATTTCTCTTACTCCCTCCCTCTTGTTCCCCTCCTTTCTTTCTTGTCAAGACCAGGCGTTTGGGCAACCTTTCTTTGAGGAGCTCAAAAGTGACGAGGCGAATGTCATCACCATTCTCATGTGGCCTGTCATGAATCTGATGCTTGTCAACTTGCTGATAGCCATCATGAACGACAGGTGTGTGTGATTGCGTGTCGATCTGATGCTTCGACAGGTGTGAGAGTGTGTGTGTGTCAATCTGATGTTTCGACAGGTATGTGTGTCAATCTGATGCTTGTCGAGTGTGTGTGTGTCAATCTGATGCTTGTCAAATTGCTGATACCAATCAAGAACAACTGCGATACACTTTCCTGCCCAAGAATGGAGAAATCGCACTGTGGCCGAACACGCATGTAGTAAAATGTAAATATTGTGTTGCACACAAACGAAATGAGGCCAATGATAAGGTCCAGTGGTACAATATTTTACTCACTTTTATGTGTTAATTCACCGAGAGGTCATAGTAGGCTAAAATATTTGAGCCCGGTCATCTGAGTAAAGATGAAAAGACTACCAGGCAATACTAAAAATCGGCTATTTACCCGTTCGTGGACGGCCAGAGTGCGATTTCTCCATCCTTGGGTGGCT
>Ga0105054_10010477_pt1 | contig 11775 bp, 9 predicted proteins | sample BON02_FD_78091 | JGI IMG/M metagenome (GOLD analysis project Ga0105054, IMG submission 78091) | Freshwater microbial communities from Lake Bonney liftoff mats and glacier meltwater in Antarctica - BON-02 (megahit assembly) | ecosystem: Environmental > Aquatic > Freshwater > Ice > Glacier... | reverse complement strand
GCGCTCCTCGGCTGATCTGACGCCGTCAATCCAGGTTCTGATCGGCAAATTGCTGCGGCTGCTGCTGATCGGCTTTTCGATATTGATCGTGCTGTCGACCGTCGGCATCGATCTATCGGCGCTGGCGTTCTTTTCCGGCGCGGTCGGCGTCGGACTCGGCTTTGGCTTGCAGAAAATCGTATCCAATCTGGTGAGCGGCATCATTCTTCTGGCCGACAAGTCGATCAAGCCGGGCGACGTGATTTCGGTCGGTGACCAATTCGGCTGGGTGACCAATATGGGCGCACGCTATTCGTCGGTCGACACCCGCGATGGCCGCGAAATTCTCATCCCAAACGAGGATTTCATCACCCAGCAGGTGATCAACTGGTCCTATTCGAATTATAAGATGATGCTGAAGGCGAGTTTTGGCGTCAGCTATAACAGCGACCCGCATCACGTCCGCGAAGTGGCGGTCGCGGCAGCCTTGACGGTGCCGCGGGTCCTCAACGATCCCAAACCGGTCTGCTATTTTGAGGAGTTCGGCGATTCCTCGCTTAACTTCACGTTGCGTTACTGGATCGGCGATCCGGCCAACGGCATCATTACCGTGCGGGCGCCGGTGATGCTCGCGCTGTGGGACGCCTTCAAGGCCGCCGGAATTGAAATTCCATTCCCTGTGCGCGACGTGCGGATTACGCAGCAGGTCGCAGCGGAACCTACGCCGGCCGCGCGCCAGAAAAAGAAAACGCCCTCGCCGCCCCTGGAAGACGATTTCGGAAAAATCGGCGATTGAGCGCCGGTTAAGCTGCTTTTTTCTTCGCCAGGAATTCACTCATCCGGCCGAGCGCCTTGAGAATATTCTCGGTCGAGTTGGCGTAGCTCAGGCGCACATAGCCTTCGCCAAGAATTCCGAAATCCGGCCCGCCGATAATGGCGACGCCGGTTTCGTCCAAGAGTGACGCCGCCAATGGCTTGGCCTTCCAACCGGTCGCCTTGATATTGGGGAAGGCATAGAATGCGCCCTTCGGCGTCGCACAGGTAACACCCGGCAATTTGTTCAATCCTTCGACCACGACTTTGCGCCGCTTGTCGAACTCGGCGACCATCTTGTGCACTTCGTCCTGTGGCCCGGTGAGCGCGGCCAAGCCCGCATATTGCGCCGACGCATTAACGCAGGAATGCAAGTTGACCGCTAGTTTGCGCGCATAGTCGTAAAGTTTGCCCGGCCACACGGCATAACCAAGCCGCCATCCGGTCATCGCGTAAGTCTTCGACCAGCCATTGAGCAGGATCAGCCGGTCGCGAATTTCAGGATAGGACAGCAGGCAGACGTGCTTCTCGCCATCATAGGTCATCTGGTCGTAGATCTCGTCCGACATGATGGCGACGTCCGGCCATTTCGCCAGACCCGCCACCAGCTTATCGACTTCGCTCTTGGGGGTGACGCCGCCGGTCGGGTTGGCCGGCGAGTTGACGATCAGCAGTCGCGTTTTCGGCGTGATCAGGCTGAGCGTTTCTTCCGCCGAAAACGCGAAGCCGTTTTCCTCGCGGATCGGCACCGGGATCGGCTTCGCGCCGGTGAATTCGATCATCGAGCGATAGATCGGAAAGCCCGGATCGGGATACAGAATCTCGGCACCCGGCTCACCGAACATCATGATCGACATAAACATAGTCGGCTTGCCACCTGGCATAATCATGACGCTGTCGGGCGAGACTTCGACGGCATAGCGCTTGTTCAAATCGGCAGCGACCGCTTCACGCAGCGCCGGGATGCCATTGGCCGGAGTGTAGCCGTGATGGCCGTCGCGCAATGCCTTGATGGCTGCCTCGACGATAAAGTCCGGGGTTCGGAAATCGGGCTGGCCGATGCCGAGATTGATAATGTCGCGACCCTGGGCAGCCAGCGCATTGGCGCGGGCGAGCACCGCGAAGGCATTTTCCTCGCCGATGCGGTCGAAAGCCGCAATCGTCTTGAGCATCGTCTATCTCCCCGGACTTATTCCCAATTTCGGCGGCAGTTCACCGCATCCCTTGGTAAAAATCAAACAAATCCGGGGCTAACGTGCCAATAGATCCGGTGTCGCATCCTTGAGGGATGCCGTACCGCTCAATTGCATCGCCCGCACCAGTTCGACATGCAGATGGTCGAGCACCGCGGTGACGCCTTCCGGACCGTTCACCGTCAATCCCCAAATCACCGGCCGGCCGACCATCACCGCGCGCGCGCCGAGCGCCAGCGCCTTGAGGACATCGGTACCGCGCCGGATGCCGCCATCGACATAAACTTCGGCCTTGTTGCCCACCGCCTGCACGACTTCGGAAATCGCCGCCGCGGTCGTCACGGTGGTGTCGAGATGGCGGCCGCCATGGTTGGAAACCATGATGGCTTTCGCGCCATGTTCGGCGCAGGCGAGCGCGTCGTCGCCGCGCAGCACGCCTTTGACGATCACCGGTATCGGCGACCGCTTGACCAGCCACTCAAGCTCGGCCCAGGCCGCCGGATAGATCACTTTGCCGACAAAGTCGGGATGATAGGCGGTGCGCGCCATCGGCTTGCCCGGCATGTTGATGTTGAGAATATCGGGCGATGGTTCGTGCTGCTCGCGCGCGGCGCGCGGCGACCAGCCACCGACCGGCGCATCGACGGTCAGCACCAGCGCCGTGAAACCTGCTTCCACCAACCGGTCGATCAGGGCTTCAACCTCGGCGCGGTTCGGCCAGTAATAAAGTTGGAACCACTGCGGCGCGTCGCGCCGTTCCTCGGCCACGTCTTCGATCAGAATGTTGGAGTTGGACGCCATCACATAGGCAGAACCTGCCGCCGCTGCGCCACGCGCGGTCGCTCGTTCGCCGAGCTTGTGAAACAGCTTGTGACGCCCGGTCGGCGCCACCATGATCGGCGTCGATACTTCGTGGCCAAGCAAAGTAACGCGGGTATCGATGGCCGTGACATCGCGCAGCATGCGCGGGCGCAGCCGCAGCGCCCGCCAGGCCGAGATATTTTCGACCATGCTGATCTCGTCGTCGGCGCCGGCGGCGCAGAAGGCAAATGAGGCCGGCGGCATCAAGGCGCGCGACTGTTCCTCCAAGGCATCGAAATCAACACTATCCACGGCATTTCTCCCCGCAAGTTTATCGTTGCCGGCAGTCTTACGGGTTTCGCCCGCGCAGGTCCATGCGAGAGCGGCGAACCGTCCATGACCGCCGGTCATAGCCCACATCGCGGAATGGCATTGTCCACCAGCGCGCAATCGTGGCACGGTCTCGTCCGCGTCCCGACCAGGAATTGCAAATGCCAGTCCATTCCACCGCCGACAAACGCCGCGCCTTTCGCGAATTGCACGCGAGCGGCTGCTTCGTCATTCCAAACCCCTGGAACGTCGGGACCGCCCGCTACCTGCAAAGCCTTGGCTTCAAGGCCCTGGCGACCACCAGTTCGGGCTACGCCCATGCCCAGGGCTATGCCGACGGCGAAGTGACGCGCGACATGGTGTTGGCTCATTATCGCGAAATGGCGGCCGTCGCCGAAATTCCGGTGAATGCCGACTTCGAAGGCGGGTTTGCTGACAATCCCGACGAAGTCGCCGGCAATGTCCGCCTGTGCGTCGAGACCGGCGTGGCCGGCCTTTCGATCGAGGACTACACCGGCGACAGCAATGCGCCGCTTTACGATTTCGACATGGCGGTAAAGCGCGTGCGCGCCGCCCGCGCGGCCATCGACAAGGCCGGCGGCGATTTTGTGTTCACCGCCCGCACCGAAGGCTTCATTCACGGCCTGCCCGACATGGACGAAACGATCCGGCGGCTGAAGGCCTACGCCGATGCCGGTGCCGATTGTCTCTATGCGCCCGGCATCAAGACGCGCGAGCAGATTGAAGCCGTGGTCAAGGCAGTCGCACCCAAGCCGATCAACCTGCTGATGTCGGCGGCGTCCGGGCTGACGGTCAAGGACATTGCCGAGATGGGGGTGCGCCGCATCAGCGTCGGCGGCACGCTGGCGCGTGTTGCCATGCACGCCTTCATCAAATCCGCGAAGGAGATTGCCGAGGACGGCACCTTTAACCGCTTCGCCGGCGTGATCTCAAACGCGGAATTGAACGCGGTTTTCGATGCGGGCCCGAAAAGCCCGACAACATGACCGGCGCCGAGCCTCATCCGGAAACAGGCCAGCCGGTCGGGTTGCCGGTCGATACCACGCCCGCGCAACGGCCGGACCCGGCGACTTTAAAAGGCCGCTACGGCCGTCTGGAAAAGCTTGAGCCGCGCCACGCCGACGATTTGTGGAGCGTCTTTAAAGGCTATGACGACGTCTGGACCTATATCACCAGCGACGGGCCTTTTGCCGACGCGCAGATATTTTCCGATTTCATCGCCAAGCGCGCGGCGTCGAACGACCCTTTTGCCTATGCAATCGTGGAGCCGAAAGGCCGCGCGCTCGGTTACCTGACATTGATGGAAATCCGCCCCGAAATGCGCGTGATAGAGGTCGGGCACGTTCTTTATTCGCCGCAGCTGCAACGCACGCAACTCGGCACCGAAGCGCAATATCTTCTGGCGCGTTATGCCTTCGAGACGCTCGGCTACCGGCGCTACGAATGGAAGTGCAATGCGCTCAATGCGCCGTCGCGGCGCGCCGCGCTGCGTTATGGGTTCACGTTCGAGGGCATCTTCCGTCAGCACTTGATCGCCAAAGGCCGCAACCGGGACAATGCCTGGTTTTCCATGCTCGACAGTGAATGGCCGGCGCGCAAAGCCGCATTCGAGCGCTGGCTAGCGCCGGAGAACTTCACAGCCAGCGACGGGCAAAAACTCAGCCTCAGTGCCATCAATGGTCTGGCCGAATGAGCCAAGCCAGACCGGTGTCGAGCGGCGGCCTGGTCGAACACCGGTCGTTCGTACTGTTTTGGCTATCGCGGCTGGCGGCGACCACCGGCTATCAGATGCTGGCGCTGTTGATCGGCTGGAAGATTTACGAATTGACCGGCAGTGCTTTTGATCTCGGCCTGGTCGGCCTGATCCAGTTCGTACCGGCGATTATTCTCACGCTTTGGATCGGGCATGCCGCCGACCGCTACGATCGGCGGCTTATCGTGCGCGCGGCACAGTCCATCTACGCCGTGGCCGCCGCGCTGGTCACCGGCGCAATGTTCACCGGAACGCTCAGCCGCGAGCTTTTATTCGCCATCGTCTTCATGCTCGGTTGCGCGCGCGCCTTCGAATTGCCGACCGGCCATTCGCTGGTGCCGGCCCTGGTGCCGCAACGGCTGCTGTCGCGCGCGGTCGCGGCCTGGACGTCAGCCAATCAGGTGGCGGTGATTTGCGGGCCGGCGCTCGGCGGCCTGATTTACGCGGTGCAGCCGGAGGCGGTCGCAGCGCTCTGCGTGGCATTCTTCGTCGGCTCGGTCACCCTGGTCAGTCTCATGCGCGTCAAAGGCCATGTCGCCAGCCGCGAGCCGCCGACCTTTCGTTCGGTGCTGGCCGGATTTGAATACATCCGCACCCGACGGCGGTTGCTGGGCGTGATTACACTAGACCTATTCGTGGTCATTCTGGGTGGCGCGACCGCGCTGCTGCCGATTTACGCCAAAGATATTCTGGAAGTAGGCCCCGTTGGCCTTGGCCTGCTGCGTTCGGCGCCGGCCGTCGGCGCGCTCACGATGGCCGCCTTGATGTCGCGCATTCCGGTCGAACGCCATATTGGCCGCAAGATGTTCGCCGTGGTTGCTATCTATGGCGTGGCAACCATCGTATTCGCGCTCTCGACCTGGTTTCCGCTGTCGCTCATCGCGCTGTTCGCGCTCGGCGCGTCGGACGCCATCAGCGTGGTCATCCGTTTCACGCTGGTGCAGATCGAGACCCCCGATGCGATGCGCGGCCGGGTCAGCGCAATCAACTACCTTTTTGTCGGTGCCTCGAATACGCTGGGCGAATTCGAATCCGGCACGGTCGCCGCATGGCTCGGAGCGGTGCCCTCGGTGCTGATCGGCGGCATAGGCTCGCTGGTGGTCGCCGCGACCTGGATGGGATTGTTTCCGGATTTGCGTAAGATCGACCGGTTCGAAACGCCGGAAGAACGAAAAGAAGCGATCTAGGGAGGACCTCGATGCACATTCTGATCACCGGCGCTGCCGGCATGATCGGCCGCAAGCTGACCGATCGGCTGGTCAAGGATGGTGCGCTCAACGGCGGCAGGATCGACAAGCTCACACTGATCGACGTGGTGCCGCCAACCGCACCGGCGCAATTCACCGGCGAAGTGTCTACCGCCGCCAGCGATCTGGCCGGACCCGGCGTCGCCGAAAAGGCCATCGCCAAACGCCCCGAACTGATCTTCCATCTCGCCGGCGTCGTCTCGGGCGAAGCCGAGACCAATTTCGAGAAGGGCTATCACGTCAATCTCGACGGCACGCGCGCGCTTTTGGACGCGATCTACGCCGCCGGCGACGGCTACAAGCCGAAAGTCGTTTTCACCTCGTCCATCGCGGTGTTCGGCGCGCCCTTCCCGAACGCCATTCCAGACGAATTCCACCTGACGCCGCTCACCTCCTACGGCACCCAGAAGGCGATGTGCGAACTGCTGCTGGCGGATTTTACAAGGCGCGGCTTTCTCGAAGGCGTCGCGATCCGGCTGCCGTCGATCGTGGTGCGGCCGGGCAAACCGAACAAGGCGGCCTCCGGCTTCTTCTCCGGCATCATCCGCGAACCACTCGCCGGGCAGGAAGCGCTGCTGCCGGTCGCCGACAGCGTCCTGCACTGGCATGCCAGTCCGCGCTCAGCGGTCGGCTTCCTCATTCACGCGGCGGGGCTGACGCGCGCCCAACTCGGCGACCGCATCGCGCTCACCATGCCCGGCGTCTGCTGCACCGTCGGCGAGCAGATCGAGGCCCTGACCCGCGTCGCCGGCGCCACAGTCGCCGCCCGCATCAAGCGAGCGCCGGACGCGCTGATCGAACGCATCGTCGCCGGCTGGCCGAGCCGATTCGATCCGAAGCGTGCGCTGGCGCTTGGCTTCAAGGTAGAGAAGACCTTCGACGACATCATCCGCGCCCATATCGATGACGAATTGAGCGGTAAAATCGCGTAGATAGAGCAAACTTGCCGCCCGGCGGGGCAATCCTTACATTGGCACCATGACCTACGTTGACGCCGCCGTTGCCCCCCTCCGCAAGACCGGACAGATCAGGATTCACGGACCCGCTGCCTTCGAGGGCATGCGCAAGGCCGGACAACTGACCGCGCGCTGCCTCGACATGCTGACCGCACATGTAGCACCGGGTGTACCCACCGACACGATCGACCGGCTGGTCTACGAATTCGGCATGGACCATGGCGCACTGCCGGCGACGCTGATGTATCGCGGCTACAAAAAGTCGACCTGCACCTCGCTCAATCACGTCGTCTGCCACGGGATTCCCAGCGACAAGCCGCTGAAGGAAGGCGACATCGTCAACATCGACGTGACGCTGATCCTCGACGGCTGGCACGGCGATTCCAGCCGGATGTACCCGATCGGCAATATCCCGCGCCGGGCCGAGCGGCTGATCGAGGTCACCCATGAATCGATGATGCTCGGCATTTCCACCATACGCCCCGGCTCGACCACCGGCGACATCGGCGCCGCGATCCAAAGCTATGTCGAGGCCCAGCACATGAGCGTCGTGCGCGATTTCTGCGGTCATGGCCTTGGCCAACTGTTCCACGACGAGCCGAATATCGTCCACGTCGGCCGCCCAGGAGAAGGCGTCGTGCTCAAGCAGGGCATGTTTTTCACGGTCGAGCCGATGATCAATCTCGGCCGCCCGCACGTGAAAGTGCTGTCGGACGGCTGGACCGCCGTGACGCGCGACCGTTCGCTGTCGGCGCAGTTCGAGCACAGCGTCGGCGTCACCGAAGACGGCGTCGAGGTTTTCACCTTCTCGCCGGCTGGCCTCGACAAGCCGCCCTACAAGCGCTGAGCGCCCGAAACTTACCCTCGTAGATTGTATCGGATTGCACTACACTCGACCCGCACGGGCTGAGCGGGCGCGGCGCCATGACCGACGAACTCCATAGGGCCAATGAAATTTCCGGCTTATCGGAAGAGCCGCCGCATTATCACGGTCATCGCGAACGGCTGCGGGCACGCTTTCGCGAGGCCGGGTCAGACGCCGTCAGCGAATACGAATTGCTCGAACTGGTGCTGTTTCGCGCCATCCCGCAGCGCGACGTCAAACCGCTCGCCAAGGACCTGATCGCCAAATTCGGGTCCTTCGCGGAAGTGGTGGCGGCGCCGCGCACGCGGCTGAAGGAAGTCAAAGGCATCGGCGAAGCCGTCGTCGATGAACTCAAGATCGTGCACGCGGCGGCCAACCGGCTGGTGCGTGGCCAGCTTCGGAAAAAGCCGGTGCTGTCGTCATGGTCGAGTGTGATCGACTATTGCCGCAGCGCCATGGCCTACGAGGACAAAGAACAATTTCGCCTACTGTTTCTCGACAAGCGCAACCAACTCATCGCCGATGAGGTGCAGCAGATCGGCACCGTCGACCATACGCCGGTCTATCCGCGCGAGGTGGTCAAACGCGCGCTCGAACTATCGGCGACCGCATTGATTCTGGTGCATAACCATCCCACTCAAGCTATTTAGATCACGCACGATCACGCTTCTACCCATTGAATCACCTATATTTCTTGGCTTGTAGAACTGCCGGATAATGTGGCATGTTGGGGTCGGTTTTAGGGGGGATCAATCGCCCTTGTGACCCCAGACGCCGACCCCTGTTACCCGTCTGGCGACCCCACTTGAAAGCCGATGGGAGAGCTCAGTGCCAAGCCTTACCGATGGAGAAATACGCCGCGCCCTGAATCAGGTGGAGCAAACCGGAAAGCAGCTGAGCCTCGTCGATGGCGAAGGGCATGGCACTGGTCGCCTTATACTCGTCATGAAGCCCATGCCAACACGAGTCACCGCTGACTGGATGGCGCAGCAGTGGCGAGATCAGAAGCGTCTCAAGAAAAAACTTGGGTCATACCCGTCGATGCCGCTCAGCAAAGCGCGCATGGTCTTCAATCGGGACTTCGCGGACACGATCCAGAAAGGTCGAAGCATCAAGATCGCTGGCGACACACGACCAGGCACCGTCGCAGATCTGTTCGAGGCGTATGTCCAGCACCTAAAGGAAGCCGGAAAACCGTCTTGGAAGGAAACTGAAAAGGGCCTCAACAAGATTGCTGACACCCTCGGCCGAAACCGCCAGGCCCGCGAGATAGAACCTGACGAGGTTGCGGACGTAATCCGCCCGATCTACGAGCGTGGCGCTCGGGCTATGGCAGACCATGTTCGCAGCTACATCCGCTCCGCTTACAGCTGGGGGATGAAATCCGAACACGATTATCGTTCCTCGTCCCCCCGGCGCTTCCGCCTCGCCTACAATCCGGCCGCAGGCATCCCGACCGAGCCGAAGAATGTTGGCACCCGCTGGTTGGACGAGGACGAGTTCCTTCGGCTCTATCGTTGGCTCGAATGCCCCGACGCACCCGTCCACCCTCCCTATACACGGGCCGTTCGTATCCTCATGTTAACCGGCCAGCGTGTCGAGGAAATCACTCGCCTGCATGTCGATCAATGGGATTCCCGCGACCACATCATCGACTGGTCGAAAACGAAGAACGGTAAGCCTCACGCTATTCCTGTGCCTCAGCTTGCTGCGGAACTTATCGAATCCATCAAGCCGAACGCGCACGGATGGTTCTTCCCATCCGCCACAGATCCATCAAAGCCGGTGAGCGCCGGAACGCTCTACAGCTTCATGTGGCGTCAACGTGATCGCGGTGTAATTCCCGTCGTGACTAACCGGGATCTCCGCCGGACGTGGAAGACGCTTGCCGGCCAGACGGGTATCTCCAAAGAGATACGCGACCGCATTCAGAACCACACGCTCCAGGACGTTAGCTCCAAAAATTATGATCGCTGGAACTACATGCCGGAAAAGCGGGCTGCCATGAAAAAATGGAACGCCTTTGTGATGAAACTACTGAACAAAAAGGCCATGAAACGTGCCGCCTGAATTCTCCCGTAATCAGGGCATACTTTTCGGGCTGTTCGCAGCGCTCTTGGCGTTCACGTCTTCCGCGGCCCTCGCCGATCGTTGCGAGGCACCGCTTCCGAATCGAGTTGGACAGGTTTTTACTGCGGATTCCGACGATTCCGCCCTTTACATCTTCGTCAGCAACCAGCGGAACGCGCAGTCATGGCCTAAAGGCAACTTGGGTTTGGGCTTTCTGCGCCCCGCGCAGACGAGTCGCCATTGGTCTGACAGCGCCCGCCCACGGTTAGGTTCCGCAGAAAGTCTGAAGCACGCGCTCTGCCGGTTCGGGCGGAGTGGCGAAGCGGGCGAATTCTGGTTGGTCGTCGTAGGGTTTTGCCAAAATAACAAGCAGCTCTTCGAACAGGGAAAAATCCGCGTTGTGGATGGCCGCGTTGAGCGCTTGTTCGACCCGGTGGTTGCGAGGGATGAAAGCTGGGTTGGCGTAGCGCATTTTTGTAGCACGGGTCTCTAGGCTTTGTGGCTCGTGCGACAGCCGGGCACGCCAGGTTATTGCCCATGCGTCATAGGCTGAGGGGTCGATGAATAGTGCTCGGACGTTGATGTCTGCGGCATCATCGACGGCGGCGTTGCTCAGGTGGCGGAAGGTGAGTGTGAAATCGGCGCTATTTTTATGCATGGCATCGAGCAGATCGTTCATTAGGCCTTGATCGCCATCTTCGGAAGTGCTCAGCCCAAGCTTTTCGCGGGTGCCGACGAGCCAGTGCATTTCGTACTGCGACTGGAAGTTTTCGATCACTTCGGTGGCAAGTGTGATGGCGACATCCGGGTCTGTATCGATCAGCGGCAATAAAGTCTCGGCGAAGCGGCCGAAGTTCCAGTTGGCGATGCGGGGCTGGTTGGCGTAGGCATAGCGGCCGTAGGAATCGATGGCGCTGTAGACGGTGGCGGGGTCGTAGGTGTCCATGAAGGCGCAGGGACCAAAATCGATGGTCTGGCCGGAGATGGCCACGTTGTCCGTGTTCATCACACCATGGATGAAGCCGACATGCATCCATTGGGCGATTAGTTTTGCCTGGGCGGCTGAAACCGCCTGCAATAGAGCGAGGTAGGGGCGTTCCGCGCCAGTGGCGTCCGGGTAGTGGCGATTGATGACATAGTCGGCGAGTTGGCGCAGCGCGGCTTCATCGCGACGGGCGGCGAAATATTGGAACGTGCCGACGCGGATGTGGCTGGCGGCGACGCGGGTGAAGACCGCGCCCGGCATGAGGCCTTCGCGCATGACCTGCTCGCCAGTTGCCACCGCCGCCAAAGCGCGAGTGGTGGGGATGCCGAGGGCGTGCATCGCCTCGCTAACGAGGTATTCCCGCAAGACCGGGCCGAGGGCGGCGCGGCCATCGCCACGGCGGGAAAATGGTGTGGGACCGGAGCCTTTGAGCTGGATGTCGCGGCGGATGCCGTTTGTGTCAATGACTTCGCCTAGCAGGATGGCGCGACCGTCACCCAGTCGCTGGACGAAATTGCCGAACTGGTGGCCGGCATAGGCCATGGCGAGGGCTTCGGCGCCGGCGGGGATGAGGTTACCGGCGAATATTGCGGCTTGGTCTTCGGCTTTCGCGTTTAATCCAAGTTCATCAGCAAGCGGCTGGTTGAATTTAATGAGATAGGGTTTGACGACCGGGGTTGGCTCCAGATGGGCGTGAAAATGCTCGGGTAGCCGAGCGTAGCTGTTGGAAAATGCCGCGATAGTGGGGGCTGCGTGTTCCGT
>Ga0105054_10010474_pt1 | contig 11777 bp, 11 predicted proteins | sample BON02_FD_78091 | JGI IMG/M metagenome (GOLD analysis project Ga0105054, IMG submission 78091) | Freshwater microbial communities from Lake Bonney liftoff mats and glacier meltwater in Antarctica - BON-02 (megahit assembly) | ecosystem: Environmental > Aquatic > Freshwater > Ice > Glacier... | reverse complement strand
GCACCCAGACGCGACCCGATCGCCGCGTAGATCGACGTCGCCGCATCCTCGTCGGTCACATCAAGCGGGAAGGAATGGATCGCACCTGCCATACCCTCGGCCTGGCGCACCAGTTCTGCCAGCTGGTCCTGATTGCGCGCACTGGCCGCAACAATCCAGCCGGCTTGCGCAAGCTGCACGGCCACGGCCGCCCCAATGCCCTGGCTGGCCCCGGTCACCCAGGCGATCTTTGCGGTTTTGGTTTTGGACGTCATGCCAGCATTCCTGAAGGTTGCTTCAACCCGAACGCTTTACGCAGAAAACTCTTGCCGGGATCAACCGGCGAAAATTAACGGTGATCCGGGCAGCACATCTCCACGTAGGGAGATATGACGCGGGCACAGTGCGTTCGCTCGTGTCCATCGCCACCGGCCTTTACTCGAGACTCGTTCTCCCCCCAAAGGCTGGCCCGCGAAAGGGTCGGATCAGGACTGTTCCCCGATAGCCTGATCCGACCCGTATTGCGATTTGCCCTCAGCGAACCGATTTGTACCAGTCGAGAATTTCCTCGCCGGTCCAGACAAACGTGTCATCGCGGTTGCAGACATGTTCCAGTATGCGGCGAATTTCGCGCGCCCGATGCGGCACACCCATGATGTAGGGATGCAGGGTGAAGCACATGATCCGGGTCGAACCCGGTTCGGCCGTCGCATCCTCGATGAGCTGATCGAACTCACGAATCGCGCGGTCGCCATATTCCTGCGCCCGGTGCCCCTGGATCAGCTGCATCGCCAGATCGTTGAGTTCCTGCGTGTAGGGCAGGCCGACAATCGAGCCATTCTTGGTGCGCAGATCAATCGGCTGGTCATCCATCACCCAGTCCGCGACATACTCAAAGCCGGCATCATCGAGCCAGTCCACCGTGTCATGGGTCTCGGCCAACGCGGGTCCGAGCCAGCCTTTGGGTGGCTTGCCGGAATAATCCTTCAGCTTGGCAAAGACGCGGTGGATCATGTCCTCCTGATCATCGACCGCAGGCAATGCCCGCTGGATCCAGCCATGGCCGCACAAGTCCCAGCCCGCTTTCAGCGAAGCGTCCACGATCTGCGGGTAGACATCACAGACCGTCCCGTTGAGGACCAGCGTGGCCTTTGCGCCAAAATCATCAAAAATCCGCTTCAGACGCCAGAACCCGACGCGCTGACCATATTCGTGCCAGGCCCAGTTCGGGATATCTGGCACCGATTTCTCCACACCGCCGGGCGGATTGACCACCGTGCGCGGCATCGGGGCATCAATCACCCAGTTCTCCACATTGACGCACGGCCAGACCACAACCTTGCGGCCTTCGGGCAGGGGGAGCGGTTTGCGCCCGACGATGGGGTCATAGTCGATACGGTCGGTTGGCCAGTCCAGGCTCATAATCGGTCTCCTCTTGGATCGGCGGTCGGCCCGCCATCGCAGCAGCGCAGATCAGTCGGCACGAATGCGCGTTAACTCATATCCCACGCCGTCACAATCAGGGTACACGTCGGTCTTCTCGGTCGATACGCGAATGGCCAGGACCTGCTCGAACTCCAGCGCATATGTGGCGATCTGCTCGACCAGCGTTTCCTGCAGGTTGATGTGGCGTGCGCCTGCCAGGGCCAGAACGCCCGTCCGAATCTGATCGTAGTCGAACACTTCGGCAAAGGAATCGGTTCGCGGCGCCATATCGGACTGCATGTAGAGCACGATGTTGATGCTCAGGGGCTGGGTGCGGCCCTGCTCATGGGCATGCACACCCATGTGAATATCGACCTGAAGGTTGCGAAAGAAAATCTTCCGCACATCTGACCAGCGTTCGAGCAGGCGTTGCTCAACCGGGTCGGTCATCACCATATCCGCCACCAGCGCGTTCATCGAGTTTCGTCCTGCTTCAGAGAAGGGTCGAGGAACATAACGTCCCGTTCGCTGCGCACCAAATGCTGTCCGCCATCGACCAGTATCGTTTCGCCGGTGACGGCCCGAGCGCCAACAAGATAGCGTACCGCATTGGCGACATCTTCAGGTGCCGAGCCACGCGCCAGCGGCGTGCGTGTGTGGATGGCCTCGAACTGGGTCGCCGTCTGATCCCCACTCGGCAGGGTCAGGCCCGGCGCCACGCCGCAAACGCGTATGTTCGGGCCGAGCGCCATGGCGAGCATATCTGTCATGCCTGCCAGCCCGTACTTCGACAGGGAATAGCTGAGGAAGTCCGGATTGGTGTTGGCGAGCTTCTGATCGAGGATGTTGATGATCACGCCCTCCTGGCCGTCCGGCAATCGCGCTGCGAAATGACGTGACAGCAGCACCGGCGCGCGCAAATTGACGGCCATGATCGGATCAAAACTGCGTTCCGAAATATCGTCAATCTGATCCTCGACGAACAACGAGGCATTGTTGACCAGACAGGTCAGCCCGTCTGTTGCCGCGCTTGCCATATCGATCAGCGTGGCACAGGCATCCGCATCACCAAGATCGGCCCGCAGGGCTGTCGCCGCTCCACCGGCATCGGTGATCTCGCGGACCAGTTCGGCCGCCGCATCATCTGATTTGTGGTGATGGATGACCACATGCCAGCCATCGGCCGCCAGCGCGCATGCGATGCTCCGCCCGATCCGGTGGGCCGCACCGGTCACCAGAGCCCCCTTCATGCGTCACGCCTCATGCAAGAAACCCCACAGAAGAAGACGCGCGTCGTCAGTCGACAAGGTCTTCAATCGGGATGTGATAGTAGATCGTCGCAATCTCGGTTCCGGGATTGGCGTCACCCAGACCTGCATTGGAGATATGGCCCACGGCAACCGAAATTCGCGAGCGGTCGTCAAACCGGTAGCCGAACTCGAGCTGGGAGCGGAACTCGATCGTGTGGCCGAGATCCTTGCCGTTGCCATCAGCATAAAGCCCCGCGCCAAAGCTGGGAGTCAGCACCCAGCGGCGACCGAAATAGATATCAGTCAGGACACCGACAACGCCATAAACCGCCTCATCCGAAGTGGCTTCGATACCGGCCCAGGGCTTGAGGAAACCGAGCATCTTGAAGCCCGAACGGTACTCGGCACGAAAATCGAAGGCATCCCGATCATCATTGAAATCGTACCAGCCGCCACCGACCACGAAGAAGTCCGGATCATCCGCAACTGCCGGTGTTGCATATGTCAGTCCAAGTAAGGCCGCGCTCGCAGCAAGTCTGGTCCAGTTCCGCAATTTAACCCCCTGTTTTCACGGCAAATGCCGATCCCCTGTGACGGTATCATAGGGGATTGATGGCGGTACGAAAACTATTCTCGACGGCTCCTACGCAAGTGCCTTGAGCCGTTCCACAGCATCCAGCAGCGCCGCGCGGGTGCCCGGCTCCAGCGCCGAATGCCCCGCATCGTGAACAATCGTGAACTCCGCCTGTGGCCACGCCCGCGCCAGCCGGTCAGCCGTTTCCAGCGGACACACCATGTCATAGCGGCCCTGTATGATCGCACCGGGAATGTCGCGCAGGCGGTCTGCCCGGGAGACCAGCTGATCGGGCTCCAGAAATGCCCCATGGGTCAGGTAATGTGCTTCGATCCGCGCCAGGGCCAGCGTTCCCTGTGATGCAGATATCGCACGGACCGCATCAGGGTTGGGCCGCAGCGTGGAACATCGTGCCTCATAGGTGGCCCAGGCACGCGCGATAGGCATGTGAACCTCCGGGTCCGGGTCACTCAGACGTTTGTAATAGGCTGCCAGAAGATCATCGTGTTCATCCTCGGGGATGGCGGCGGCAAAATCCTGCCAGGCGTCGGGGAAAATCCGGCCCATGCCATACACGAACCACTCCACCTCACGTGCCGTACACGTGAAAATGCCCCGCAGAACCATGCTCAGGCAACGGTCCGGATGGTCCTGAGCATAGGAGAGCGCCAGCGTCGAGCCCCAGGAACCGCCAAAAAGGTGCCAGCGTTCAACCGACAAATGCGTCCGCAAGACCTCCAGATCACCGACCAGGTCAGCCGTTGTATTGGATTGGATACTGGCCTGGGGCGTTGATCGACCGGCGCCACGCTGATCGAACAGGATGATCCGGAAATAGTCGGGATCGAAGAAACGGCGGTGGACGGGCATCGTACCCGCACCCGGTCCCCCGTGCAGAAACACGATGGGCACCCCGTCAGGGTGACCGCTTTCCTCCCAATACATCTCGTGCCCGCCATCAAGCGACAACCACCCGGTCGCCCGTGGCTCGATTTCAGCGAAAAGGGCCGTGCGCAACGTCAGAACTCCCTGCAAATCAGGGGGCATGTGGACGCGGCGTACCGGGCTTGTCAACCAGGCCGCCATGATCTTGCCATTCCACTGTGCAACCATTTCACAAAAGGAAACGTTATAGTGGGAGCCATGATAATTCTGCGTGCCGTGCTTGTTCTTCTTGTCGTTTTCAGCAGTCTCGGTTCCGCCAATGCCGAGATCGCCGAGGCCATGCGCGCGCAGCTCGAGATCGGCCAGACATCGAGAGTGACCAACGTCGTGGATGGAGACACCGTGATACTGGAAAATGGTCGAGAGGTCCGTCTGGTTGGTATTCAGGCCCCCAAACTGCCTTTGGGTCGTCAGGGATTTGAAAAATGGCCACTGGCCGATGAGGCAAAAGATGCACTGGAAAAGCTTGTCCTTGGTCAGCCTGTCACGCTTGCCTATGGCGGCCAGCAGATTGACCGCTATGACCGCCTGCTCGCCCATCTGTTCACCGGGGACGGGGTCTGGGTTCAGGCTGCGATGCTCGACCAAGGGCTCGCCCGGGTCTACAGTTTTCCCGACAACCGGGCTCTGGTCGAAGATATGCTTTACCATGAGCGGGCAGCACGGATGCGCGGCAACGGCATCTGGCACGTCCCCTACTATCTGGTACTCGACACCGAGGCAGCAGGCGCGCAGGTCGACCGGTTTGCGCTGGTTGAGGGTCGGGTGCTTGATGTTGCCCGGGTCCGGGGACGCAGCTTCCTCAATTTCGGCGACGACTGGAAAACCGATTTCACGATTTCCATCGCCTCCAAAGACATGAAACGATTCGAAGCAGACGGCATCGTGCCCGAAGATTATGCCGGTCACCGGGTACGTGTGCGCGGCTGGCTCAGGTCTCGCAATGGCCCGATGATCGAAGCGACACATCCAGAACAGATCGAGGTTCTTTCGCCATGAACAGATTTTCCTTTTCACGACACCCACGGGTCAGGATCATTCTGGGGGCCTGTGCGATCATGCTCACGGCCTGCTCGGTCAATCCGGCGACGGGCGAGCGCGACTTCACCGCCTTCATGTCGCCCGAGCAGGAAGTTCAGGTGGGGCGTGAAGAACACCCCAAGATCATCGCGCAGTTCGGCGGCGTCTATGATGACCCGCAGGTGACCGCCTATGTGAATCGCATCGGCCAACGCCTCGCGAAAGTCTCGGAGCTACCCGACCTGAAATTCACGTTCACGGTTCTCAACGACGACATCGTGAACGCCTTCGCTCTGCCTGGCGGCTATGTCTACATCTCGCGCGGCCTGCTCGGTCTTGCCAACACCGAAGCCGAGCTCGCCGGCGTGCTGGGCCATGAAATTGGCCATGTGACAGCGCGCCATTCCGCACAGCGCTACAGCTCATCGGTTCTGGCCCAGGGCCTGTCCGTCGGTGCGGGCATTCTGGGTTCGGTCTTTCTGGGCACGTCAGAGATCGGACAGGCCATTGGCGAGGGCTCGTCAGTCTATCTGCAGTCCTTCTCACGCGAACACGAATTCGAAGCCGACACGCTTGGCGTGCGCTATCTTGCGCGTGCGGGCTACTCGACGGATTCGATGGCGTCTTTCCTGGCCTCGCTGCAGGCCTATAGCTCGCTCGAGGCCCGGGTCAGCGGGCAGCCAGACCCCGCGGCGCGCTACAACATCATGTCGACCCACCCGCGCACCCAGGATCGCGTGGTCGCCGCAACCCGCGCCGCCAATGTGCAGCAGGCCAGCAATCCCGAGATCGGCAATCGCGAATATCTCGCGGCCATCAACGGCATCGTCTTCGGCGGCTCACCCGAACAAGGCCTGATCCGTGGGCAGGTGTTCGTGCACGAACCTCTGGACTTCCTGTTCGAGGTGCCCAACGGCTTCAACCTGTTCAACGGCAGCCAGCAGGTCGTCGCCAAAGGCCCCAACAATGCCAATATCGTGTTCAGCGGGGCTCAAGTGCCTGCCGGCACCAGCATGAATGCCTACCTCACAAATACCTGGGCCAAAAATGCCAGTCTCCGCGGGGTCCAGAATATCAGCGTGAACGGAATGGAAGCTGCGACCGGCACCGCAACGATCCGCAATCAGAGCGGGGCATTCGACGCACAACTCGTGGCGATCCGTCATAGCGCCAACAAGGTGTATCGCTTCATGTTTGTTTCACCCCAGGCGCAGACAGCAGCCCTGAATGAGAGTTTTCGTCGAACCACGTTCAGCTTTCGCACGCTCAACTGGGCGGACCGTGACCGCTATAACGCCTGGCGTATCAACACCCGGGTCGTCGGGCGCGGCGATACCGTGGCCAGCCTGTCGCGCACCATGCCATTGCCCAGACCCAAGGAAGAATGGTTCCGTGTGCTCAACGGCCTGCAACCCGGCAGCCAGCCCTTCCCGGGCCAGACCGTCAAGGTGGTCGTCGAATAGTCGCGTCAATCAGCCTTCGAGGGTTTGGACGAGCGCGCCGGTACTCTCGATACAGGCCGCCAGCAAGGCACCACCGCGACCGGCACCCGCATCGATTGTCACCGTAAAAGGCGTTTCGGTGACCCCGCGCATGTGGCGGTCATACCCGGCGATGATACGCGCGTATTCGCCATAAGGACCGTCGAGCAGCGTGAGCTCCCGAGGCGGCCACCAGAAACTGTCCTTCTGGGCCTCGAGCGGACGACCCGCATCGATCCCCGCATTCGCAAACAGAAGTGTCGGCTGACCCGTTGGCGACAGGCTCACCGCCGCGCGACGCAACGCTGACATGATCTGGGTATGACCCGCACGCGCATGAACACGATCCCGCAAACCCGATGTCCACCGGGCGCACATCGCCGCGCCGGCACGCGCAGCCACACGGCCTTCCTGAACACTGCCCCCATAGCTTTCCAGCGTGGCACCTACGCCCTGCTCCATCATCCAGTCGAAAACCTCCAACGGATTGAGCGCAAGCTGAAGCTGCAGCAGCTTCTGCCACATCTCTTCCTGAGCCCCACGGAGAACGACAACATCGGCGGCAAACATGCCATGCACGGAGATCACCGCGCGGCGAAACGCCAAAACCTCACCCACAGCCCCGACGACATCGGAGCCATGCCCAAGCAGGTTCCCCAGATAGACAAGCCGGTCACCGGGCTCAAACTGGCGTGTGATGGATTCGTGCAACCCCCGCAGACGCGCTGCTTCACCGTGCACGGAAGCCACAACCCAGACCCGTTGCGCGCCGTGAAGCAGGGCGAACTTGTCACGATCGACAATCAGCTGGGACATTCATCAACTCCTTGGTCGGGAAGGATGAATCAGCGTTTCGCGTCGCAGCAAGCTGTGAAACCGCTCTGCCGGAAAGAAAAAGGCCGGCCCCATGCAGGACCGGCCTTCTGTTCTCCGGGCACAAAACCCCTAGGAAGACAGAATTTTCTCAAGTTTCTCGACGGCCTCTTCAGGCGAAGTGCTCTCCACCGCAGCAAGCTCCCGAGAGAACCGGTCCAGCGCAGCCTGATACATCTGCCGCTCGGAATAGGACTGGTCGGGCTGATCTTCGTTGCGATGCAGATCACGAACGACTTCGGCAATCTGGATCGGGTCACCGGAGTTGATTTTGGCTTCATACTCCTGTGCCCGGCGGCTCCACATGGTGCGCTTCACGCGCACCCGGCCCTTGAGGGTCTTGAGCGCGTTGTCGATCACCTTGCGGTTCGCGAGCTTGCGCAGCCCTGATTCCTGGACCTTGGTGATCGGGACCTTCAGGGTCATGCGTTCACGTTCGAAGCTGATCACGAAGAGCTTCAATTTCTCACCGGCGATCTCGAAATTCTCGACACCCGTGACCTGACCCACACCATGCGTCGGATAGACCACGAAATCACCCTCGGAGAATTCCAGCTTTTCCTTCTTTGCGGGCACACGCTTTGCCGGAGCCTTGGCTTCGGTCTTTGCCTCCGGCTTGGGTGCTGCCGCTTTCACAACAGCGGGCTTTTTGGCCGCGGGCTTCGCGGCGGGCTTCTTGACCACCGGGGCCGCCTTCGCCGTCGAATTTGCCGCGGGCTTCTTGGCCGCTGGCTTGTCCTTGCTGGCGGTTTTCGCCTTGCCCGCTGTCTTCGTCTTCGCCGTTGCTGCTTTCGCCATATTCAAACCTGTCAAAAAGTATCTTGCACTGCAGGGACACCGGGAAGCGGCAGTTTTCTCCAGAAAGCCAGACTTCTGCGCCCGTTAGTTGCGCATATCAGAAAACGAGGGACGGCCGGAGCCGTCCCTGTCGAATACCCAGTATATCAGAAAAACGGGCGTTTTGGTAGGGCCGTGCCGAGGCGCAGGCCTAGTCGCCGCTTCCCGGATTGGCGCTGAAGAACTTGTCGAACTTGCCGCCTTCGCCCTTGAAATTGTCGGCGTCAGGGGCTTCGTCCTTCTTGGACGTGATATTCGGCCACTTTTCCGAATAGTCCCGGTTCAGTTCCAGCCACTTTTCGGCTTCGGGCTCCACATCGGGGATGATCGCCTCAGCCGGGCATTCCGGCTCACAGACGCCACAATCGATGCATTCATCGGGGTGGATGACGAGCATGTTCTCGCCTTCGTAGAAACAATCCACGGGGCAGACTTCAACGCAATCCGTGTATTTGCACTTGATGCAGGCTTCGGTAACGACGTACGGCATATTCAGTAATCCTTCTGGCCTTCTTCTCGGGGAACGACTTACGAAGCTCAGCTTGCCCGGTCAAGCACGCGTTTGCGTGCATCCCCATTGTCCCGATCGCTAACGTAAAGGAGGCCCGCGACCCGCCGCAACAAATTTGCCTCATGATCGTCGACCCTGCCATCGGCGTAAACGACCTCCCACAGCATCTCGATCATCTGGACGCGTTCGCTTTCATCAAACGCATCCTTGATCTTGCTGGTAAAAGCGAAGAGCTCGACCGAATCGGCAGACGCCCGGTCAGCGGCACCCAGCAACCGGTCTGCATCCGCAGCATTCAGCGAAAACCGTTCACGCAGCAATCGCCCGATTACCGCGTGCTCATCGGTTCCAAAATCGTCATCCATACGCGCGGCTTCAACCAGAAGCGCAGCAGCTGCGAGCTGGAGCTCGTCTTCAGCATGGGTGCGCGTGCCGCCCGAAGTGTCAGCATCGCTGCCGAACATTTCTTTCAATCGATCAAACATCGAACTTATTTACACGACCCCGACCGGCTCGAACAACCTCATTGGCGCGAATAGATTCCATGGATCAACCATCACGCAATCGGTCAATGGCACGGCGCTCACGCTTGGTCGGACGTCCCGCACCCGCATCACGCAAGCCGCTGACCGGAACCCGGGATTTACGCGGCAGCACCTCTGGCGAAAGATCTTCATACAAGCCCTGTGCCTCGGGAGCCGGACCGCGGCGTTCACCCAGTGCGGCAATCCGGATGACGCGAATACGTTCTCCCTGCGCAAAAGTGAGGACATCACCAACACGAACAGGCTGGTTGGATTTCCGGACCGGCACCTTGTTCACGCGCACCTCACCCCGCCGGCACATCGTGGTCGCAAGGCTGCGGGTTTTGCAGAACCGCGCATACCAGAGCCATTTGTCGAGACGCAGGGTCTCGGGGCCGACCTCGTCTGCCGTCAACGCAGGCGCTCCTTGAGCTCCTGCAGTTTTGCAAAGGGAGAATCCGGATCGAAGGCCGGTTCCGCCTTCTTCGGTTTGGCGCGGTCGCGCGACGGATTGGCGTTCGCCTGCTTTGCGCCGCCCTTGCCACGCTGGGGCTTGCGTTTGGCGCGCGGACGGCGGGTCACCTTGATCCCGTCATCATCTTCGCGCACCTCATATCCCTGGCTGCGCAGCATGCGCGCGAAGACATCAGCGGGTGCATCGATCCGTGAGAGAATATCGGGACTGACCGAGAACTCTCCCTCTTTCGTGCCGCGTCGCAAGACCGCCAGCATGCGTTCGAGTTCATCAGCCCGGATCGCAATCGGTCCGGCCGGACAGAAGCCCAGCGAGAGATACCAGTTGTCATCCACAAGCTCCGAGCGGGGCATTGCCGTGGCACCCCCATCGGGAAGCGGCTGTTGAGTGCCGTGACATATCCGGAAAAGCATCGCCTTCAGGGCCATGACCCGGCCCTTAAGCATGGCGGGGAGATAGGCCGTAGCCACCCCGATCCGGACACCGGATCTGGCGATCGCCTTCTTGTCGTCTTCGCTCAGATGCGCGCCGGGATCATCGCCGCGCGCACGCAGGGCGCAGCCCAACCCTTCACCCAGGCGAAACGCCAGCCCGCGCGCCGGGCCTGTGAACTCTCCCTGTGCCAGAACAAAGAGTGGCGCCAACTCAGCGCCAAGATGCGCTTCCAGCCAGCCCTGAAGCCGTTTGCGCACCTCTTCGCGCAGCGGTGCATCCAGCAGTTCGCTGGGCAGCACCTCGACGGCGGGGTGCAGAATATCTGCGCCAGCCACGATCCGCGCGACGGGCGCGTCCTGCCATTTGATCTGTCCGCTCGCGTGGTCGAGGACAAAGGCATCATCCTGCGAACCGGCCAGCGCGGCAATGCGCGCGCCGATGGATTCGCGCACCGCGTTGTTGGCAGCCGCCATCAGACGCGCACTCGCTGCGACTTCATCATCGCTCGGTACAAATTTGAAACCATCCAGTCGCCCCACTTCTTCGCTTTCAACTGTAACCTTGCCATCTTGCGCGACGCCCGCAAGCAATTCCTTGTTCTCGCGCAAACGCCGGGTCAGGACCGCAGCCTTCCGATCCACAAAACGCTGGGTCAGCCGGTCATGCAAGGCGTCGGACAATTTATCCTCCAGCACGCGAGCACGGGCCTGCCAGCCCTCATGATCTTCAAGCCAGTTGCGACGATGGGTGATGTAGGACCAGGTGCGCACACCGGAAATCCGCGCCATCAGCGTATCTATATCACCATCGGTCCGATCAAACTGCCCGATCGACCGTTCGATCCACTCAGCGGGGATTGTCGCCTTGGCATGGGTCAGGAACCGGTAGATGCGCCCGACAAGGCGATGGTGATTGCCTGAAAGATCACCGCTAAAATCAGGGATCTGACAAACCTCCCAGAGCATACGAACCCGTTCGGGATTGGAGGCCGTGTCCTGAATATCGGCATGCGCGCTGACCGCCAGCAAGGCATTGTAGTCATCGGCAGCCCGCGCACGCCGCAATTCCGGCGATGGCGGGCGAGCATCCAGACTGCGGCGCAAGGCCTCCGGCGAGGTGAAATCCAGCGCGTTGGAGCGCCAGAAAAGGCCGCGCACAACCTCGAACTGGTGGTTCTGTAAGGCCTCGACAAGATCGGGCTCGAAAGGATCCAGTTCGGCGGTCGGACCGAATGTCCCATCCTGCATATAGCGCCCTGCCCGACCGGCGATCTGCGCCACCTCGGCCGGTGCCAAACGCCGGAACCCCGCGCCGTCATACTTGGTCAGCGAGGAAAACCCGACATGGGAGATGTTCATGTTGAGGCCCATGCCGATCGCGTCGGTGGCGACGAGATACTCGACCTCCCCGGCTTCGTACATGGCCACCTGGGCATTGCGGGTCCGGGG
>Ga0105054_10010473_pt1 | contig 11777 bp, 12 predicted proteins | sample BON02_FD_78091 | JGI IMG/M metagenome (GOLD analysis project Ga0105054, IMG submission 78091) | Freshwater microbial communities from Lake Bonney liftoff mats and glacier meltwater in Antarctica - BON-02 (megahit assembly) | ecosystem: Environmental > Aquatic > Freshwater > Ice > Glacier... | reverse complement strand
CTGATAATGTGGGAAGATCCAGAAGAAATAATGTCGATCCTGGCATCATAGAAGTGACTATGGATAAACATGTAATCACTATCTCTAACGGCGGAATACCTATCCCTGTGGAAATGCATTCTGAAGGAGTGTATACACCAGAGTTGATTTTTGGTACTCTCCTAACTTCTTCCAATTATGAAGTAGATCGACATGAAGCCGGTCGTAACGGATACGGCGCCAAGTTGATTAATATCTTTAGTCATTGGTTTACTGTAGAAGTGTGGGATGGGTTTAATAAGTTACATTACTTTCAGAAGTGGGAAAAGAATATGGATATTAGACATGAGCCTGTGATAAAACCTTATACAGGAAAATCCAAAGTGACGATTAGTTTTCACTTAGACTTTGAACGGTTTGAGTATACTGAATATCCAGACGAAGCGTATAACCTTTTCTACCGTCATTGTATTGATATTTCACTCAATGCTATGGTAGAGGTCAGATTCAACGAAGACATTATTAACTTTAGCAACGTCGAAGATTATGCTAAGATGATCTACGGTGAAAATATGGGTAAGCACTTTATTCACTATGAATGGCCAGCTGGAACGGAGGTGACTGTTAAGAAGAATGGACTACAAATACCTAAAAGTAGTTATGTACTTCCTACAGCTCGTATATGTGTGATTGACACGCCCCATAATAGTTTTAACATATCATTTGTTAATTCTATGATGACTAGGGACGGTGGTGATCATGTTACAGCTGTAGTAAAGGCTGTATCTACAGCTGTTATTAAATCTGTCAATGACTCAAGTCTTAATAAGAATAAAGACAAGAAAGTACCCAATATTACTATTAAAGATGTTAGACCACATTTGAGTATTATCATTTTGTTTATGGCTAAGAACCCTGGATGGAAAAGCCAGGCCAAGACGGAATATACTCATAATAGAAGCGAGCCTCCTATCAAGTTTAATATAGATGAGAAGCAATTAAAGTGTATGTTAAACTGGAATATGATGGATGCTTTGTTTTCTGCTATGGAGCACAAGCATATTAATGTGTTATCTAAGACAGATGGAAAGAAGAAAGCTAACATCGGACCTTTTAATGGTACAGATTGCAATTGGGCTGGTACGAAGAATTCACACGAATGTTTCCTACTAGTAGTTGAAGGTAGTTCTGCTGCAGGTTATGCCAATACATTTGTCACTTCACTGGAAGCACGTAACACAATGGGTATATTTGAGTTGAGAGGTAAATTGCTCAACGTTATGAGGGCTAGTAAGCTTAAGATAGCAGAAAATAATGAATTGGCAGAATTAAAGAAGGTATTGGGATTAGTTGAAGGTGCAGACTATAGCGTAGATGCCAATTTTAAGAGATTAAGATATGGTGCCGTTATATTCTTAACTGATGCTGATGTTGACGGTGAACATATCAAAGGGTTAGGTATTAACTATTTTCATTGTAGATTTCCAGAATTGTTAGCTAGAGGGTTTGCTATGTGGTTGGCCACACCTATCATTAAAGTAACTAAAGGTAAGCAAGTGGTCAAATTCTATACGCCATTACAATATGATAACTGGAAGAAGAATACGCCTCAGAGCGGATGGAGTAAACCAAAGTATTACAAAGGTTTAGGAACATCTACTAAGGCTGATGTGAAGATAGACGCTAAAGATCCTAAGTATGTCGCTTGTATTTACGACGATAGAGCCCAAGATTATATGGAATTGGCCTTTAACAACAAGTTAGCAGATGAGAGGAAGAAGTGGATTGCACAGTACCAAGAGTATACACATCCAGATGTACCGGAAGAAATGGAATTGTCATCGTTTATCAACTATGATCTAATCAGATTTAGTATTTATGATGTTCGTAGAAGTGTTCCAGCTTGGGATGGTCTCAAACCTAGTCAGAGAAAGATTCTATGGGCGTCTTATGAAAAATGGAAGTGGCATATTAAGAGAACTAAGGCGTATGAAGAGTATAAAGTTCTTCAGTTTGGAGGTTTTGTTTCTGAGAGGACAGCCTATCATCACGGTGAACAAAATCTATACGGTACTATCATATCTATGTCTCAAGACTTTGTAGGATCTAACAATCTTCCCTATTTCGAACCACGAGGTATGTTTGGTAGCAGAAACAAAGGAGGTAAAGATGCAGCCTCTCCAAGGTATATCTTTACAGTCCCTCAATGGTGGTTACCTTATGTTTATAGAATTGAGGATTTTCCTATTATGAAACATGTAAACGACGATGGTAAGGATAGAGAGCCTACAGTATTCTTACCCATCATACCTATGTCTCTAGTAAATGGAGCTCATGGTATTGGTACAGGCTGGAGTACATTCATTCCACCACACAATGTACTAGATATTATTGGATGGTACAAAGATAGGATTAAAGGTAATAAGACTATTGTTATTGAACCTTGGTTTAGAGGATTTAAGGGTGATGTGACAGTCATCGATAAGAATGGTAAGAATAGCCTTCCAGGTGGATATTATGACGATGTAGATTCGTACGAAGACTTTGAAGACCTCGATACTATTGACGAAAACTATGACAAAGAAGTAGAAGTGAAGAAAGTGAAGCGAGAACCTAAAGTTAAAACTATTAAAGTAGTCAATGGTAAAATAGTCGCTACAAACACTAAACCTCGTTATTCAGTTGTGACAACTGGTATTTACAAGATCATAGATGGAGATACTGTAGTTATCACAGAACTGCCTGTGAAAGTATGGACTCATAATTATGATCTATGGATAGAGAAACTATTGATTACAACTTTGGAAGATCCTAAGACAAAGAAGAAAACTAAGATATTAGCTAGTAAGGTTAGAAACGAAAAGGACGATAACGAGATCTACTTCAAATTGACCGGATTTGAGAAACCTGGTTATAAAGAACTTAAGCTGCGACGTTCATTCGCTCTAACTAATATGGTGTTACTAGAAGAAGACGGTACACCTGTCAAGTACAATAACGTATTAGATATTCTAGAAGGGTTCTATCAAACGAGATTACCCTATTATACTATTAGAAGAGATAATATGATAGATGAGACTAATAAATACCTACAGCTGTTGAGTGATAAGATTGCTTTCATTCTAGCTATTGTCGAGAAGAGATTGAAGATTAGAAATGTTCCTAAGAAAACAGTTGTAGAGAATATGACAAAGTTAGAATTAAATACGGACTTATACAGTACTGCCAAACTGAGTAATATCAACAAAGATGAAGTGGACGAATTATTGAAAGAGAAAGTTATCAAAGAGAAACATTTGGAGTGGTTGAATAAAATCACTCCTGCAGAGTTGTGGTCTATCGATCTGGATGATTTCGAAGTAGAATACCTTAAACATTACACTGATTAAAAATAATGTTTATTAGACATATATTCAATATAAATTTATATTGAAACATGGATATTGTAAATTCATACAAGATCAATATACTATATGTTATAGTATGTGCTCCATATATTCGTATGTTGTTTGAAGCTTATCCTGAAGTCATATTATATGATGGTATAGTCGTATTAACGTTAGCATTTCTTTTATTTAAGTTAATATCTGAATATATGTGAATAAACCTGCAATATCAAAATTGAATTTATAGTGTTATATTTATATAATAAAATTATTACAATTGTTCCTTAATTATTAAGTGGTAAAATGGAGTTCGTGAAAGCCTTTCCTCTAATGTCTTCTTCGGCAGCTTGTTTAGCTCTGTCGTCTGCTCTTTACAATTCACAATGCAAGTGTGTAAGTACAAAAAGAATAGGATTATATGGTATGGTCTTTTGTGGTACTAGTCTAGTATTGTCATACCTTCAGCGAAAAAGAGATAAATGGAGAGAACATGCGACTGAAGAGGTGGACCAAAGTATCAAGATAGCTACTTTTTCATTAGCAGTTGCTACTGGCGTTTATTGGATAACAAATCGATCATTTGATCGCGATCAACATGTTATTATGATATTTGGTGGTGGGGCAGTTACAATGTTGTTGGCTCTTTACGAAGCTGTTGAAAGTGATAGACGTGGTGGGCGACGATGGTACTACAGGAATAGTAAACAGTAATAGTAAACAGTAATAGTAAACAGTAATAGTAAACAGATATATTAATTAATATATCATATTATTGGCAAATGAAGAAGTCCAAGTATGGTAGCTATTTACTGTCACGAGCAGGAGCATAGTCGTCTGAACACGTATCATAGTGTATGAAATATTTAGGCATATGTTTAATATCTTTCTCTAATATAGCAGGTCCTCTCCAACCTACTCTAGTATCATCTGGTACATCTTCTTCATAGAATTCTTTAACCATATCGATAGGTCCCCAGTATACACCTGTCCATCGTTCAGTATTTATTTCCCATGTCCACTCTTCAAATGTCTCGTTGATATGAGGCATATATAGTTTACCAGTCAAATCAAATTCGTGTGTGTATATGGCTAAATGATTTTCGCTCAGATACTTTTTAGTAGATACTTTTTCTCCTCTATTCTTACCATCATTATAGTCTCCGATATTTCGATCAAAGAGGATAACCTTAATTTTCTGACCTGTCTTAAGTGCTCTGATATCGGAAGCTTTTAATGCTTTAGTAGAAATAACGTCATTAATTATCTTAGTCAAAGAATCAGGATGTGCATTCTCATCAATACATTCAGGTTCTATATTTGGATCATCTAAAATATATCTTTCTAACACAGCACTCAATACTGCCTTCGTGATCTCTTTACCTTGTATTATATCTAGCCATTCTTCATAAACCAATTGTATCCATATTTTATAGACATCTCTAGCATCCCCTAATCCTAATTTACCATTGTTAATTCTCTTAACAATGGCAAACTGTACTACAGCTGCCGTAGGAAAGTCACCTTCTGCAGATAATTCCTTAGTATCCTTGTTATATCTTAACGAATCGCTTATCTTAGAAATATTATCTGACACTTCGTCATTCAAATCGATAATCATAGACATAGAACAATAATCCATATGAACGACTGGCGTAAAATGTATTCTATTCAGCTTATCATATACACTTAAACATGTATATTTGTTAGTACATACTAGATTAAACATAGGATCTATATCCTTCCAGATAACTTTACCTTTCTTCTCAGTCACTATTTGATCAGGGTGATGAATCATTTCTGCTAATCTATTGGCTAATAGAGCAGCTGCTCTATTATACCATTGTAATTTTAATCGATCTTTGAAATCTTGAGTCTTAACTAGCTCTTTACCAAAAGACCTCATTAAATCTTCTTCCAACTTAGCATCAGAGTCCATTTTTAGAATATAAATTATATTCTATATTAACACTAAATTAATTCTTTGGTTGATACGTTATAAAGATCTTTAGTTTCTACACTACCATCATGTTCGCAATATTGTCTAACATTCTTAATTGTTTTTACGACAAAATCTATATTGACTAGTAAAGCTTCTGACATTTCCTTCAAATTATTTACATTTTCTTTTGTATCAATCTCTTTTACTAGACCTAACATCAACGTTACAAGCTTTTTTACCTGTATATTGTATTTACTATATTTGTGAAGAAAAAAATCGGAACCTTCTTCGATGTCTGTAGAATAATCTGCATATTGAATTATAACCAGATTCTTTAAATCTTCTAATATTTGTAATCTCAACTTCCCATTATCTATTTTTATAAAGATATCTACAAAATACATGTAAAATAATCTATTCAGTCTCTTCACATATTTACCGTTTAACCATGGATAGCTTGCCTGTTTAAATAAAATAGTTTCTAAATCAATGATCAAGCTATTGATAGAATAACTACAGAATTTAAGTTCACAACTACCATATTTAAGGTCGTATTGCGAAATATTAGATCTGGCATCCTTAAAAAACTCTTTTAACGTTTCATCAAGTTTGTGTGGTGTGCTAACATCTATTAATTCTCCCCCCACATCTATCATTTCATTATTTTTATCAAGCAAGCTGAAGTTCACTTTAGTTCTAACTAAAGTGAACTTCCTTCTACTCTCTAAATCACCCGCTGCGAAATCAAGTGCTGAATTGTAAGAGATGACTAGATAACTATTACTGTTAACTATAGGACTTTTTCCACCAATAGCTATACCATCTTTTTCAGTTTTTTCTTTAAGAAATTTAATATACAAGTCAGGCTTTGGTCGATATAGATCTATTTTCCCTATCGCATTAGAATTATCTAATGATGCATTTTTAAACTTAAACCCTTCAACCCCGTTAAATTTAACGAGATACTTCTTCATTATGGATTGTTGAAATTTGTCGTTATATTTGGTAAAATCGAAATATTTTGTAGGATTTGATAGAAACTTATTACGAATATGCACTTGTAATAAATATGAGATTAGATTAATTTCTTCAAATATAAGATCATAATTTTCAATACTAGGATGTAAATATATGCTGAAATCCGCATCGGATCTCTTAAAAAAGGGAGCATAAAAAGCGTTTAATTCTCTAGTCGCATTATTAGGAAGTTCAAGTAAAAATTCTTGCGAGACTATTCTCAAAACGTTCCCACCCTTGTATAGAAAAAATAGTTCATCATCTTTTATGTTTCTCCTTTTTCTATATATAGTCAACGCTTCGTCGAATGTATTATATACTAACTGCATAAAACTGTAAAGTGTAGACTCAGTCTTGAAAAATTCCTCTACTACAAAATCTGTGGCTACATCTTTTAAAGGTTTAAGTTTATCATCCAGTTCTCTTATTTCTACTTTTTCATATTTTTGACCTTTAACATTCAAAACAAAGCTTCCGTTAGTTACATCGTTAATTATATCACAATATGTCTTATAATTGACCTTCTTGGTCGTTTCTTGCGAAGATTGTTGTCCTCCCATCTTTTATTAATATATTAATTAATATATTTTTTATAATATCTCTTCACTGTTGAATTTTCCTACGATCCTAGGTACAATAGTTCTATCTTGCTCCAATAACGTTTCTCTTAGTTGCACGTTTACATCCTTGTTAAAAGGTTGGGATAAAAGTAGATCTTTTATATGCATAACGTCTCCTATACATTCAGATGACAGATTTTGACAAGGCACGGTGCTATTTTCCAGGTCACAATCGCATTTACAGAACACTTGTCTGGTATAACAACAAGAAGAGTATATCACTGTACCGTTAGTGGCTCCACATTTATCACATCTATCTTTATTAGATAACGGTCCCCATGTACAATCTTTAAGAATATTCACATCCTTAAGAGAATTCAACTTATCTCTAACTGGCCATTCTGTAGTTGGAAAGATTTTGTATACATCTGTCAGTTTAGTACCTAAAAATTTTATAGCTTCTTCTTTCCAGTTATACTTTCTATTTATGTCTTCTATAATAGAAGAAAATATAGATATATCAACACCTACTTCCATTAAAGTGACTATATGATTATATATAGTGTCGCATAAATGGATACATTTGGTTAGATATCCGCTACATATATCTAACGCTTTATCGTTGGCTAAATCTGATAATTGTACGCATGTATAGAAGTTGTCAAAAGACGACAACGATAGTTTTAGGAATTTAAGATTGACAGCCATCGTTCTAGTATCTATTGTTTCTTTTATTAGAGGAGATCCTAGTCTGACTACCTTATCTTCTTCCATGCCTAGAAAATATTGTATTTGGAACACGAGATTTTCAGTATAACACCTAGTATCCGATCTAGTTAATAATATTTGGATAATACCTAAAATCTTGTTACTAGACTGACAGATATCTGTCAGTGCAGCTTTAATTTCATATTCCTTCTTAGCTTTTAAGTTTTCTTTGACTAGCTGTTCTAGTAATTCCTCATCATCGCAACTCTTCTTCTTCTTCTTCTTAATAGGCCTAGGTCTAGGTGTAACTTTCACTTCAGCAACCTCTTTCGCTTCCACAACCTCTTTCACTTCTACTATATCTTCCACAACCTCTTTAGTTTCCACTACCTCTTTGGCTTTCACTATTTCCTTCACAGTCTCTGTCTGTATTTTTCTTTTATTCTTCCTTTTACGATTTCTCTTCTTTTTGTTCTCAGATTCAGATTCTAGATCGCATTGTGACATTTCACACGCCGACGATGATGAAGAGCTGAGTTCATCTCTCGAAGGTGAGATGTCGCATTCAATTTCGCATTCTTCCTGGGTCGATAAATCGCTAGTAGTACTGTTAATTTGAAAATGTATATTATATAATGCAACATTGGAGCCTGGGTTACACAAATTGAAAGGCTCAAACATATCAGTCGGTGGTATGCCGTCTGATGGAAAACGATAATTTGGGTTAATTGTAGGAATAGGAGAATATACAGGTTGAGGATAATATACAGGTTGAGCATACATTGGTTGAGGATAATATACAGGCGGAGCATATACAGGTTGAACGCAAGGACATACATAATGTGTTATTCCATTATGTGATACAAAAGAATGTACCAATCCTCTCTCTAAGCATAAATTGTGATCCATGGTTATATCGACTGTCAGCTATAGCCAATTTAGCTTAATATAAACAATATACAAAATTAATTTCATTAACCTGATAGTAACAACATATTAACTAATATGTTATATTTTTCTTACAATATAATGTCAAAAGATCTAATTACAAAATAATATTCTTTGTGATCTGCAGGATCTTTTAACACATCCATATCGTTTAACTCTAAATCGTTCAAAACTAATTCTATAGTTCTGTGACCAACTCCGTGTATAATTTTCATTATCATCTCGTTATCGCTATTTTCTTTCCATTCTATAGATAAGATACACAAACTGACATCACCAATACCATATTGATCGCTATTTAAAGCATTCCTCATTAGCTTCACGTTTATCGTAAATAGAATATATGTCAAATACGACTTCTAACGTAGTCGTATTAGTGGGGATGAAAACCTCGGTAGCCATTTTTCACATACTTAAATATTATATTATTGTTTTGGATTCAACATTGATATCTGCCAAGTCATATATAATAAATATAATAACCAGAATAAATAGATGGATAACAATACCAGCGATAGAGGATCGTTGAGAGAGAGTAATATCAATACAACCAAAAATACAATGGCTAGAAACATATAATATATAGAATTACTAATATCTTTATTATAGAAAAATGTAATTATCCATCCTAACATAAATAATAGTTGCAGCGTAAACAGAATATGTATCATTACTCTATATCTTACACTTTGCATATAAGGGTCTGTGACCATTCTTATCCATGAATAAATAATAATTCCATATATTATAAACCATATAGGGCTATATACCCATCCATCATAATATAAGTATGGTTTATCCAAACCTCGATACCATCCAAATCTTACTTCTGAATAACTCAATATAAAAGCAGTTATAGCTATAATTAATACAATTAAAATAGGTATCCACCAATCGACAGTCATATTTTAACTATCATTATAAATTTAAATATGACGGATACCTCAAGTGACATTATACTTATCCAATACAATGTGTTGGAAGATCATTTAATTAAACTTGGCTGTGAGTCTAGTTTAAATGGCATTATACGTGTATATGCCACTATTTTTAAGCTAAATAAATTTAACCCTAAGACTATATTCTATGAGAAAGTGATTATTAATAGAATACTCGAAGAGAATAATTTAGCTAAACTATGATTTCTTATATTACTTAATATAAGAATTAATTTGGTAGCGATGTTTTACCATATATCCACTCCATTATTTGAACAACGATTTGGTATATTATAAATGCTATGGGGAATAGCATTGCTATAGCAAATACAGTTTTCCATCCTCTAATTGAAATATATAATAGTAAAATGAGTGATATAGTATACATAGATACAACTACTACATTATTTAATGTATAGTAATGAAAGAATTGACTAGCCAACATCGCGAACACGAAAAAAATTAACATTAATCTCACATCTCGCATATCTCTTTTCCGAGACCAGAAATATACGAAGAATATGACTAATGCATAGCTTATTATAGATATAATATAAATCCATATATAATACTTATTATCGAAGGGTATTAAAAATATAAGTATTATTGCTATCGATATAAATAATAATATATATTCTAAATACCCACTAATATACCATATGTATGCATTTTTAGATTCTATTCTATTTCTATAATCTGGAGGTATATCAATATTGATTTGATCAGGCTCGTCTACAGAATCTGCCATTTTATATAAATTATATTAATCTTTGTCGAGTAATATTAATAATATTATCGTGATTTGTTATTTTAGTATATATAATTAACATATTCTAAATTTGCACACGATACATACTGTTTGAAGATTTAAATTATTTATATTAGAAAACAGAGCATCTGAGAACCTGTATATGCAAGTGTGCGATAGAAGATATTTTTAAAATAATCTCTAGCTTGGAAAAGTAAGAACTTTCAACAAATTATAAATAATTGGATTATATTAAAATCATTCACAATGGCAGTATCAGTAATGACATTATGGCTTATTTATGTCTTAGCTATTTTGGTAGTGTCGATAGTATTGGCTCTACCTGACATGAGAATTCATCATCAATCCTTGGTTGCTGTATTTTTCGCGACCGTAATTGCGGCAGTCACTATCACATTCATTCCGGTCGAATTGGAAACTGAAGCAGCTGTTATGAGTTATAATACACTCTTGGTAGTAGCATATCTTCTTCCTATCATTCTGATCATCGTTATTGCTGCTAGTGGTATTCACCATCACTATGCTCGTGACTATATCCCAGATAAAGAATCTGTAGATCTTAAGGTTACATGTGATCAAAACGAAGCAGGAGAACCTGAAAGTTGCCGTCTAGATAAGATGACATTAAGAAAAAACTCCGACCGCATTAGGGTTTCATTTCGTTAATCTCCTAAACATAAATATTAATTAATATTTAATTATAGTTCTAAGTGGCCTTTAGGACCATAGTGGTCTACACTGTACGCTTTATACATAATAATGGACATTAGTTCTCTGATAACATCATCATCTGTTATATCTTCTGAATATGCAGGACCGGCATGACCTACTAGACCGTCCCAATCCATGATGAGTACTACACATATATCATATTCGCTATTATAATCTATAGATATATTAATGTTTTTCTTTTTGTCTTCTGATAATATATCCAGTATTTGGTTCCATGCGTTAAACAATGGTGCCAACTTGCTATCTTTAGGATAATCTTCTATTCTCTCATATACTAGCCATAGAAATGATTGTCTTTTCTGATCTTTATAATCTTCATGAGTGTACGTATTTTTGAGAAGGTACAGCATGACATCTACCTTCTCATCTTCTGAAAGGTCTTTGAATAAAAGGTCTACTCTCACTGGTGCTACACCGTCTACCTCAGGCAATGATATTGTATCCATCTTGATAGATATAATTTACTCAAAAAGGTATATATACTTTATCATTTTATTGCAATTTGTCGATAGTTGAAAAGTTAGATAAATTGTAATATAACGACAAAAAGCTGAAAACGTGTTTTGTTGTGAAAAGTAGTAAAACACTAATACACAATGTCTCGTTCCATTGTAAACGCTATTTTCGCTACTTTTTAGTGTTTTATCGTAAAAAGACTGTTTTGATGTGAAAGTAGTGAAAATACATTTTGGGAGCTGTTGTATAATATTACAACAAAACACTAATACACAATGTCTCGTTCCATTGTAAACGCTATTTTAACTGTTTTGTAGTGTTTCGTCCAAAAAGACTGTTTTGGAG
>Ga0105054_10010472_pt1 | contig 11778 bp, 4 predicted proteins | sample BON02_FD_78091 | JGI IMG/M metagenome (GOLD analysis project Ga0105054, IMG submission 78091) | Freshwater microbial communities from Lake Bonney liftoff mats and glacier meltwater in Antarctica - BON-02 (megahit assembly) | ecosystem: Environmental > Aquatic > Freshwater > Ice > Glacier... | reverse complement strand
GACTTTTAGGTGCAATTTTCTAGGGTAGTAAAACTTTGATATTTATGTTCATATTCTTGCAGACACCACCAACTCCTCCCCTTTGGGGAGGTTGGGAGGGGCATTAGTCGGCCACTATCACCTTGCCGCTGTAGTGCATCTTTCCGCCATGGATAACGCGGTAAGCGTAGTTTCCGGCCTTGATGCCGCGCAGGTCAATAACGGTTTCGTCCATGTGGTCCTGTAACGTATGCGATAGTATCGGTTTCCCGTAACATCAAGGAGTAAATGAGGTCAGTCGAATCTTTTTTGTTGACAAAGCACATAAAATTACATAGGTTTAACCGAACATTTACCAAAACCTATACGACCATGAATTGGAAATTTATTGTTTCTCTAGGCATCCTCGCCTACTTTTTAACTTTACTTACTTCAAACGCTCAGGCTCCTGATGTGGCATGGCGATCCATAGATTGGCCTCCTTTCGGCTGGAGTGGTGCCGTTAACCAGGGACAGACCGGAGAAGATTGGTGGTACAACCACACAAATTCTTATGATGTCAACGGCAACCTGAATGGCTATCTGGCCGTGGGATATCATACACGTGCGGTAACAAACACCGCCTCCCTCAATGCCCACAACAACTTTTTCGCGCAGGGCTGTGAATTTTCGGGAATCACCGATTTCGGGACAGGAACTGGAGACTGGGACGCATTTGAGACCTCTACCAGACGCAAAGGCCATCAGTTCGGCAATATTGCTTTTTTCGATCTGGAAGGGAATATGCTTTGGTGTTTTCCATTCAATACGCTTGATTTTCAGGATGCGATACAGATAGAACCCGGTGGGGATTTCATCTGCGTTGGAAGTCATACCCGTATTCAAAATGTACAAGGTACGGGAGTTGTCGGCTTCAACCCGACCTCATCCGGTTCATTGTATTTCGATAACGACTGCGACCCGGACAATGACAATGACACCGACATGTTTGAAGCAAAAATGTATGCTTGTAGGGTTACACCTTCCGGACAACTGGTATGGGAGTACATGTATTCGCCTTCGGACCACCCGGCTACAGCATACAAATGGCGAACCATAGGCTACGGAATTACAAAGAATGCTTCTGGATCCTTCATCCTTTGTGGTGATTACGCTCCGTTGCCAGCACCTGGTCGTGATATGTTCCTCGCAAAAATTAACAGCAACGGTCTGATTCAGCAGAAGAACACCATTGCAGCCTCATGGCCTGAGGCAACCACCAACGCTTCGTTTTCTACTGCCATTGCTTCCGATGGTCAAGGACACAATTTGGTCTATGGAATAGACCTTGGAGGAGTAAATGACGGATACACGGGTACGATTACCTGTGTAAATGATAACCTTCAAATTCATTCAGATTGGAGCAACAATCCGATTTACTTTCCCTCCGGGAGTTCTAATGCCCGCAGATCAAAATGCTGGAATGGCAGTTACCATGCCGCGAATGATGAATTCCTTGTGCCGGTTTTCCGCTCATGTCCAGACCAATGCTCTTTTGCGGGAAAGAATGCTGGAGACCTTTACCTATATCGGTTTGATGCAGAACACGGCTACGTCAAAGGTCCTGGCAACGGCCGATATTTATACCTTGCTACTGCTTTCGACCTCAGAGCCGATGCTTGCGAAACCTCAGACGGAGGCATGGCCGTGGTGTCCTCTGCCAAGACCCTAGGATATGACAGCCAATCCGTTTATACGGCCGAAATAGCAGCAGATATTGCAGACGGCACCTACGACATCTTTCCGCCTAACCCCAGCGGAGGAACAATAACGGATGAATGGAAATATTGGGACACCGATGCCCGTGTGGTAAAACTGGACGGCAACAGCAATATCCTTTGGCAGAAACAATTTGATGCCATCAGTGACCCACTACCCGCACGGCAACCTTTTCCTGGTAATGTGAAACGACAGGAGTGCATGTATTCCATCAGCGAGGCCGAGGATGGCGGACTGGTGATAGCCGGAAACACAGGTGGGAATTTTGACGATTTCTACTTGGCCAAGATAAAAAGCGGCTGTGCGGCAAACAAGTATCTGGCAGCTGGCACACACAACACCAATAGCGTGATCGTTGAAGACGAATACATATATAATCAGACAGTTACTTGGAATCAGCCTATTACAATATATGACAAGGTAACTGTCGAAACAGGTTCCACCCTTATCATTGATGGCGCCACGGTGCAATTTGCAGGAATGGACGACCTTGATGGGTTTGAAAGCTACGCGATCGACCCGCCATTCGAACCCATGATCGTGGTTGAAAAAGGTGCTTACCTCCTCATTAAGAACGGTGCAACCCTCACCAACCTGACAGCCTGTGGTGGTGGAAGCCTTTGGAAAGGAATTGAAGTACATGGCACACCGAACCTCAATCAGACCGCCACCAATCAGGGAAAGGTCAGGATACAGGGAGAGTCCACCATTGAAAATGCCTATACGGGCATACGGGCAGACAACTACGCTGCGCCCTTTTCACATGCAGGTGGCATTATTCAGGCCATTGATGCCAACTTCCACAACAACAATTGGGATTTGGTAATGGCACCATACCAGAACTACAGCACAAAAAACCCATCCTTAGAAACGGGCAACATCTCCTATTTCTGGAAATGCGACTTTACCACAGACGACAATTATGTGGCGGCAAACATTGGCGAACAGGCAATATTATTCGGGGTCAATGCAATTCCGTTCAGAGGTTGCAAATTCCGTGATGACCGTTCAGGCTCTACAGACCAACAGTGGCGGAATGAAAATGGCCGTACGGGTATTTATAGCATTTGGTCATCCTTTCAGGTCAATGAATACTGCGGAGGAGGAACACCTTATCCGCCACCCCCAAGCTGTGGTGGCACACGCTCGGAGTTCAATAACCTATTATATGGCATCAATGCCTTGGGCGAAAGCAACCCCGCGCGTTTTCATATAGATATAAGAAACTCCGATTTTGATTGCCACAACGGCATGTACCTCAGCGACCAGAGCAGCCTGGCCGTACTGGGCAATGAGTTGGACGTGAAAGGCCGCACAGGCACCGATGTGGACGATTGGCCCTATGGCATTTACCTCGATAACAGCTACGATTATCAGGTGGAGAACAACACACTTACGGGCAACCACCCTACCAATGCGAGTGCCTATGCAGCAGGTATTGTGGCCTACAACCAGCACGATGCCAACACCGAGATCTACCGCAACACCCTCAGCGGCAATTTTGTCGGATTGGAGACTTTGGGGCAGAATAGAAGCACAAACCCTGTAAACCCGAACGGGTTACAACTCAAATGCAACGAAATCAGCATGGGTTCGTTTGATGTGGTGGTGTTGGAGGCCCCGAACGTGACCAGCCCGGTAGTTGGTATTGCAAAAGACCAAGGTGCGGCCGGAAGCACCACCAGCTTAGCAGGGAACCTCTTTGGCAACAGCAGTCCGCAGTTGTTCATCAACCTCTATAACAATGGAGAACACTTCAATTACCATCACCACAATCCCAGCTCTGAACCGCGTGTAAAACCGAATGTAACTGCGGGGAGTTTGACATTGGTGTTGAACAGCAGCCCATACGGACCCAACTCTTGCCCCGACCATTTGACAGGGGGTAGTAGTTCAAAGTCCATGGCGCAGGGAAGCGGGGAGAAGCAACAGTATACCGTAGAAGCCGCTACGCTGCGTACCGAACTACAGCAGATGGTGGACGGAGGCAACACAGAAGCGTTGCGAACCGAAGTAGTATTTGCCAATGACCAGAACGGTTATGACCGCTATACCGAACTAATGGCAAGCACGGGCTATGTTTCTGAAATTGTGCTTAAAGAAGTAAGTGCCAAGGAACAAGGTCTAAGCGAAGCGATGGTGCGTAATGTATTGGTAGCTAACCCACAGGCAGCAAAAAGCCTCGAGGTGAACGAAGTATTAGATAATCGTTTCGACCCATTACCTGATTACATGCGCCAGCAAATTGACGAAGGCAAAAATGTGTTATCGCCAAAAGAGGTGAAGGAGAGCCAATTGGCAGCCGCGCTTACTGAACGCGACCGCGCCATTGACTTGACCCTTCGCTCATTACGGGAAGATACTTTAGATAGGTTAGATGATATGGTGATGATGTTGAGTGGTACAGAAGATGTGAACCATGCTTATCGCCTTGCAGCTTTGTATGATGGTTCTGGAAAAACAGACGAAGCGGAAGATGTTTTAGAAAATCTATTGACGCTCGGCAATATATCTGAACACCGACATCAAGAAATACAAGACCTGCTAGATGTACGCCAACTGCAAGAGCAATGGAAACAAGAGGGAAAGAGCATAAATGCGCTTGCTTTGGCAGACGTGCAAGAATTAAAGAACTATGAATACGGACAGGGCAAGGCAGCAGCAAAGGCAAGGCAATTGCTTGCCATGAACGGAAAGCTTACCTATCGTGAACCTGTTCCGATGCCTCAACCAATTGCGGCATCAAAAAGAGCGGATGAAGCAGTTGAGTATTCTGAATCCCTGTTTGAGGCGTTCCCTAACCCAACAACAGATTATGTTACATTATCCTATGATATTCAGGACAATGATTCTCCTCTTTCTGTATTTATAACAGACATTCAGGGCAGAATTATTCGAACCATTCCGTTAAAGGGACAAACCAATCAAGAGTTGGTAGGGGTTGAAGGTCTAAGCAACGGTAGTTATCATTTTCTGCTTGTGAAGGAAAACACATCCATCGCAAGTAAGGAAATTCCATACTCAGGTAAATGCGCCTGACGGCCATCATAATACTGCTCTCGTGTACGGGCATGAACATCTGTGCCCAAGAGCGGTTCTTCAACTTCATAGATGGTTTCAGGAATACAAGTATTTTAGAAACCGATACTGGATTTCTTTCCGTTGGTCTGAATGGAATTCTCTTTCAAGGGAATTCCATTCAGTTTGTCTCAATGGATATGATGGGAGCGATTGTGTCTTCGGTCAATTATGAAGTCGATACAGTTTATTCAACGGAATATACCCGTACCACAGATGTCGTCTTTGAGGGAACTAGAATTCTTATTGCTGGAACTACTGTTTCCAATACCAATTACTTCCGAGGTCAGGTCTGGGAATTTTCAACGAATCTTACTCTGTCTCACATGCTTACAATTGAACGTTCCAATGGCAACTGGCTAAAATCTATTCTACCAATATCAGATACTGTAATGGTTGCAGGGCAGTTTATTTTTGATGGCGTTTCCCAACCTTACGCATCCTACTTGGCGGTAAGCGATAGTGGAACAGTATTCTGGGAAGTCGATTTCTTCTGTGGCTCTAATTGTCGGTTAGAACCCCACCACATCCTCCCGCTCTCCGATGGCGGTTACATTTTCACCCTGCAAGAAGAACACCTCTGCCCCACCTTGGCCATAGAAGACATACGCAGCACGCTTATACGCACCGATGGCCAAGGCAATGAGCTTTGGCGCATCTGGCCCGGCACAGATATAAGCATGTACAGGCAGGGGCCTTGGACGGTGCAGACCTCTGACGGAGATTTGCTTTTCGCTTATACTGATGTGATGAGTGCCGAGTGCCTCCCACAGTTCACAGATACGGCCACCGTCCGTTTTGTGAAGATAGACCTCGAAACAGGAGAGACCATCTGGGAAAAGGACCTGATGGACAAACTGCCCAATGGCAACACCGACCCGCAGGGCTGGGGTCAGAACTATCAACTTACACAGATGGAGGCCGTAGATGATGGTATTCTGCTTGTTGGTACAGGAGGAATAGAAGGATTGAGCATCAAAGTGACCGAAGATGCGGAGTACATCTGGCATCGCTGGTATCACCCGCCCGGCATCACATGGGAAGAACACGGTACTGATGTGGAAATGCAGATTCTAGGAATGTCTCCCACCTCGGATGGCGGCTTCATCATGGCGGGAGAATACCAAGCCAGCCCTGGCAATTTCTTCCCAAACGGCATCCAAAGTGCCTTTGCCCTTAAAGTAGATGAATTTGGTTGCCTAGAACCTGACTGCCAACTGGCAGATACGCTTGGTACAGGAATAAACGACCTTTTATCCCCAAAGGGAGAAATAAAAATCTATCCCAACCCTGCCACAAATTTTCTGAGTATTGAGGTTTCTGATAAAGGTTATGAGATTGAAGAAGTGAGAATAACTGATATGCTTGGAAGAACGATGCGGATGCAAGCTCCCCTCCTTTTTAAGGAGGGGTCGGGGGTGGTTGATATTCAATCTTTACCCAATGGCATCTATATCCTTACCGTCCAGTTTAAAGATGGCAGAACTACATCACATAAATTCGTAAAAGAATGAAACCAAATAAAAAAGTCATCACCTTTCTGCAAGCTTACGACTTTAGTTCAACCGCTATTTAATCAGCCTCACATCTCCTTTAAACACATACTTAGTCACCTTATCGCCATCAACACCTTTGGCGGTGATTAACTACCAACTTAGCCAGCGATGGATAGTTCTCATTACATGCTAAATTTGTATCAGATGTTAACCAAGACTCCTCTTTCAGAATATTCTCAAGAACTGAATAACTTTTGCGAAGCGCATGAAGTGAGTTCATTATATGTATTCGGGTCTTACGCCACTGGCAATCAGAATGCACAAAGTGATATTGATTTCTTGGTTGATTTTAAGGATATTCCTTTAGACCGCTGCACTGACCATTACTTTGAACTACACGAGAAGATAGAGCAATTGTTTGGCAGATCAATTGATCTGCTCACAGTTAACTCTCTCTCCAATCCGTATTTCATCCAAAGCGTGGAAGAGACCAAGCAATTGCTGTATGCAGCATAAAGTAAGGTCATACCTGCACGGATAGAAATATCCTAAAACAGAAAAGTCCCGCAAGCGGGACCTTTCATTTCCTATAGGAATGGAAGCTTTACTTAATAAGCATCACATCTCCCTTAAACTCATACATGGTCACTTTATCACCATCCACACCTTTGGCTGTGATAGCGAAGAAGTAGGTGCCGTTGACCAATTCTAACCCACTTGTTGTGCGCCCGTCCCAACCTGCAAGTGGTTGCGTCCAATCATAAACCTTCTCTCCCCAACGGTTGTAAATCTCTCCTTTGAAATCGTAGATGTTTCTAATATCAAATGGGAAGAAGTTATTCTGGATTGGATCGATTGGGAACATATCATTGATTCCATCACCGTTAGGGGTAATCACATTCGGTACACGGATGAAAGAAGTTGGCTCTACGTAGATTCCGTTTTCCAGTCTCATGGTATCTGAACAACCCGTTACATCATTATATGCTACAAGCGTCAACGTAAATGTTCCAGAATCGGCATACAGATATTGGAATGGGTCGGTATTGAATGTAGTAACGGTATTTCCGTCTCCAAAAATCCATTCGTAAGCTGTTCCTCCTTGCGAAAGATTCGTAATGGTGATATCCAATGGCTGCAAACCTGTTTCGGGGTTTAGGCTGAAATCAGCAGTCAAAGGATTGGCAGGTGGGTCGATGGTGGCTTGGGCTTGGGCTGTACAGCCTTGCGCATCTGTTACCGTAACGGTAAATGTACCAGCACCCAAATCAATTGCTGTGCTTCCTGTTTGTCCGCTTGGGTCGTTCCAAGAATATCCGTAAGGCAATGTGCCGCCTGTTACCTGAGTTTCGGCAACGCCATCCTCAGAATAATCGCATGTAACAGGTGTAATAGAGGTAACGCTAACCAGAAGTATGTCTGGCTCGGTGATGTTCACATTTTGCCATTGGGCGGTACATCCGTTAGCATCCGTAACCACAACAGCATACGTACCTGGCGGTAGACCACCTGCCAAGGCAGTTGATTGGTTTGTTGGGTCATTCCAAGAATACGTGTAACCTGGAGTTCCACCCAACGCACTTATCAGCGCCTGTCCATCAGAAGCACCATTACAGCTTACGTTTTGCTGTTGTGCAAGCGACAACACAATCGGAAGTGGTTGCTGCACGAGGATATTCTGAAGCTGTGCTGTACAATTGTTGGCATCAGTAACTGTTAACGAATATGAACCAGCAGCAATTCCCGTCAAAGGATTGCCTGATATGGCATTCGGATTCCAAGAATAGGTGTAGCCAGGGGTTCCACCAGAAACAATTGCTTGAATGCTTGCATCTGAAGTACCGTTACAACTAGCACTATCAATATTAACTGCAATGGAAATTGCTGGAGCTTGAGCAATAGTGACCGTACCATTTGCCGTGCAAAGGTTAGCATCAGTAACAATCACATTGTAAGTTCCTGAAGCGAGGCCAGTTGCGCTAGCTGTTGTTTGAAGATTAGAATCGTCCCACTGATACGTGAACGGTGCTGTTCCGCCAACCCCACTGGCAAGTGCAATACCGTTGCTGCCACCATTACAAGATACCTGCTGATTTTGAACTGCAAGAACGGTGAGCAACGCTGGTTGGGTAATAACCACTGTCAATGTAGTATCACAAGTTTGAGATGAAGAAACCGTTACATTATAGCTTCCCGCTGCAAGGTTTGAAGCCGTGGCAGTTGTCTGAGAAGCAGGGTCATTCCAAGCGTAGGTTAGTCCTACGCCATTTGCTGTTACTGTTGCTTGTCCGTTTGCTTGTCCGAAGCAAGTAACCTGCTGAGCTATTGCTACTGTAGCCGCAAAAGGTTGTGGTTGACCAATAACTGCTGTATCTGTTGCCACGCAGCCGTTGTTATCAGTTAACTGAACAATCCAAGAGCCGTTTGGAAGATTGGTTGCCGTAGATGTGATTTGCGTCTGTGGATCATTCCATAGATAAGAGTAAGGAGCCGTTCCTCCAAGACCCATTACTGAGGCTTCGCCAGTACTGAAAGAGAAACAATTGGCATCAATAGTTCCGAATACTTGAGCTGTTAATGTATCTGGTTGTGGGACAATAATCGTTTCAACAACTTCGCACAAATTGGCATCAACTACGGTAATATCATAAGAACCAGCTGGAAGATTTGTAGCAGTTGCTGCGCTACCGCCAATTGGAGACCATGAATAGGTAAAAGGTGCAAGACCTCCACTGATTACAACACTGGCGGAGCCGTCAGATAACCCAAAGCAACTAACGCTATCGGCTGATGATGTTAAGGTTGGAGCTACAATACCTGCTATATCGCCAAGATGGTAAGTTCCGACTGCTGCGGCTCCTCCAAAACCGTTTCCTCCATTAAATAGGATACTTGCGCTGATTACGTTCGACTGACAAGGGTTTTGAAATATCTTAATTCGACCACCAGAGGCTCCTCCTCCTAGGTTTCCTGCTGCTCCAGCATTAGAGTTTCCGCTGTTGCTTCCGCAGAAAAAGTTGCTGTAAGTACAACCAGTGCTTCCTGCACCACCTGCTCCGCCTGTACCTCCATTACCACCAATTGCACGCAGCGTACCCGTGATTGTTGCTACACCTTGGGCTCTTAAAAGGATACCACCTCCAGAACCACCTCCAGAACCACCTCCACCTCCTGCTCCAGAAGAAAAAGTACGTTCACCACATTCATTACATCCATCACTACAACAATCAGTTGTTGTACCACCAGCACCTCCATCACCACCAGCGCCTCCGACTTGTCCGTTTACAGATATATTGCCAGCAACCGTTAGTTGACCGCTAGCATACAACGCCACCAAACCACCACCAGCACCTCCTGATAATCCTACGACACCGTTGGAAGCACTTTTTCCGCCTCCTCCAGCACCTGCACCACCCGAACCTAAAGCAATATCAGTTCCAGTTGGGGTGCCATACGCTGCACCCAAAGCTCCTCCATTACCGCCAGCTCCAGCAAGTGGAGTTGTACATCCGGAAATACTCATTCCTGAAAAATTACCTGAATTGTATGCGGCTCCGCCTCCACCAACTCCTCCAACTGCTGCTGCACCACCATAGCTTCCGCCTCCAGCACCTCCCGCGCCTCCAGCACCACAAACAAATCCGTACACATCACCAAAGTTTTCACAAGTTTGTTTCGGCCCTCGTCCAGCGGTTCCTCCGATTCCAGCCGACCCAGAACCAGGCCCTGCTCCTGCAGTCCCAGAAGACCCACCGTTAGTGCTGATTATCAAGCAGTTATCCTTATCTACGCAGCCAGTTAATGCTCCAACGTTGCTTCCTGTTGAGGATCCAGTACCGCCAGCACCACCAAGGAATCCGGCTCCATCGCCAATAATATTTCCAATGACCTCAATATTGGCAGCGTTGATAATAAGCTCACCGCAGCCACCTGTAGCGTATGGAGTTACTGTTACAACTATCCCAGCCTCTACTCTGAAAAGTCCAGTGATATTATATGTCCCTGAGAGAGACGTATTAGCAGAAATAATTAAATCTCCTGTTATTGGAGTGGTTCCGCATTGTGCGCTGACTTTGTTAGACGTTCCAGCAATAAAAAGGATGAAAAATGCGAAGAGATAAATTTTTCTCATGGATTGAAATAAAACACCTATTGATAGGGTTGTGACACAAAAGGCAAAGCTATAATTTTTGGAAAGATTCGCTACAATCTCGACAACAGACAAAATGTGTTGAAAACAGCATGATTTTCAGCATTTCTCATGCCGCTTCCGATTATACGATTCCTAAATTTGCGACCGTATGAGCTATTTAGACGAATTGAATGAAGAGCAGCGAAAAGCTGTAGAGCGAATTGAAGGTCCTGTGATGATTATTGCAGGCGCAGGCTCTGGAAAAACGAGGGTTCTTACCTACAGGGTTGCTCACCTTATTAATAATGGTGTTGACCCGTTCAACATTCTTGCACTGACCTTTACCAATAAGGCCGCTAAGGAAATGCGGACAAGGATTGAGGCAATGGTGGGTCGGGAAGCCAGAAACATTTGGATGGGAACATTCCACTCGGTGTTTGCAAAAATCCTACGGTTTGAAAGCGAGCGAATTGGATATCCCTCCAACTTTACGATTTATGACACAGCCGATTCTAAAAACCTCATCAAGGCTATTTTAAAAGAAGAGTCTTTGGATGATAAAACCTATAAACCCGGATTGGTTTTAAATAGAATCTCAGCTGCCAAGACAAACCTTATCTCGGCAAACGAGTATTTAAAAAATGACGAACTCATTACGGAAGATAGGATGAGTGCCAAACCCAAAATGGGGATTGTATATAAGAAGTATTCCGACCGCCTATTTAAATCTGGGGCAATGGACTTTGACGATTTACTTTATTGGACGAACGTGGTGCTTCGCGATTTTCCGGATGTGCTGAACAAATATCAGAACCGGTTCAAGTGCATTATGGTTGATGAGTATCAGGATACCAACTACTCGCAGTATCTCATAGTGAAGCGTCTGGCTGCCAAGTTTGAAAACATTTGTGTGGTTGGTGATGACGCTCAATCAATCTATGCTTTCCGTGGCGCAAACATTGAGAATATCCTCAACTTCAAGAAGGATTATCCTGATGTGATGACCTTTAAACTTGAGCAGAATTACCGCTCAACCAAACATATAGTCGGGGCCGCCAACCACGTTATAGAGCACAATCAGGATAGGCTAAAAAAGACCGTTTGGACAAGCAATGATGATGGCGAGAAGATTCCTGTAATCAGAAACCTGACCGATAATGAGGAAGGAATGTCTGTAGCACGTTCCATATTTGAGACAAAGATGAACAATCAGGCAACGGAAAAGGATTTTGCGATTCTTTACCGTACGAATGCCCAATCGCGTTCAATAGAAGAGGCACTGAGAAAAATGAACCTTCCTTATCGCATTTATGGTGGGCAAAGTTTCTACCAGCG
>Ga0105054_10010470_pt1 | contig 11778 bp, 8 predicted proteins | sample BON02_FD_78091 | JGI IMG/M metagenome (GOLD analysis project Ga0105054, IMG submission 78091) | Freshwater microbial communities from Lake Bonney liftoff mats and glacier meltwater in Antarctica - BON-02 (megahit assembly) | ecosystem: Environmental > Aquatic > Freshwater > Ice > Glacier... | reverse complement strand
TAACCCCTTGTTTCTAGAGTGTTTTGTACCCTATTTGTACCTTGAGAAAATCATTTTATCGTAAGTGATTGATAAACAACAACTTAATTACCGCATTAACTTTCGGTGATGAATTATTTGAAACAATGAAAAGCATACTTCTCGGGTCAGTACTAGTACTACTAAACACTTTTGCTCTGAATGCGCAGAACTTCAAACTTGCCGTTCTGAAGTATAATGGAGGTGGCGATTGGTATGCGAATCTTACCACATCCGTTCCTAATTTGATTGAATTTTGCAATAAGGAATTGAATGCTGAAATAGATCCTGAACAAGAAGTAGTTGAAATCGGTTCGAAAGAGTTATTCAAATATCCCTTCATACACATGACTGGTCACGGAAACGTGATTTTTTCCGATCAAGAGTCTCAGAACTTGAGAACGTATTTGCTTTCAGGTGGCTTTCTCCATATTGACGATAATTATGGGATGGATCAATTTGTCAGAACTGAAATAAAGAAGGTGTTCCCTGAGTATGAACTAATTGAGCTACCGTTTTCGCATCCTATCTATCACCAAAAATTTGATTTCAAAAAGGGACTCCCAAAAATTCATGAGCACGAGGAGAAACGTCCTGAAGGTTTGGGAATCATTCATAATGGGCGATTAGTATTATTCTATTCTTTCGAATGTGACCTCGGGGATGGCTGGGAAAGCCCAGCGGTTCATGGCGACAGTAATGAATCGAGAACCAAAGCCCTTCAAATGGGTGCTAATCTTGTTCAGTATGTGTTGATGGGCAACGACCCAGATAAGCTCTGATTAGGTTTTAGGCAAATCCACTTTCATCAAGAAGTCCTTCGTTCCAACCATATGCGGATGCATTTGCTCGTCCTCGTGTAAGAATGGAACGAGTTTACGGTACTGTTCCATGAATTTCTCAATAACGGGCGAACTTTTTTCTGGCCGTCTGAAATCTAAAGCCTGAGCCGCAGTGAAGAGTTCGATTGCCAATACCTGATATACATTTTCAACCACTTCATATAGTTTGGTAGCCGCGTTTGCCCCCATACTCACATGGTCTTCTTGCCCGTTAGAACTCACGATGCTATCAACAGAAGCGGGAGTGCACAATTGCTTGTTCTGACTTACAATTCCAGCAGATGTATACTGAGGAATCATAAAACCGGAATGCAGCCCTGGCTTTTTTACTAGATAAACTGGCAAGCCATTCTTTCCCATGATGAGTTGAAAGGTTCTTCGCTCAGAAATGTTGGCCAATTCCGCCAACGCGATTGCCAAATAATCATAAGCTATGGCCAACGGCTGTCCATGGAAGTTGCCTGCTGAAATAATCTTGTCCTCATCAGGAAAGATCAACGGATTATCCGAAACTGAATTCAATTCGCGTTCAACCACTTGTTTCACATGCTCGATGGCATCCAAACTTGCCCCATGCACTTGAGGCATACAGCGAAAAGAATATGGATCCTGTATGTGCTCTTTTGGTTTGGTTGCAAGTGGACTATCATTCAAAAATGCCCGCAGTCTTTTTGCAGAAGTGATTTGACCAGGATGTGGTCTCACTTCATGAACAGAAGGATCGAATGGCGCGGTCAAACCACCGTAAGCATCCAAAGCAATGGCCCCAATCAAATCGGCCAATAATCCTAGTCGTTCAGCATGGAAAACACAATACGCACCATAGGCCGACATGAATTGGGTACCATTAAGAAGCGCTAATCCCTCTTTCATCCGCAGTTGAAGGGGTTTCCACCCTAATTCGGCCAAGGCATCTTTTGCCAACACTTGCTTCCCGTTCATTATCACATCGCCTTGGCCAATCAACGGAAGACACAAATGCGCAAGAGGAGCCAAATCGCCACTGGCACCAAGTGAACCTTGCGTGTATATAATAGGAAGGATATCAAAATTAAAATGGTCGACCAAACGAAGCACCGTTTCTTTATGAACACCACTATTACCGTAAAGCATATTCCACACCTTTAGGCAGAGCATGGCGCGCACAATATTATTCGGAACGCGCTTTCCAGTACCACAGGCATGAGAGAGAATCAGGTTGGATTGGAGCGCTTCAAGTCCATCGTCATCAATCCGTATATCACTTAGCGAACCGAAACCAGTATTTACTCCGTAGATGGTTTCGCCCGTTCGAGCTACGCGTTCGTTCAAATATTCGTAAGAACGCTCAATATCAGTAAGGGCCGAATTAGGAATCTCCAGCTTGGCACTGCCCAGCAATTCTGAAAGGCTTTCTATAGTAAGCTTAGTCTTTTGCATAGTTTTTCGCTTTCAGCAATTCGTGCAAAGGTTGGTCTGAAATTTTAGACTCTACCCATGATATAAGATCGAGGGTAGAAAGAGCATTCCGCTCTCCTGGCTCATAGCTCACCGCCATTAGATCAGCTTTAAGCTTGATAAAAATGTCCTTATCCCGTCTCAATAAATCATTCTTCGAAAACTTCTTCATGAACGTAAGCATGATTTCCTCAAAAGCATAAAGTCCTTCCAATTTATTAAGGTATCTATATGTTGATCTAGCGAGATACTCCAGCATTTCGCTTCGTCCCAGTTCGAATTGCAGAATCATAGTCATAAGTCTGGTTGATGCATGAAGATCCTCGACCGAATTGATGGCCGTATCATTCAGTATCATGTTTAACCACCTTAGCGATCTAGAGTATTCTCCAATGCTGAATAGAAAATAAGACACATTGAAATAAAGATGCAGCACAACATATTTCCGATGGTATCCATCAATTTTCTCTTGCAAATCCCTAATTCTGCCAACCAACTCAAGCCCTTTTGCGCGATTTCCTAAGCGCGTGTAAAGAGCCAACTTTGCTATAGATGCTTGAAGAAATACTCTCGTTCCTATCTCATCCGAAAAATGGCTCTTCAACGATTTTCCTTCAATTGCCTCGAGTTTATCAATCAACTCTTCCACTTCATCCCATTTACGCAGTTTAACACATATGGGAATTAAGTTATTGAGAGCCACAAAATAGCTATGTACGATGCTTCTACTATATGCTGTTCCAAATTTCTGCTCAACTAAATTGAGTAAATCTTGTCTGTATCGGTACGCTTCTTCCCAATTTCCATTGATTTTATTGTACTGAGCGTGAATATTAAGGAAGCAACATTTAGAACGAAAAGTTAAGGCCCTGTCCGGATTTTTAAGTGCAAATTGATTTACAATCTGATCATTGGTCTTGTAATCTTCATTCCTTCTCTCAATTCCTATCTTATAATAGTTGTTGAAAATTTTGGATTGCAAATCACCATACTCTCGCTCATTTTGTAATGAACCAAGTATCTCGTAATATTCTTCTGATATGGTATCAATGTCAGATTCGTCCTTCTCAATGTAGAACTCTTCCGACAAAAAACGAGATTCCCATTCCAAAACCAACAGAATCACCTGAAAACTATCGTTTTTCTCAGCCATCTTACGAACCTTTTTTAAGAGTCCGAACGATTGCTCAACCAAGCCCTTTTCATACAGAAACTGTACATCTTGAATCATTCCGTAAAGTCTAAATTCGACCGTACGTTTTAAGTGATAAAGCCGCATAGCCTTCAAAATCGATTCGTACAAATGATTCTGAGTAACCGCCAACTGCTCGAGAAATTTCTCTCCCTCAAACCGAATTCTTACTTCATCCTCGTCAAATCCTTTTGAATCGGAATAGTAATCGAATAAACGAGCTAGATTACTATCCTTCTTTTGAAGGGATGCCTGTAATTTAAAGTATCTCTTTTCGTTCAACTCCAGAGATTGAACCAATTCAAACAAGCGATCGCCCTTAGACATAGAATGAGTTATTTACGTTGAGTAAAACTAAATTATCGACAAATTGCAGGTCTGAAAGTTAAAAAATCGTTTCAAGTTGTTTCACTTTAGACAAAAACTGTTGAATGAAATAGTAAATTTGTTTCCATCAATGACAGAACAACGGTCTGTTTGATTGAATAAAGATGAAATCATAAATACCGACTATGAAACACATAAACAAAATCCTACTTGGCCTAATCTTAACTTCTGTCACCTCATTGACGCTTAACGATGCGCTTGGACAATCTGTAGGGATAAGTGACAACGGTGCAACTCCAGATCCGAACTCGCTTCTAGACATCAATGTGAATGTACCATCTGCAAGCAACAGATATAAAGGTGTCTTGCTACCTCGAATGACAACAGCGCAAAGGGGTGGGGCATTGGGTGTTGGTCCTACCGCTTCAGGAGATTTGGGCATGATAGTTTATACTACTGATGCACCATTATCTACAGGGACTGGACGATACACTTTTTGGAACGGTACTACTTGGAAATATCTTGCTAGTGAAGATGACGTTACAGGAGGTTTTATAATCAACACAAGTATTACCCCTGGTACACAAACTCCAGGAAGCTTCGATATTAGCGCCACAGGAACAATAGGAACTGCATTGACTGTTGGAACCACGGCATCTGTCGCATCAACATTGGCCGTTGGGCAAGGTATTAGAGTTGGTGATGCTGCTCTTACTCCAGTTGCTGGACAAGGAAACATTTTAACCACTGTTGATGGAGGTTGGATTGGTAGAGGTGCTGCACTTCCAAGAATTGCGTTTGACGCTACTGCAACTACGGAAAACATCAAAGTTTTTCCTGTAAAACAGATGCAAGTGTCTATTACTACTTCTGGAAGCAATCCTAACTCAGACAACACTAATACGGCTTATACAATTGAAAATACTGCTGCGTCCAATGGCGTAGGAATGAGATTAATTGGAAACAGAGGAAGTGCTCCAAGCGCAGGAAACACGAGGGAAGTTGGTTTTATTGACTTTGCAAACTCCTTTGCTCCAGCCGCTACGCTTGGCCGTCTTGGTGTTACCAACCCAAGTGCAAATACTCAAGGTCGTTTTCACATTTCGCTCCTATCAGGTGGTAGCCTTGAAGAACGATTGTTTTTGGCTCATGATGGTAATTTAACCATCGATGGCAAGTTCAATTCTCAGGGAATTCAGGAAACATCAGATGCTCGATTCAAGAAGAACATCGCTGGTATTTCAAATGCATTGTCAACTGTTTTGAGTTTGGAAGGAGTAACCTACAACTGGAGAACAGAAGAATTTCCTGAAAGATCATTTACTGACAGAATGGAATATGGTGTAATAGCCCAACAGATTGAGAAATTCGTTCCTGAATTGGTTAGCACAGATGAGAATGGCTACAAATCCGTTCAATACAGCCACATGGTTCCATTGCTTTTAGAAGCAATCAAAGAACAACAAGACATTATCAATTCTCAAAGCAAGGAGCTTGGTGTGTTAAAGGCAAGTGTTGAAGCAATTTCGGAGTACATTAAAACTGCTGAGAAATAAACATTCAGGTTTCATAAAAATTTAAGATGAGCCGATTCAGTTGAATCGGCTTTTTCTTTTTTGATATACCAATTGTTTACCAGATTCAATCAGGGTAAGGTTGCTTGTTTCAGAATCACTTGGCATTTCAATAAAAACACATCCTAAGTCGCCCGCCCTTCGATAAGAACTCAAAACAGCAGCCATCACAGCGAAACAAGTAGCGAAACCATAGATTATATGTTTACTTCCGGACAGGAAAACAATCCGCTTATTTATCCGATAATCCAGTGCTGATACGCTGATGTGGAATCAGATTTTCTTCTTCACCCTATTATCAATCAATAGTAAGCGCACCAATTTCTGAAACGAACCGTGCTTTCTCAGGATTCAGATGTCTGATTCTATCCGCAGTTTTAAACCCGAATCGATTGGAAATAATAAGTTCTCCGTTGAGTTCAGACAAAGTTTGACAGTTCTTCCAATCTGAAGCATCAACAATAAAGTGAGTGATATTTTCTTCCTGTAACATCTTTAGACCTGAACTATCTTTTAGATTTAGGATGGCAAGCGACTTACCGCCCCAAGCCAGCCTACGGTTCATTAAAGAGTCATTCAACTCAATAAATTTTTCGTCTTCTATTCCTTTGTTCCACCAATGGTGGCGGATATGAAACAGCATGGCTTGCTCATTTTCATAAAGCTCTTTCCTTGAAATGAAAGTTACCTCTGTTCCATTCACCAGTGCTACAGCAGTTTGTCCCTTCACGTTGTAGACGGTGATGAATTCTTGATTCTTCTGTTCGTAAACCTCAACCGTTTGAAAGATCATAAAGATGAATGCAACACCTAGGCTCAGATAAAACCCAATTCGTTGTTGTTGAATTATAAATACGAGAATCCCTAAGATTATAAAATAGATCATTAGGGCTTCAACAGTTGAAATATCAATTCCAGACAGGACAGAATATGGAATCTGCTCAATCCAAACAACAACTTGATTCAGAATCAGAATGACCCACTTCAGCAAAAAACCAAAGACTGGAAGTAAAGGCGTCCAAAGACCGAATACAAGCAGACCAAATCCGAGGTAAAGAATTAGGGTTGCCGCAGGAATCACAACAAGATTTGACAAGAGAAACAAGTTTGGGAACTGATGAAAATAGAGCAATCCCAACGGAAACGTCACAATCTGAGCTGCTATTGATACGCAGGAAATTGACCATATCCAATCGGCCAACCTATTTTCAACTGTTTTTAAGTTGAACAAGATTGGATGGATGACCACAATTCCGATAACCGCCAAATAAGAAAGCTGAAATCCAACCTGCATTATCATCATGGGATCATAAAGAAGAAGGAAAAATGCTGATGCTGCCAGGGTATTAAAAATGTTCGAATCTCTATCCATTGCTTTTCCAAAAGCAACAAAGACAAACATGACGGCTGCTCGGGATACCGAAGCCGATAGACCAGTTAATATAGCGTAGCCCATAAGCAAGGCAATTAAGAGCACCGTCTTAAGAATCTTCCCAAACTTATATCTGTCAAGAAAACGGAGAAGATTATTCAGAATTAGGTAAACGATACCAACATGTAACCCTGAAACAGCCAATACATGGGTAGCCCCCGCACCTGCATACGCGGCCATCAGGTCCTTATCCAGTTCTGTTCTATGTCCCAAAATAAGTGCTGATGCCACCGAAAGTTCATCTCCTTCCAGTCCAGCTTCCTTGAACTTCCCAATAAGTTTTGACCGAAAATCCGCAAACCAGCCAGTAACTCCAGGACTTCCACGTGATAAACGCTTCCAATCATCTGACTTCACATATCCTCTAAAAAGAATGTCGTGGAAACGCAGATACCTCGGATAATTGAACTCATTCGGATTTCCTACCTCTAAGACCGGTTGTAATTGGGTTTTAATCAAGAGTTCTTCTCCGTACTTCGGATAGAGCGAAGCTGAATCAACCTGAAAGTAAAGTAGTGCCGTTCCATTCATGGTTTCGGTTTTGTCTACCAGATCGGCAACAACCTTAACAGACTTTTCCTTTACTTGAGGTTGTTCTGACACCCTTGCCGAGAAGACTTGAGCAGTATTTCCTAACTTTTCTTCATTCAAATGTTCAGGAAAAACGTAGTTAGAACCTGAAATAGTAAGGAGCCCTCCCAGTAAAAAAAGTAGCGGCATGAGACACAGCCCAAACAAATGAGGCCGCCTCCCCTTACCATGGGCAATTACCAATGATGCGATAAGGATACCTGCGAATAATAGCCCTAATAAAATCAGCTCCGTACCAAATTCAACCTCCTCCAACAGAAACGAAAACAGGACAATTCCCGCCATGAATGGCAGAACGAGGCGCACCATCGGAAACGCGTTCCAAGCCTTCATCAATTTTGAATTTCTAAGTGTGAAAATAATTCGGATTCAGATAATTAACAACTGACTGATGAAAACTGTGATCTCCAACCATTTATGCTGCCTCACCTCTACCGTAATTTGCACTAGATGCATTTCTCATTGGCAGATCGGGAGGTTAGAGCGCTCATTCAGTTATTGGATGATCCTGACGACACCATTTATAAAAATGTAAGCGACAAACTTATCTCGTTCGGAAAAAATGTAATTCCGCACTTGGAGACCGAATGGGAGATTAATGCTCAAAATGCGATTCAATCACGTATCGAGGAGATAATTCATCAAATCGAATTCGAGATAGGCAAGCAAGCTCTCGCTGAATGGAAATTAGGAGGAGCCATAGATGTTTTTGAGGGTGCCGTCAAAGCTTCTATGTTTCAATATCCGGATCAGCCCGTTGATTTGATGTTATCGAAACTAGAATTATTGAGAAAGGATGTCTGGCTAGAATTAAACGACAATTTGACTTCATTGGAGAAAGTTCGTGTGTTGAATCATATTCTATATGATGTACACCATTTCGGGCCTCATTTAAAATATCTCTCATCTGATCAAAGTTGGTTCATCTCAAATGTTTTAGCCAACCACAAAGGAAGTCCGACCACCATGGCCATTCTGTACATGGCCATTGCAGACCGACTGGATCTTCCCATCGTTGGCATCGACCTTCCTGACCATTTTATTCTCGGATACAAGGACGTTTACAATCACACTTCTAGTGAATTGCTGTTCTACATTAATCCATTCAGCAAGGGAGCTGTTTTTGGGAAAAGCGAACTTGAGCGGTATATCGATAAAATGGGAATCGAATTGAATACCGAGGATCTGAAACCGATTTCCAACGAACAAATAATAGCACGTCTACTGACGGACTTAAAGCAGTGCTATAAGAAATTGGGTAAATACCGAAAGATGGAAGAGGTCAATCAATTGCTGAGTGTTCTCTGAGCAACAATATCTTTGCCAACCATCCGTATTGAACACGGAACAATCAATATGAACAACAAGGAAATTTTGAAGGCATGGTGTGATTCGCATCCTGAAATTCCGTTGTTCCTGCAATATGATTGGATGCAAATTGTGGCCAAGCCCGAACAATGGGATGTTGCGATTGTAGGAACGGATTCTGAAGTTCAGGCATTTTTGCCATACTTCAAAAAACGAAAACTCCAGTTCGAGATCATTACCGTTCCGCCACTTACTCCTTACATGGGTCCGTGGATTCATTATCCCGAAGGACAAAAAGAAGCCACGCGACTTTCGTTCGAGAAAAAGATGATGGAGCAACTCATTGTACAGCTTCCCAAAACTGATAAGTTCACTCAGTATTTTCATCCTGAGATTACCAATTGGCTGCCATTCTATTGGAACGGTTTTGAACAATCAACCCGATACACCTACATTATTGATGACCTGTCGGATGCAGATGTTCTGTACCAAAATCTTCAAGGCAACATCAGACGGGAAATTACGAAGGCACAGAAAGTGCTCACAATCACTGAATGCGAAAATGTAAAGATTCTACACAACTTGAAGTTGAAGGATTTTGCAGTCAAGAGACAAGAAATCAATTATTCTGAAGCTTACTTCTCCAACATTTACAAGAAACTGAAGGCCAAAGATGCCTGTAAGGCCTGGTTAGCGAGTGATGCTAAAGGAAATCCCATCGCCTCTCTCCTACTCGTTTGGGACGATGAATCGGCCTACTATTTGGCAGGAGCAGTTGACCCGAAAAACAAGAACACAGGTGCCATGAGTCTACTCATGTGGACGGCAATCCTTTTCTCTTCAAGTGTCTCCAATGCTTTCAACTTTGAAGGAAGCATGATTGAACCTGTTGAACGTTTCTTCCGTTCCTTCGGGGCCAAGCAAACGCCCTATTTCGAGATCCGGAAAACGGATTCCAAGTTGCTGAAATTCCTGTAAACAAAAAAGGATTTGCTTTCGCAAACCCTTCATTGTCTCATTAGCATGTCGGCTAATTATCAAATCGATTACTTCGCGTAAGCCACAGCTCGTTTCTCACGAATAACAGTTACACGAACCTGTCCCGGATAAGTCATCTCATCCTGAATCTTCATCGAGATATCAAGCGCCAATTGATCTGATTGTGCATCCGTTACTTGATCGCTTTCCACGATAACTCGCAACTCTCGACCTGCTTGGATGGCGTATGTTTTGGTTACACCAGGATAAGCCAAAGCAACCGCTTCAAGTTCGTTGATACGCTTGATGTAGCTTTCAACGATCTCACGTCTTGCCCCAGGTCTTGCACCAGAAATAGCATCACACACTTGAATGATTGGAGAGATCATCGTTGTCATCTCAATCTCATCATGGTGAGCACCAATGGCATTGCAAATGTCTGGCTTCTCGCCATACTTCTCAGCCAACTTCATTCCCAAGATTGCGTGTGGCAATTCTGGCTCCTCGTCCGGCACCTTTCCAATATCGTGAAGCAGACCTGCACGTTTCGCTTTCTTCGGGTCCAGTCCAAGTTCGGCCGCCATGATGGCACACATATTTGCCACCTCACGGCTGTGCTGCAGCAAATTCTGTCCATAAGAAGAACGATACTTCATACGTCCCACCATTCTAATCAATTCGGGATGAAGACCATGAATACCAAGGTCAATTGCAGTTCGCTTTCCAATCTCTACAATCTCCTCTTCCAACCGCTTAGAAGTTTTGGCAACCACCTCTTCAATTCGAGCTGGATGTATACGACCATCCGTAACCAATTGATGCAAAGCCAAACGGGCCAGTTCGCGCTTTACCGGATCAAATCCTGAAAGAATGATTGCCTCAGGTGTATCATCAACAATGATCTCTATTCCAGTGGCCGCTTCCAGCGCACGGATGTTTCTTCCCTCACGACCAATGATGCGGCCTTTCACCTCATCACTTTCAATACGGAAAATCGATACAGCGTTCTCAATCGTGTGCTCAGTAGCTACACGCTGAATGGTCTGAATAACAATCTTTTTCGCCTCCTTATCAGCTTGAAGTTTGGCTTCTTCAACCGTTTCGTTAATGGCAGCCATGGCAGCTGTTTTTGCTTCAGCGGTCAAAGCTTCAACCAATTGGGCCTTGGCTTCCTCGGCTTTCATTCCGGCCACTTTCTCCAATAGCTCAACTTGCTTTTGGCGGTCGCGCTCTACCTCTTCAATCTTCTTATTGAAGATTTCCAACTGCCCATCAAGCTTTTCCTGCTTCTTTTTGGCATCTTCCATTTCGCGTCTCGCGTTCTCACGATCGCGCTTCACATCCTCAAACTTTTGGTTTAGAGAACCTTCTTTCTGCTTGATGCGATTTTCGCCCTCCACAATTTTCTGATTGCGCAGATTGACTTCCTTCTCATGCGTATCTTTCAGCTCATGGAACTTTTCCTTCGCCTGCAAAATCCGCTTTTCACGAACCACCTCAGCTTTCTCCTTGGCCTCTTCCAAGATGGCTTCCGCTTGCGCGCTCACCACCTTTTTATTGTAGACCATCATTCCCACGCCTCCCAGAATTATCCCGAGCAAGGCTGCTACCACTCCAATTATCATTGTCATCTTCTTACTTCATTTTGGTTAAAAAAAAACCCGCACAAATCCTTGGTCTAATTAAACTCCAATTATGACATGATTGGGACTGCCGAGCGCATCAGAGGTCCACTGTCCGCTTCAGTAAACTGGAACGAAACCACACCTAAATGTGGTTGAGGCCTTTCTTTAACACCCATGAGCTTAATCCCAATTTTTTAAACGTTGAGTTTAACAAACATCGATCTATGCGGGAAATCGTTGTAACGCTTCGCAGCGCTACGTATTACTTATGTAAAGAACGAACTACTTAAAATCAAGTGTTGGCATCGAGCGCAAGCTCAATCGCCTTAAGTCTTTTCAGCACATCCTGCTCTGCACCACCTGCCTTCTCCTCACCTTCCATCGCCTCGGTAGCAAATTGCAACACGCACATGCTCAATAAATCCCTAATATCTGTAACGGCATACTTATCCTC
>Ga0105054_10010467_pt1 | contig 11782 bp, 8 predicted proteins | sample BON02_FD_78091 | JGI IMG/M metagenome (GOLD analysis project Ga0105054, IMG submission 78091) | Freshwater microbial communities from Lake Bonney liftoff mats and glacier meltwater in Antarctica - BON-02 (megahit assembly) | ecosystem: Environmental > Aquatic > Freshwater > Ice > Glacier... | reverse complement strand
TATCATTAAGGACGTAATAGTCAGAAATGATGTAGAAGAAGGAGTCGTAACTTTAGTTCAAGGCAATGCAGTTATTGGTGAATTAATGGCAAATGATTCTAGACTGCCAGTGGTTTCTGCCACAGGTAGCACAAGAATGGGAAAGGAAGTTGCCAAGAATGTTGCTGCCAGACTCGGAAAATCAATTTTAGAGCTAGGTGGCAATAATGCTATTATTGTTACACCAAATACTGATCTAAAAATTCTTGTGCCAGGCGTAGTTTTCGGTGCTATGGGAACTTGTGGACAAAGGTGTACCTCCACGAGAAGATTGATTGTACATAATTCTATGTTAGAAATTGTTAAAAACACATTGGTGAATGCCTACGGTCAATTGGTCATTGGCTCTCCTTTAGATGAAAAAAATCATATGGGTCCATTGATAGACTTGGATGCCGTTTCAAAGTTTACTGAGGCCGTAAAGAAAATACCACAACAGGGAGGCGAAATATTATGTGGGGGTGAAGTATTAGAAAGAGAAAGTTCAAATTGCTATGTTTCACCATGCATTGCCATTGCACCTGCTGATGCAGAAATAGTTCATACAGAAACTTTTGCACCTATTTTGTACATTCACTCCTATGATAGTCTCGAAGAAGCCATAGAGATACAAAATAGTGTGCCGCAAGGTTTGTCATCGGCCATATTTACAAGCAACTTGCTTGAAAGCGAGCAGTTTTTATCAGCATGGGGCTCAGATTGTGGTATTGCAAATGTAAATATTGGCACCTCTGGTGCTGAAATTGGTGGAGCTTTCGGAGGAGAAAAAGAGACAGGCGGAGGACGAGAAAGCGGGTCTGACGCATGGAAAGGATACATGAGGAGACAAACCTGCACAATAAACTACGGTGCTGATTTGCCCCTTGCTCAAGGCATCAAATTTGAATTGAATTTATAGCAGATTTATAATCCTTTCAATGTTGAGGTCAATTTACTTTGCGGAAATCACCTCCACTTCAAAAATCAAAGGAGAGTTTTTTGGAATAGAGCCTTGGGCTTGATTACCATAGCCCAAAGTTGATGGAAAAATAATAGTCGCCTTTTCACCTACTCTCATTTTGGCTATACCTTCATCAAAACCTTGTACTACACGACCTACGCCCAATTGAAAACTAAAGTTCCCTGAATCAAATTCTTTATCATTTAGCAAACGACCAGCATAGTTTACATTTACCATTTGTCCTAAAGCCAATGCATTACCAGTTGGATTTGGCATAGTTCTTATATACACAAGCCCAGAAGCCGTTTTCTCTGTAACTATAAGTTTTTTGGTAATGACGTAATCATCTATTCGGCTTGATTCTGGAGCAGACATTCCGTCTTTTTGGCATGAAGTGATAAAAAATGAAGCAATTATAAAACTTAAGATTTTTGAAACTTTAATCATTGAACTTTGAGCTTGTTTGTCGGTAAATAACGCAAAACTAATAATGAAAACGGATTGAAATAATAACTAAACGATTTAAATCTTCATCAATTTTGTAGACTAGTCTATCTTCCTCTATTAATATTCTGCTCTTCCAGTCAGCCTAAATTAGCTTTTAATATTTCTGATTTTTAGAGGTCGGCATATGGGTTTTGCAACATATTCTGATTCAAAATAGAGATACTTTTTTAAACTGATTTATGACCAAAATTTTTTTTCCAAAAATCTCCTTCGGTTATTGCTCTTTTAGTAAATACTACTTCTAAAGGTTATCAATATCTACTTTATTAACTATATCATTATCAGCTTCTTCTAAAGAATATAACCATTTACTTTTGATGACATAAAGTATAAAGTTTTTTATCAAGAATTATATTCCGCAAAAGGAATCATGACCAAATCTTCCTGCCCCGAACTATGAATAATCACAGTCCCTTTATCCTCCGAAACAATATCTAAATGTTTTTTCTTAAGTAAGTAATACTTGTAGCTGTCATAAATTAAAACTTTACGCCCAAATGTACGCTGGCTTTAATTTTATTTTTACTCCGCAGGTACATGTTTCCTCCATTCATCATAGCTAAGGCCAAACTTCTTCAAATCTTCCTCATCTGCTCCATCCCATACATTCGGGGTATTTCCTTTATAGCCTAAGTCCTTCACCCCTATTTCGGATGTAAAAAACCCTGTCGCTGTTAAATCACGCATTTTGTTGAAGAAAGTCACACCTTGCGACATATCTGGCTTTGCATCTGCGGGATAAGCTATTTGGTCTATTAAAGCCATTTTGTTGGTCTTTGATATTTTAATAAACTTATCACCAAACTGCTTTTTAGATTCTAAATCTAACCACATTAATCCTCCACGCATGGGCACCTGATGGTGTGGCATGTCTTTCACTATAAATTCTATAAAATCTGGAACTCCCGAATCTGTGGCACTTCCAGAATTATTATCTGCCGGAATTATTATATCTGCCAAAATGGCTATGGTCGCCATTTCGTGCTTATTGAAAAACGTTTCGGCTTTTAGCTTTTGTTCGTGAAGAATTTCCTCTTTCAACTGTCCATTTCTGGAATCTGGTAATTCCTCTACTATCTCTTTTGGCTCAATTTCACGAGCCATTACTTTTCCAGAAACCGCCACACCAGCTGTTCCTAAACCTATATTTCTTAAGACGTCTCTTCTTTTCATGATGTTTTAAAATTTGAAATTATTATAATTCCTTCTTTTTTGTTAGATGTCTGATGTAAAATACTTTAATGACTCCTTCTCATCTAGCATCTGACAAACTATACTAAAAACCCCCACTTTTAACCCCTTTCATAATAAACTCTGATGCTCGCATCGATAGAGCTAATATGGTCCAAGTAGGATTTTTATCTGCTTGCGATACAAAAGCTCCCCCATCTACCACAAAGAGGTTTTTTACATCATGGGCCTGATTGTTTCCATTCAAAGCAGATTTGTTTGGGTCTGAGCCCATTCTAACCGTGCCTACCTCATGAATAATTTGACCTGGATTTGCCAATCCGTAATCATTACTAGCATCAGGTTTTTTACCCATCGCTACTCCACCCATGGCTTCAATAATGTTTTCAAAGGTGTCTTGCATATGTCTGGCTTGGTTACGCTCATAGTCGCTCCATTTATAATTAAACCTCAGCACCGGTATGCCCCATTTATCTACCACATTAGGATCAATTTCGCAGTAATTATCTTCTCTTGCTACAGCTTCACCTCTACCCGCCATATGAATCATTGAGCCATAAAAACGTCTATAATCATCTTTTAATGACGCTCCATAACCACCCGCCTTTTTCATTGAACCATCACGAGTAGGGAATTTCCCATTCAAGTTTTCCATTCCAAATCCAAATCCATAAGAAGGCTGTGTCATACCTCCACCATATTCAATATGATAACCTCTTGGGAAATCTAATTTGGAATTATCTAACCACCATGGCGAATACACATGTAAACCGCCTACGCCATCTTCATTGTATCTTTTTCTATCCGTTAATCCTGGCACAAAACCAGCCCTAGAGGAACCAGTGGAATCGTGCAAGTATTTACCTACTACACCAGAAGAGTTTGCCAAACCATTTTGAAACCTAGAAGATTTAGAATTTAAAAGTAATCTAGATGACTCACATGCACTAGCCGCCAAAATCACAATTTTAGCCCTAATAGTTACTTCCTCATTGGTGTTTTTATCTACATAAGAAACACCTATGGCTTTTCCGTTTTCGTCTGTTAAAACCTCTCTGGCCATGGCATTGTTTATCAATGTTAGATTCCCTGTTTTCATGGCTGGAATACATAAAACAGAACTAGCAGAGAAGTCTGCGTAAGCTTGACAACCTCTATTACATTGACGGCAATAAAAACATGAACCACGTTCATCATTTATCGGCTTTGTTAATATCGATAACCTGGACGGAATAGTAGTTACGCCTGTCTTTTTGTTGGCCTCCAAAAACATCAATTCGTGCAAACGAGGTTTAGGAGCAGGTAAGAAAATACTATCTGGATCATCTGGTAGGCCTTCATAACTTCCAAAAACGCCGACTAACTTTTCTACTTCATCGTAATAAGGAGCCACATCTGAATAAGAAATTGGCCAGTTTTCACCTAGACCATCTATGTCTTTTCTTTTGAAATCTTTAGGGCCAAACCGTAAAGAGATTCTTCCCCAATGGTTTGTTCTACCACCAAGCATTCTTGATCTAAACCATCCGAATTTTGAACCGTCCTTTTGTGTATAAGGTTCACCTTCTAATTCCCAGCCACCCCATGCGGCGTCAAAGTCACCAAAGTTTCTAAATTTTGAACTGGCTCCTCTTCTGGCAGATTCCCACGGATTTTTTAGCTGCGTAATATATTTTGGGTCGGCGGGATCATAATAACCTCCCGCTTCTAGCATGCATACTTTTGCCCCTGCTTTAGTTAATTGATGGGCGGCCATTCCGCCTCCCGCACCTGATCCTACGATAAGAACATCGTACTCTTTGGCGGTTTCTTTTAGTTGAAAAGATTTCATTCTGTTTCGGTGTTGAATATTTATGCTTCGAAACTAGGCATAAAAAAAAGAATAAAAAAGTACTTATTTTATTAAGCGGGCAAACTGTAGAGATATGTCAAGGAAAACCATCTTAGCTCTTACATTTCTTTCTAAATGAAAAATTCCTTCGTCTATCAGCTCACACATTTTTTGAAGATTACTCATGTTAAAAGCTTTTGAAAACTTCTTTACAAAGTCCATTTGGTTTTGTTCCAATCGCATTAAGCTTTCATTGCCACTGGCTATTAAAAATAATTCTCTAAAAATGGTAAGGGTATAATCAAAAATCTGTTTTTGTTGTTCTTTGGAAAACGTATCAAACTCATCTGACATAGGCACCAACTCCATCAAATTAAACGCATAACACATTCTCATCCAGTTACTAAACCATTCGTGTTGACTTTCATTTTTTGCTTTCGAAAGCTTTAATGCTTTATTTATATTACCGTTGGCCAAAAGTGCAATTTCGCTAGAACGGTTTCTGGTAATTCCCTCTTTCAGCAAAAAGTCTGTAATATTTTTATCGGTGAATTTTGGAATTGCAAAACGCTGTACTCTAGACAGAATGGTGGTTAATAGGTGTTGGGCATCATTGCATATTAAAAAAAAGAAGGTTTGAGCCGGAGGCTCTTCTAAAATTTTCAAAATGGCGTTCGCAGTAGCTATACTTAGCATTTCTGGCAGCCAGATATAAACTAACTTATAACCCCCTTCATAGGACTTTAAAGATAGATTTTGAATTAATTTGCGGGCTTCTTCTACCGGTATATTCCCTTGTTTAAGTTCTACATTTTCTAGCCAATCCGTTAAATTTCCGTAAACGTTTTCCTGGGCAAATACTCGCCATTCAGCCATAAAGTTGTCTGAAAGAACTTTTTTGCCACCGGCCGTAGGGAAAATATAATTTACATCTGGATGTGATAGTTTATCCATTTTGGAGCAAGAAGAACATTGACCACAGGAATCCGTTTTCGAAGGTTTTTGACAATTCACATAAGTCCCAAAAGCTAGTGCTAATGCCAAATTAGCTGAACCCTCTTGTCCATGAAATAACTGTGCATGAGCCACATGATTCTTTTTCACCGATTGAATCAGTGTCTCTTTTTCATGATCTAGGCCAATTATGTCTGCAAATCGCATTTATGCTATTTCTGTAGGTTTGTGCTCTAATATATGATTTAGTATTTTAATATCGTCTGTGCTCAATTCCTTTTCTCTTCTTGCTAGGGTAGCATTTATAACTTCTTTAGCCTTATCAAAGCGGTAATCGGCATAGCCCTCTGCATTTCCACCCCACGAAAAGGAAGGGATAAATTTAGCTTGAAATCCAGCACCAAAAACATTCGCAGAAACACCTATCACAGTTCCTGTATTAAACATAGTGCTTATGCCAGCTTTCGTAAAATCACCCATAAAAGTACCGCAAAAAACCTCTCCAGAATTAACCAAAGCCTTCTCATTATAATTGTAAAGGCTCACTTCTTTATAATTGTTTTTCAAGTTTGAATTATTGGTATTGGCTCCCAAATTGCACCACTCACCTATATATGAATTTCCTAAAAAACCATCATGAGCTTTATTACTATTGGCATAAAAAATAGAGTTTCCTACCTCACCTCCTACCCTGCTTCCGGGGCCAAGTGTGGTATTTGGCCTAATTCTGGCACCAAAAGCAACCATACTGTTATGACAAATGGCAGCGGGGCCAATAATAACTGCACCTTCCTGTACTATTGCATTTTCTCCAATATAAATGGGGCCATTTTCGGCGTTTAATATACATGCTTTAAGGTTGGCATCTTTTTCGATGAAAATGTTTTTAGCAGCGTATGTCCGCGTATGTGGGTCTGTTATTTTATTTGACTTCCTATTAACCGTTAATAACAAGTAATCAGAAGAAATTTCATCAGCATTTTGAAGAAACAAGTCGGGTAGATTTCTAAGAACTTTGGCATCTTTTGGTTTTAGTTCTATGACTTTGTTTTCATTATAATCGCCAAACTTATCCGAGCAATAAGCCACAACTTCACCTTTGCATTTAATAACTTCACCGAAAATCAAAGATTGAGTCAATTTTACTAAAGCGGGTGTAGGTAAAAATGAAGAGTTAACGTATCTGTTTTGTCGCTCAGCCACATACTTAAACTTTTTTTGAAGATACGACTCTGTCAAAAAAGTAACTTTAGTGTTCAGTAATTGCTCCCATTTTTCATTTATCTTTAATATTCCCAACCTCAAATCACCAATGGGCCTAGTAAGCGTTAATGGTTTTAATTGATTCCGGTATTTAGCGTCTTCAAAAAGAATGATGTTCATTGTGTAATTTCAAATGATGTCTTTCGTAAAATCTTTGCAAAATTAAAACAATAAGCCCCACTGTCAGACTGACCATGGAGCTTATGCACAATAATTTATTCTAAATGAGGTGAAAACTAATAAGTCCTATTGATTTGATGTCATCACAAGTGCCATCTTAACAGCATTATATGCATTTACAATACCTCCGCTAACACATAATTCTCCAAACTTAACAAGTTTGGTATCTCCAGGTAATATTACTTTATCATCGCTTAGTTTAGTAACCGACTGAATGATGATTTGTCTTACTTGTACGGCCGTAAGACTAGGAAAATAAGACCTAATTAAAGCCGCCACACCTGCTACGGCTGGAGATGCCATGCTGGTGCCTTGCTGCTCGCCATATTTAGAGTCTGGCAATGTGCTGTATATGGCCAAGCCCGGTGCAAAAACATCCACTCCGTTTTTACCAAAATTACTAAAATCGGCCACCATGTTTTTCCCACCTTCATAGGATGAAGCACCCACAGTAATCCAGTTTTGAGCCTCGCCACCTTTCTTATAGTATTTGGTAGGATAGTGCACATTTACATCTATATCTTCATTTTCATTGCCAGCTGCTGCTACTATTAATACATCTTTAGACTCGGCATATTTTACAGCATCATCTATCCATTCTTTTTCAGGCGAATAAGACTTACCAAAACTCATATTTATCACTTTGGCACCATTATCAGAAGCATAACGTATGGCATTTGCCACGTCTTTGTCGCGTTCGTCGCCATCTGGAACTGTCCTAATCACCATTATTTTTACATCTTCTGCCACACCTTTCATACCCAAATTATTATCTCTATTGGCAGCTATTATACCGGATACATGGGTGCCATGTAAAGCTCTTGGCCCTAATACTTCATTATTGCCATATTTGCCATATTCCAGTTTTTCAGGATTATCTCCAACAATATCTCGTGGTTTAAAATCTTTGTTATAATTAAATTTTAGCTGTGCATTAAAGTGGTCTAATCCTTCTTCTATACTTTCTGCATTAATATCCATTTCGGACATTCTAAGCCAATACTGTTTAGCCTGACGAACCCTTAATTCAACCTCAGGTTCTTGAATATCTTGAACTTGCTTTTTCGTAAATTCTGTTGTTCCCAAGACCCCATGCAGAATCTCCTCTACAATTACGAAATTCTCTTTTAAGCCTTCATACATAGGCAGATACTGCTCCGCTTCTTTTCTTTTCTCGTCTATCTCCTTTTTAATTTTTTGAAAGGTATTATATTCTTCTTTGTATTTCTTAAGCAATTTCTTTTTTGGTTTATCGCCAAAAAACTCACTGTACTTGATATATAACCTTACTGACTCTGCTTGTTCCTGAGCCACATCTCGTCCATCTGCTCCACCTAAAAAATCCCAACCATTCACATCATCAATAAAACCATTATCATCATCATCCTTCCCATTACCTGCTACCTCAGCCCTATTGAACCATATTTTACCTTTTAAGTCTTCATGCTCAATATCCACACCAGAATCTATCACTCCTACGATAACAGTTTCTGAAGCTTTATCAATCAAAAGCTCGGCATAAGCTTTTTCCGCGCTCATTCCTCGTACGCCGTCTTGCACATAATCTAGGTTAAACCAGTTTGCTTTTGTTTTTAGATTTTGGGCTTTTGATACTGTAAAAAGGCATAGCCCTAAAACAGATAAGATTATTTTCTTCATTATTTAATTAAACTTTTACCTTAAAATGCTGCGAATTAAGCAATAAACTCCGAAAAAATAAGAACATTGTTGATAGAATACTTGATTAATGTTGTTTAAATACTTTGGAACGATGCTTAAAGTCTACTTTCAAGACAATTTGATACGATAAGGACCTTCAGGAAATTATCCTAAAGAAAAAAAAATAAAATTATCAACTATTTAATTTTAACCACTACAGGTCCATCATCAGATGTAAGAAATTTCATAATTTCTGTTTGGCTTACATCAACTCCAAGTTCAAATAAAACACCTTGTAAACCAAAGGCTCTATCTTCTGCTAAACTGCCAGAAGTACCCGTTCCTGCAATTTGAATTTTACGGGTAGGATTGTTTTTAAGGTATTGGACCAATAAATTCAGAGAACCTCTGTTCATAATCTCCGCACTATTATTTTTGAACGAAAATCCATTAATGCCAAAAAATGAATTCGATTGATTTAATTTGACAGACATTGGTCTGTTATCTGAAGTAACTATCGCACTAGATCTGCTGTTATTTTCAGGTTCTACATTTGTAATAGAAGACTTTGCTCTGTTGTTATTTATGCTTGATTCGGAGGATGTATTTTTGACGACATTGGGAATTTCCTCTTTCTCCTGATTTAAGACCAGACCTTCCTTTTTCGGTTCAATTATGGCTGAATTTTCTTTGGTTTTTGATACGGGATTTTTATTCTTTTCTGTATTTAGGTCGTCAGAAATGTCTTCCTCATTTTTGTTTTTTGTAGTAATTTCTAAACTTTCTACATCCTCCCAATTATCTGTAGCTATTAGATTTTTATCTTTTAAGGTATAAAAAGCCACTGTAAGACCTAAAAGGCCCAGTATTAGCCATGCAAACCCATTAATGGCATTTTTAGATTTTTTCTTTTTAAATTGATCTGTTGCTGCCTTTAAAATAGATTTTTCAATGGACAATGGTTTAGTATAAGTTGATTGAAAAGAAGCAGCTAAGTTATCTTCTATCTGGTTATTTTCCTCTAAGCTGTCATTTAATAAGTGCCTAGTAAACGAATCCAAGTCCAAACCCTCTAATTTAATATTTTTTCCCAAGGCCCCTAAAACAAGCGGTGCAGATAAACTTAATAAAGAGGATGCAGAAGTTTTGCTAATCTTTCCGTGAGAAGAGATACGATCTACAAGACCGTTTACTTTATTTTTAAAAAAATAGTTATTAATATTTTTACCTATTGTTATTAATAATCGGATTTTATCCGAATTATTAAAAAGGCTAGCTAAATCGTTTGTTAAATCGCCAGAATGACCGCCATCGCTAATAACTTTCATAATACCCGCCGCATCACCTTCTTTAGCTACTATTTCCTTTAGACCTCTTAGCATAGCAGTAAACGTCAAATCCAAAGAGTTTTCCACAGAGTCTATATTCTCTCCTAAAAACTGGCTAAGTTTAGCTGTTTCTACTTCGCCAAATCCAGACTTCAAGCTATTTACGATATCCATTCTTTTTTGTGATAGTAGTGTCTTTACAAAATCTTCACGCATTATATCAGTCACAAACAATAATGATGCCCAAGCATTCAAAAAGACAAATAAAAACTAATCTAACAGAGCTAAATTTAAAGCATCTAATGTATCTATATAAAGAAATACTCCATTTTCTATTTCACTAACTTTTATGTACTCATCTGCCGAATGAGACCTTGAAGACTGCCCCGGGCCTAATTTAATTGTCTCAAAGGGCATTAATGCTTGATCTGAAAGAGTTGGCGAGCCATAGGTTTTAAAACCTAAACCTTTTGCTACTTTAAGAAATACAAGCCCCTCTCCTATCCCAGAAGAATTTAATCTTAATGATCTTGGCAATACTTCTGCTTCCACGTTAGATCTTATAATTTCTAAGGTTTCTTCCAAACTATATGCATCCGTAACTCTAACATCTACCGTAAACCTGCACTCATCTGGCACCACATTATGCTGACTACCTGCATTAATAATAGTTAATGACATTTTCATTTTTCCGAGTGTTTTTGAAATTATTGGAAACTCAAACGTACTAAACCATTCCATATCCTTCATTGCCACATATATAGCATTAATACCTTCTTCTCTGGCAGCATGGCCTGACACTCCTTTAGCCACACAATCTAAAACTATTAGCCCTTTTTCTGCTATGGCTAAATCCATACTAGTGGGTTCGCCTACAATACCAAAATCTATATTGGGTAGTTTTGGCAGCAATGATTCAATACCATTTTTACCTGAAATTTCTTCCTCAGCAGTAGTAGCTATAATTAAATTGAAATTTAAATCTGATCTGGAATAGAAATATTCAAAGGTAGATAGTAAACTAACCAGAGGTCCACCAGCGTCATTGCTTCCTAAGCCATATAGCTTATCGCCTTCTATATCAGGCGAAAACGGATTTCTTGTATAAGAATTATTAGGCTTAACTGTATCGTGATGACTGTTTAGTAGAATAGTATACTTGTTTTTATCAAAGTATTTATTTTTTGCCCATACGTTATTCAAATGCCTTGAAAAAGGAATATTCCGTTCTCTAAAAAACCCCTCTATTAAATGGGCTGTTTGCTCTTCTTCTCTACTAAATGAAGGCGTAGCAATAAGTTTTTTTAGGAGACTAATGGCTCCATCGGTTAAGTTTTTCTTGATAAGCATAAACAAATGTAGGATGTTTGATTGGAAAAGAATTGATAATAATTATACACTTTTTAATACTTAAAAGTCTATCGTTTCTATTTCATCGATTGTTCAATTTATAAACCATTCAAATATTTGCTTATCAGCCTAGCAAAATTGAATTTTGTTTTTAGCTATAAAAAATAAGAACGAGTGAACTTTAGAACATTAGGTAAATCTGAGTTAAATATTTCGGAAATAAGCCTCGGAACATGGCAAGTAGGTGGCAAATGGGGCGACCCTTTTGACGATAAATTAGCAGACAGTATATTGAACAAAGCTGTGGATGGTGGTGTAAATTTCATTGACACGGCAGATTTATATGGCAATGAAATAGGCCAAAGTGAAACTGCAGTAGGGAAATTTTTGAAATCTAGGAGCGAAAAGATTTTTGTTGCTACGAAATGTGGAAGGCAGCTAAACCCTCATACTAATGAGGCGTATCAAACTAAAGCGTTACGAAAGTTTGTGGAAGACAGCCTGGGCCGTTTGGGTCTAGAAACTATTGACCTTATTCAG
>Ga0105054_10010463_pt1 | contig 11787 bp, 7 predicted proteins | sample BON02_FD_78091 | JGI IMG/M metagenome (GOLD analysis project Ga0105054, IMG submission 78091) | Freshwater microbial communities from Lake Bonney liftoff mats and glacier meltwater in Antarctica - BON-02 (megahit assembly) | ecosystem: Environmental > Aquatic > Freshwater > Ice > Glacier... | reverse complement strand
TTTCTATTATATATATATATATATATATATATATATATATATATATATATATATATATATATATATATATATATATATATATATATGTGTGTATATACATATATATAATATATATACATACACACACACACACACATATATATATATATATGTGTATATATATACATACATATACATACATACATACATACTTATACACACACACCCATACACATATATATACACATGTATATCCACCTCCCCCCCCACACCCTCACTTGCCCAGGTGCGGCGCGTGCTGGCCGAGTGCTTCCCCCGCTGGGCGGCGGCGCTCCGCCTCCTCGGCTCGCTCGCGGCGAGATCGGAACGCCTCAGGCTCGAGTGGGGGCGCAACGGCGCCGTGCCAGCGCTGGTGGCGCTCTTCCGACAGGGCGTCGACCCCACCGTCAAGGCGGCCGCGCTCGACGCGCTCTCCGCGCTCGCGCTGCCGCTCAGCGGCGCCGAGGGCGGCCAGGTTGGCGGCGCGGCGGCGCTCTCGCTCGGCGCCTCGGCGGACGTCGCCGTGGCCATCTGGGCGGCGCTGCGGCCGCCGCCTGCGCACGGCGCGCCGGCCGCGTCGCCCTTCGGTCTCTCTGGCGCGGCGGTTGGCGTTCGCCAGCACCACCACGCGCTCGGCCACGCGCACGGCGACGGCTACGGCGCGGCGGCGGAGGAGGCGGAGGAGGACGTCGACCTGGTGTCCGGCATGGCGGAGGACCTGTCGGTGGAACAGCGCCACCAGGTCTACCCGCAGACGCGCGCCTTTTTGCGTCTGCTGCTCACCGTCACCAGGGCGCACTCGGCCGCGGCGCTGCCGCCGCCCGCCGGCCTGGCGCGGCCGCTGCTCTGGGCGGCCGACGCCATCTTCGCGCGGCACGACGGCTTCGGCTTCGTCTCGGATGCCGAGCGATGGGACGTGAGCGCCGCCTGCCTCGCGCTCATGCTCGAGGTGGCCGAGGCCTACGACCCAGCAACCGACGAGGCGCACGAGCTGCCGCCCCGCCCCGCCGGCTGGCAGCCCTCCGCCGCCGACCTGGCGCGCTTCCTCGTCGCGCGCCCCGCGGCCGGCGGCGGCGGCTTTGGCGTCGCGCTCGCTCCGGCGGCGCAGTGGGGCGCCAACGCGGCGGGCTACGGCGAGGGCGTGAGCTACTCGTTGCCCGAGCTGCCGGCGGGGCTCGAGCTGCTCTGCGCCTTCGCTGCGCCGCGCTCGCCGTTGTTCCACCAGCTGCGGCTCCTCCTTGCGCGCGCCTCCGCCACCCTCGCCGCCGCACCCGACGCCGGCGCGAAGCGCACCGGCGGCTACGGCGAGGCTGGCTCGGCGGCGGCGGCGGCGGCGCACGCGCCGCAAGTCTACCGCGCGGCTGCGCTCGGCGCGCGGCTGCTCGAGCTGCTGCTCGAGAAGGAGCGGCCGCTGCGCGACAAGCTGCGCCGGATGCAGGCGGCGCACTCGGCGGCGGAAACCTGGGGCGCCTGGAGCGACGAGCAGGCGGAGCGGCTGCGCCAGCTGCACGCCGAGCTCTGGCGCGCGCTGCCCGCGGGCGGCGCCTGCGCGCTGCCGCACCTGCTCTCGGAGCCGCTGCTGCTCGGCGCGCAGCCGCACGAGCACGAGCACCCCGGGTCAACCGCGGGCTTCGGCGCCGCGTTGCCCTCTGGCGCGCCGCCGCGCCGCTCGGCGCTCGCGGCGGCCGTGCTGCTGCTCGAGTCCGCCGCCGCCGACGCGCCGCGCGGCTCAGGACTCCGGCTCAGCCTCGCCTGCACCGGCGTGCTGCGCCGCGCGCGCGCCGCGCTCGGCGACCGGCTCGCGCCGCTGCTGCGCGCCGAGGGGGCGCTCGCCGCGCTGCGGCGCTGCCTCGAGCTGCTGCTCGAGCCGGCCGTCGAGGAGGCGCTCGGCGTGCGGCGCGACGCCTACGGCAGCGGTGAGGCGGGCGAGGCCGGCGCCGCCGAAGCGGACGAGGGCGGCGACGAGTGGGAGGGACCGCTGCCGCAGCACCTGCCGCCGCCGCCGCCGCGGCCGCCGCCCAGCCCGCCGCCCTTCGACGCCCTCTCGCCCGCCGACGCCGCCGCCGACGCGGCGCCGTGCCACGAGCCGGCGGCGGCGGCGGGCTCGCCCCTCGCGCAGCTGCTGCTGCTGCTGCTCGACGACCTCCGCCGCTCGGCGCCGCCCGCGCTCGCCGCCGCCGCGCCCGCGCCCGCCGCGCTCGCGCTGCTCGGGCTCGACGCGCCGCGGCGCGGCCACGCGGCCCTCGGCCACGGGCTGGGCGGGTCGCCCGCGGACGCCTTCGGCGGCGCCTACGGCGGCGGCGAGGGCTACCACGGCGCGCCGCCGCCCTCGTCGCCGGGCGACGCGTCGGTGCTGGGCGAGATGCTCCGGCTCTGCGGCGGCGGCGGCGGCGGCGCCGCCTTCGACGAGCTCGCCTCCGAGATCGCGCTGCGCATCTGCACGCACGCCACCGCCGCGCCCGCCGCCCTCCGCGCGCTCCACGCCTCGGGGGCGCTGCCGCCACTCCTGCGCACCGCAGCTGCGCGCCTGGCGCCCGCCGCAGCGCAGGCCGACGCGTCCGCCGCCGCCGAGGCCGCCGCCTGGGCCACAAACACCCCCGCCGGCGAGACGGACGCGTGCGTCTCTGCGCTCCATGGGCTCGGCTTCCGCCTGCGGCTCGCCGCCGCCGCGCTCGCCGCCGCCACGCGGCCCCTCGCCGGCGCGCCGCCCGCCGCCGCCGCCGCGCTCGCCGCTGCGCCCGCCAAGGCGCTGCTGCACGCCCTGCTCGCGCCCGACGAAGCTGAGGGCTCAGAACCGCCGCTCGGCCTCGCGGCGCGCGCGCTCGTCTCCCTCTCTCGCGCGCTGGTGGGGCGCGGCGCGCCGCTGCTGCCCGCGGGCGTGCCGACCGACGGCCGCGGCTACGTGGTGGCGCAGGTAAACCTACGCCCCAAACTGCACGTTCTACTAGTTGCGCAATATAAATATTATGATTATTAGTATAGTTATCGCACCGCTGCTGCCCGCGGGCGTGCCGATCGACGGCCGCGGCTACGTGGTGGCGCAGGTACTCACCCCTACGCCCCAAACTGCACGTTCTACCAGTTGCGCAATATGAGTATCATTATTATTGTTGTTGTTACGCGACCAACGTCACCCGATTGCGTTAGAAACGAGGATGGGGGGTTCGAAATGGAGTAGCACGAGCCGTCACGCCAAGCACCCCACCCCGCCGCGACTCCCAACCGCCCGCCCCCTCCCGTGCCTCCCAACCTTCCCCTCACCGCCCAACTCACCGCCACCCCCCTCCCGTGTCCCAGGCGCGCGGCAACGGGCGCGTCGAGCTGCTCGACGCCGCCGCCGTCGACGCCGCGCTGCCGCCCGCCGCGCTCGGCGAGCGCGCCGCCGCCCTCCGCGCGGCCGTCGCCTACAACGGGCGGCAGCACGCGACGCACGCGCTCGCGCACGCGCTGCGCGGGCTGCGCGACGTGTCGCTGCTGCTGGGCCGCGCGTGCGGCGAGGAGGACTACTCGCTGCCGCGGCTGCGCGCGGCCGTGGGCGCGCTCGCGCTGCTGCCCGCGCTGCCGCCCGGCGCCGCGGCCGCGCTCGCGCCGCCGCTCTGCGAGGCGGCGGCCGCCTGCCTCGCCGGCCTCGGCCCCGCGCCGCTGCTGCCGCCGCCCGAGCACCTGCGGCTGCTGACGCTCTGCCGCGCGGCGCTCGCCGGCGCCGGCGGCGCCGAGACGCCCGGCGGCGCCGCGCGCGTGGCCGAGTGCCGGTGCGAGGTCTACACGGTGCTCCTCTCGCTGCTGCGACTCGGCCTGCCGCCCGCCGCCGCCGCTGGCGCCTGGGCCCACCCGCAGCAGCCCGTGCTGCGCGCGCAGGCTGCGGCTGCGCTGCGCTCGCCGCCTGGCGCGCAGGCGCTGGTCGAGACGGTGGCGCTCGACGCGCGCGACGGCATACCCGTGCTGCGCGGCGCGGCCCTCGCGCTGCTCGGCGCCATGCTCGACTTTGAGGCGGACGCGCCGCGCGACTGGGAGCGCGCGCCGCCGCCGCCGCCGCTGGTGGCCGCCTGCCTCTGCCGCTCGCCCTACCTGAGCGAGCTGCTCGCGCCCCTCTCGACTTCAAGCTCGCCACTCAACGCGGCCCTCTGCGCGCTGGTGGCGCCGCCGCCACCACCCGACGCCCCCGAGACTGCGCAGGCACGCCTCTGGGAGCTCTGGCGCTTCCAGGCCGCGCTCGGGCTCGTGACGCGGCTGCTGCTGCGGCTGCGCGAGGCCGACGCCGACGACCTCTTCGGCAGCCTCGCCGCCACGGGCGCGCTCGCGCACCTGCCGCGCGCGCGCTTCCTCTCGCTGCCCCTCGCCTACCTCGCCGACGCCGACGAGGCCATGCTCGCCGGCGGCGGCTACGGCGGCGGCTACGGCGGCGCCGAAGCCGCGCGCGCGGCGGCGGCGCACGGCCGCGTGCTGACGCCGCTGCTGCGCGCCGTCTCGGCCGCCCTGCTGGCGGGTGGACCCGAGGGCGCGCGGCGCCACGCGGCGGCCGTCGCGGCGGAGACGCTCGGGATCGACGAGGCGCGCGCGAGCGGCTTCGCACGCCTGCTCCGCGCGCCGCTGCGCTTCGCGCCGCGCTCGGGCGCGCGCCTCGCCGCGCTGCGCACCGCGCGCCTCGTGGGCGGCCTGCTCGCCCACCTCGCCGCCGCGCACCCCGAGGCGCTCGCGCGCGCGCACGGCGCCGCCTTCCTCGCGGCGGCGCTCCGGCTGGTTGGCCCGCTCGCCGCCGCGCTCGCCGACGCCGCCGACGCGGACGCCGCGGGCGGCGCGGCCACTTCGCTGGTGGTGGCGTCCGGCTTCAGTATGGACGACGAGGACGACGACATGGGCGTCGGCGCGGCGGGCGCGGCGGCGGCCGAGGCGGCGGCGACGGAGGAGCTGCTCGCCGCGCTGCTCGCCTTTGTGCACGGCGCCGCGCGGCCGCCGCTCAGTGCGACGCTGCCCTTCGGCCCGGCGCTGCGCGAGGGTGGCGCGCTCTCTGGCGGCGCGCCGCCGCTGAGCGCGCTGCGCCGCGTGCTCGACGCGTGCGCCGCGCGGCTGAGCGCCGCCGACGCGCGCCACGCCGCGCTGGCCGAGCTGGCCGCCGCGCTGCCCGCCGCCACCGCGCAGCAGCTGCGCCAGACCTTCGGCTCGCTCGCCGCCGAGCTGGGCGGGGGCGCGGGCGTCGGCGCGCCGCCCGACCACTTCGACCAGCCGCAGCTCGCGCGCTGCACCGACGCGCTCGCCGCCGCCGGCATGGCTCGCGCGACGGGCCGCGCCAAGCTCCACCTAGGCTGCCTCGAGCAGGCGCTGCTCCTGCTGCATCAGCACCTCGCCAGCTGGGCCGGCGGCGGGATCCCGCCGGCCGAGCTGCGCGAGCTCCGCGCCGGCGCGAGGCGCGGCGGCGGCGGCGCGGCGCCCCCGCTCACGGCGGCCCTCTCGGCGCTGCTGCGGCTGGCGCCCTCGCGCGCGTTTGCGCAGCACGAGGAGCAGCTCGTGCTCGTGTGCGCGCTAGCGCGGAAGAGCCTCGAGTTGCTGGGCTGAGGAGGTGGGCATGGGGCCGAGGCGCGGTGTCCGATCAGAAGAGAGGGAGGGGAGGGGTTGGGGAGATGGGGTGTGTGCCTGTGAATGGATTTGCTTGATTGGGGTAGTGCGTGCGTCGGCGTGTGTTGTCGTGTCGGCGTGGACGTGGAGCGGGGAGTGTCCGCAGTGTTGTGCTGGCGCGAGTCTCGCAAAAGAGGAATGACTCACAGGGTAGCAATAACGGTAGTAGTATTAGCAGTAAGGGGATGTCGTCTGGAGATCCCCTTAGTAGCAGTAGCAGTAGTAGCAGGCGAGAGCGAGAGAGAGGCGGGCACAGCAGTACACGCACACACACAGCAGTGGCAGCAGTAGGTCAGTATGCATCCACGCACACACGCACGCAGGCAGAGCAGGGATCACAGGCCGTACAGGGCTCTCTCGCTCGTCGTCGCATGACGAGACGACTAACATCCACAACCAACCAACGTCAACGTGAGTAGCGACAACGGCAGCAACAGGTGCGACAGGTGATCCGAATACAGTAGTAACAGTAACACTCAAATCAAACTGACACTGACACAAATTACAATTCACTCAACAATAGTATGCAGTGCAAATACAAATACAAATACAATGATAAATATAAATACAAACCCCTCTACACTATCTGAGACCACGCGCCCTCGCCATATGGCCCTATGGCCATGTGGCCACGGCTCACGCGATAGCGACCAGATATCGGGGCTGCTTCGCTCACTAGACAAACAGCGAAGCAGCCGTGCGTCGTGGGTGGCCGCCCGCGTCGGAGCCCTTCCCTCTGCACTCCGCCGTCGGGGCGGTGGCGGTGGGGTGCTTGGTGGCGAGTGCGGCCTCGGCCTTGCGGGGCTCTGGCCACGAGATGTGGATGGGAACGACATCGGCGGCGGCGACCACCCCGGCGAGTTTCCCCCCGGCGAATTTCCCCCCGGCGAGTTTCCCCCCGGCGAGTTTCTCCTCGGCCTTCGCCGGCGTCTCGTTGTCCTCGCCACCGTCGGAGCCACGGCTAGTGCTCTTCTTGCGGAGGCGGAAGCCAACACAAAGAGCACTGCTGCGCCTGCAGCAGACCAAGAGGGCCACGGCGACGCTGAGGCAGAGTGCGGCGCCCACGGCCACGCCAACCACTACGCCGATCGTGAAGCCGTCGTCCGGCGGCGACGGCGACGGGGGCGGCGACAAGGGAGGTGGCGGTGGCGAGGGGGGAGGCGAGGGCGGCGGCTTCTTGCTGACCGCGCGCAGGACGGTGACGTCGCGCTGGAGCGTCGGGGAGGCCGAGCCAGAGACCGAGGCGCCAAAGACGGCCGCCAGCCGGGAGCCCTCGCCCTGCGCTGCCATGAGCTTGTGCGCGGACTCGAGCACCGCCGGCGTGATGCTGTCGCCGCCGTCTTGGTTTGGGATGGTGAGAGCGATCTCTAGGTTGACGGAGCCGGGTGCGAGTAGCGTCTCGACGCGGCACGCCGGAGCGAGGCACGCGAGCTCAGCCGCGAGGGCGGCGTCGATCGCCGCCTGACGCTCGGGGGTGAAGGCCTCGACGGATTCCTCGATCAGCACCTCGAACGAGATGATGCTGGCCCTGGCCTCCTCCACCGTCTGGTCGCTAGGCAGGGGGGCGAAGGGCGGGAAGGCGTGCGGTGCCGGGGGCGGCGGCGGCGGTGGCGTCGGCGGCGGTGGGGTCGGCTGCGGTGGGGGCGGCGGCGGCGGCGATGGTGGCGGCGGCGATGGCGGAGGTGGCGACGGGGATGGTGGCGACGACGGCGGCGGTGGTGGCGGCGGCGATGGTGGAGGTGGCGACGGCGATGGTGGCGTCGACGGCGGCGGCGGTGGCGGGGGCGAGTCACAGAAGGCTGGACTCGCGCGTGACGAGCAGGCGATCCGGTACAGGTTCTCACAGTAGCCGTACATGCCTGGAAAGGCTGGCCAGTCTGCCGCGCAGGCACTTGGGATGGCAGGAATCAGTGCGCTGAGCGCGGCGAGCAGATCCGGCTTGTCTTGGCAGAGGTCGGCGCAGCCCCCGCACTTGAGTGGGCAGAGCGTCCGAGCAAGAGGCCACATGGCGTCATACTGCGACGCGCTGAACTGCGAGGCGTCACACTCGATCTCGGTACATGTGTAGCCCATCAAGCCAAGCACCAGCTCGTCGGGGAAGTCAGCGCAAGAACCGTCGCCCGTGAAGCCAGCCAGAGTCGAGACGGCAGAGGCGGAGCCATAGTCGGCGTAGGGGCGGCATTCGCCCACTGGGATCGGCGGGGGGCTCGGCGGCGGCGGATTCGGGCTGGGGTACACCTCGGAGCACGTCCGGATCTTGCGGTAGTCTTTGCAAGTCGCGAGCCAGTCCCACGCGCCGCAGCCGCAGCTGCAGAAAAAGCACGAGTGGCCGGTGGACTGCCAATCCCAATCGGGCGCATCCTTGGTGGAGCACCGGGTGACGCACTCCAGGCACTCGTTCGGTGCCACGGTCACTTCGCCGCCCCACTTGGGCGTGCTGTCACCACAACCGGTGCCGAAGCGGGGGTGCCCATCGAACTTCTCGTTGGTAGTGCACCACTCGTTGCGCGCGTATCCGAGTGTGGCAGTGTTGCCGCTCTTGGGGTCGCCGGCGGAGCCAGACCCCAAGCTTCCGCAAGTAGATAGAGCACCGGCGGAACCCACAGCCGCAGCCGCGGCCATGGGGCACGCGATGGCTCCGATTCCCGTGGCGCATACAGCGAGGGCTGCAATGCCTGCGACGCCGCCAGCGAGACCCGCAGCGCAACCGAATGCACCCGGAGCTGACCCCGCGGCGCGGACCGCGTGCGGCGAGTCCGCGCCGCACCCGCGCGTCACGATGTCGTCGGCGGCGGAGGCGTCTCCCGCCGCTAGCCTGCGGTACAAGTCGAAGAATTCCTCGCAGGAAGCAGTAGCGGCGCGGTCGCTCAGGCCGGGGTCCATGTGCGGGGAAAGCGCAGCGCTGCACCCAGCAACCACTTCTTTCTCCGCGTGCTCCGCCAGCTGGGCAAAAAGGGTCTCGTCGAGGGCCGAGCGCAACCAGTCGCGGCACGCGTCAGCGTCTGTGCCGCCCGGGGCGAGAAGCTGCCTCGTCTGGATGGCCTCTTCAAGCGAGGCCTGGTAGCGTTGGTTGTTGCCGAGGGTGGCGTCCACCACGGACGGCTTGCTAGCCGTGGCGAACATCGCAATGGCGCAAAGAAGAGACATCTGCGGGGCGAGGAGGGGTAGTGGGTGAAGTTGGCTCGCAACATCGGGCTGCTCACCGTGGTGGATCGGGCTTCTCACAACGGCAGGGTGGTTACTTACCGCGAGTCTGCCTCGCAAAACTACGTCGGAGATCGCCGCCATGGGACGTTTCAGGGCGGACCTATGTCGACTTATGAAGCCTATTTTGGTCACAATCAAACCAAGTCAAATTTCCCAAATACTCATGAGTGGGCTAAAAGGAGATGCCATTTTCGCGTGGTACTACTAGTACTGTAGGGGCGCGGGGGGTCGCGGGGCCTCTTCCGGCTGCTGTGGTAGCGGGTGTATACCGTACTTGTAACTTATAGGTGAAAGGTGGTAGGGGTATAAACTTATCATCATCATCATCGTACCCTATTCCAGAACCCCGCACGCAATCGAAAATTCAAAGCAACCGTACACAGTACACGACACAAAGCCGGTGTTGCGAGTCTCGGTACCGCAGCTGACCGCCTGGTCCTAGGGGACTCGGGTAGAAACCGAAAACAGGGTTGAGCTGCTCCACTCCTCCAAAGCCTGGTCAACGAGTGCAAACCCAGCCGACAATCGGCCCACCGCCGCTTGCCCTCGCAGCTCGTCTCCCCTCTCCCCGCGTGTGCGGAGGCACTCTCTCACCCCTAAAAAAGCGCAAGCGATGCAAGACGGAAGCCCCCGTAGTCTTCCCACAAAAGTCTACTTTCCCTCCTTGAGCGCGGCCACTTCGCGCTGGAGCTCGGTCATCATCTCGAGCAGCGCGTTGTTGCGCTCCGACAGCTCCGAGACTCGCTCAGTCAACGCCCCCATGGCGTCCGAGCCAGCCGCGGCGGGAGCCGGAGCGGCGACCGCGGCGGCAGGCGCGGGCGCAGGCGCCGCCGGCTTGGCGACGGCTACGGGCGCCGGTGCGGCAGCCTTCGCGACCGGGACGACCGGGGCGGCGACGGCCTTTGCAACCGGGGCGGCGACGGCATTTGCAACCGGGGCGGCGGTGGCCTTGACAACCGGGGCGGCGGCGGCCGTTGCAACCGAGACGGCCGGGGCGGCGGTGGCCTTGACGACCGGGGCGGCGACGGCCTTTGCAACCGGGGCCGCGGCGGCGGCGGCCTTTGCAACCGGGGCGGCGACGGCCTTTGCAATCGGGGCCGCGGCGGCGGCGGCCTTTGCAACCGGGGTGGCGGCGGCCGTCGCGACGGCGACGGGGACCGCGACGGTGGCGGCGACAGGCGCCACGGCAAACGCGGTGCTCTGCGCGACGGGGCGTCCCGCCATGATGGGCGCCGTGTCGGCCGGCGGCGCGGCGTAGCGCCCACCGAAGGGCTTTGGCGACGCGGCGGCGCCCTTGTATGCTAGCTTGGGCTTGGCAGCGGCGGGCGAGGAGCCCGCGTTGCGAGCAGCCTCTCTGGCGCCCATGCGCGGCTCCGCGGCGGCGACGGGCTCGGGGACGTTGGAGTAGAGCGGTGACTTGTCTCCGAAGAGCCAGCCCGTCGGCGCGCTGAGCACGTTGGAGAGGCCTGGCGAGGGGGGTCGACGGCTGGGTTAGGGTTGAGGTTCGGGAGAATCTTGAGATGGCTGGGTTGGGCCACGGGGGTTGGGTTGGAACCGGGCTCATCATGAAATGGCTGTGTTGGGAACGGGGCGTGGCTGGGTTGGAAACTGGGCGCACCGTCCGTGGCCTGGTCGTAAACGACTCGTTATCACTATTAAATGGCAGGGTTGCTAGCATAGAAAAGGGGCTGGGTTGGGATGGCAGGGCGGTTGGGTCACCTTTAGAGAGGATGGCCCTGGCGTCGCGGCCCAGGAATCCAGCGCGCGGCGTGGCATCCGGGGCCTGCATGTCCCCAGGCTCAGCCCGTTCCGACGTCTCTCCTTTCGTCTCGGTGTTGCTGCCGCCCTCTAGGCCGCCCACCAGGAGGTTCACCAGCAGGATAAGGAAGCCGATGCCGGCGGCGACACCGCCAAATACCATGAGCGGGCTCACAAACTCGTTGGGCGCCGCGGCCGTCGCGGCGGTCTCCGCCAGCGAGGCAAAGTCGGGCGATGCAGCGAGCGTCAACCCGGCTGCCTCGACAATGCCGCCGTCGAGCATGCGCGCCGTGGTGGCGCGCGTGTGGGTCAGGGCAACCGCTCGCGGCGCCAGCGCCATCGCCGGCGCGCGCAGCGCGACCGGCAGCAGGAAAGCTGCCAAGCTCATCTCGTTGGTGCGTCGGCGCTGAACGGCGACACTTCCGACCGAAAACACCCCTGCGATATTTTTTTGGAAAAACCCACACCAAAATAGTTTCTATATTCAAAAATTTCGTGCCAAACTTCGAACAAATTGGTCGATACATGCCTGGCAAAGCCTTCCTCCAAGCAGCCAAAGAGGGCGACGCCGCCGCGCTGCACCGGATGCTCGACGCCGAGGGCGCCGCGCTGCTCGAATTCCGCGGCGCTGGCACGCTTGACGCTGTGAGCGGCAACACGGCGGCCCACTGGGCGGCGTCGCGCGGCCACACTGCCGCGCTGGAGGTGCTGCTCGGCGCCGGTGCGCCAGTGGGCGCCGTCAACCACGGGGGCAGCACCGCGCTGCAGACGGCCGTCCTCAACGGTCACGCGCAGGCCGTGCGGGTGCTGCGGGCGCACGGCGCCGACCCAGCAGCCCCGGACGAGTTCGGCGACTCGGCGCTCGACCTCGCGCAGCGCAGCAAGCGGGGCCGCGAGGCGGTCCTCGCGGCGCTCACCGAGTCGGCCAGTCCGCCCGGCACCACCTCCGGCGCGCCGTCGTCAACCGCCGGCGGCGCGGAGGCTGTCGCGCACCCGCCCTCGAGCGAGAGCCGCGCCCTGGGCAACGCCGCGTTTGGGCGGCAGGAGTTTCGGCTCGCGCTGGAGTTGTACGCGGTGGCGCTGCGCGAGCACGGTGGCGATGCCGAGGTGGAGGGCGCGCTCTGGTGATATATATATATATATATATATACATATATATATATATATATATGTATATATGTATATATATGT
>Ga0105054_10010458_pt1 | contig 11794 bp, 3 predicted proteins | sample BON02_FD_78091 | JGI IMG/M metagenome (GOLD analysis project Ga0105054, IMG submission 78091) | Freshwater microbial communities from Lake Bonney liftoff mats and glacier meltwater in Antarctica - BON-02 (megahit assembly) | ecosystem: Environmental > Aquatic > Freshwater > Ice > Glacier... | reverse complement strand
GGGGGGGGGGGGGGAAAAGGGGGGGGGGGGGGGGGGGGGAAGGGAGAAAAAGAGGCCGCCCCCCCGGCACGCCCCCCCCCCGTCCCGTCTGTTTCCCCCCCCCAATCCCCCCCCCCCCTTTTTCCCCTCCAAACAACCCTGATCAACCCACCCTGCACTTGCTCGACTGCGGCCGGATGATCTGCTCCGTCGGCCGCCAGTTGAAGCTGCGCAGGTACGTCAGCGGGTAGGCCGCAAACACGGGCGTCTTGGCGAACGAGAGCCTGAGCGCCGCCGCGCCCGAGCCGAGCGGCGCCAGGTCGCGGCAGGCGCAGCCCGCGTCCCGCGCGTAGTCGCACGGGCACGGGCACGCGCCCGTGGGCGAGCCGACGCAGGGCACGGACAGCTCGACGCGGCTGGACGCGGCGGAGGACGTGTCGGAGGCGTCGACGGCGACCGTCAGCACGAGCTTCTGGGAGCAGGAGAGCGGCGGCGGCGACGAGGACGACGAGGAGGGCGACGCGCCCGCGCCGCCGCCGCCGCCGCCGTCCGAGACGCACGCCTCAATCTTGCTCGCCGCGAGGACGTCCACCGCGCGCGCGGGCCGGGCGGCGATCGCGAGGAGGAGGATGAAAGGCAGCGCCAGGACCGTCGCATGCCGCCACCTCATCGTTCGTCGTAGGGGGCGCGCGCGTCCTCTCGCTCTCTCTCTCACATCCTCCTCTTGCTCTTTCTTGTCAAGAGGGCGGGCGCTGGCGACAGCTGCCGCCGCTCGCGTTTTCCTGCGGCTGGCGCCGGGCTCCTTGTGCTCGGCAGCGGTGCTCCTTTGTGTGCGATTGGAGGGCTTTGTCGCCTGGGCGTGGCTTTGCTGTGCATCGGTGGATCTACAAAGCTTTTTGGAGAGACATCGGAGAAGGACACAAACTCGTTTTTTCGAAAACGCGAGGCGCCCTCTCATCGGCCGCCAGCCAACGCCGCTCGACGCTCGCCCGCTCGCCGCCGGCCGGCGCCTTCCTTCCTCCTCAGTCATCGGCCTCGTAGGCGCACGAGTAGTACCGCACCGGCGGCGGGCCCTCCGGCATGCGCATCGAGGCGGGCGCGTCCTTGAGCAAACCCCGCCAGAACGTGTCGGCGTTGGTGCGCAGGGGCGGCGGCGGCGGCATTTTCGGCGTCGGCGGAGTCGGCGGCGGCGGCGCTGTCGGCCCGGCCGCCGCTGCTGCGGCCCCCCTGCCAACCAATGCCACCGCCGCTGGCACAGCGTCATAGTGGCCTCGGCGGCACCGCTTCAGCAGCGACAGGTGCACGGCCCCGGCGTCGTCGTCGATGTACCACGTGCACTCGGAGGCCTTGACGCTCGCCTCCAGCTCTCCGGCCAGCAGCGACTCGTCGTCGTTCTCACCGGCGCCGCCGCCGCCGTTTCCTGCGTCGCCGCCGTCGTCGCCGCCCGCCCCTTTTTTCCCTGGCGGCATCGGCGGCCGCGCGGCATCGGCGCCCCCGTCGGTGATGACCACCCGCAGCGACGTGGCCGTCAGATGCACTTGGACGTGCCGCCCCACCTCTTTGCGACGCCGCGGCGTCTCCTCCTCGCCGTCGTCGCTGCTCCCGCCCGCCTCGCCCTCGCCCGCGGCCGCGGCCGCTTTTGCGCGCCACCGCTCGCTCGCGAGCCGCCACCTCGCCTCGGCCGCCGCGCGCGGCAGGCGCACGACCACCTCGACGTGCGACAGGCTCTGGCTCCAGGCGTAGGACGCGCTGGCCGCGCCCAGACCCGGCGTCACCTCGAACCCCGCGGCCTTGGCCCAGCCTGTGAGGTCGGGGCCGCCGCTGCCGGCCAAGGGGGCGCCGGCCGCGCGCGCCGCCGCTGCCGCCGCGGCGCGCGCTCCGTCGCCGCCGCCGCCGCCGCCGCCGCCGGCCTCGAGCCCCCACGTCGGCGCGCGCGGCAGCGGCAGCGCCCGCCCGTACATCGAGTCCATCACCTCGTCGCGCGACATGCCCCGCCACGACCCGTAGCCCCCCCCGGGTCCCCCTCCGCCCGCGGGCGCCGCGGCCTCCTCCAGGCGCTCCACCTCTGCGTCCCGGAGCTGCGCGAGGCGGCCGTGCCCGCGCAAGAAGGCCGCGAACTTCGTCTCGCCGGCCGCCTCGGCGGCGTCGGCAAAGTCGTTGCGGCGGCAGCACGCGCGGTGGAAGGGCCAGGCCGCGCGCTGGCACGCGCGGGAGCAGAAGCACGCGGCGCGGCAGCGGGAGCAGCGGAAGAGCGGCGCGCCGCTGGGCACGGCGGTCGCGCCGCAATTTTCTGTGTCGGCATTTTTGTGGGGAGGGAGCGGGATTTTGACCCGGATGAGGGCGCTCCCTCTCGTTGTGCGTGCTCTCTCTCTCTTGCGCCCTCCTCTTTTTCTCCCTCTCTCTCTCTCTCCCGCGGGACACAGCATGGACCTCACCGCACTCTGGCCTGCGCGAGACCGCCGCGTCGTCCCCCGCGCCCTCCTCGAGCGGGTTCTGGTGGCGCGACGGCGGCGCGGGCACGATCAGCCCGCCCGTCGGCATCGTCCTCCTCCTCCCTCGCTTTTTGCTTTTGGGCTTCGTTTCTGTCTTTTGTTTTTTTGCCCTTGGCGCGCGCCACACACACAAACGCACTCGATCTGTCCGTTTCGCTCGGTCTCCTTGTTTGTGTTTTGATCGTGGTTTTGCAGAGAGGCACAAGGAGCACAAGACGACCGACTAATATTTTCTGCCGCCCGCGCCGCTTCTCCGCCCGCCGCCATCCCGCCTCCTCCACCAAACAAAACGACAACAAAAAAACAAACGACGAAACAAATCAGGATCTCCGCCGCACGCTGTCCGTCCTAGGCCCGCTCGTGGGCCAGGGCCAGATCGTCGAGCGCGCCGAGGACGTCTACCGCGGCCGGGCCGACCTCGAGGCCACCGGCCTGCTCGACGCGCTGACAGGCGTGCTCGCCAGCATCCCCCCGGCGCCGCCGCCGGCCCCGGCGCCGCCGCCCCCGCCCGCCCACGCTGGCGCCGCAGCCGCCCCTGCTCCTCCCCCGGCCGCCGCGGCCGACTCGGCGGCCGAGGGCGGCGACGCCCTCGACGCCCTCGCCGCCGACGCCGTCGCCATGGTCCTGGCCGTGCTCGACCGCGGCGCGGGCGCCTTTACCGACCTCTACGACCGCCAGCGGCGTGCGTTTGCCGCCGCCGCCGTGCGCGCTCTGGGCGCCGTGGCCGCGCGCAGCCGCTGGGCGCTGTTGGCGGCCTCGCCGTCGCCCTCGCCGTCCTCGCCGCAGCCTGCCCCGGCCGCGGACGGCGCCGGCAACAACAACGACGACAGTCACCCGGGCGCCCTCCTGCCCGCAGCCCTCGCGCGCTTCGCGCCCCTGCTGCTCGGCCTCTCCTTGCGGCCCGTGCCCGTCGGCGCCGTGCCGGGCCCCCGCGGCGCGCCCTCGGCGCCCGTCGCGATGGTGCACGCCGCGGGGCGCGGCCGCTTCGGCGGCGGCGGGCGGCTGCCGCACTGCTGGGAGTGGTACCTGCAGCTGTGGCGCCCGCTTCTGTCGGCCAGCCCGCCGCCGGACGACCTCCCGCCCGACATGCTGGCGGCCGCGGCCGATGCGCTGGACGCCGGCCTGGCGGCGGCGGCAGAGGCGGGCGGCGTGCCACCGGGGTCGCGCCTGCGGGCGGGCGCGGCGATGGCGGCGGCGCGCGCGGCGCTGTTCGACGCGCTGATGCGGGGCGTGGTGGACGCGCTGCGGACGCTCGACCTGCGGTACCACTGCGTCAGCGGCGACTCTTTTCAGCAGCAGCAGCAGAAAGGACAGCTGCAGCAAGGACAGCAGCAGCAGCAGCGGCGGCAGGCCGGGGAGGAGGAGGAGCAGGAGGAGCGCGGCGACGCCGCCGACGCGCTTGACGCGGCCGCCGAGCTCGGGGGCGCGGGCGTCGTGAGCGTGTGCCCGGGGGACGTGGCCGCCTTCCACTCGCTGTGCGACCTGGTCGCCGCGCTCCTGGCCATGCAGCGCCGGCGCGCGCGCGAGCACGCCGCCGGCGAGCCTTCTGCTGGCGGTGGCGCCGCCGCCCTCGGCCCCCTGTCGGCCGCCTTTGCCCCGCACGCGCTCGCGCTGACCCAGGAGCTGGCGCGCGGCGTCGACGAGCGGCCCCTGCTGAGCGGCTACTACCGCCTGGCCACGCACGTCCTGCGCCTCTGCGCGGACGCGGGTCTCTTGAGGAGCGGCGGCAGCGGCGGCGGAGGCGGCAGCGGCGGCAGGGGCTCGGGCGACGGAGGCTCGGGCGGCGGCGGCGACGCCCGCGCTTCCTCGCGCAGCGCGACCCCCCCTCCTGGCTCCTCGCTGCGCTTGCCGTCCCCTCAACCTCCTCCTCCTGGCTCCTCGGCCCCGCGCGCCCTCCGCGCCGCGTTTGCCGGCATGCTCGGCGACGTGCTTGCCGCGTGCGGGCGCTACCGCGACGACGTCCTCGCGGCCTGCTTGGTCTTTGTGCTGGCTGCGCCGCCCGAGCTGCTGGCTCAGGCCGCCGGCCACGACCCGCGCCGCCACCCCTCCTTGCAGGCCCCCTTTGGCGCGCTCGTCGCGCGCGGCGGCGGCGGCTACGGGCCGGCGCTGGCCTCGCCCGCGGGCGACCGGCGCCGCGCGGCGGCCGCGGCCGTGCAGGCGCTGGCGGAGCCGCTCCGGATTGCGCTGCAGGCGGGCCTCGGCTGGGCGCCCGCGGCGGCGGCGGCCGTCGACGCGCTTGAGCGCTGGGAGCGCTGGGAGGCGCAGCTGATGCGGGCGGCGGCGGTCGAGGCGGCGGCGGCTGCGGTCGGCGGGGGGTTTGCCTCCCGCCCGCTCGACGCGCTCCTGCCCGTCATCCTGCCGCTGGTGTTGCCGTACGCGGCGGCGGCAGGGCGCTTTGACGACGACGACGACGACGACGACGACGACGACGACGACGACGACGATGGCGACGATGAGGACGGCGAGGACGGCGAGGAGGAAGAGGGCAACGACAAGCAGCGGGCGGAGGATGGAGAGCAGCAGGCCGGCGCAAGCGGCGGGGCGGCGGCCGCGGCCGAGACCGCTGCCTCCACCTCTGCCGGCGCGGACTACGCCCGCCGCCGCCGCGTACTGCGCGAGGCCGCCCTGCGCCGCCGCGCCGCCGCGCGCGAGGGCCTCACGGCGCTCTCGCCGCGCCTCTTGCTTTGGATCGGCCGGCGCGGGGGCGGCGCGGCGCTCGCGGCGGCGGCGGCCGCTGCCTCGGGCGCCGACGGCCCAGACGGCGCCGCCGCCGCCGAGGACGAGGGCGCCGGCGACGAGGGCGAGGTGGCCGCGTGCGCGGCGCTCATGCAGCTCGACGTGCCGCTCTCGAGGGCGGCTTCTCCCCCCGCCTCCTCCTCTTCCTCCTCCTCCCTCGCCCTGCAGCTCGACGCCGCGCTGCCGCACCTGGCGCGCCTGGCAGAGTCAGGAAACAACCGTTCCCAGCGCGTCGCCGCCTGCGAGGCGCTCCACGCCGTCAGCCTCTGGGCGGTCGGGCGCGGGGCCGCCCGCTGCGCCGCCGCCGCCGCCGCCGCCGCCGCGCCGTGCGAGGTCACCCCCCTGCTGCGCCCGCTGCTGCCCGTCCTGCTGCGCTTGTCGGCCGGGCGCGAGCCCGTCGCCGCGCAGATCCTGGCGCCGCTGCTGTCGGCGACGGCGCGGTGGTACGCCGCCTCGGCCTTCTCGGCGGCGCGGCCGCCCGGCGGCGGCGGCGGCCTGGCGGCGCAAGCGGGGGTGGACCAGCATCAGCAGCAGCAGCAGCAGCCGAGGCGGCCGCAGCAGGGCGTCGCCCTGCCGCGCGAGGCCGCCGCGTTCGTCGACGCGCTCGTCGAGGGCTTGTCCGACCCGCGGTCGGCCGCGCTGCGCGCGCGGTGCGCGTCGCTCGCGGCCGAGATGCTGCTGCGGCTGCCGGGGCCCGTCGCCAGGCCCGCGCAGCAGCAGCAGCAGCAGCAGCAGCAGCAGGATTTCCAGGCTTCGGCCCCCTTCTCTTGCGCCGCCGCCGCCGCCGCCGACCTGAGCCCGGGCGGCGCGCTGCTGCGGCGCCTGCTGGACATGCTTGCGCTCCCCGGGCGCGACGCCGCCGCGTCGGCCGCGCGCTCGGGGGCCGCGTCGGCGCTCCACGCCGCCGCCGCAGCGGCGGGCGGCACGCTCGCGTCGACCTACGCGCTGCAGGTGATGGCGTGGTGCGTGTCGGTGACGCGCGTGAGCGACGATTTTGGGGGTGGTGGCGGGGCCTCCTCGGTTGCGGGCGGCGGCCGGGCCGCCCAGGCCGCCGCCGCCGCCGCCGCCTCGGCCGCCCGGCGCGCCGCCTCGGCCTGGGCCTCGCGCGTCGTCCCCCGCGTGCTGCACTCGCTCCTCGAGCCCGACGCGGGCCGGCCGCTCGGCGCCCTCGGCACCCTCGACTCTCTCCTCGAGTGGCTGTGGACGGCCGCGCGCGAGCCCGCCTGCCGCCGGACCGCCGCCTCCTTGCACCGCCGCCTCGCTGCCGCAGCGCGCGCCGCCCAGGCCGCCGCGGCGGCAGGCCAGCAGCACCACCACCACGGTTACCCTCCTGCGTTGATTGCCGCGCCCTCGTCCTTTCTCCTGGGGGCCAGTGCGTGGTGGGTGGGCGAGATGAGCGAGACGGTCGCCGAGGCCGCCCCCGACGCCGACGCCGGCCCGCCGGCCGCGCGCCGGCGCCGCGACGCGTTTGTCGGCCCCCTCCTGATGCTGAAAGCGCGCGGGGGCCTGCCCCTCGCGGCGGCGGCGTGCGCGGCGGCGGCGGCGGCGGCCTCGTCGTCGTCGTCGGCCCGCCGCTCGCCGTTCCACGCGGCCGAGCTCGAGGCTGCGTGCGCGTGGACGGCCTGGGCGCTGGACGAGCGCGTCTTGTCGGCGGAAGGCGGGCCCGCGCAGCAGCCCCCGCCCCTCCTGCCTGCCCCTCTCGCCGAGGCCCTGCCGGCCGCGGCTGCGTCGGCGCCCGTCGGGGGGCGGCTGGTCGGCGGCGGCGGCGGGGGCGGGGGCGCCAACGCGCACGCGACGGTGGCTGACGGGGTCGTCTGGTTCCTCGCGCGGCTGCGCGCGCGGCTCGAGGCGCTGCTCGCCCCCGGCGCGGGCGCGGAAGCGGCGGGCTCTCGTCCCGCGACGCCGCCGCCCTCTTCCTTCTCGCTCGCGGGCGGCGGCGAGGCCGAGGACGACTACGACGGCGGCGGCGGCGGCGGCGGCGGCGCTTGTGACGGGCCCGAGCAGTGGTGCGCCGCGGCCCTGGCCGTCGGCGACCTGCTCGTCCGGCTCGTGCGCGCGGAGGGGCCGCTGCTCGTTTCCCCCGACCTGATCGCCGACTTTGCCGTGGCGGCCTTGATGGCGCCCGAGCTGCTCGGCGGCGGCGGTGGAGGCGCCGACGCGGCGGCGGGCGGCGGCGGCGGCGGCGGCGGCGCGTCGACGGCGTCGGCCGCCGCCTCGACAGCCGACCTGGCCGAGCGCGGCCGCGCCCTGCTGCTGGCGGCCGTCTCGGCGGGCCCGCACGGCCCCTCCGCCCAGCTCGCCGCCGCCGCCTGGTCGCGCGCGTCGCAGCTGGTCGACGGCGTCGCGCTGCCGGCCCTGCGCGCGCTTTCGCCCGGGGCGGCGGCGACGGCGGCGGCGGCAACGACCGCTCTTCCCTCCTTTGCCGCCGCGCCTCGATCGGCCGCCTCGTGCTCGCTGGCCACGGCCGACGCCGCCGCCCGCGCCGCCGCGCACGTCGAGGCGCTCATCCAACTGGCGTCTCTGGCTGGCGGTGCAGCCGCAGGGGGCGCAGGAGGGAGCGGGGACGCATCCTCCCCGCCGCCGCAGCAGCAGCCGCCGCCGCCGCCTCCCTTTTTGTCCGAGGCCGCGCGCTCCGAGCTGCCCGCCCTCTGCCTCGCTCTGGCGACGGCCGTGAGCGGCGGCGGGCGCGGCGGCGGCGCCGCGGGCCAGGGCGCGGCCCTGGTGACGGCGTGGTCGGCGTCGCCGCAGCTGCGGCGCGCGGCCGCGCTGGCCCTGCAGCTGGCGCTCGACCTGCGCCTGCCAGAGGAGCGGCTGCTGCGCGCGCTGCTGCGGCCGACACGGCGCGAGGCGGCGGGCGGCGAGGGCGGGCCCGCGCTCGCGGCGCTGTTCCGGGCGCCCCTGGCGCGCTGGGTGGTGCAGAACGCGCCGTACGTCGTGCCGCAGCTGATGGGCGCAATCGTCGAGCGCTACTGCCCGCCGCCGCGGCGGCAACAGCAGGGCGGAGGGGCGGACGGGGACGGCGCGACGACGACGACGCCCGCCGCGGCCGCCGTCGCCCCGGCCGCGGCCGAGGGCGCCCGCGCCGCCGAGTCCCTGCTTCTTGGCGCCGTCGAGGCCGTCCTGGCGCGCCGCGCCCAACCGCAAGATCCGCGAGAGGCGCGGGAGGACGCAGCGTTCGGTGCGGCCGCGCGCGGCCAGGTCCCGCTGCTCGAGATGCTCGTCCCTCCCCCTCCTGCCGCCGGGGCCGCCGGAGCCGCTGCTGCCGCCGCTGCTTCTCCCCCGGGCAGCGGCGGCCTCGTCGGCGGCGGCGGCGGCCCCCCGCTGCCCGGCGCGCGCTCCGCGGCCCTGCGGGTGCTGTCTGCGCTCCTCGCGCTCGACCGCGCGGCGCTCCTAGCCCCGACCAGCCCCGCCCTCGCCCCTGCCGTGCGCGTCTTTGCGCGCCTGATCGACCCGCCTCCTTCGCCGCTGCCCTTGCCGCCGCCCTTGCCGCCGCCGCAAGAGCAGCAGCAGCAGGCGCTGCAGCAGCGACAGGGCGCCGCCCCCGCGGCCCCCTCTGCCGCCGGCGCCGCCGCCGCGCCCCCCGCCTTCAACCCGGCCGCCGCCCTGCACGCGGCGGCCCTCGCCGCCCACGCCGAGGACGAAGAGGCCGCCACGGGCGCGGCCGAGCGCCTCCTGCCGGACCTGGCGCTGGCGGTGGCTGCGGCAGCGGCAAAGGCAGAGGCCGATGCTGGCGGATGCGGTGGCGGCGGCGGCGGAAAAGGCGACGACGACCGCATGGACGACGAGAATGGCAACGACGAGGCCGGCGGCCGCCGCCCCGGGTCGCCGGACCTGCCCTTGTGGCCGGCCCTCCGCGCATGCCTGTCCCGCGCGTCGGACCGGTGGCTGCGCGAGGGCGGCCGCGAGTCGGGCGGCGCGGACGTCGCGCACGCGCGGCGGCGCGTCATGGCTGCGGTCGACGCGGTCGCGGCCGTCGTCTCGGGCGAGGCGGGCGGGGGCGAGGGCGGCGGCGGTGGCACGGAAGGGGCCGGCGGCGCCTCGGCCGCCGACGCCGCCGCCGGCGCCGCCGCCGACGCCGCCTGCTCGTGCCTCGAGGCGCTCCGCCCGTTGATGCGCGCTCTGGGCGAGGACGCGCTCGCATGGGCGGACGGCACCCCGGGTGGCGGCTCGCCGGACGGCGCGTGGCGCAGCCGCGCGGCCGACGCGGCGCTCACCGCCCTGGAGGCGCGCCTGGCGCTGCGGCCGCGTTGGCGTGGGCGTCGCCGGGGCCGAGGCCGAGGCGGCAGCAGCAGCAGCAGCAGCAGCAGGGCCCGGGCGCCGCGCCGATGGACGTCGACAAGTGGGGCGGCGACGGCGCCAGCGACCCCGCCACGCCTCTGCCGCCGCCGCCCGTTGCCGCCGCGCGCCTGCTCGAGTGGGCGTGGCGGGCGTCCGGTCTGTCGGCCGACCCCTTGCCGCCCTGGCCCGCGACGGCGGCCGACGCCGCCGAGGCCGCCGAGCGCTGCTCCGAGCGCCTGGCCGCGTCCGCCTGCTTCCTGCACCCGCTGCTCGCCCTGGCCCCCGCCGAGCAGCGCTCGGCCTGGTTCGCCTCCAAAGCCCCGCGCCTCCTGGCCCTGGCGTCCGAGGCGGCCGCCCAGCAGCAGCAGGCCGTCGCCGCGGGCGTCGCGATCGCCGACGGGACGGCGCCCGGCGGCGGCGGCGACGGCGGCGGCAACCACGGCGCCGCCGCCGCTGCGCTCGGCGGCGGGGACGCCCGTCTGCCACAGCTGCCGCCGCGCCTGGGACTCGTCCCCTGCCTGGTGCTGCACTGGCAGGCCCTGCGGCTGCTCGCGCTCATGTACACGTCCCTCGACCCGCACCGCCCGCCCGCCGCGCTCGCGTGCGGCGGCGCGGGGCGCGCGGCCGCCCTGCTCGAGCGCGCCGTCGCCGCCATCCCGGGGCGCAACAGCGCCGTGGCCAAGGCCGTGCTGCCGCAGGTCCGGGCCGCCGCGGCCCCGGGCGGCGCGGGCGGGGGGGACGTGGTCCTGTCTCGCGCCGTGCGCTGCACCGCCTATGCGCTGACGGCGGCGGTCATGGCCGCGACGCAGACGGCGCCCCGCTTCCTCGTGATGGCCCTGGGCGGCGGCAACGCGGCCCCTCCTCCGGGCCGCGGCGGCGTGTTCTCTCTGCTGCTGGACGTCCGGCGCGTCCCGTACTTTGGCGTCAGCCCGTCCGAGTGGCGAGGGCGAGGCGGGGGCGCCGCGTCCTCGGCGGGCGTGGCGGCCGCCGGCAACGGCCGCCTGCGCCAGGCCGCCGCCGCCGTCGAGGCCGCCGCCCACGACGCGCGCTGCCGCCGCCGCGTCGGCGGCGGCGCCGCCGCCCCGTCCGGCGACACCATGCTCGCCGCTTCCCTCGGCGGCGGCGGCGCCTCGACCTTTTCGATGGGGGCCGCGGCGGCGGCCGCGACGGGGAGCGCCCGGGGCGGCGGCGGCGGCGGCGGCGACGGCGGCGGCGGCGGGGCCGTGTGGTACTCGCAGCTGCTGTCGGGCGCGGGCCTGGACGCCGCCAGCCTCGACGCCGCCTCGACGCTCGCAGCCAAGGCGTCGGCCTCGCAGTCGGCCGTGGCGATTGCTGGTGCTGCCGGGGGCACGGCGGCGGCGGCGGCGGCGGCGGCAGGGGCGGCTCGCGGGGGCGAAGACGACGAGCGCGAGACGGGCGCTCGAGGGGCGGCCGGCGACGAGGGCGCGGCGGCCGGGAGGGGGGACGAGCAAGGCGCCGTCTGCAAGGGCGCCGAGGTGCTGCTCCAGGCGCAGGCCTCGGAGGACCGGCTGCTGCTGGTCGACGACGAGCTGGACGGCCACCCGGCCATGCTCGCCCTCGTCGCGCTGATGGAGCGCGCCGAGCAGCTCGAGGGCGGCGAGGCTGCAGGTGCGGCGGCGGCAGCGGCGGCGGTGGGGGCTGGAGGAGCGGCGATGTTTGCGAGCGGCGCGGGCGTGCCCGCCGCAGCAGACGCCGCGGCGCCGCCGCCGGCGTTGGCGGACGGCGCCCCCGCCCCTCCTTCCCACGCCGCCGCCGCCGCAAACGCAAACGCGAGCGCCGGCCCGGCCATGCCCGGCTGGATGCGGCCCCTCTTCGACGTCGCCAGCGAGGCCGCGGCCCCTCTGGCCGCGCGCCTTTTCGTCTTCAAGGCCGTCCACCACTTTGAGATGCGCCGGCAGGCGCGCGCGGCGGCCGCCGCCGACGCCGCCGCCGAGGAGGACGGGGACGACGGCGGCGACGGCGGCGGCGGCGGCGGCGGCGGCGAGGGCGGCAGCGGCGGCGGCGACGACCGCACGGCCGTGCCGACGGCGGGCGAGTCGCCGTTTGCCCGCCACGCGCTGGCCTTCTTCCCGCCCTTTGTCGACGCCGTGCTGGCCGCGACGCCCGACCGCGCCGGCCAAGCGTCGTCGCCGTCAGCAGGGCCCGCCGCCGCCGCCCGCCGCGCCGTCTTCTCCTACCTGCTCCGCGACGCCGCCGTGATGTTTCTCGGCTGGCGCCGCCTGTTTGAGCGGCGCGCCGCCCCCGCACCCGCCGCCGCCGCTGCCCTTGCCGCCGCCGCGCCAGCGCCG
>Ga0105054_10010456_pt1 | contig 11795 bp, 13 predicted proteins | sample BON02_FD_78091 | JGI IMG/M metagenome (GOLD analysis project Ga0105054, IMG submission 78091) | Freshwater microbial communities from Lake Bonney liftoff mats and glacier meltwater in Antarctica - BON-02 (megahit assembly) | ecosystem: Environmental > Aquatic > Freshwater > Ice > Glacier... | reverse complement strand
TAAAATATGTGTATATACATAGATATACGGGAGCTCAAGTGCAGACGACGAACTCAAAGAGTAACGGCTATGCCTCCTCTGTGTTCTTGCCGCATTGTTGCGGTGTGTTACAGTGTGTTACAAGTTGCGTATGTGTTGCGTAAGTGGCAGTGTATTGCAGGGTGTTGCAGCGTGTTGCTGTGGGTTTCCCTACGGTGACAACCTCATGGGGGTGCCTCCTCTGCGTTCTCGCCGCCTTGCCACTCGGGCCAGCGGTGATAAATGTTGCCGCGATGGAGGACCTGACAGAATTCCCCACTACTGGTATGACTGTGACCTGCGGTCACGACGTCAGGGGTTGCCTGCCCTGAGTTTTTGCCCCCGTGCGACTCGGGGAGGCGGTAATATCCTGTGATGAGTCTTGCCGCGATGGAGGACACTGCAGAGCGCTTCACCACTGGCAAAAGTGTGACCTCCAGTGACTACGTCAGGGGCATTGTTGTAGTGTGTTGCAGTATGTTGCAGTGTGGTGACCTACAGTGACTAAGTTATGGCACCATGGCCGGGGGACTAAGTTTTGGACTCTCTGGTCAGTTAGTATGGAAAGTGCGTGGAGGGGGGAAAAGAGAGAAATTGAGAGAGAGAGGGGCCATGCCATCTCAACTTGTGTGTGGGTGTGTTGGTGGGTTTGTGTGCGTGTCTGTGTGGGTGTGTGCGTGCGTGCGTGTGCGTGCGTGTGTGCAGGAAAGTCGTGTTTGCGCTTGGAGGATGTTTCGACTTGTATTTCTATTGGCTAATAAAAGTAATTTTAAAGTGATTCTATAGTCACTCTGAAGTGATGCTGAAGGGAGGCCGTGCACTTGGTTGTTGAGCTCTGCAGTGCAGAGAGAGAGAGAGAGAGCTGTTCGAGGCCACGAAGTCGGCTGCTCAGGAAAAAACGGTACACAGTGCAACACGCGCATACAGACTCACACACAAAAAATTTGCATATGTAGATATGTTTACACATACACATATGGATATATGTACATCTCTCTGCCTCCTCCCCCCCCCCTCTCTCTCTCTCCTCATCCCCGTCTACCCTTTCTTGCCCTTGTCTTACTGCTCCCGATGCCCCTGTAACAGTAGTGTTGTTATAGTCCAAAACACACCGTCACGGTTTCTAGGTCGGTCGGCTGCCGACACCCCTGTGACAGTAGTGTACAAGTCGACTGACAAGCCTGAATTGAACCATGCCTTGCACCGTGCGTGGACGTCAACTCTGTTACGTTTTGGCCCTTAAAGCAAACATTTTCATTTTGGACTTGTTTGCTAAACCTGAAAACAGGTGGGTTTGCAGCTCGCCGATAACGAATCGAGATATTTCCTGATTCCATGAATCTTAAATCAAACACATTTCCGTAGCACGCTTGCTCGCGTGGATTTTGGCTATAACACAGTTTATTTGCTAGCGTGGAGGGGGGTGCGACGAGAGAGAGAGACTGGTTTTATTACATAATTGCACAAACTTATGATCTAGGATTGCACTCTAGGAGACCCACTCACGGAGGAGATCATACTTAAAAAATTTGGATCTCTAGATCTCACGGTTTTCCCGTAAGATCTTTTGAGTGCCGGGGACTCCGTTCACTCACGTGAAAATTCGTTTGAAATTTTGAGGACTCCCCTGAAAACGTGTTTGATATGTACGGGGACTCCCGTGAAAATTCGTTTGAAATTTTGGCAGTCGTAATTGTTTCAAGTCCGATCTCCTCCGTCTGTGGACCCCATGCAGTTGGATGCAGGCACAAGGCCTTTCGCACCGTTTGCAGGCGTGGAGGGGTGCAACGAAAGAAACGCAGCCTCTTTCGACAGGTAATGTACGAATGAGTCATGTCACAAATGAATGAGTCGTGGCACAATTGAGTGAACCATGTCGCACTCGCAGAAGAATGAGTTGGAGTCAGGTCATATGTGGGGGTGCGGCGAAAGAAACGCAGCCTCGTCATGGTCGCTTCCCATTCATATCTGACATGACTCATTCATATGTGACGTGCCTCATTCATATTTGACATGACTCATTCATATGGGCCATGGCTCCTTCGCACGTGATATGATTTATTCGTATGTTACATGACTCGTTCATATGTGACATGACTCATCGACTTGGCTCATCCTAGGATGTGACATGACTCATTCTTACATTACATGTGTGACAGGCACGAAACACGTTGGAGAAACGTTTCTTTTTTTGTTGATGTAACAAAAAGGGCATCCAGCTCGACTCATTGATTCATTCACGCATCTCATTCATATGTGACATGACTCATGCATATGTGCCATGACTCATTCATATGTGACATGACTCTTTTATATATCCGTGTGCACCCAACAAGATCAACATCAAACAAAAGGGCATCCAGCTCGACTCCTTGATTCATTCATTCATCTCATTCATATGTGACATGACTCATGCATATGTGCCATGACTCATTCATATGTAACATGACTCTTTTATATATCCGTGTGCAACAGGTGCGCTACAACAAACAAGATCGACACCAACGAGAATTTTGGGAGCAATACAACCACAAAAAAAATGTTCTGGTCGGAGGTTGGGGCGACGGTTTATTCCCCCCCAAAAGTGATTTTCAACATGAAACTGGCTTTATCAGTCACCACGCACCCCAAATACATTCAATTCCCAATTTATAGCAGATTCAAGGATCGCACGGGACAGGGCTTTTCATGGATATGTGGTGTTTTATGTGCCAATTTGACCTATTGGCAAGCTTTCATCGCTTACAACTCCCATATGATGATCCCCTCTGATCTCGATATCTGAACGGATTTTTCCCGTTATGCTCACTGTTTGTGAGACCTAAACCCAAGAATCTAAACCCTTCCACGATGTTTCAATTGGGTTTAGGCCATTCGACAAGAATCTCAAAACCATCAACGATGTTTTTCTTGGGGTTTTTAGCCTGAGGCATTCGGATATTGAATTCTTGGACGCTATCATACGTGACCTGACTCATTCATCTATGACATTGACCTTGACCATAGCAAAGCACGCAACAAGAAAGAAAGAAAGAAAGAAAGAAAGAATGCAACACCCATGTGCCATGACTCATCTGCATGCGCTTATTTTGATGTGACACATAAAAACCCGATGCATTCATATGTGACACGACTCATTCTTACGTGACTTGACTCATTCATACGTGACATGACTCATTCTTATGTGACGTGACTCCTTCTAATGTGCCATGACTTATCCACATGCGCCAGTCCTCCACAGTGTGACGTGACTCGTTTATATGTGACATCGCTTTGCGAATGTCCCAGGGATTGCTTCCCCTGTTCATGACCAAAGGAATTTTTTGGATTTTCGATTTTTAATCCTTGGACACGGGCGATTTCTCTGCAAGGACTCCAAGGAATTGGCGCCTAAGGGGAGAGATGAGGGTGATCCCTGATCTGTCCGAAGTTGATACTGCATTCAAGCCCCAAGGTTCAGACTGACTTGGGATCGACTGGGGGTCCTTCATATGAAGGACCCCCCCGCAAAACTGCAAATGTGGCCGCAGTGGGCGGTAGCAGGCGGTAGCACATCCAAATCTGGTGGTAGCACCGGCAAAACTATGGATGCTAGTTTAAGTATGCATGCGATCCTAACTATGCATGCGGCTATCCTGTCTCCAAGTTTCACACAAATGCTCCAACTATTTGCAACGTGATCATGCCTTTGACGTCCACACCCCAAACTTCCAATGTGCAGCTATTTCTCCATTTCCTATTTCTCCCGATTGAAAATTTCGTTATTTTTGGTTTATTTCTCCTTACTTTTTCCAATTTGATGTTTTTCATTCCGGCCGGATGGCCAAATTTCTTCCCGGCCAGTCTGAAAGGTGGTCAGCAGGCTCTGCCCAAAGCTCACTTTCGGACAGACAAGGCATCACCGTTATCACTCCTCTTCAGCGCGGATTCCTTGGAGCTCTTGCAGTGAAATTGTCCGTGTCCAAGGGGGAAAAATTAGAAATCCAAAAAAATTCCTTGGTCACGACCAAGGGAAAATCTCCCTTGGACATTTACAACGCACCTGTCTCCTTCGTATGTGACATGACTCGTTCATATGTGACATGACTCATTTATACGTGACATGACTCATTTATACGTGACATGACTCGTTCATATGTGACCTGGCTCATTCGTATGTGAAATGACTCATTCATATGTGACATGACTCGTTCATATGTGACATGACTCATCCATATGTGACCTGACTCATTCATATGTGACATGACTCGTTCATATGTGACATGACTCATTCATATGTGACATGACTCATTCATATGTGACATGACTCGTTCATATGTGACAAGACTCATTCATATGTGATATGACTCATTTATATGTGACATGACTCATTCATATGTGACATGACTCATTCATACGTGACATGACTCATTCATACGTGACATGACTCGTTCATACGTGACATGACTCATTCATACATGACATGGCTCATTCTTACGTGCCAGTCCTCCACATGTCAGTGTGACATGACTCCGACTCATTCTTCTGCCAGTGCAACACAATTCACTCACTTGTGCCCGGGCCGCGACTCATTCATGTGTCACAAGACTCATTCAAATTCGTACACGCATGAGACAGGTGCGAAACACCCACAAGATCAACATCAACAAAAAGGGCATCCAAGTCGTGATGCGCCAGCAAGCACGACAGTCATATGCCCAGACCCTAACCCGATCCTGCAGTTTTTTTTGTGTGTGTCACGGTACCCGCACTTCTGCAGAATTAAACAAGATCTTAACTGCATGTTCAATCGTGCAAGAGATGCGACTAGTACGGCAGCATTGTCACGCCGGCAGTCGCCCCTCTCCCTCTCCCCCCTTCTTTCGTAGCCCAAGAGACCGTGACAAAGGGTTTACACCTGGTCGGCGAGGTGGCTGCCTGCACCCTTGGAGCAATCCTTCAACATGAATCGCCACCAACTTGTATTCCCACCAATAAAATTGTCAAAAATAATCAGAAATTTTGATTCCCACCAATTTGAATCATCACCAATTTGTGAATCATCGATTTCTTTCCTTTTTCCTTCGATGGGCACCAGTGTGTGTCTTTTTTGCGTCTGTCACGTCCACTGCTTGTATTGACCTCTCTGTGGTACCGTGATGTTCCCTGCTGCACTACAATTTCCAGCGACTGAAATTTGGTACCAGAATCTGATGTTTTTGATAATAATTGGATATTTGAAAAGAAGTTCTGCTCTAAATGAAAAAACATCCTCTTGAAGGTGGGTGAGGATGAATCAGGTGAGAATCTGTGTGCCAGTGCATACACGCGGCGCAGTGGGTGCGCACCCTTGCCAACGTGTTTGCTGTCGCTGTGTCACCCCACGCTGCGCATAGGTGTGCTTACGCGCGCATTCGATTTCTTTCTCTCCGCTCGCAGTAGCAGTCTTGTGTCTTGTGTTTTTACTTGTAACCAGTGAGCGAACAAGGATGCACGTAATGTCGGGCCCACACGGCGGGTTGCGAGAAATTGGGGGCTCACACGCCGTGTGCAACACGTTTGTGGTGCGTGTATTGTTACATGCTTGGCCTTTCCCGACGTCGGCTGGGTTACAATTATGGGGGCATTGTTCCGGCAGGCATGGAATCAAGAGTGGGGTTTGTTCGAAATTGCGCCCTCACGTGGCCTTCGAAAACAGGGCTCTTTTGTACACAGGGCTCCCTTATATAGATATAGGGCTACGCTTCCGGAATCCGTCAACAGAGGAAAATGTGGGAGATTTGCCCCCACACTTTACCCCCTTAGTACATCCCAACCCCTCAACCTTTCACCAACCTCATCACAACACCTTTACCCTCGTTTGCGCAATGTAGAAACACGGGAACAAACACACTGCACCCGAGTCAAACGCGTGGGGTTACAGTCACATGTGGATGAGTGCTAAGGCCTTCCTTGGACTGACTGACTCCTGAGAGCAGCTAGAGCTATGTAGAATGTCCAGCACAATGGTTTACTGCCCAGAACAATGCCTTCACAACAACCCGTGATTCTAATTCTCTTCTAAAACTTGTGAGAGACGCTAGCGAATACAATATTGTTGATTGCCGCAATCAACAACACACTGACACAAACAACCGAATCAACAACACAGCCACGATGAGTAGCGCCAATCGTGAAAGGGCCTTACACACTTTGAGTAAGGGCCTGACACACTTTGAGTAAGGGCCTAACACACTTCCAAACTCACACAGCGTTTGTCCCTTTCTCTCGACTACTCAGTGCCTGCTCACACGAAACCAAGCAAATCCTCCATCCACAACACAATCAATCCCGCGTGTTTTCCAAAGGCAAGGGATTCCCAGCACTTCGCATCCTCGTGCTTGCACACCCCTCACGAGCACTTGTTGGAGGCTCATGCAGCGTATCACATATGCACATTACTCACATTTCAGGCCCCATCTCTCCCGCTGGCCATGTGAAGATCACAGCCAGCGCAAGAGCCCTGAATCAATGACTGAGGTGGATGCCCATCTGACCCGCTGCCGCCTCCGCCGCTGCTAACCCAGCGACTGACACCTTCATATCCTTGGGCAACAAGTCCTTGTTTGAGCTCGACACGTAGGTGCCCTGCTTGATGCGCTCCACAGCGCGCAAATAGGCAAGCGCTCCCTCCTTCTCATTTATGAAATACCCCACATGCTCCCTTCCACCCCCCGCGAGACACACGCGCACGCGCCACATCTTTTTCATCTTGTCCCAGGTCACGCCGCGGAAACTTTGGTGCAACCTACTTGCGTTACCTCCCTCTCTCGACGGAGCACGGCGCGCGCCGACCCCATCCGTCGAGCTGCTTCCCCCGCCCGCTGCTGGGTGTGCGTGGTGCCCCCCCATGTGTGCGTTCATAAGTCCCCCAAGTAAATGGTGATGGTGCTGCTGACGTTGGTTCTGCGGCTTAGCAATGCGCTGCACGACATCACCCTCAAGTCAGTCGCATCTCAAATCCACAATCTTCCTGTAATTTTTGAATACTAACAGCGCTTTACGGTGCCAAAAGTGCTTCCAAGAATGCATGGGCAGGAAGGGAGCACCTTGAAAGCTGTGCCATTGGCAGAGTTCTGGTGGTACTGAGTGGCATCACGAGGGGAAGCGCAGGAGCGCTGCATGAAACCGGACCATGCAGTGCCATTCGCACCACCCGTCGGAGTAGACGCCGTCGGCGTAGATGCGTTGGAGAATGGAGTTGGGGTGCTTGCATGCGAGACTGGCGTACGCGCTTTCTTGCCTTTGCCTGTTCATCATCGATAGCGGCGTTGGTGAGACCTTGACACTCGTTTGGGCAACACACCGGCGGACCCACTCTCATTGCACAAGCACGAGCTCAAACCCCATCTTCCATTACAGAGGGTTGGGAAAGGGTGGTACCATTGCTGCTGGAGCCATGTTCAAACTCCCCCCAACTCGACTGCGACGAGAAAAGGGGAGGAGGCGTAGCAAAGCCTGAGAAGCTGTCGACAGGCGAGGGCTCCGAGCGACTGCATTGCGCACTAGCATCTGCCAGAGCCACCAAGCCCTGTTTTTGGTTTATTTGTTTGTCAAAAATAATGAGCATTCGGGGAGGAGAGCGCCAGAAAATGTGGCAGATTTAGACAGATTAAATTAAAAAAATTAGGAGGAATGCTCAGATTACTCTGGAAGGGGACTGGAGCGGAGTGGCACAGTGCATGCAGATGTCAGCACAAGAACACCAAAGACTGCTCCCAAAGACTGGTCCGACATCTACTGAAAAAGGAGGAAAATATAAATGGCTGCTGTGCCCAAAAGAAAGGTTCGTTTCTTACCCTGAGAGCCTCGAGTTCGATGCCTTCACACAGCAAGGGCGGTGCAAACGCATGCTGCTGCACCTGCGCACCACCAGGCATAGCCGGTGTGGAGCACATCGATAGTCTGCACGTGACTCAAAGCACCCACGTTAGCAAAATCACTGCACTGAAATTCACAAAGTTGCATCAACATTGACCAGATATGGCGTCCTATGACACCCGCATCCTGGGTCATACATCAGCCGTAAGCCCCAGGAGTCGTAAGTCTTTGCTAACCGGATTTTTCTTTTCGGTCTTTTTTTCTTTTCTTTACGAACATATTTTTTGTTTTCGTACCATATTGAACGGCACAGCGGCACCAAACAACAACTCAAAACGGGCGGGGTGAAATAAATTTGTTTTCCCAAAAATGGTTACTGTGTGGCTGTTTATGGACAATACATATTTTATATGTCCTTCGTGTGCGGGCGGATTTTTTTTTTCAACCATATCCAACTTTTCCCCCCGCACAATTGTGATGTTTGTCACAGCACCGAAAGGCACAGCGATAAAACCACAAATAAAACGGGCGGGGACACACATATATATATATATATATATATAGATATGTATGTACATACTTATATATACATGTAGGTATATGTGTGAATTTACATACAAAATAAATGAGATTGAACTGAACTTGGACCTCAGGTCTCCCTCAAGTAAAGGTAAGCAGAATCCGTATGGACCTGTTCCTGTTTTTATAAAAAGAGAGACCGACTCTGGTGTGCAGAGGTAACCCAGGTGGCGTGCGGCAGCGTCGGGGCTAGAGCCCCTCCGCTGCCGCGCGCCCATTGACGTGCGCTTTTCCTCTGACACCCCCCGGCACAGTCCCCATAATTCAAACTGCAGCACAGCATGCAGGCGCACAGGACACAGCTGCTGTCATGTGGTGCGCGCTTGTCACGCGTAGTGGTGTTGGCACATTTGCAAGTCCGATCAGGGGAGGGTTTTCTTACAGGTTGGAAGGACTAGGCTTGGCAGCTTGCATGCCTTTGGGCCTTGCGTCTAACACATGGTCACCAAGCGGTCGCCCTGACGAGAAATCAGCCTCCTCTCTCTTGAGAACAGCCCGCAGCGAGATGGGCGAAGAGCAGGTCGAGGCGTGGGCCGAGCAGGCCTCAGCAAGGCCCTTTAAGTTGAGATCCAGTAGCTTCGAAACGTTGCTGGTCATTGCACTCTTGCCGTCCCCATGCATCATAAGGCCCATAGAGGTGCTGTGGGAACGAGCCGAGCCGTCACCGTCCGATCCGCTGCCGTGCATACCGAGACCACCTGGGTAGTATGAGCGCGAGGGGATGGGATGGTGGCTCGCCACCATGAGCCTGGCGTGAAAGGGCGTGATCTTGGCGTTGGTTGTTGTGCTCGCTTCGCCGCCCACGCTGTTCGACCGAGCACCGCCGGCAGATGACCAGCCTGACCCGGCGCAGTCAGGAGTGACTAAACCTAGGTGATTACATGGCATGGCCAGGTCGGCGCTGGCCCATTGAGCAACTCCAGCGCCCCATCTGCGCGTATCTGGACCAGGCGAGTCCATATGCTCACCCGCCCTCTCCGGAAAATTAAGCGACACTGAGGGGTCCTGTCGCCAATCTGGGTTGTTTTTCTGGATCGCCCTGTGGCACCACACGCAAATCAAAAGCGCAATCACCAAAAGTCAGCAAGATCCAGTGCACGCATGAGCCAGTGTTGAAAAGAAAATAATTTTACATAAAATATCGCACCGGTCAAAGGCCAGCGCAGCCTCGGCCTCATCGGAAAAATAGCCGACGTGTGTGTCACGCCCCACAATTTTGATCCGCACTCTCCATTTCTTCTTGCATTTATTCCAGTGAACGCCCAGGAAGCGAGATTTGGGCGAAGGAGTAGAGTCCTGATCAACGTCGTTTTTGCTCGCGTCCACCTTGGCCACCCGCCTGCGCTTGCCAGATGCGCTTGCATTGCGGTCGGCGGCTGCAGCTGGGCGGCTCCGCTTTTGTGGCATCAGATAGCCATCGCTCATAGCAGCAGCTTCCAGGAGGGCAGTGGGGCCAGACTTATCTGCAGAGGACCGCTGCAAATGCGAGTCCTTGGACGGGTACTGCCTGCGCATCGTGCCCTGCATGCCACAAAAGAGCGAAAGTCATTAACTGCAAGGCCCCAACGCTCATATTACTTTAACCCCACGCGTTTGACCACCCCACCCTGATTCCACGCCTGCCCGAACAACGCCTCCATATTCGCAACGCAGCCGCCGCCGGGAAGAAGTGCAATGACATACTACGTGCACCAAGAACGTTTGGCGTGTGCGCCCCCCTCGTCCGGCAACACACCGGCCCGACAAGACATGCATCCTTTTTAGCTCACTGTTTACAGGCGAAAACACCAGACCCCCACAGAGAGCAGCGAGAATGAAATGGCATGCGCGCGGGATCACACCTAAACGCAGTGTGGTGTGATGCAGCGGCTTCGGAGACGTGTGCCAAGGTGCGCTCCACCACCGCGCCACGTGCACGCACACCGATTCTCACCTTGATTTACCCTCACTCACTCGCCAGAGGATGTCTTCCACTTAGTACTGGCATTTGTTTAAAATATCGAGTTAGTACGGAAAACATGAGATTCCGATACTAAGTTTAAGTCAAAAGAAATATAGTAAGGGAAACAACAAACCGACTCCACAGAGAGGGGAAAAGTGTGACAAAGTGCAAAGAAAAAACTCGGAAACATTACAAACTTTACTGTCACTGAAAGAAATCGATAGCGGGTAGGTCCATTGTTATCGTGACGGTGGGATTCAAGCTGAACAATTACTCGTTGAGTGCAGGCGGCCACCTTGCCGACCAGGTGTAAACTCCTTGTCACGGTCTTGGGCTATGACAGAAGCGGAGAGAGGGAGAGGGAGGGGGCAGCCATGAACAGGCTGCTTTTTTTTTCTTTTGCCGTGCTTTTGTGCGCCCGAAACAGACCCAAAACACCCCAAAAAAACACTCCCCCAACACCGCACGCCGGATCATCGCAGGTGCGTTGATCCGGTCTCGATTTGAAAAACGGTGTTCTGGGCGGAAATATACCCCCAAAGTGGAGTCAGGGAGCCTGCCGCACGTCAATCCCGGAAAACTGGCCTCAGGAATTGAAAACTTCGGGTGGCGCGCGGCAGCCCCTTGCCGCCGCGCGCCCGTCGCATCTCTTGCAGGATGCACGGCAGTTTAGCTCTTGTTTAATTCTGCGGTACCGTGACACACCAAAAGAATAAAATTAAAGGTTCGGGTAAGGGTCTGGACACATGGCCGTCTTGCTTGCTGGCGCATCGACTTCGATGCCCTTTTTGTTGATGTCGATCTTGTTGGGTGTTTCGTACCTGTCACACATGAATGTATGAAAAAAAAGTCGTGTCACGCATGAATGAGTCATGGCACATATGCATAAACGATGTCACATGTGAATGAGATGAACGAGTCATGGCACGTTTGCATGAGTCATATCACGTATCAATGAGATGAATGAGTCATGGCACATATGCATAAATAATGTCACATGTGAATGAGAGGAACGAGTCATGGCACATGTGCATGAGTCATGTCACGTATGCATGAGATGAATGAGTCATGGCACGTGTTCATGAATGATGTCACAATATGAATGAGATGAACGAGTCATGGCACATTTGCATGAGTCATGTCACATATGAATGCAATGAACGAGTCGATGAATAAGTCGACTTTGATGCCCTTTTTTGTTGATTTCGATCTTGTCGGGTTCTTCGTACCTGTTACACATGAATATACGAATGAGTCGTGTCACGTACGAATGAGTCATGGTACAAATGAATGAGTCATGTCGCAGATCAACGAGTCGTGTCACGTATGAATGCGCCATATCACATATGAATGAGTCATGTCACATAAGAGTGCGTCATGTCAGATATGAATGCGTCATGGCACGTGTGCATGCGGC
>Ga0105054_10010454_pt1 | contig 11798 bp, 8 predicted proteins | sample BON02_FD_78091 | JGI IMG/M metagenome (GOLD analysis project Ga0105054, IMG submission 78091) | Freshwater microbial communities from Lake Bonney liftoff mats and glacier meltwater in Antarctica - BON-02 (megahit assembly) | ecosystem: Environmental > Aquatic > Freshwater > Ice > Glacier... | reverse complement strand
TTAGCAATACTTTCGTAGGTCGTCTCCGGGTCCCACGGATCAACTGGCAAAATGCTCTCGTCTGAAAAATAGTCCGCGTAACTGGCATGCCCCCCATAAAAAACAACGTTGTCCATAAGAATCGGGTCAGACAGCTTCTCCGTCCAATAACCAGGATGCGCAGAGTTCTCAACAGCGAGGTGGTATCTGCTGGAGCCAAGAACGTCAGCTTTGTCGCCAACTCTCTCAGCCGCAAGACCATACGCTTCGAAATCATTCAACCTAGTGGACAAAAAGTCCACCAGCCGCAATCGCTGCTGCTGGAGCGGCGTCCGAGCTTTCTGAGAGACGATTGCCGTGACGACATCTCGCCCGGGAGAAAAACCCTCTGCCAAAACGGCTCTGCTCAGCGTGGCCGAACCATCCACAGCTTCATAGTGCTCCTCCCCACCCGCTTTCAATCCGACCCACCAGGGGGCCACTGCGGCAATCGCATGGAAGTGGGGCATCGGAAGCAGATACTCGAACCCAGGACCCAGGACGGCGCCATAGCGCGAGAGCACAGCTGAGTCGTAGACCCTAATCTCCGGAGGCTCTGAAGCGATAAAAATCACGTTCTGTGGTGAGTTCGGAATTCGCAGCGGAGTCCTGATGCCGTAAATCACATGGATATCCGCGGGACCAGCTTCACTTGTGTGGAAGAAATCCCAGGCCAGACCAGGGGGAAGCTCCCGCTCCCACACTGAGGCCGGAATGTGACTTACGATGTTCACAAGCATGTGGTTATTCTGTCAGTCCGCATCAAAACCAAGTACCGTGGGATCTCCAAATTTGAGGAGCCAAGAAACCGTTTGGCGACGACGGTCTTCCCCTTCCTCCACGCGAAATCCTCGTAGCCGCGGGAAAGACATCGACAACCGCCGGCGCCGGGCGAGAGAGCTAATCGCACACTGGTCCCGAGGACGCTCGCTGAAGACCTGGAGAAACGCGAGATTGTGCCCTGCTATCAGAACAGTACGTCCGATTACTCCCGCTCCACTTGGCCCTGGATTCCGTCAGGGAAAAATGTGGAGCCAACCTTTGCGGCCGACGCTCACACCCTCCGGATACGGCTTTGCCTCGATCGTCCCGCTAGCCTAGACATCATGAATACCAAGGACAGTGCAGAAATGCACCCGGAGGAATTTCGTGTCTCTCGTCCCAGCACAGGAGTCAAAGAATTCTGGCTAACGTCATCCGAAGAACTTCTCGCAATTGTGATTGCACCGGACAGAGCCCCAGAAGGCATTCAATTTCTGACGAGCCCCACCGACCAGTTTCAGATTGGTCAGCTTGGCTGGAAGTCTGGGCACGAAATTGAGGCCCATAGCCACACGAAAGTTTCTAGAACGGTAAACAGGACTTCGGAAGTTTTGTTCATCCGGCGCGGAAAAGTTGAAGTGAATCTCTACACCGAAGACGGAGTTTTTCTAACCTGCACCATCCTAGAAAGTGGCGATGTGGTTGCACTTTTTGCAGGCGGTCATGGCTTCACGATTTTGGAGGATGCCGACATCATTGAAGTCAAGCAAGGTCCATACATTGGCGAAGAAGAAAAATTCCGCTTCCTCGCAAACGGAAAGAGATAAGTGTGAGCACATCCACCGAAGCTTTTTCTAGTTCCCATGAGTTCTATGACTTTGTGTACTCTGCGAAAGACACCGAAGACGAAGTACAGCGTTTTGTTGCGGCAGCCCGTGATGCGTCACCCGATATGGAACTCGGCAACGTCTGTGAGCTAGGAATTGGGACCGGCCGTCACGCGAAGGTCCTCAATTCTCTGGGCATCACAGTATTTGGGGTAGACAGCAGCGCCGACATGATTCACCACCTGGCGGAAGCCCCTGGAATTCGCGCCGAGTTGGCGGACGCCAGCAATTTTGAACTAGGTCAAACGTTCGACTCTGTTTTTTCTTTCTTTCACGTGATCAGCTACCAGACCGCGGATGAGCAGATTGAGGGAGTTTTTCAGTCTGCCCGGCGACACCTCGAGGCCGGAGGAACATTTGTGTTCGACACCTGGTACACGCCGGGCGTAATCCATCTCAAGCCTGAAACGCGCGTTGTTGATATCAGCACACCGGGCGGTGCCGCCCGCCGCCTCTCGACCTCCCACGAAGATGTTGATTGCTCCCGGGTTGATGTCACCCAGCACTACACGGTATGGGACACATCCGGCGTCCTCTCCCGAGAATTCTCCGAAACCCATCGAATGCGCCACTTCACGTCCAACGAGATCCGGAGCCTTGCTAAGAGGTTTGGGTTCAGGGTTTCCAGCGCCGTAGGAGATACTACCCACGCAGCACCCACGCGTGACGATTGGTCCGCTTTGTACTCTTTAGTGGCGATTTAGCGGTGTCGACCAATTTCATCCCGGTCTCGCAACCGGACATCTCCGTGGCGGACGTGAAGCTTGTAGGAGAAATTTTGTCAGCGGGTTGGGCGTCCGGAGAAGCGCCCGTTATTGCTGATTTCGAGAAAGCCATGTGTGATTTCACCGGGCGCAAGCATGCGATTGCCGTCAATAGTGGAACCTCCGCGCTCGACATAGCGGTTGCCAGCCTCGATCTGCACACCGGCGATGAGGTCGTCATCCCGTCTCTCACCATCATTTCGTGCTTGAACGAAGTTCTCCGATCCGGTGCCCGTCCCGTGTTCGTCGATGTTGACCCCCTGACCTGGAACGTCACCGCTGAGGCTCTCGGCCGGGCCTTCACGACGAAAACCAAAGCTGTCATTGTGCCGCACATTTACGGGCTGCCGGCAGACATTAGAGACATCGAACATCTCTGTTATGAGCATGCCGTAACCCTCATAGAGGACACGGCCGAAGGGCTTGGGCTGGAGATAGCTGGTCGCAAAGCAGGGTCGTTTGGTCAGATTTCCACGCTCAGCTTCTATGCCAACAAAGTGATTACCTCAGGCGAGGGCGGGATGGTTCTGGTTGACGACTCTGACCACGCCGAGAGGCTCCGAAGGCTGAGAAACCTTGGGTTCAATTCAAAGCGGCGCTTCGTTCATGGCGAATTGGGCTGGAACTACCGGATGCCGGCGCTCTCCGCCGCATTGGGACTTTCCCAGGCCAACAGAATTGATGACCTTTTGGCCCACCAGATAGCCCGTGGCCAGCACTACCAAGAGCTCCTTGCTGACACCCCGAACATTCAGCTTCCCGCCGACAGCGCGGGGGGAAGCGACAACATCTACTGGGTCTTCGGGATTGTTGTGAATTCTCACGATGGTACGAACGCCCGTTTCGCCATGGACGAGCTTGCCAAGTTAAATATTGGGTCTCGACCCTTCTTTTACCCACTCCACTCGCAACCGGTACTCGAAAATTTCGGTTGGCATACGCAGCCTGTTCTCAGCGTGTCCGAAAACCTGGGAGAACGAGGTTTCTATATTCCCAGCCTGGGGACTACTAAAGAGCAAAGAGTTGAGGTTGCTTCGGCCGTCAAGGACATCGCTCAGAAGCTGGCATAGGGTCTACGAAAGAAAACGTGCTCGTTGGACTTGCGCGAACTTTTCGATTACGGCTCGGATCACCGGGAGCGGGGAGTCGGGTTCAAAGCTCCCACCATCAACCCTTGTCTTCCCCTCCAGTGCGCTAGTCATCGCCGCCGCCCACAGCTCAGGGAAATTCTTGGCCATCACAACGAGCCCCGTGCGTGGGGTCTGGTCAAAGTCATGGACAGGAGAGACCAGCGCGGGTTTTCCTCGCCGAAGTGCTTCTAAAGGCGGGTAGTTAGTCGGCCCCAAAACAGAGGGCATCACGACCGCAACCGAATTATCGATTAACCCTTGCACCTCTTCATCAGAGATACGCCCGTAAAAATGGACTTGCTCACTAAGAGCTTGCTCTCCCACAAATTTTTCGACCAGCTCTCGATGGCCTTCATCATGTCCACTAAACACGAGGTGGGCATCGGTGTTTTTCATGATCTCAAGGGCATCAACGAGCACCCGGTGGTTCTTGTGGGGCCAGTAGCTCGCCGGGTAGTAGAAATAAGGTTTCGCGATTGTGTCAGCAAGCCGCATATCTGACATCACGACGCTGGGAAGTGGAAGGCCGATCGATGACCAATTATGCGGATAAACACCGTATATTTTTTCCAGCGATTCCCCGGTTCGTTTCGAATCGGTCAGGACATGGAAAGCCCGGCCGAGGTTGGGAGCAAAACCTGCCTCCCGCTGTTCCCAGCGCCGCTGTGACGAAAATTCTGGGAACCCTTGGACATCACGATGCCCCAAATCCCACACCGTCATGACGTAAGGGATGTCTTTGACGGCAGAAATGACGCGATTGGGTGCGAGAAACCAGGCCAAATCAATATTCTCAGCCCGCAGAGCCTCAGGAAGTGTAGGCACCCGGGGAGCGCCCCTGGTGCCTAACCTCCCCCAGAGCCTTTGATACGGAGAGGATGCGTGACTCTGATGCTTGCGATAAAGGACGTGGCCTGAGCCAGAACCCCTCATCAATGGCGACGTCGCCTCGTTCGCAAACGTCACCAGTTTAATCTCGAACTCACTGTCAATATCGGCCAACGCTTGCTGCAAAGAAAGCGCATAAGTAGCTGCGCCGCCAGTCGTCAGCGGGGCAAGCTCTACCAGCCCAATTCGCAACATCCGAGATCCTCCATGTGATTCAATGCCCGCAAAGATTCAGCCATAAGGCTACTGCAGTGAAGAGTATGTGGGGGAGCGGGGCCTCAGCTCACACTTGCGGCCACCGCACTGCCGTGGTGTGCCACATGAGGCTTTCTAGTGCAAGCGGCTCCCTGGCAAACACAGGGCCAACAGTCGACCAGGGTGACCTCGCCACGTCAGTCTGATCTCACTGGCCAGTGACGAAGTGCTGACTTCAGGACGCGCTCTAAACTGGCCAAGAACCCTGGGGTCAGGGGTGGATAAAGCGAAGACGAGCGTATAGCTCTCGAACACTGCGCGGCCCGCACCCGCCGCGCCTCCTAGCCAACTTTTGTTGCGTTTTTCGCGCCGTAGCACAAAGCCGGTACCGTGGTGGCATGATTAATAGAAGACTTCTCGCCATCCTCGGATCTGGCGGACACGCTTCGTCAGTGGCGGACGCTGCAATATCCGCAGGCTTCCGCATCGTCGGATTTTTAGGAAGCCCGGCCTCCCAGTCCAACTCCGCTCTTGCTCCCTTGATTGATGACATCTCTGAGTTGGACCTGGACGTGGTTGATCTCTGCTTAGGGGTCGGCACCAATTTTTTGAGAGACGAGATGTATCGTGAAGTTATGTCTGCGTTTCCCGCGGCTCGTTTCCCCCAGGTTGCGCATTCCACCGCATGGGTTTCCCCCGAAGCATCAATGGGCGCAGGTTCGGTTGTTCTTGCCCAAGCGTCCATAGGGCCAAAGGCAAGGATGGGGATTGGTTCTCTTCTCAACACGGGGGCCTCCCTCGACCACCATTCAACACTCGGAGACTTTGCATCTCTTGGGCCGGGCGCGCGCGCTGGAGGCACTGTGGAAATTGGACAGAGAACCATGGTCGGCCTGCAGGTAGGAATTTTGCAGGGGCTTCGGGTCGGGCGTGACACGGTAATTGGAGCACAGTCACTGGTCACTACCGATATGCCACAACTCAGCGTAGCGATGGGGAGTCCCTGCAGCGTTTCACGAACAAGAACCAGCAACGACCCTTACTACTAGGAAACGCTCAGGCCCTTGGGGAGGAGGGGAAACCTTTTTCCTTCGACAAGTGCAGGGAAATGGAAACTGTCGCCTCGGTGCCAAAAGACGTTTGGATACTATCTAGGCAAGATTCCATCCACTTATAAAATCGGGCTCTGAAACCCGGGTGATGCAGATTAATGGCTCAATCTGCTCCTCTCAATCTGAACTCGGGCTACAAGTGGGCACTCAAGAGGCCGAGTATTGGGCACTGGCGACAACGTCCGCTCACTCCCTCGCACGCTTCAGTTTCCTAGCTGTCGAATTCCACCGGTTGACGAGGCTCGTTGCTAGGAGTTTTCTCCTACAGATGAGTGGGATTCTCGCTGTCCCCTGAGCAAGCACTGCAACTGTGCATACCCACGCCAACAACTGTTAGTCCCCCCGTTAGGTGGCAAGAAAATACCGTCTTCTCTGCGGTGAAAATTGGTGCGATACGAAGTGACCTAATCAACGAAACAGGTGCCGGAGTGAGGCTTCGTCATCCCTTGGACGAGCGGAGCGCAGATCATCAGAAGGACGCGGTGTTCCAAGTGAGCCTCCCGGGGCTGTCTCGGATTTCAATCAAAACTAGAAATACGTTCCTAGCTGGTGGGTCAATAAGGCCTCCCAGACCCCGGTTCCCACCAAATGCACAGCAAAGAAGGGCGGGTTAGAACCTAGAAGCGGCGGCGAAGGCTGGTGCTTATTGCTCCCGGAACTTGTTCTTATGAAGTTTCAAAACCGTAAAAGCGCAGTCTCTGCCCCAGCAAAGAACGCTCTGACGCCACGGATAGCTCCATCGCTGCAGTCCTGCAAACGTCATGTATTGATTCGACCATTTCTGACACGATGAAGGGCCACGTGGCCCGCGAAATAGTTTCATGGGTGGCATCTTTGTGTTCGTGCTGAAAACTCTCGAACCCCTACTTCACAAGGCGTTAAGGTTTCACTCCCAGAAATAGTCGGTGTTGTTGAGGTCCACATTCACGAACACGATGCGGCGCGACCCGATCAGAATCCCCGGACATGTCATCGGGATGATAGATGCCCCCAAATCGAGCAATGCGGGGGCGCCACTCCTTGCGAGGTGTTCGAGGACACGGTCTGGGTCGGGGGCTAGGTTCTTCGTGCTTCTCGTGAAGGGTTGGTACCTCCCGTGTAAAAGGACCTTGTCAAGCAAAGCAGGCGGTATTCGCTGAACCTGCAGAGCCTCGATGCCATCCCAAGTGTTCAGGAAAAGGATCCGCGGCAATGCCGCAACGGTCTGGTGTCGGGGTCTACTTCATACGCGTAAGCATCCAGAACCGCAGGATGCAAAATTCACTGGTTAGCTCCCACAGAAAATCGGCTCCTCATATACGAAAGCTCCTGGGTATCAAGACACGCTACTCCGGACCACAGATGAATGCCGTCGCGGCACCATGCGCATCTGGGCATGGTGCCGGCGCGAATCCGCATCCTTTAGTCAGGCTCATCCAAGCCAGCCCAAGAGTACACCGGGAGGAAGGACGCCAAAGTTGACTCTGCGGACGCGATAAAAATCTGTCCACCAAAGTCTTCTGCTACTACCGCCGCGAGTGACTGGACCATATCAACGACGGAGAAAGGCCGGTTCCACGCGTTCGTCGTTTCGTGGGTAGTGGGGCCCTGATTATTAACCGGGCTGTTGATGACGGACTCTGCCTTATAGGAAGGCTCGTTTTCCCAGAAATACTGGGTGTTGTTGAGGTCCACCCCTGTTAGCACGATGTTCTTGTAACCCAGGGAAAGCCCTATGCCCACCATGCGCACGATGCTTGCTCCCGAGTCCAAAACGATTCCGTCTCGGCGGGAAAGCACGCTCGCCAACGCATCCCGCACATCACGAGTCAGGTTCTTCACCTTCCTTGTTGCCGGCATCACCCGCCCATAAAAGTGGACGTTATCCCGAAGCTCTGGCGGAATTGTTTCTAACACTTTGAGTTCGCCAGGGTTCTTGAGCCGAACAACCAAAACGAGTGGTCTGGCGTTCACAATATCTTCCCTGCGCAGCAAGTCCATGGACCGGCGAAAATTGTTCCCGTCCCCCACCCACGGCACGCTGTCAAAGGAATACATATCCGGAACAAAATCATGAATTGGCCAATTGTTAATACCGACAGAGCGCTGGCGGCCAATCTCCTCAAAATTACCCGGGGTGAGAGCGTTAATCGATCCGCCGGAGCCAAGAATAAAAAAGGTATCCGCAGACGGTTTAGCTTCTAGCTTCCCCCCAAAATTTTGGGGGTGGAAGATGGAAACCCCGGCCTGTTGGGCCAGCGTGGCGACACAAGCCTCTTCGAGGCGGGCTTCCCGGGCGACGACAGCTTTGCGGACGAAGGAACCGGCAGTCGTTTCGAGAGCGCACCTTGCCAGCTTTTTACCCCAGGAGCTCCATCCCTTCATGACAAAAGTCTACCCAGGAAAGGCGTAAGCCAGGTTTGGACCCAAGACCAGCTCCAACGTTCTTCAAAGATTTAGGAACGAAACTCTTGATTTGAGGGTCAAACTGTGAGAGCCTTCTATCGTTGTTGCGGAAATTACGTCGAAGTGTGACCTGCAAGATACGGCCTCTGCAGGATTTTTCTGTGTACGCGCATGTAATTTCCGCGGGCTATTTTTCCCCTGGTACTGATGAAGGAGTTCTCATGGGTTGGCGCGGCAAAGCGGCCTGCCTTACCGTTGATCCGGAACTGTTCTTCCCTGTGGGGAACACGGGGCCAGCAGTCGACCAGATTGATCGGGCCAAGTCGGTGTGCTCTCACTGTCCCGTGACGGAGTATTGCCTCCAGTACGCACTCGACACTAACCAGGACTCTGGAGTCTGGGGTGGATTGAGCGAAGACGAGCGCCGCGCTCTCAAGCGACGTGCAGCGCGGGCACGGCGAGCCTCCTAGGAAATCCCGCAGCCCACTTTGGCGCTCCCGCAAAGACGCTCGGGGTGTCAGGCAGCGAGCCAAACCCTCCGGCAAGAGGTGGCATGGCAGACCCAGCAGGTTTGCGTCGGAATCTGCGGGTTTCGCGGTTGCAGATCTTCTGGCTAATCCACAAAATCAAATCGTTGGCCGCAAGCTCCCAGGCTGAAATCACCGGATAGATCTGACCCTGGGGTCAACAGCTACTGCCCTTGTGGTTCGAGCCTCGTTAATCCGGAGCAGATGACAGCCCAAGTTGCCAGTGCTTTTCGCTAAGTTTGGTGTGTTGGGCGTGTTCAATCCACCGCCTCGGTTTCGCTTCGTGGGCAAACTGTGGTCGCTTCTGCTTTTCCCACTTACGCTTCTCTGTGGCCAAGCCCAACACCAAGGTTCCTAATAGTGAGCGACACCGTCTTATCGCTGGACCCCGATGCCACGCTCCGTGACTGCATTTCCCAGGCCCAGGCGCCCGCTCGCGGCCAGGGGCCCATCGGGGAACCCGCCGATGAAAGACCAAGAACCATTCGTAGCCGACAGCCGTTCGATTTTTCTTTGTCCAAAGGGTCTGCACTCTAAACCGTTGGAACCCCTTGGAGACTTTCCTTCTCGTGGAGGAACCGCAACGGTATCTGAATCTTGACGCGTGTTCCGCGGCTGTCGCTGGCCCACGAGATGGCCCCGCCTAGTTCCCCTTCAACGAGTGTCTTCACAATCTGAGTGCCCAGGCCGTCTCCAACTTGTCCCCCGGGGAGCCCACCACCACTGTCGTGGACAACAACGACGAGCTCTCCTTCTTGACGAATCGCGGTGACTCCAACTTCACCGTGCTCTATCCCTTTCAATCCGTGTTCAACGGCATTTGTTACCAGTTCAGTCAAGACCAACGCAAGGGGGGTCGCGTATTCGCTTGGAAGAATTCCAAAGGCTCCCTTTTTCTGGGGCTTAATAACCTGGGGGCCCCCCGAAGCTACTTCTGCGATAAGCATGAGGACCCGTTCAAGAACCACATCGAAGTCCACATTCTGCGAAAGGCCTTCGGACAGTGTGTCGTGCACCACAGCAATAGCCGCGACCCTGCGCATCGCCTGACTGAGCGCATCCTTCACGACATCGCTGTGGGTCCTGCGGGATTGAATGCGCAGAAGGGAAGCAACAGTTTGCAAGTTGTTCTTGACCCGGTGATGGATTTCCCGGATGGTGGCGTCTTTGGTGATCATTTCACGCTCACGCAATCTCATCTGGGTGACGTCGCGGGAAAGCACAATCGCCCCAAACCGCTCCCCCTGCTTTCTCAAGGGAATGGCGCGCAGAGTCACGGTGACGCCCTGTTTTTCAATATCACTGCGCCAGGGAGCTCTCCCCGTCACCACCAGGGGAAGAGTCTCATCCACAATCAACGTGCCCGCAAGCATGCTTGCCGCGACCTCCGCGAGTTGGGTTCCCTCCAATTCGTTTTGGAAACCCATTCGGCGAAAAGCTGACAGGGAGTTAGGGCTGGCAAAAGTCACAGTGCCAGCAGTATCCAACTTGATGAGCCCATCGGACGCGCGGGGTGCTCCTCGCGCTGGTGCGCTGGGAGCATCGGGGTCGGGAAAAGAGCCTTCCGCAATCATCGCAAATAGGTCATTGGCGCATCCATCGAAGGTCAACTCTTGTCTACTGGGCACACGTGAATCGCTGAGGTTAGAATGCCGCGTTAGCACAGCGATGATCTCCTCTGATGGCGCGCTTGAAGAGCGATCTTTCCTTCTCACGGGAACAGCTCTCACCCGTGTTCGGCCGGCTTCATAGGCATCTGACACGGGTAAGTCAACAATGACTCCGTCTCTATAGGCCTGAGAGACAGACGGCAACCATTCGGGTCGGATGTTACTTTCCACAACGTCTCGATAGAACAGCGTGGCAGCAGAGGCAGGCCGAAGGTGGGACACAGCAACAAAACTTCCGGTTTGGGTGGGAGCCCAAACCACGATGTCAGCAAAGGCGAGATCTGCAAGCAGTTGGCCTTCGCTGACGAGTTGATAGAGCCATGCCACTTGGCGATCAAAAAGGGTTGTCCTACTGTAGACAGAGGGCTGTGAGGTCACCTCTTCAGAGTAATCGCTTATCGAGAGCGGTTGAAGCGGCCGCCCAGCCACTCGGCGATGGAGCCTGGTGACGCGTTCCCCGTGGGCTTTTTCACTGTTGTGGCAGGTCGCCCGACAATACTTTCAGCAAGCGCACCCACAACGCCTCGGGTAGGGCTCTCCTTCGATATATCAGCCAGTGTTACCTGCGATTTTTGTGCCTTCCACAGCCCGGCTCCATCGTCGCCGAGGACGGCAATACGTTCTAGCCCGGTGTATTCCCAGATAGCCTGTGTGCCATCGTTCCGCTCTCGTGAGGGGACGTGAGGCGAATCCCGCATGACCAGGTGAACGCTCTCACCGGGGATGCTCGGTGAGAGAACTTCCCAACTCCTCACAAAGCGCGATATTCCGAGGTCTGTGGAGTGGGTTATCGCTACAACAGCATCTGCTGCACGGGAGGCAATCTCCACGAGTTGTGGCACTTCCCATGCTTTATTCACAGAGCCCGCACTGTGACCGCGCCCCAACACCGCTGATGTATCAACGACCACAGTAAACCCTGCTGCTTTTAGACACTCGAGCGCTCTTTCGAAAGCGACCTGATCAACAGGCTTTTTTTGCTGCACGGGCAGGAGACCTGTGAGCACCGTGAAGCCAACAGTTGCACCGGTGTAACGCTGGGCATGGGAGAGCACTGCGGCGATGTCAACATTCTCCACCCGTGCAGAGCGCAACGCAGAGAAGAGACCGCCCCCCTCAGTACTCAACCCCAAGAGCTGCGATACAGACGGGGAATAGACGTCAGCATCAACAAGAATCACGTGGTTAGATAACTGCGCACACTCCGCCGCAAGGTTGATGGCAAGAGTTGTTCGCCCCGGCGAGCCAGGCGGACCGACAATCACCACAATTCTGCCTACTCCTTCGATATATGGCTCAGTTCCCGGGGTGTTCGCGAGCTCGCGCATCCACTGGGTCAAGTCGTGAGCCCCGGTGAGCGTCGTCGTGCAGCCATAAGTTTCTGCAAGCATGTCTGAACCGCTAAAGACCGGCAGACCCGCTTTTGGCACCGCGGAGAGTGTCTCCCAGGCCGGGGAAGT
>Ga0105054_10010446_pt1 | contig 11804 bp, 7 predicted proteins | sample BON02_FD_78091 | JGI IMG/M metagenome (GOLD analysis project Ga0105054, IMG submission 78091) | Freshwater microbial communities from Lake Bonney liftoff mats and glacier meltwater in Antarctica - BON-02 (megahit assembly) | ecosystem: Environmental > Aquatic > Freshwater > Ice > Glacier... | reverse complement strand
TATTTACTTCAAACGAAAGGTTGAAAGCACCGCACGCATGTAGTGCCGAAATCTGAATGGCTGTCCCGCGTAAGCACCTTGCTTATGCGGGGAAGCCGTAAGGCAGTTGTCGAATCGCGGTTGGGCGGCCTCCGTCAGGATCTGACATGGATGTTGCGCAACGACGCGCTACCGTCCGGCTACCTCTACGAAGAGCCAGTGGCTCTGCTCGACCGGCCGAGTCCGCTTCTGGGGCCGGCGTGGAGTCTGTTGCAGGATTTCTACGACACTTCCGGAAGCGGAGCGATTTCGCCTGTCCAAGCCGATGGCACTCGCAATACGGGGGATGCGACCGGGCAGCGCAACAACTTGTCTCCCCTCGTCACTCAGATAAAATTGTATTTCAGCTTTGCTTTCGGGCCAGCGAACATACCGATTGGTCGAGGTGGGCTGCTACGCATGTATCTCTACCCGGTGGTGGTGCTGAATAACCCCTACAACCGCCCTCTCGCGGCGGAGGACTACAGCTTCGCCTACGTGCAACACAACACGCAAGACGCCACCGAGATGCTGGTTCGGGTCATTGACGGATCGACGGGAGACACGATCCGGACATTTGAGGGTGATGGCTTCCGATTCAAGGATGGGAACAACGCTTTATTCGACCCAAGACCAAAGAGTGGCAGTAACGACTATAGTGGCACTATTAAATTTTTCGCTGACGGGCTGGCTTTCGAACCAGGCGAGACGAAAGTGCTCACCCTAGATGAAGCGGGTGCCTATGAGGGGCGGCTGAACAGTAGCTACGTCAGCTCACCCGCCCATCCCACCGAAAATCCGAAGGGCAATCGCCTCACCCCCGGATTCAACGATTCCATGTCTGCTTATGTGGAATTCAAAGACGGGCTGGAAGTCGGGGAAGAACCTGATTTTTACGAATTTGATTTGGTCAATCCTGGAAATCTACGGTTTAAACTGAGACGACAAAGCGACGAAGATGGTCTAGGTCTCGCCCTCCTGACGATGGGTTACTCTGATTTTTCAGTTTCCACGATTCCGCTTCCTCCCCGTCTGACGCGATCGGAGACTACTTTTCCGGAAGCAGGCTTCACCTATACGCTCGATCTTGGCCAAGTGCCCCACCTCGCTGACTTCAACCCAAGAGCCCCCGTCATTACTCTGGCCAATAATTTTGAGCGTTTCGATGGAGGTCGTCCTCCCCGCCTCTACCGGGGTGATTTTGGAATCGACGAATTCTCAACCAACGTAAGCGATGCGGACAGTGGCGCAGGTTTTTTCGGTCCATCCCACGAAACGGCAGGCTTTGGACAAACAATTTTGTTTGAAATTCCCAAATCGCCCGAGGATTTCATCTCCCTCGGCCAGCTGAAACATGTCGATTTAAGCATCTGGCCTCAGGGCAATGCGACGCGTTTTTACGAAGAGGCGAATCATAACGCTCCCGCTTACGTCTTAGGAAATTCGCGGGCGGATCCACGGGTGGGCACTACCACCACCTACACAGATACCGACTCCGAAGAATGGTATCGATTAGGTGCCGCCTTTGATAATTCTTATCGTGCGAACGAGGCATTATGGGACGGTTTTTTCTTTTCCACTGCCCCGATCAATGGCGATCCGCCGCTCAACCGCCGGATCGTCTCGAAGACGCCGGAATTTGAGCCGCCGGAGGGTGCTTACGACGCCGGGAAAAACCTTTCTCTGGCAGGCGCCTTCAACGTGAACTCCGTCTCGGTCAACGCTTGGCGGGCGATTCTTTCCGGTCTGCAAGATCATGATCTAGAAACCATTAATGCTGGCACGGAGCAAGGGGTCGATTTCCTCTATGGATCCATCGGCCGCCCGCTGGAAGCTTCATTCAGCCATAATAGCCAAGACGCATCCTCCGCAGAAGTCTGGAACGGTGCCCGACGGCTTAAACCAGCGGAAATCGACGCTCTGGCGGAAGCGATCGTGGCCGAGATCAAGGAACGTGGCCCGTTTCTTAACCTCGCCCATTTCGTCAATCGCGCACTGGTCGAGCCCGCCGCTCCCGCCGCCGATTCGACGGTGGTCGAAAAAGGTGCTTTGCAATCCGCAATCGACAAGGCGGAACTCGGCAGAGGGGGCACGGGTCTGAACGAGGGTCTGGGGGGCAACAGCGTCGATCAGGCATATCTTGATATGGATGTGCCGCATCCCGAGCTTTTTGCGACCCTCGCTTTCGAGGGAGCCCCGGGACGTTTGACCCAAGCTGACCTGCTGACCGCCCTCGGCCCCATTCTGAGTGCCCGCTCGGACACCTTTCGAATCCGCGCCTACGGGGAAACAGAGGATTCGGGAAACAAATCAAAAGCTTGGTGCGAGGCGATCGTGCGCCGAATCCCCGACAAAGTAGACCTAAACGAAGCCGTTGAAGACCCCTCTCCCGCCGACTCCTTCGGACGGCGATTTGAAATCGTATCCTTTCAATGGCTCCCCCCTCAAGAAGAGAACCCACCACTATGATCTCGCGAAGCATCCTCACCTCAATAGTCTTCTTAGTTCTTAGCGGTTTTTCCCTTAAGGCACAAATGGAAGAGGTTCCTACCCTAAACCTGACTTGGCGAGGCATGTCTTTGGATAGCTCCATCCGGGGCATTGGTTATATCGAAGATAAGGAGGTAGCAGGCATTTTTATTCCCAACGGCGGATTCTCTGGCTCCTATGATTACACCGGCCCGCTACCCATGCTTTTCGCCCAAGCAGGTCAAACGGAAACCCCGCTGGAAGAGTTAATTGTTCTCGCCCGAGTTAATTTGCCGATAGAAACAAGGGAGGCGCTCTTTTTCTTCGACCATAGTGGTTCGGATGGAGACTTGCGCGTCTTCCCGGTTGCTTTGGATCCAGAACCACTCCTCCCGGGGCAAGTGCTGGCGATCAACACGAGCGAGCGCACCATCGCCGGCTTCCATGACGGAAAGCGGTTTGAACTCCCATCCGGGAGAACTACCGTTTTTACGCCCGATCAAAGCGGGGATTCCCAAGCGATCCAAGTCTCGGTTCAACTCGCCACAATGGAGGAAGACGGTTGGCAAGCGCGCGTCAATTCGAGATACGGGATGACGCCGGACATGCGGGTGCGACTGCTCTTTCGATCCGGTAAAGACGGGTCGATCAAAATCATTCCCCTGAGGGAAAGAGCTCCGAGATCCCTGACAGAACAAGCCACTGAACTAGGGGAATAACAAAGACCAGAAGCGCCATGCCCGAGCAACCGAACATCCTCCTGATCACAAGCGATCAGCAACACTGGAACACAATCGGGCGCTACTTAGACGAAGTAAAGACTCCCAATCTCGACCGCCTTTGCGCGACTGGCACGGATTTTCGGCGGGCCTACTGCCCGAATCCAACCTGCACGCCGACCCGCGCATCCATGATCACTGGTCAGTATCCGAGTCGCCACGGTGCGTGGTCGCTGGGCACGAAGCTGCCCGAGAATGTACCCACACTCGGCGACAGCCTCCAAGCGGTCGGCTACGACTGCAGCCTGATCGGCAAAGCGCATTTTCAGCCGCTCCGCAGTGAGAGCGCCTATCCCTCGATCGAGTCGTATCCCACCCTCCGCGATTTGGACTTTTGGCGCGGTTTTCATGGCCCTTTTTACGGCTTCAATCATGTCGAAATGGCGCGCAACCATTGCGATGAATCCCACGCCGGGCAACACTATGCGATTTGGATGGAGGAGCAGGGCCTGACTGACTGGAAGGACTACTTTCAAAACACTTGGTGGGAATACAACTTCTCGGAAGACGGCACGGAAAATCCGCCGCAGCACCACAGCTGGACGCTCCCAGAAAAGTATCACTACAACCATTGGATCACCGAGCGCTCCATCGCCAGAATGGAGGCGACCACCGCGAAAGATCAGCCCTTTTTCTGCTGGGCCAGTTATTTGGACCCACACCCACCCTACCTGGTGCCCGAACCCTGGGCTTCGATGTATGCCCCCAAGGACATCACCGTGCCGCAGATCACGCCCGGCGAACACCGGAAAAACCCGCCCCACTTTGCAAAAACCCAAGAGGCGAATCCTGACTTCTCGGATCTCCAAGAGTGCTCGCACGTCAATCATGGCTACCAGAGCCACCTGCAAGACCCCCACGAATTGGCTAAAGACATTGCCATCTACTATGGCATGATCAGCATGCTCGACCACTACGTCGGCAAGTTACTCGACCACTTGGAGACATCCGGACAGCGCGAGAACACGCTGGTCGTGTTCACCTCCGACCACGGGCATTTCTACGGCCACCACGGCCTAACCGCGAAGGGCGGATTCCACTACGAAGACTTGATTCGAGTGCCCTTCATCGCCAGTTGGCCTGGAACGATTCCAGAAGATCAAACCAGCTCGGCCATCCAAAGTTTGGTCGATCTTCCGCGCTCCTTGCTAGCGGCGGCCGGAGCGGCAGCGCCCTCCGTCATGCAGGGCTTTGACCAACTCCCCGTCTGGACGGGGAAAGTCGATTCCGTGCGCGAGGCGGCCATCGTGGAGTTCCGACACCAGCCTACCGCCATCCACCAACGCACCCTAGTCGACCAGCGCTACAAGCTGACCACCTATTACAAGCAACCCTACGGCGAGCTCTTCGACTTGGAAGCCGACCCCGGTGAGATCAACAATCTTTGGGACGCGCCCGCAGCCGCCGAACTCAAAACCCGGCTACTCCAAAAGCTCCTGCACGCCCAAATGGGTGAAGAACCCCTCTGGATGCCGCGTATTGCCCAAGCCTGAAGAAAAACTAATTGCTCAGGTAGAGCGGTCGAATTGGTTCGTGGTCATGACATCGGGGATCGCCTCCCCCTGAGCCAGACAAGCAAGGTTTTGGATAGCTTGTGTGCCGCTATCACAACGGCGGTCTTTGGTCGGGCCTGCGATGTGAGGAAGCAAAGCCACATTGGGCAAACCTCTGAGGGGAGATTCCGCCGATAAAGGTTCTTTTTCATAAACATCCAGTCCCAACTGTAAGTCATCCACCCGATCACGAGCGACCCGTATGAGAGCCGCTTCATCCACGACCGCCCCACGCCCAATATTGACGAACACCCACCCTTTGGAATCGAACGGAGAAGTTCTTCAGTCACAATGTGGTGGTTTTTAGCGTGGTAAGGAGCCAGCTCGACAATGACTTCGTTCTCAGAAAAGAGAGCCTCCAGAGAGTGAGCACGCTGCACCCCATGTTCCGCCAAAAACACATCTGGGACGCTGGGCGAATAAGTAGAGATCGTCCCGCCAAAGGGCTGGAGCAATGGGATCATTTTTTGGGCGATATTGCCGAAACCATGAATCCCGATGGGCTTTTCAAATAGAGCTATGATTAGGGTCGTATTTTTCATTGTTTCCATAGTTTTTTAAAAGTGGTAGCGCGGCATGGCCTCATGCCGCATTTATGCGCATCTACCTGCGGCATGAGGCCATGCCGCGCTATCTGTTCTCGATAGGATGCATAGCCTACACATTTAATTAGACCCTCCACGTTAGTCGTCCTTTTTTTGCAACTGCTCTTCCTTGCTCACCCAGCCATCGTCGCTTTCGTCGCGGATACGAGCCTTCAGAGTGCGGATCATATCGATCAGGTCATGGAACCCGCCGATAAGGAACCAAATCGTCGTACCAATCCCAAGAACGACTGTGAGCCCCACGTAAAAGGCCCAATATTGGAGCCACCACTCGTCCGTAAATTTGAAGATCAGTGCGAGCGGGGTGATGACGAGAAAGGTTCCAAAAAAGAAAAGAGTCACGCCGATCTTGAAGTGGAAGATGAAACGGTCGCCCTTGGTAAACTCCTCGCTCATGCCAAGACGCCGCCAAAACTTGGATATGACCTTGGCTGAAGCCACCTCTGGAGCGGGTGCACTCACTAGGGCAGGTGCCACATCATTTTTCTGGGCTAAGTTGATCAGCTTCCCAATTTCGGCGGGGATGCCCGGTTGGTGTCCTACATTTTCGACGGCATATTCGCCACGATTCAGGAGCTTATCCATATCAACGGGAGGACGCTTGGAAAGGAGCGATAGCACGATGTAAGCCGTAGCGGAGATAATGGCCACACCGAAGGCCATCTCCACCCCGTGGAAAGGGAACTTTTCGGGCAGGTGCTGAAGCCATTGCAGATCCGGGTGCAGGATCTTCCAGTCGGGCAGAAAGTGTGGCCAAACGATATTACGCACTACGATACCGCTGACCGAAAGCACAGAGCCTAGAATCATGGCGGCCCAAGCCCCTTCGACCGTCCCTCGTTTCCAGTAAAGGCCACCGAGGATGGCGGAACCTGCACCGCCCAAGAAAATCGCCCCAGTAATCGCGAAATACATGAAGATATACTCGTTCAGCGGAAAGAATAAACTGAAGCAAAAGGCGAAAGCAGCCACCCCGAAGATCGAAGCGCGGAGCAGACGCATGTGAGCCTTAGGCGACAAGGGCTTTTTCCGGAAAGGCATGACCACATCCTGAATAAAGATGGATCCCCAAGAATGCAGGTAGGTGTCGTCCGTAGATACCGCCGCAGCGATAATCATGGCCACGAACATTCCCAACACCCCCACCGGTAACAACTGGCTGATCCCAATCGGCACCAACATTTGCTTCTGGATCTGCGGATTGTCGATGGCTTCCACAGAGGCATTCACGACGGCAGCCGTGTCCGCAAACTCCGGCAAATGCATCATGGCAAAGATGAACAGCGGCACCAGCATAGTAAGTAGGAAAAGCACCTGTCCGCGGAACATGCTGAGCATGCCCGCCATTTTGGCCTCGTGGGGGGATTTGGCCGCTGCATTGTAGCCCTGTGCGCCCTGCCATGCCCTAAAGCCATAGACACTCATCGCGGCCAACATAAAGAAGAACGCCGGATTGAAACTATCGATCCCAGACACCTTGAGCGGGTTGATCATCGACTGATCCGCAGGTGCCATCTTTAGGCCCTCGACTAGGTCGCCCCAACTCATCTGAGTTAGAAAAACGGCGAAAACCACTAGAATCGTAATCTGGATAAACTGCCCCTGTAAAAAGTCGGTGATGATGATCGCGATCTGCCCACCGGAAAGAGTGAGCATGAGAGCCAGCGAGAGCATGACAAACATAACCGGTGCCATCGTCGGCAAAATGAAGCCTAAAAATTCGAACTCCGGCGGTAGACCGCAGAGATAAATGATAAAACGGGCGGTCACCGCCGGGAAAATTCCATAATTGAGAACCCCGGAAAAGCAGGCGAGCATCCCGGAAAAAATCCTGAAATTGCGGGAATACCGGATCTCGAAGAACTGGGCCAAGGTCAGGACCCGGGTCTCGCGGTAGCGGTAAACCACAAATCCCGTCAAAGACATAATCATACCGATAGGAAGGAGGAGTTGCCCCCACCAACCCGCCGTGAATCCAGCCGCGTAAAACTTCTCGAAGTTAGCCGCGATGGTGATGGCTCCCAGGCCTGCCATGCCATCGGCCATGGTCAGCAAATAGCGTCGGGCACAGCGGTTGCCCGCGAGGAAGTCGGCCACGGTGCGGTTGAGCCTGCTGCTAATGATAGCAATGATCAGCATGACGCCAAGCAGGAGGGCGATGACACCCCAGTCGATCCAATGTAAGTTCATAGTAAAGTAGAGAGTTGAGATAGGGCTACATAAAAGCTTAATTTATATTCATAAATTAATCCCACCGCAAGCAAAGATTTCCCGCGCTAGCTGATTGGGGTATAATTATTTAAACGAGGTAGTAAGCGCTAGCAAGTATCTCCCCACAAGTCCGCTCACACTCACACGCTGGTTTTCACTACCCGCTTCCATCGAGGTGCCGCTAGGTCGCTTTGCTTGGAATTGTTCTTGCACCTCAATTTCCCCTGATTTATAATTATCAATTTCTCACCAAATGATATCTTGGATGACTTCTCAGAATCAAACCGCAAAGCCTTTCTGCATCATCCTTCGTTACGGGCTGGATCCATTCAACGCCCCCACTGAAAACCTGAAACAGCTGGAAGCCTTTATCCAAGAATCCACGATCAACGAAGTGATGTTTCTCCTCATGCCCGAAGAGCGGAGTTCGGGGCATCCCACCGAGGCGCTCTCCAAGCCATGGATCGAGGTCATCCAGCAAGCCAAAGAGATGTTTGCCCGCTATGGCGTGGCGACCAGCCTGAATCCGTGGACAACGACCTACCACGCAGGCCGCGGGCGCAGCCTCCATACGGGGCAGAATTTTCGCTTGATGGTGGGTGAAACGGGGGCGGACAACGGTATATCGCCCTGCCCTTTCTACGAAGACTGGCAGCACTACCTGAATGAATATTTTGTTTTTCTGGCACAGGCGATTGAGCCTGTCGCCCTCTGGGTGGAAGACGACTGGCGTCTCCACAACCACGGCGAGGAGTTGGGTTACGGCGGCTGTTTTTGCCAGTATTGTCTCGCCCGTTTTGCCCGCATGGTCGGCCGCAAGGAGGTAACGCGAGAGGAGGTAGTCGCGACGGTGGCGGCTTCGGGGGAGCCGCATCCATGGCGTGCCAAATGGCTGGAACTGGCGCGGCAGGCCTTGCAAGAACCAGCTGAAAAGCTCGCCGCCGTGCTCAAAGCGGTCGCACCTGACATGCGCCTTGGGCTGATGACGAGCATACCAGACGTTCATAGTATCGAAAACCGCGATTGGAATGGATTGATGGATGTTTTTACAGATGACGAGGCGCGCTACCTCATACGCCCGCACATGCCTCCGTATACCGAGCTGCCCCCGATCATCACCACACCGGGAGTCTCGCGACAGACCATCGCTAACCTCAACCGCGATGCCGATATTTATCCCGAACTGGAGAATTCTCCTCGCTGCGGCGTTTACAGTGGCTCGCATGCATACAGCGCTTGGGAGATCTACAATGCCATTCTCTACGGGGCGCGCGGGATCACCATCAACCATTTCGACAATATGGGGATGAACACGTATTACGACCGTGGAATGGGTGCCAGTCTCGGTCGGCACCGGCCATTTTTCGACGCCCTGATGGAACTACATTTGGATGACCGCCGGGCGCGCGGGGTGAAGATCCTCTTCGCTCCCGATGTGGCCGCACACACAAGAACCGAGCCGGAGAGCGCTGCAGAAGCGACGCGTCTGTTTAGCGGCGCAAATTCCTCAAAAATGCAGCAAGACGGCACATCGCTGAATCAACTCAAGGCGGATTCCATTGCCTGGAGCCAAGCGTTTTATGTGATGGGGGTGAGCCACAGTTTTACCCGTTGCGTCAAGCAGGATCCCAGTGCTGTTTACGCGGTTTCCGACCAGACGCTGCACTCTTTCAATGACTCGAAAATCGAAGCGCTTTTGACGCAGCGGGTCATTCTCGACCTTCCCAGTGCGGAGATCCTGGTGCAACGCGGCTTCGGCTCTCTGATCGGTGTCAATGCAATCAAGCGCGTGACACTTAAGGAAACCGGATACTCGCTAGAGGAGATCGAGCCTTCTTTATTTGGCGAACTGGAAGGCGGCGTCAAGGCACGCATGTGCGCGCTACGCTGCGCCAATCCCATCGGCGTGCTGGACTATACCTCCGGGGTAGAACGACTCTCCATGATTAAAGGCCCCGAGTTTGAGCCGAAGTTCCCCGGCTCGGGTCTTTTCACGAACCGGTCTGGCGGCGTGGTCTATACCTGTTGCTACCCGCTTGGAAGCGGTCAGTTCTACATGGCCTACTTCAACCGTGTGCGTCAGGAATACTGGACAAAGGTGCTCAGCCGCATGAGCGGCAAGGGAGGCACACAAACCATTGCCTGCGGCCACCCCTTGCATGTGCATTCCCATGACATTGAGGGGGGCGTTTCCATCGCGGCCACCAATGTGATCTATGATGCAACCGATCAATTCGATCTCTTGCTCCCGACTGAAGCTGTCGCCGGCAAGGTGATACGCGCGCTGGGCGAAGATGCCACATGGAAGGTGATCCATCCGTCCGTGCAGATTGAGGGCGATCTCGCTCGCATTCAAATGAATTGGTGCCTGCGTCCCTTACAAAGCCTCTTTCTCACCCTGCGCAAAGAATAAGTTTCAGCCGACTGAAACCTCGCGCCCGGTATACAAGCACGAACACATAATAAAAAAAACGAGTCGCCTGATTCCGTCTTTCAAAACGGAATCATTGAAATTCAAGATGACTTGTGTGGGCGCAGCAACGCGAAGCCCTAAGACCGAAAGAGTTTCGAAAACAAACCTTGCTTCGTTTATATATATAACTTATAGTAATCTGTCATTATGCCCGAACCACAGCTCCAACCCAAAGGCACTGCCATCGTCGATTCGCATGGCACCCTCAATGCCGCAGCGCTCGCCCATGCCTCCTTTGTGCTTGCGGTCGATTCCGACGGCTGCGCCTTCGACAACATGAACCTCAAGCACAACGAGTGTTTTACGCCGACCACCATTCGTTACTGGGGGCTTGAATCCGTCGCCCGCGAGGCTCGCGAGACCGCCACGTTCATCAATCTGCGCTCGCGCCATAGGGGTCTTAATCGCTTTGCGGCTCTAGTGCGGCTCTTCGACATGCTAAAAGATCGCCCCGAAGTTCGCATCCGCCTAAAATTACCCTGCTTCGACGGGCTCCGTCGTTGGGTGGCGACGAGTGATCAGCTCAGCCGCGCATCGCTTCAGGCCGCCATGCAGACCGATGACTGCCCCTCTTTACGCAATGCGCTTGCTTGGACCGACGCCATCAACAAAGCGGTGCGAGCGACCACTCACGACGTGGCTCCAGTGCCCGGAGTCGGTGAATGCCTTCAACTGGCCGCCGCCCGAGCCAGCATTGTCATTGTCTCAGCCGCCGACACCCCCACGCTACGCCGCGAATGGAGCCAACACGGTTTACTTCGAAACGTCACGGCGGTTGCCGGGCAGGAGGCTGGAACCAAGTCTGACACTCTCAAGCGTTTGCGTAGCTTTGGCTTTCGCGCCGACGCCATCCTCATGGTCGGAGACGCGCCCGGTGATCTGGCCGCCGCCCAGGCCGCCAACACTGCATTTTTCCCGATCGTCCCCGGAGAGGAAAGCGCTTCTTGGGCACGCCTCGCGGGGGAAGGCTTGCCCCGTTTTTTGGCGGACGACTTCTGCGGTGATTATGAGGAAAACTTGGCCAAGCAATTCCTGACCGCGCTCCCTGAAAATCCCGACTGGAAGACCTGCTCCGCAGACGAGAAGGTGCACTGAAGAGCATCCACCCTATTTCAATATCGCAACCCGATCCAATTCAATCATATCGCCTCCGAACTTAATTATGTCACACAATACGCCCACCTCCGTCACCAAACTACTCGACCAAATGTCGCTCGAAGAAAAAGTCGGGCAGATGCTCGTCTTTGGATTTTCTGGTACGTATCCTTATCCTGATATTATGGATGCCGTTCGCCGCTATCATGTGGCAGGATTTCGGGTCTCGCCCAGCGGCCGCAAGTTCACCCGTTACCTGAAGCCAGGCAGCCCTGGTTACCAGCGTGTCATTCGCGACCCTGAGCCGCTCGAACGGCTCTTTGGTTCCACCCAGTTTGCGCCACGCGTAGGCGCCCGAAACTATGCCAAGACCTTAAACATCCTGCGCGAGGCCGCCCTCGAGAATGGAGCAGGTGTGCCGCTCTATTTCGCGACTGATTATGAGGGCAACCCAAGCATGGACTGCTTCATGCGTGGTATGCTTCCAATACCTCATCCCATGGGGCTGGCTGCTTCAGGTGACGTCGACCTATCCCGTCGAGTTGCCGCCCTCGTCGGACGCCAGCTCAAGGCGATCGGCATTAACTGGGTACATTCCCCG
>Ga0105054_10010443_pt1 | contig 11807 bp, 15 predicted proteins | sample BON02_FD_78091 | JGI IMG/M metagenome (GOLD analysis project Ga0105054, IMG submission 78091) | Freshwater microbial communities from Lake Bonney liftoff mats and glacier meltwater in Antarctica - BON-02 (megahit assembly) | ecosystem: Environmental > Aquatic > Freshwater > Ice > Glacier... | reverse complement strand
GACCGGTGATCCCGGGCGCGGAGGTCGGGGGCGGGGAACGCAAGCGGGACGCGTGTGCTGCGGTAGAACAAGCGTCCCGCTTGTTTGCGGACGACCGGTGATCCCAGGCGCGGAGGTTGGGGGCGGGGAACACAAGCGGGACGCGTGTGCTACGGTAGAACAAGCGTCCCGCTTGTTCGCGGACGACCGGTGATCCCGGGCGCGGAGGTCGGGGGCGGGGAACGCAAGCGGGACGCGTGTGCTGCGTGATTGGCGAATTTGGACAAAGAAACGATGGATTGCATCATTGCCGGGGCAAAGAAGATTCTGCTAGTTTTCGAGTGACGACAGGAGGAATCTTCTGTCACGCTCCGCAACACAATTACAATCGATGTCCGAATATTTCCCAAACATTCCCAAAATCCAGTATGAGGGCCCCGGCTCTGATAATCCCTTCGCGTTTCATCACTATAATCCCGATGAGGTGGTCGCAGGGAAGACGATGCGTAAGCACATGCGTTTTGGTGCCGCCTACTGGCATTGCATGCGCAATCGCCTGGGCGATCCCTTCGGTGAAGGCACCGCGCTCACTCCCTGGGACAGCGGCGAGGAGACGCTCGAGAATGCCTTGGCCCGGGTTCCCGTCTTCTTCGAGTTCCTTGAGAAAATTGACATTGACTACTACTGTTTCCACGACCGGGACATCTCTCCCGAGGGTCGGACTTTGGCTGAAACCCACGAAATCTTCCACAAGGTGGTCGACGAATTTGAGCGTCAGCAGCAAACAACCGGCAAGAAGCTTCTCTGGGGCACCGCATGTCTTTTCGGACACGCCCGGTATGCGCAAGGTGCCTCGACTTCCCCGAGTGCGGATGTCTTTTCCTACGCCGCCAGCCAAGTGAAGAACGCGATCGACGCCACTCACCGTCTCGGTGGGCCGGGATACACCTTTTGGGGGGGGCGCGAGGGATATGCCTCGTTGATCAATACCGACATGAAGCGGGAGGTCGATCACCTTGCCGCCTTCCTGCACATGGCCGTCGATTATGCCAAGAAGATTGGCTACACAGGCCAGTTTTATATCGAGCCCAAGCCGCGTGAGCCATCGACCCACCAGTATGATTCTGATTCGGCAGCCTGCCTGAACTTCCTCCGCGAATACAACCTGCTGGACCACTTCAAGCTGAACCTCGAGACAAACCATGCCACCTTGGCGGGGCACACCATGGAGCATGAGCTTGAGGTTGCCATGAATGCCAACGCACTGGGTTCCATCGACGCCAACCGTGGTGACGAACTCATCGGTTGGGACACCGACCAGTTTCCGACTAACATTTACGGGACCACCAACGTCATGATTCGTCTCCTCAAGATGGGTGGATTCACGACCGGTGGTCTCAATTTTGATGCCAAACGTCGTCGCGAAAGTCACGAACCCGAGGATCTCTTCCACGCACACATCGGTGGCATGGATGCCTTTGCCCGCGGCCTGAAAATCGCAGCAAAGATCATCGAGGACGGTCGCTTCGACGAGTTTGTGAAGACCCGCTATTCATCGTATGATTCCGGAGTGGGTTCCGAGATTGAGTCCGGCAAGGCCACTCTCGAATCGCTCGACCAGTATGCCCGGGGGATCACGCCGCCGCAGCTTGCGAGCGGACGTCAGGAACGGCTTGAGAGTCTTTTCAACGATTACCTTTAAGAACTCGCAAAGAAAACGCGGGAGAAGGAGGAGGGCATCTCCCCTGAAACTTCTCCCGCGCATACCAAGCAACACGGCAACTACCTGATAAGCACTTAATATGCCAATCGTCCTCGGTCTCGACTCCTCCACTCAAAGCCTCTCTGCGGTCATTCTAGATACTGGTTCAGGCCAGATCATTGCCGGGGATTCCGTGAATTTTGGCAAAGATTTACCACACTACGGTCAACCCAGCGGATACGACCCCAGTGGCAAGCGTGGCGAGGTTCACGCTCATCCGCTCATGTGGGTTGACGCTCTGGATCTGCTTCTGACCCGGATGAAAACTGCGGGGGTGGCTTTCGGTCAGATCGAGGCGGTTTCGGGTTCGGGACAGCAACACGGAAGCGTGTATCTGAAGCCTTGCTTTGGAGAAAGGCTGGCGGGATTAAACGCTGCCGAGGCGATCAAAGATCAAATCGCGGGCTGCCTGACCCGACAGGGTTCACCGATCTGGATGGACAGCTCGACCTCGGAGGAATGCACCGAGATTGCCAATGCGGTGGGCGGAAATGAAGTGGTTTGTGCCAAGTCAGGTTCGATCGCGGTGGAACGGTTCACCGGCTCGCAGATTCGCAAATTCTTTAAGACCGAACCCGAAGCCTACCGTTCCACCGGGGTGATTCATTTGGTAAGCTCGTTCTTCGCCTCGATTCTGGCCGGGAAGAATGTCGCGATCGACCACGGTGACGGTGCCGGGATGAATCTTATGAATCTCGCTTCGGGACACTGGGATGCCGACCTACTTGCCGCGACCGCGATCAATCTTGGTGCGAAGCTTCCCCCACTTGCTCCGTCTGGAACCAAGTCGGGCAAAATTTCCTCCTACTTTGTGGAGAAGTATGGCTTTTCCGCCGATTGCGAAACCGTGATCTGGTCGGGAGACAATCCTTGCAGTCTGGTCGGAATGGGCGCGGCTGGTCCCGGTAAGGTCGTAATTAGCCTTGGAACGAGCGACACCTTGTTTGCGGCCATGCCCGAACCGAAGACCGATCCGCAGGGCTTTGGTCATGCTTTCGGAAACCCCATGGGGGGATACATGAGCCTGATTTGCTTCAAAAACGGCTCCCTCGCCAGGGAAGCCGTGAAGAACCAATTCGATCTCGAGTGGTCCGCCTTTGAAAAAGAAGGACTCGCTGCCACTCCCGTTGGAAATGAAGGCTTGATGATGTTGCCCTTCTACGAGCCGGAAATTACACCACGCCTCGATACCGGCGGGCCTGTCTTTTCGAAAGAGGGGGAGTTGAGCGCCGAACAGACGGTGCGGGCGGTCTTGGAGAGTCAGTTCCTGAATATGCGGCTTCATTCGGAATGGCTGGGCGTCGATCCCGAACGGATCTTTATCACGGGGGGGGCGTCTGAAAACGATGGGATTGCCCAAGTGATCGCGAATATCTTCGGTGTTCCGGTTGATCGGCTTGATCTTCCAGGATCGGCTTCGGTCGGAGCCGCGATGCGGGCGGCTCACGGAATCGGTGCAAATCTCGCTGATCTTGAGTCGAAGTTCAGCCAGCCTAAAGAAGGGCGCACGATTGCGCCGGAAGAGGGGGCAAAGGGGATCTACGATGAGATGCTGGGTGAGTTCCGAAAATTTCAAAGCCGCGTCAGTCGGGGAAAATCCGTGTAAGGTGTGCCTAATCCTCTTAAATCTGTGGTCAAAAATCCCATGCATAATTCCGATCTCACCTACCACGTCGTCGGAGCTGCCATGGAAGTTCACCGCGAACTTGGCCCAAGCCTCCGCAAGCTGTTTGAGACTTGCCGCAAACCAACCACTTTATAACCTAGCCACAATCAACCAACCAACATTATGCCAAGACCAGTCACCCTATTCACCGGCCAGTGGGCCGATCTTCCGCTCGCCGAACTCCTGCCCAAGGTCAAAGACATGGGCTACGACGGAGTTGAACTCGCCTGTTGGGGCGACCACTTCGATGTCCAAAAAGCACTCAACGAAGAAGGCTACGTGGAAGGTCGCTGGGAGCTTTTGAAAAAGAATGACCTCTCGTGCTTCGCCATTTCAGCGCACCTTGTGGGACAGGCCATCTGCGATCCCATCGATGAACGGCACGCCGCCATTCTTTCGCCTGCGATCTACGGGGATGGGGACCCTGAAGGGGTCCGTCAACGCGCCGCGCAGGAGATGATCGATACCGGCAAAGCGTGTCGCAAGTTTGTTGACGCCGGTCAGGGTTACATGTCCGGGCGTGAGCAAATCGGCACGGGCGCGGTCGTGAATGGATTTACCGGGTCCAGTATTTGGCACGCTCTTTACGCCTTCCCACCGACCGATCAGGCATATCTTCAGAAGGGCTACGATGATTTTGCGAAACGGTTTGGTCCCATTCTCGATGCTTTTGAAGCGGTCGAGGTCAACTTTGCCCTCGAAGTCCACCCGACCGAAATTGCTTTCGACATTGCCTCGGCACGTCGCGCGATTGAAGCGGTCGGGGGGCACAAGCGATTTGGTTTTAACTACGACCCAAGTCACCTCGGATACCAAGGCGTTGATTACGTTCGCTTCATCCGTGAGTTCTCCGACCGGATTTACCATTGCCACATGAAGGATGTCTGGTGGGGCCACGGTGATGGCACGGTGGGTGTCTTTGGGGGGCACACCGATTTTTGCGATGCCAGCCGTTATTGGGATTTTCGCTCGGTGGGTCGCGGAGACATCGACTTTGAAGAGATCATTGTCGCGCTGAACGACATTCGCTACTCTGGACCGCTCTCGATTGAGTGGGAAGATGGGCGCATGGAGCGATTCCACGGCGCCGCCGAAAGTTGTGCCTTCACCAAGGGGCTTGATTTTCCGCGCAACGAAGGCGGAATGTTCGACTCTGCCTTTGACTCCGAGAACAAGTAATTAAGAATAAAACGATGTCTGTAAAAATTGGAGTGATTGGTGCCGGTGGAATGTTGCGGTATCATCATGCTGGCTTTGTCCAGGGTGGTGGTGAAATTATCGCCGTGGCCGACCCGGCGCCCGGGGCTGCCGCCGCTGCGGCTGAGAAGTATGGCATCCCCAGTATCTACACGAGCGTTGAGGAGATGCTCGAAAGTGCGGTGCTTGATGCGGTGAGTATCATTGTTCCCAACAAGTTCCACGCGCCCTTGGCGATTCAGTGCCTCAAGGCCGGGAAGCATGTTTTCTGCGAAAAGCCGCCCGCATTGAGTGCTGCCGAAGTCGAGGAGATGATCGAAGTTGCCGAGTCCATGGGGAAAACCTTGATGTTCAACTTCAACAACCGGGCCCGTCCCGAGTCCCGCGAAATGATGGCGGCCATCAAGGGGGGGCAGATTGGCTCCATCAACTCGGCCCAGGCCAAGTGGGCCCGCCGGACTGGAATTCCCGGCTTCGGTGGTTGGTTTACCACCAAGGCGCTTTCGGGCGGAGGTCCGGTTGTCGACCTTCTCCATATGGTCGATCTCGCCCTTTATTTCATGGGCTATCCCGAGCCGAAAAACGTTCTTGCCCAGACTTATGATACTTTCATGGGTGATTCCAACTTCAAGGGGCCGTGGGGAATTCCAGACAAGTCTGATGGCGTGACCGACGTCGAAGCGGCCGCCCACGGATTTGTGACCTTCGAAACGGGACAATCACTATTTTTGCAGGTCTCTTGGGCCGAAATGGTCAAGCGTGAAGAGGCTTCCGTGGTGTTTCAAGGGACGAAAGCGGGCGGCAAGGTCGAGCGTCTCTTCGGGACCGATGGTCTTGATGAAACGGCGATCGATTCCTGCGAACTTTATGTGCAGGAGAATGGCGAGTCTGTCAATCGGACCATCGTTGTTGAAGAATGTGAAGACATGGGGCGGATCAGCTCGGCGGCCAATTTCGTGGAAACACTCCTCGGCAAAGCAGAAGCTCTCAACACGCCCCAACAGGCGTTGAAACTGATGAAGATCATTGACGCGCTTTACGAATCCGCGAACTCCGGCAAAGCAGTTTCACTCTAACAGAAACCTATTTTTATGAATCGCAAACTTAGAATGGGCATGGTCGGTGGAGGCCGGGGTGCCTTCATCGGCCAGGTCCACCGCATGGCTGCCAACCTTGATGGAAAGATCGAGCTGGTGGCGGGTGCTTTCTCTTCCAATCCCGAAAAGTCGAGGCTCTCCGGGGAAGATTTCTTCCTCGACCCAGCGCGCGTCTATGGCAGCTACGAAGAGATGGCCAAGGCCGAGGCGGCCCGCGAAGACGGGATCGATTTTGTCTCCATCGTTGTGCAAAATCACCTGCACTACCCCGTTGCGAAAACCTTCCTTGAAGCCGGGATCAATGTGATCTGCGACAAGCCTCTCGCTTTGAGTCTGGAGCAGGGCCGGGAGCTCCGTGATCTTGTTGGGAAGACCGGCCTGATTTTTGCCCTCACTCACAACTACACCGGATACCCCATGGTGAAGGAAGCCCGTCGGATGGTTCAGGATGGCGAGCTGGGTCGGATTCTCAAGATTGTTGCCGAGTATCCCCAGGGATACGCGGTCGGTGAGGTCGAGGGGGAGGGCTCAGGGGCCATTGCCAACTGGCGCGCCGATCCGGAGATGGCCGGTATTTCGAACTGTATCGGTGATATTGGCACGCATGCGCACAATCTCGTGAAATATATTACCGGGTTGGAAGTGGTGGAACTTGCAGCTGAATTGACCGCTTTCATTCCTGGAAGGGAACTGGACGACGACGGGAACTGCCTGGTTCGTTTTGAGCAGGGGGTGAAGGGAATTATTTCCGCCTCCCAGATTTCAAATGGTGACGAGAACAACCTGAACATCCGCGTCTACGGAACCAAGGCATCCCTGCAATGGCACCAGGAGGATCCCAACGACCTGATCATGAAATTCGCCGATGCTCCACGCAAAACATATCGACGTGGCAACGACTACCTCGGTGCGGCGGCCCAGGCGAATTCCCGCACTCCGTTTGCCCACCCCGAAGGGTTCATCGAAGCGTTCGCCAATGTCTACCTTGCCGCTGCCGCTGCCATCGCAGACAAAATCGACGGGAAGCCAGCTCCGGAAAGGGGGTATGACTACCCCACGGTTGATGACGGAGTGGCCGGCATGGCTTTCATCAAGGCCTGTGTAGAATCATCCCAAAACAATGCCGCTTGGACCAAAATGGATCTTTAAGAACGACTCCGAAATCAGTTGAGGCATGACACTTGATCCCGGGACCCGGGACCGTCAGCCGGTGACCGGCACCGTATGTTCGACGTCACCTTGAGTCGTCTTCAATTGAGATTTTTTGAAGCACAGATTTGCACGGATTTCAGATGATTTTACAGAGATTCTATTGAAGGCTGGCCGGGAGCCGCTCATCGAGAAGGCGGTGGAGCTTGCGGAAGACCAAGGCTCCGCAGAAGGCTCCGAGGGTGTCGGCGAACCAATCGCCGGGATCGTTGCCGGTGCGGTTTGCGAAGAACGATTGATGGAACTCGTCCATGAGTCCGATGAGGGAGAGGATGATGGTGACGGTGGGAATGAGTTTCTTCCATGGAAGCCTTTTGCGGAAGTAGAGTGCTGCCGAGAGGAGCCCGCCGCCTCCGAAGAAATAGCCGAAATGGGCCACCTTGTCGGAATGGGGGATGTCGAAGGGGAAGGGAGTCGGCGGGTGAAATTGATCACCGTGGGAAAGAAAGGTCAGAAGGATGAACCAAAGGATAAAACAGGCTCCCCAAAAGCGGGGGCTTTGCTTGAACGAACTCATCGCTTAATCGTTGTCTCCGCTGCGACGCATTTCTTCCTCCATCCGCTCGGCAAGCCATTGCTTCATCATGGACTGATAGTTGAGGAAGCGGGAGCGGGCGATCCGCTTGATGCGTGAGAGCATGCGGGGATCGAAGCGCAGGGTGATGGTGGTGGACTCGCGCGAATCCGGTGAACGGATGGAGCTGTTGATGAGCCTGGGGTTGAGGCTGTTTTGGAGCCAGAACTCGTGTTCCTCTTCGTCGCTTTCGAAGTCGGGGACCTCGTTCCAGTTTGAAATGACATTCATAGGGCAGGGAGATTACTTGAATTCAGCGAGTTTACGGTCGTAGTAAGAGATCTCGTCATCGACCAATTCCCGGGCTGAGACCACGCGGGCTTTTTTGCCATCGGACCAGAAGGCCAAAAAGAGGCCGCGGTTTCCGATGGTTCGTCCGACCAGATAGTAACGCACTTCGCCGTCGGCCCGTTCGGTATCGGGGAGAAGCCGGATCGCAAATGGATCCTCAAAGACCTCTTCGATCTCATGGGGTCTGAACACCTTGGTGTCAAAGGGGGTGTCTGTAAAATCAAGTTCCATGAGTGCGTAGATAAGAGAACCACAGGGTGGCGGATGTGGAAAGACTGGAATGGTTAGACCGCGATCTCTCCGTCGAAAACGAAGTCGGCCGGGCCGGTCAGAGTGACCTTGGTGAAGATCTGGTTTTCGCCGGGTTCGAAACCGATCGAAAGAGTGTCGCCTCCCTGGACAGCGATTTTGATGGGGGAAGGGGCCCCGGTGAGAAGGTGGTGAATGAGGGCGCAGGCTGTGATGCCAGTGCCGCAAGCGAGGGTTTCGCCCTCCACGCCGCGTTCGTAGGTCCGGACGGCGAGGTGATTGGGATCGAGAATCCCCACAAAGTTGGCATTCGTGCCTTTCGGCTGGTAGTGGGAGTGGTAGCGGATGGCGGCACCATTTTTGACAACGTCGAGGTTGGGGAGGTCGGAAACGAAGGACACCGCGTGTGGGACTCCGGTGTTCAAGTTGTGAACGGGAGCGCCGATGGCCTCAATTTCCACCGGGGAGTTCATCTCAAGCCCGAAGGGATCGGACATGTCGATGCACACTTCGTCGCCAATCAGTTGGGCGGTGAGAGTTCCGGCAATGGTTTCGAAGGTCAGGGCGGATCGCACACCGCCGAGAAGACGGTCGGTGTAGCGGCCGAAACAACGGGCTCCGTTGCCGCACATTTCGGCTTCACCGCCATCGGCATTGTAATAGCGGAATTTTACGTCGGCTCCCTTTTCGGCTGGTTCGACGGCGAGGAGTCCATCGGCACCGACGCCACGATGGCGGTCGCAAAGTTTTGCGATCTGCTTGCGCGAAAGATTCTTGTCGAGGGCACGATTGTCGATGACAACGAAATCGTTGCCCGCTCCATTCATTTTGGTGAAGGTGAGTTTCATGGGAGCAAGAGCTTAGACTGAGTGGGTGGCTTCGATGAGCGGGGACACGAAATCCTTGATTTTTTGGGCGACATCGGGTGCCCCGGCGTTCTCCTGGACGGTGCGGACGATTGCCGACCCCACAATAACGCCATCGGCTTGACTTGCAACCATCGCGGCTTGTTCGGGAGTGGTGATGCCAAAGCCCACGCAGATCGGGGTGTCGGTGATCTCGCGAATCGCAGCGACCTGGGCTCCGATGCTTTCGGAGGGTGCCGAATGACCGCCGGTGACGCCGGTGCGCGAAAGGGCGTAGATGAATCCCTGGGAGGATTTGGCGAGGATTTCCTTGCGCGCCTGCGGGGTGGTGGGAGCGACGAGGTGGATGTGGTGGAGGGCCTCGGCGTGGGCAAAGTCGGGGTTGGTGAGGGCTTCCGAGGGCGGGAGATCGAGGAGGAGGATTCCGTCGGCTCCAGCGGCGGCGGCGTCGTTGTGGAAGGCCTCGAAGCCGTAGGCGTAAACGGGATTCAGATAGGTGAAGAGGACGAGGGGCGTTTCGCGGGTTTCCCGGAAGGCGCGAATGAGATCCAGAAGGCGGTGGGTGTTCATGCCGCCCTTGAGGGCGCGGTCGGCAGCGAGCTGGTTCACGATGCCATCGGCCATGGGATCGGAGAAGGGGATGCCCAGCTCGATGATATCGGCTCCCGCGTCAGCGAGCGCGTGGAGGATTTCCAGTGACCGGTCAAAGCAGGGGTCGCCTCCCGCGACGTATGCGACGAAAGCCTTGCGGGATTGCTCCCGAAGGCGGACGAAAGTGGTATCGATGCGATTTGCCATGAACGGGGGGAACTTGGCGATGGACGGCGGGTGAGACAAGTCTATCTTGCGCTCAACGAAAGTTCCCATGCGCGCACGAGTCATCAAGGATTTCCGCTTTGAAGCGGCCCACACCCTACCCAGCCTGCCTGAAGATCATAAATGTCGTCAGATGCATGGTCATAGTTTCAAGGTTGAGATCCACATTGAGGGCGAGGTGAATCCCGAGATTGGCTGGGTTTACGATCATAAATGCATTTCCGAGGCCATGAAGCCACTCATCGATGAGATGGATCATTCCTACCTCAATGACATCGCGGGCCTCGAAAGTCCCACCATTGAGGTGATGGCGGCGTGGTTCTGGCGGAAGCTGGAGAAGGGCCTGCCGGGGCTTTGCGAGATCGTGATTTACGAGACTCCGACGGCGCGGTGTTCGTTTCGGGGAGAGTTTTAGGGATCCTCCCACGGGTTCTTGAAGCGCGAGGAAAGGCCGAAGTCCTCCGGGTTTTGCATGACCTCCTTGGTCGGTGCGGGTTGGCGTCATCGGTTTGCCGGACCGGCTTCCAGAGCAGAGTCAGAGCACCTGACTTCGACGGAAGTGGTTATGATACCTTCTTGTAGGTGAGGCGCAATTTTGTGCCGGGGTAAATTGTTTGGGTTTCGGTCAGTTCGGCGCACAGGTTTTCCAGCGCGGCGTTGTCGCGGGAGGTGCTTTCTCGCGATGCACGCGGGGCCTATGGTGCCGAACTACGAACTATCGTGCCAGACCCCTCAGTGCGGCCGAATTCTCCTCCCCAAATAACGAGGGTGTCATCGAGCATCCCGCGCTCCTTGAGATCGAGGACGAGAGCGGCACTGGCCTAGCAGCCTGTCGGACTTATCCAATCCGGCAAATTCATTTTATAATTTGGTTCAAATCGCACCGACTTCGCTTCGAGTATTCCAATACGCTCAGCTCAGTCATCGCGATTTGCCCTCAAATTCTAAAATGTTTTACTCGAATCGTCTAAGGCCGACAGACTGCTAGTCGACATCCTTGCAGATTAATTTGCTAAAAAACCAGGCCCGGAAGACTGAGTGGCTTTCAACTACGGCACTCCTTTTGCCTTAACCCGTCTTTAACAGCCCTGACCAAGATTCGTTTGTTTCCAGGGGTTTGCGGTGATTTCGAGTTCCTTCGGGCACTACATTTTGATCGTTTTGTTAAATTGTTACCCTTTGGAGGCCCCCGGGATCGGGGAGAGAGACCGAGTTTGGGGTATTATTCTAAAATCCCCCCGCCCTTCAAGCGGGAGGAGAAAGGTCTACATCACTTTGGTCTTGCCGGGGATGGCGCAGGGATAGAGTCCGTCTTCACCGGGCTTCGGTCCGGGATCGGCATCCCAACCATACTTCTCCGGCATAATGGAGACCCCTTGGCCAGAGCGTCGTCATACTTGATCTCTTGACCCGGGTAGGTCGCCACGGAGAGATCGTCGGGGAACTTGTGGGGAGGTAGTCGTCGTCGAGGTCAGCCGGGTCGCCGGGATGGGCGACGAGAAAACCGGCGGGGATGACTTCGCGGGGACTCCAGGATTGTTGGTTGGGGAGTTTGTCTTGCCAGGCGATGGCAAAGTGGTCGGGATCGTTGCCATGTTTGAGGAGGATTTCGATGAAGTGGCGGGAACCTTTGGTGGGGGTGATGTCAGCAGACCGTTGGCCGGCGAATTTATCCCAATCAAGGGGATGGGTCCAAGCGCCGGACTCGGGGTCGCCGTCGGGACCGGGGCCAACGTGGGCGATGAGGCGTTTGTAGAATTTGAAATCGGTGGATGAGAGCCAGAGTTCGCAATGGTCGTCACCGGAGATCCAGAAACGGCAGGTGGCATCGATTTCGGGGACCAGGGGGTGGAGGTGGTTGATGCCAAAGGCCTCTGCGATCTGGGTCTGCCCGGCGCTGCCATTGGTGTAGAGCTGACAGGTTGAACGCCTGTGGAAGCTCACCAAGCGACGTTGTCTGACCAATCGCTACTACCCCGACTTCGGTGCCTTTTGCGGTGCCATTGACAAATGCCTCGAAGATTTATCGGGACCTCTCAAAAAAGAACTCACCAGCCTGATGACCCTCAATTTCCAGTTCTTCAAGAATCACAATTCCTAG
>Ga0105054_10010441_pt1 | contig 11809 bp, 9 predicted proteins | sample BON02_FD_78091 | JGI IMG/M metagenome (GOLD analysis project Ga0105054, IMG submission 78091) | Freshwater microbial communities from Lake Bonney liftoff mats and glacier meltwater in Antarctica - BON-02 (megahit assembly) | ecosystem: Environmental > Aquatic > Freshwater > Ice > Glacier... | reverse complement strand
ATATATGTATGTATGTGTGCATACATATATACATATATACAAGTGCGCCGACTCGACTTGAAACAGTGCGCACGGACTTAAAAAAGTGCACTGACTTGAAAAAGTGGGCCGACTTGAACTTGAAAAGAGTTCGCTAACTTGAACAAGTGCACCAACTTGGAAAAGTGCGCCAACTTCAAAAAGTGTGCTGACTTGAACTTGAAAGAAGTCAGTGGGGAAAACAAACATACTATAGGCCGGCTAAAGGTTAATTAATTAATTCATTAGTGAATCAATTAATTGTTTATTGATTAATTAATTCATTAATTAATTCATCAATTAATTAATTAAAAGAAAAAGATTCTGAACTGAGATTCGTGGAAAATAATTTTCTTAATGCATTAAAAGGACAGAGTACCCATGAGAAATTAGTCAAAAAATCCGGCCTGCGGCGCATTTTGTTTGATAAGTCTTGCCTGCAGCGCATTTTATTTCATGAAAAATCTGGCCTGCGGCGCATTCTTTTCATAAAAAAACCTCTTCTTAATCATTTGGGGATGCATTTCATTTCAAGTATCTTATTCTGTCTACCAATTCATTAGTAGTGAAAATGATTTGAACTCCAGTACGGAATGATCACAACGACACAATTTGTACCAAACAGTAATTACGAAAGTTTTAAATAACAAACCCTTTGTCAAATCAAACCTCTTGAGATACAGATCGCACAACACCATTTCAATCCCAAAACAATTTATTAGAAACAACGTACATGTAACATATTTGTCACAAATACTAGACTTATTTCTATTCTTTTTCGTTTGCACGCCGTTTCTTCGTGCCTCCTCCAAAACCTCTGGCACAGTAACGGTCCTGAGCCGAAGGTCCACTTTTTCCTGCTGCAGTCGAAGTCACGTTTAAGTCCTGTCTCCTGTCCATGATGATCACCCACTTCTTCGACACACCATATTCCTCCAACAATAACGTGTGCACAATCTCTTGCTTAATGTCTTTGTAATAAAAAAGCAATGTCCCTGTGGGCGCCTCCAACAATGTCATTTTAAAAACAGTGTCCCTCTCAAAGGTATTTATGTGTGGGGTGTCAACTCAAAAGTGACCAAGCAATCAAATCACCATGTTTGAAAGGACTCGTCAGAGCGCGTGGTTCGATGCTGTGACGACACCGTTGACAAGAAGCGAGTGAATTCTTGTGTACTAAAACACCTCTTTTTGGAGAGATTTGAGCAACCAAAAATAAATCCAGGAAATGCTCTCTCCGACGCGCTACTAATGTAATGTTTTCAAAATTTCGCGGCTGACGCCACAAAAAAAAACCGCGCTCCGCGCAGTTTTTTGAAACCATGCTTCGCGCGGTTTTAATTCATTCATTAATTCGAATTAATTCGGGTCCAAACATTCTGAGAAGTTGTTTTTTTCACTGAAAGAAGTGCTCCAACTTCAAAAAGTGCCCCAACTTCAAAAAGTGACCAGATGATGATGATTGCTTTTTATTACTTTCAAAAGTAGTTTAGTACCCTTGTTGGAGGGTCGATATTCAAAAAGTGCGCCAACTTGTAATCATGTTTTAATTTTCATGTATCTCCACCCAATCAAAGGGTCTTCAGTCAAATCGTCGGGCGAGTCGTACTGTGCGCACTCCTCCTCGTCGGACTCTTCCACACGATCCTCGTCGAGGTCGTAATTGATCATGGGAGTCATCTGCACGTCTAACACGTGTTAGACACAAAACCATCCAGACAGACACACGAACAATATAGAGAGAAAGAGACAAAGCGTGTGAGACATACACAGATACACACTATGTCAGGGGGAAAGAGCGAAAACAAGAGTACCTGCATAGTGCTCAAGATTGAAGTAGCTTCAAACATCTCAGAATTGCGCGGTACATCCTCTTCATTGTCTTTGTCTGCGTAGACACCAGCTCTGAACCCCAGGAAGTGGCAGGGTATCCAGTGTCCTAGACACCCATCCACCAAGAAGTCAATGGTCCCATTGGTGGTGAGCAATGGTCTCACCACATCAAAATATCAGCACCAATGCACTGATTCATCAACCATTCGATTGCTCATGGTCGATATTGACAGTTGATTTAATTACACCCACTGAAGAATATATCAATTCAATTCCATCTAGTCCCACGGAGATTTGTTATGGTCCATCGTTGATCATCGATAAATAATCGAGATTTAATTTGTGGTTGATTCTATTGACAACACCTGAAGCTGTGCAAACCAGCAATCATATATTGGACATCAATCCTCATGCGTGAAAGCTTGCACGAGTGCAGAGGCTGAAAACTTTGACAAGTCACAAAAAAAGAATGACTGTGATACAAAAAGGAATGTGTCACATCTGGTGTGGCGCTCAAGGAAGCGACCCTCTCCTACCATTCACTGAACAAGTCTTCAACTTGCTGATTGGCATGCCAGCGAAGGGTGCGAAGCGCACTGCAGCAGCATCAGCAGAGGAGTGAATGAGTACAAATGGGGGGAAAGACAAGAGGACAACCTGGTAGCGTCTGGCCATGCACGAGGTGGAGCTGGAGGCTGCGCGCCGACTGTGCGCGTCAAGCTCGAGAAGGAGGCACACTCTTGCGAGGTCGTGCAGGACAAGATCCACAAACAGCGCAGCTGTGTGACCAGCTCGCACAGGTGGTGGAAGCCGTCAAATGCCCAGTCTACATGGAACAACCAGCTGCAATGTCACTTTTGTGTGGGCACTGCTACTGCTGCCAGGAGGAGTGTGGGTCAGCAGGCTGCGTGCGCTGCCTGACATGCAACCAACCAGTCGAGAGCAGGACCCGTTTGTTTGGAGCCGTGCAGGCACTCGTGTATATCCTGGCAACAGCGTGCGTGGAGGCCAGCAGCATCTTTGCACCAGCTGCGGTGCCAATGAATGCCAGTTCATCTGGGCAGCACGAGCAAATCACCTTTCTCGAACAGCAATTTGGGCTCTCAAAGGCTGAGCACGCCAAGGAGAGTGAGGCGCTTGTTGCAGTGGAGAAGGAGCTGAATACGTTAAAGGAGAAGCTGAGTACAGAGCGAGAGAGTATTGGGGAAACGAGACAGCAGCTGGCAGACGCAGAAGTGGCAAGTGTAGAGCACGCCAAAGAGAGTGTGGCCTCCTCAAACACACCCTAGATGACTCAGACACCAGCCCCCTTGGCCTCAACGTACAACACGAACTGAAACGACAACTAAGCAGGGACAAAGACAGAAAGCACAGATCATATGCCTGGAAGGTGTTACGAGCAGCCAAAGAAGTATTCCAAGCCACCAAATACCAAGGGGACACGGCCCTAACCATCCCACCCTTCTTCAAAAATGCTTGGAGAGGAAACAAAAGAATTTGAGGAAAAAGGATCCCAATCCCACAACCAATGGTGATAAACTGGGCGGGCCTGAATGACGGGGAAAAACAACAACTGATGCCCACCCTATCAACAACAGAAACCTGGATCCTCCTCAACCACCCGCTAGGGGAAAGCAACAAACCCCTGCCCCCCTTCCGGGAGGCGAAGTTGGTGGCAAGGGCGGAAGGGGAAAACACTAGATATAAGGGCTGGTAGCTGGAGGGAAAAGACAAACTAGCCACACAATCATGACGAGGGAAGTGTGGATGAGCACGAAAGGCAGGATCCCAGAGGCCACACGCATTACTATCTAGGAGGCCATAGAAGCAGAGAACTCGAAAGGTACCTCTTCCTTTGGAACAGAAGACCTCGAGAAAATACACAGATGAGGCACAGAGGCAGGTCTATTAGGCATCTTCTCCTTCCCAGGGGCAGTCTACGCCACTGATGGTTCAAACAACCAGGGTGTCATGGAGGCTGGCTTCTTTAGACTGAACGAAAACAGATGAGGATGCTGTCAACTCGGAAGAGGAGAGGAAGGTAACTCCTCAAACCAAGCGGAACTGGTAGCAGCATGCCTAGCATTGGAAGACACCAAGGAAAGTAAGGACAGGAAACCGATGATCTTCTGTCAGACTCAGTGTGCCTCCAAACCTCCTTTCAAAATGATGGATACAGGAAGGCAAATCCCCCTCCATGTAGGGAAACCCGGACGCGGATGTCATGCGAGACACTGTACAACTCTTACGCGAACGTATAGAACAAGGTCTACTAACCATCTTCATCAAAATAAAGGCCCACCGAGGGGACCCCTTAAACGAACTTGCGGATAGATGGGCAGACAAAGGGAGACACAGCGAAAACATCAGATGGTTCCTTCCCACCAATAGACCCATATTCTTCTGGACTTAAAATAGGACGACACACCAAAGCCCCTTCAACCCGACGGTCAAAAAAAGAATTGGCCTCCAGGTAGCGCGGAAACAACTGCAAACTCAAACAGGATCAACGTGGAACTTTCTAACCAGGGAGGACAACTCAAGAGACCTGCTAGGCAGATTCCATAAGGATAAGAGTGTATGGATATGTGCAAGGCATAGGGTTCACCAATGTATTTCATACCAATTCCCATGCGCCCCTCAACTAGAGATGTGGGGTATACTCAACGAGGTCAAATGCAGACTATGTGAAAAGTATTGTCGAGAGTGTGGCCCGGGGGCACATACAATGCTGTTGCCCAGCCTTACCACGCCCACGGATCGCCATACATCACGGTATGATGATAATTGCTTTTATTACTTTTAAAAGTAGTTTAATACCCTTGTTTGAGGGACCATGTAGTTCAAATCCATGGGAATTTGAGTTCTCTGGGTTTAGACGGAATCGAACCGACGACCTAGGGATGAACAGTCCCTGCTCTGACCAACTGAGTCACGCTTGCACGTTATGGAGGGAACTGATGTTATCCGTATGGAAATCTTCTACTGAACTAAACGATAGAATGGAGCCCAGATGACACTTCCCCTCATTCTTAAGCCCGGAAGCACACGCAGAGTGGGGACTCTACAAGATCCTAGAATACATGGGATTACACGTGATCCTACCACTAGGCCCGGCGAGGGACAAAACAGAACTAAACTCAAAAATGATAGAAGAATACCACCTAGCTGACAACATTGACTTCGAAGAGGGAGACCTAGAAACCTTCATCTCCTGCAGACCAGACGGGCTAACTTTCGACAAAGAAAAAAATCATGTGTTTTCCTAGAATACACCAGAGCAATGAACACCAATGAGGACTGGGCCACGCAGAAGGAGCAGGAGAAAGACGACAGATATAGCTAACACTTAGGCTTCATCAACCACCTCAGCAGGCAAGAAAAGAACGGCTGGAAAGCCACACAAATCAACTTTACAACAGGGGTACGAGGCTCCCTGCATACAAATCAATTTTCAATCAGACTGGAAGCACTCGGAGTGAAGAACAAGAGCATGAGGGAAGCATCCGGAACAGGACAGTCCAAAAAACTCTCTCCATGTCGGATATGATCCTCAAGTTCTTTTTCATTGCACTAAACTCCAAGATCGAGTTGACACTCCAATCCCTACCCACAGAAATCACCAACCAGAGCATGGAAAAATACAATCTACACCTCCAAGCTACAGGGCCACCATAAGACCACATAGCACATTGATAAGGAAGAGCGTCCACACTGTATCCATTCGGAGAATGGCCATACTTCATTTTACATTCCCATTTTAGATTAGTCGAATGGGAATCACATGCACTCTCACATAAATACAACGCCAAGAGGTAGTACGAGAAACCAACACTAGTACTAACTTACGTCCAAACTAAAGAGGAAACAAACAAGGTACAGAGACCTACATAGTCCAACATAGTTAAAGCGCCACGTCCTCAACCCACCAGCCACCCTCAAAAATATACCAACAGGTAACAAAAAAGATATGATGATTATTCACAACGACGATCCCCGATGCCCCCCAAAGTAGAAAGCAAATAGCTAGTTAAATATAAATAACTCCTACTCAAAAAGCGTTCAAAATACGGATTTCATACTTCGCAATCGCAGTATACACAGAAACACGAGCAATTGCAAAACTGAAACACCATTCAATCCCACATAAGGGATGTAGCAGAGGACCCAAATTTAGGTACCTATAGTGACAGGGTGCATCAGGGCTTTGTTTGTTATTAATAAACAACTTTCCTTTAAGTGCACGGTCCTGGTTATCCAGCACCACTGCAGCCAGACATTTAGCACCTACCTTGGTGAGTTAGAGGGGAGCAGCCCCGTAAGGAGGGGGTGCGAGGCGTAGTCCCGCGAATTTTTTTTGATGATTTTTTGTTTATTTTTGAAAAAAAAACACTGAATTCTTGGAAATACAGAATTTCAAAAAAAACAGGTCCGTATGTGACTGGGATGACAGGTTACTTGAGGCCGTCTCGTCGAGAGGTAAAGAATGATGTATCGTAGTACCTCCAAAGTATTGTCATGGACCTGTTCGCAGTTTGTGAGGAAAAACTGGATAACCAGGACCGTGCACTTAGCCCACATAAGCTGTGATGGCATGAATTCCAAGCAAAACACAGTCCTCACACAACTGCTATCAATGCGGTACGGGCGTTAGAGGATGAGCTGACATTACACAGAGAGACAACGACACTGATCCAAAGATGGCTGGCAGATATGCGCCACGATCTTTTACTTGTAGATGAAGACACGACAATCATAAACCTGAATATCAGAGATTACAGTGACATCAGCAACTTTGGGAACTTCAGGATCAGAAGGACAAGCCAGTTGAAACCGCTGTTTGAAGTATACTGCGCGAGCAAGGGTCTGGGCAGGACTCAGCTTCATTGTCTGTTTAATGGTATTTGCCTGCAGGACACTCAGACACTGGAGGAATTGGGGATGGAAGATGACAACAACATAGATACTATGACATTGCAGTAAAACTGAAACAGCAAGGCCATTAGGAAACATTGGTGGTTGGGGGGCGGTTACGTCGACAGCATTGGGCTGGAAGTGTCACAGGACAGGAACAAACGACGCATCAGCGACACTGGCTTAACTCCCGAGGAGTCAGACAAGGTTGGTTTGCGCATTTTCAAGCACCTGTGTCTCAACAGTATGCTAGATACTGCGGGGCTTGTCTTGGGAGGCCTCAGTCACTGGCAGGTGCTCGATGGGCAATTATGCGCAGCGCTCATGAATTACATCAATGTGCATCCGCTGCACCAAGAACACAAAGCTAAGACGAAAGTTGAACTTTCGCAGTCTCAATGTGCGCAGCTAGTGGGGAGCGACCAGTTCCACCGCCTCTTGAGCCTCTTTCATTCCTTTGCGGCTGTGCCAGGAGCAGGAGATGTGGGATCTACGTGCGTTGGGGGAGTGAAGGGGGGTGAGGTGTAAATGCGATTGGGGGAGGGTTAGATACGAGAGAGACAAAGAGAGAAGAGAAAGAGAGAGAAAGATATTTGGGGGAGGGGTAGATACGATTACTATTTTGAGTGATTCTGTCTTATCAAAGACAGCCATCTTCCCTGAGAAAAGGGAAGGAAACATGCACAGTTCAAATGAATCTGCACGGGTTTGGTTGCTCCGCAAGACCAACGTCTAGGTGAGAGAGATAGAAAATTTTATCACAAGACAACCACCAATAGGGGAAAAAGATGATTGTGATAGTGAAAACTCCTCTAGGTGAACTTGGGAGGTGCATCGCATGATGGGAAGACACAGCAACGACACTGCGAATGATCGTTTGGTACAAACGTGCTTGTATTAGGCAAACAACACGACAACTTTCTCTTGGTGTCCGGACACGGAAAATTGGTAGAAAACTTTTAAGACCTCACTTGCAAGCGTGGCTCAGTTGGGCAGAGCGAGGGACTCTCGATCCCTAGGTCGTCAGTTCGATTCTGTCTAAAACCTGAGATCTCAAATTTCCATGGATTTGAACTACATAGACCCTCAAACAAAGGTACTAAACTACCGTTGAAAGTAAAAAAAGCAATTATCATCATCAGTTACGACTCAAATGTCTTGTCCCTACAAGACCTCTTCACGTCACGTCCTTAAAAGACCCCTTTCTATTCTATTATTGTGTCCCAAATAAATATTGAATAGGCACTCTCTTTCAATTCAATGCCAAAATCTCTCCATCTTCTCGACTCTTAGTCTCTGCTCTTGCAGTTTACGCTACCGAGTTTAGGCCAATGTTTCCCTGGTGATGAGCCCATGCGACCACTGTGTTTGCTTTGGATTGCTATTCCCATTGGACAATGACCTTGAACGTACGTTTATTTTACCGTACAGGACATTCTCTTCTGCTGACGCTTCATACCTATTGATTCCTATAAACATACCTCTCCACGTTGGCCTGAAGCCAAGCATTTACGGTGGTGACGCACTCCTATGGACGGAGTGTACGCAGCCGGGAGACTGTCTTTCAAATAGTTCCTTTCAGCAAATGTAAGTACGCACTGCTGCAGAACGTTCTTTGTCGGGATCGCCTATGCATCTGTTATTTGTAGATGCACCAAATTGTGCAGTTTCTATGGACGAGATTTTTCATGCAGGACTGGAGCCTTTCCGCGCTTTTGTTTGTTCGTACCCTATGGACGGGATATTGCGAGCTTCTGGATAGTGCTGTGGCCCTATGGACGGGATACTGAGTGACACATTGAGAGCTCTTATGGATCAAATTCAATTGTGTTGTAAGAAGCTGCGCAGCTCACAACACCACCCGTGTTTTCGAGCAATGATTAATCTTCAACCCCGCATTCGCCGTCCGCAATGCTACAGCTCACGTGAGACTACAGTGCTGCCGTTTTTTGACGACTCCAACACGGTTTGACCTTTGGGAGACTCCTGTCACAACCTTCACATTTTCTCTGGTGGTTTGTTTTTGTTACGTCCCTACTGTCCTCTCTAGATACGGTTTGTTACGCGAGCGTATTGTTTTCTGTTTCCATGTAATATCTTCTTTTGTGTGTATTAATTTGATCTTTGAATGGACCATAACTCATTGATTTCCTTTTCTGTGGGAAATCTTCTTCTGCATGTGTTCATTTGAAAAAAAATCTTCCTCATCAGTAGACAGTCCGCTTCAACGAGCCTAGCATCTATTTCGATTTCCAGTTTCGCGAGGAAGACACGGAAAGTTAATAAATAACTTCAGTCACAAATCAGACGTCACGTCTCTACAAGACCTCTCCACGTCACGTCCTTAAAAGACCCCTTTCTATTTTATTATTGTGTCCCACATAAATATTGCAGAGGCACTCTCTTTCAATTCAATGCCGAATTCTCGCCATCTTCTCGACTGTTAGTCTCTGCTGTTACAGTTTACGCCACCGCGTTTAGGCCTATGTTTCCTTTGAACCTCTTAAAAAGGACGTCAACCAAAATGTCGTTATATATAAATAGAACAAGTTCTGAACTAGAAAACTTTGTTCTAGAAATCAACCATGTCACAAACGTGACCACAGTTCTTAGTGAATCTCGGATACCACAGCCTCAGATTTGGTATCTCGCTCTCCCCCATGCACATTACTACGATTTCTTTGATAGAAAAAATACGATTGGGCAACCCAAATAAAATGTATGTGCTGATTACCAAGGCATTTCATAACTTCACCTTGCGTTCACACACAAAAAATTGAACGCATGTAAATAGTGATCGAATAAGATGTATTGATACAATATGTGCAGTCACGCTGTTTCAGATAGGGGTCCCATTGGACACAACACTACACGCACTCGTAAATATACAAAGATAACACACATGCGAACAAAGATATGATTAAATCAATTGGGTTCTTCTGCGAAATTCCATGATGATGGCAGAGGTCCCTCTTGGACTCTCCATGGGTATGGGAATAAAAGAATCGAGTAGCAGCCGATGTCCATGATGATGGCAGAGCTCCCTGTTGGACTCTCCATGATCTTGGGTAGGAAGGCTGGGCTCCTGTCACACCTGGTAAAAAAGAATCGACGAGCGGCCGATCTCCATGATGATGGTAGAGCTCCCTCTTGGACTCTCCATGATCTTGGGTAGGAAAGTGGCGGCTCTGGCACACCTTTTAAAAAACAAATCAACAAACAGCCGATCTCCATGATGATGGCAGAGCTTCCTGTTGGGCTCTCCATTAAAATGGGAATGAAGTCAACGCGCGGCCGACCTCCTTGTTAAAGAAATTGACGAGTGGCCTATCTCCATGATGTTGTCAGAGCTCTCTCCGAGGCTTGGGCTCTCATGGAAACTGTGATGGAAATGAAGTTGACGCGCGGCCGACCTCCTTGTTAAATAAATTGACGAGCGGCTGATCTCCATGATGATGGCAGAGCTCCCTCTTGAGCTCTCCATGATCATGGGAAGAAAAAGGTTGTGCTCCATTGCGCACCTTAAATTTACTTACTATTTTTTGCCTCATAGTGAAGCTGAGAGGATGCCAAGGACTCATTTGGCCTAGCAACGTCATCAGAGTGGATGTTAAGGACTTACAATGCCCAACAATGTCAACTTCTTCATATGGTTCAGCAAATCACACTCCCCCAGACTGATTGTGGGGAGCTGTTTGGGTTGCCGCTGCACCGTTTGTTTGGGTCGTCACTGCACCTTGTGTATGGGTCACTGCTGCACCTCGTGTTTTGATTGCAGCTGCACCTCGTGTTTGGGTCGCCGCTGCACCTTGTGTTTGGGTTGCCGCTGCACCTCGTGTTTGAGTGGTGATACCCCGCGTGTCTGAGTTGCCAATGCACCGTGTGTTTGGGTTGCAGTTGCACCTCGTGTTTGGGTCACAGCTGCATATCGTGTTTGGGTTGCCCCTGCACCACGTGTTTGGGTCCCCGTTGCACCTTGTGTTTAACTCCATATCATCAGACAATTCAGTTTCTCCATGCGCTCCATCTGCATGCAATTCAGGCAGCTCCTTCTCGTCGGACAGTTCTGTCTTGATGGTGGCAGCAGTGAAAGCGCTGCACAGGGCATCATTACCAGCGATTCTGTTTTATCAAAGACGGCCATCTTCCCCGAAACAAGGAAAGGAAACATGAACAGTTCAAACTGCACGGGGTTGGTCGCTCCGCGAGGCCAACGTCTAGGTGAGCTTGGGAGGCGCACCGCATGATGGGCAAGACACAGAAAAGACACTGCGAATGGTCCTTTAGTACAAACATCACAAACGGTGCTTGTATTAGGCCTGGGCACACAACGCGACAACTTTTCCTCCCCATTTGAACCTCTTAAAAAGGACGTCAACAAAAATGTCGTTACAGAACAAGTTCTGAACTAGAAAACTCTGTTCTAAAAATCAACCATGTCACGAACGTGACCACCCCAGGTTGTCTAAGGGAGGTCAGGGTGAGGTGGTGCGTCAGCGATTTTCAATCGCGGGTACGTGCTCTCTTGGCTCGCTCGTGAAGACACCTCAGGACCGTTCATTGATTCCCAAATCTCAGTTTAATAAAACAAAGCAACACACACACACCACAGTTCTTAGTTAAACCGCAGCCTCAGTTAGGGTATCTCGCTTTTTGTGCGTGGAAGCACAGGAGCAGAGACTGGTAATAGGATTCTAAATAGATGTGTCGTACAGGACACTGCAGATGCCTGTCAATGAAGAGAGCGAGAATGAAGGAGGGCGCGTGGTGTATACACTGGCTTGGTATACCCAATACGCACACCTAGCTCCTATACCCTGGATGACAACCTCATCCCGCATCAAGCGTACGCTACAGCCTCTTCCTTCTGACCACACTGCCCCTGCCTGCGCCGTGTCGTGGTCTTTGAGATTAATTTTTCTGACTGATGATGATGATTGCTTTTATTACTATAAAAAGTAGTTTAGTACCCTTGATTGAGGGTCTATGCGCTCAAATCTATTTTAGATTTGAGATATCGGTGGTTTGCTCACATCTTCTTCTT
>Ga0105054_10010440_pt1 | contig 11809 bp, 10 predicted proteins | sample BON02_FD_78091 | JGI IMG/M metagenome (GOLD analysis project Ga0105054, IMG submission 78091) | Freshwater microbial communities from Lake Bonney liftoff mats and glacier meltwater in Antarctica - BON-02 (megahit assembly) | ecosystem: Environmental > Aquatic > Freshwater > Ice > Glacier... | reverse complement strand
GCACAAGGAGCACGCGGACGTGCAGGAGCAGGGCTGCGGGGCGCTGCGTAATATTGGGTGGTCAGACGCGACGCTGCAAAAGCGCATCCAGGACGAGGGCGGCGTGGCTGTGGTGCAGGCAGCCGTGGCGGCCTCGGGGGCAACTGCACTGTGTAAACAAGAAGGACAGACGCTGTTGACCAAGTTGACGCAGGTGTAGAGCAGCATGAGACGTAAACAGCATACCTGACGTGGATACGTAGATATAAATCAACAAAAAATCGGTTGTGACATTTTTTTCACGTCGGTCTGCCCACCCTTCGGGGCCCCCTTCGGGGCCCCTTCGGGGAAGCTGTTTCTACACATTCTCGAATATCACATGATTTTGACACACAACTTGGAGATATTGCACAATACATGACAATAATCGATTTTTGAGAAGTTGGAATCTTATTTGTGGTTCTGCTGAGAGGACCAGGGAACAATTTTGTTTGAGTCTCATGTTTGGTGTGCACAACATTCTCGGTGGTGCCATTTTTTTCACATCGGTCTGCCCACCCTCCGGGGCCCCCTTTGGGGCCTCTTCGGGCAAGCTGTTAATACACATTCTCGAATATCACATGATTTCGACACACAACTTAGAGATATTGCACAATATATGGCAAAATGATCGATTTTTGAGAAATTGGAATCTTATTTGTGGGTCTGTTGAGAGGACCAGGGAACAATTTTGTGCGAGTCTCAAGTTTGTTGTGCACAACATTCTCGGTGGTGACATTTTTTTCACGTCGGTCTGCCCACCTTTCGGGGCCCCCTTCGGGGCCCCTTCGGGGGAGCAATTTCTACACATTCTCTCATATTACATGATTTTACACACAAACTGAGACAAATTACACAATATGTGGCAAAATAGTTGAATCTTGAGAAGTTGGAATATTGTGTGTAGTTCTGCTGAGATGACCAGACAACAATTTTGTTTGAGTCTCAAGTTTGGTGTGCACAACATTCTCGGTGGTGACATTTTTTTCACATCGGTCTGCCCATCCTTCGGGGCCCCCTTTGAGGCCCCTTCGGGGAAGCTGTTTCTACACATTCTCGAATATCACATGATTTTTACACACAACTTGGAGATATTGCACAATATATGGCAAAATGATCGATTTTTGAGAAATGGGAATATTGTTTGTAGTTCTGCTGAAATGACCAGACAACAATTTTGTTTGAGTCTCATCTTTGGTGTGCACAACATTCTCGGTGGTGATATTTTTTTCACGTCGGTCTGCCCATCCTTCGGGGCCCCCTTTGGGGCCCCTTCGGGGGAGCAATTTCTACACATTCTCTCATATTACATGATTTTGACGCATAAACTGAGACAAATTACACAATATGTGGCAAAATAATTGAATCTTGAGAAATTGGAATATTGTGTGTAGTTCTGCTGAGATGACCAGACAACAATTTTTGTTTGAGTCTCATGTTTGGTGTACACAACATTCTCGGTGGTGACATTTTTTTCACGTCGGTCTGCCCATCCTTCGGGGCCCCCTTTGGGGCCCCTTCGGGGGAGCAATTTCAACACATTCTCTCATATCACATGATTTTGACACACAAACTGAGACAAATTATACAATATATGTCAAAAATGGTCAATTTTTGAGAAATTGGAATCTTATTTGTGGTTCTGCTGAGAGGACCAGGAAACAATTTTGTTTGAGTCTCATGTTTGGTGTGCACAATATTCTCGGTGGTGACATTTTTTTCACGTCGGTCTGTCTATCCTTCGGGGCCCCCTTTGGGGTCCCTTCGGGGGAGCGATTTCAACACATTCTCTCATTTTACATAATTTTGACACATAAACTGAGACAAATTACATAATATATGTCAAAAATGGTCGATTTTTGAGAAATTGGAATATTGTGTGTAGTTCTGCTGAGAGGACCAGACAACAATTTTGTTTGGGTCTCAAGTTTGTTGTGCACAACATTCTCGGTGGTTACATTTTTTTCGTTCTGCTTACCCTTCGGGTGAGCTGTTTCTACACATTCTCTTATATTAACAACTCGGAGATATTACACAATACATGGCAAAACTGGTTGAATTTTGAGAAGTTTTACACTTGTGGTTGGTTCTCTCTCTCTCGTTCTCACTTGATTTCCGTCTCTCTCTCTTTCTCTCTCTCTCTCTCTCTCACTTGATTTCCGTCTCTCTCTCTTTTTCTCTTTCTCTCTCTCTCACTTGATTTCCGTCTCTCTCTCTTTTTCTCTCTCTCTCTCTCTCACTTGATTTCCGTCTCTCTCTCTTTTCCTCTCTTGATCTCTTTCTCTCTCTTGATTTCTCTCGCACACACACACTCTCTCTTGGTCTCTCACGGACGTACACACAGACACGCGCGCATACAAACACACGCGCACTCCAATTCTGTCGCCTGTCCACCACCAAACATTCATTTTGAGATTTCCAGCGTTTAATATATCATACAGAAAAACATTTGCTATGCTGACTCCTTGCACCATGTGGATATTTTGCCGAGATTAGGCCAAATGTGCACTACACACTGCGTCAAATGTCGCGGTCCAGCTATCCACAAAAATGCGAACCCTGCATGCCCCCACAGTGCATAACCAACTGAAACGCATGGTAGACACAAGGTTCGCCACGAATTACACGAATCGCCGCTAACACAGAGACAATCTGCCCCATCATCCTGACATGAACCTCGTGTGCGTCACACGTTATGGGGTGCGGCAAAAAACACATCTCATCCAATTTAGCAGCTGTGCAGTTGGTTGCACGTGCCAGCGAAAACTCCTTGGTATCGATGATGTCGAGCACATTTTTGCTGAAATCGAGATTCCAACTCATTTTCGCAACCACCACATCAATGACTTCTTTTGCGCAGTTTTCCTGTGCCGTTCCACTGAAAAGGAACAATCTGAAGTCGAAATACGCGTTCTCGTGCAGCAGTTCCTGCACTGCTTTATCGAAAGCGAGTCCCTTTCGGACGCGGTGTCGGATCTGCTCGTTTCTGAGCATGCATATCATCAATCGAATGGGTGTTGCGAGTTGCCAGCATTTGCGATCGGCAAAGAGTGCCTCTACATATGCACGATTTTCGGCGTTTTGCTCTGGGCATGGGCTATATAGCGCACTATAGTAGTCCTCCTTCGCACAGTTGCTGTATCCAGCGAGAACAATGCAATTCTGGTCATGAATTTCCAAGTCTTCGGCCGGGGCTGGTGCTTCTGGGTGCTCTACACAAGACCCGTTTCGGCCCTCCACCCTTGTGTTTTGCGGGGGGGGGGGGCAGCGTGCATTCGACATGTTTTGAGGACTCCCTGTAACACTACAGAGTGATAACAGCAAATGTAGAGCAGTGTTCTATTTCCAGGACTCGTGAAGCAAGGTGAAAATCCACACGAGCCTTCGCTTCAAATAGCTTGCGAGCGAACCAACACAGAAAATAAATCTCGTGTCGATTGCACAGCGTGTGAACCCTTACAAATTCGGCAATAAACAGCAGGAAACCGCACATTCAACTGCGTGGGTGTGCTCATTGAGCGCGCAATACCGTGGATATACACACAGATTTGTCTATATAATATATACACATCTCTGCCGAAAACAGCACTACCGACCGGCGGCCGACCCCGGAGAAGGGGTGAGAGGGACACGCAACAATGGTGCAGCATAAAGTGGTGTACATTATACTGGCGCAGCTGTCATTTGCCTTTTTTTTCTCGTGTTTGCTCGTGACGAAGCTACACAACGTTGTACCTCGCGACTGGAATGCAACAGCCTGGACGGACTTTTCGGAAAAGGTGTCGACGGAATTCGATATTGCCACTGCCTCTCGCAAGTTGCTGTTATTATTGACAAACACACGGGACACCTGTATTGTTTCGTGCCAATGTTACACTCACGAAAATACTGTACGGGTACTGGTTTGGTCTGTGGACGGGATGGGTCCTGTGTGTGGTGTGGGAGTTATGGCTGGTTGCTGTTTTCCTGCACTTTCTGGCCCGAGATCCTCGCTGCATTTTCCAACTCTATGTCACTAAGATTCGGAAACACAAAATGCTGTTTCTGCAAGTGTCGGCTGTCTGCTTCTCTGGACTGCCGCTGCAAACAAAAACACTGATGGTTTCGTTCAGCGATATCACCAATTACGAATATTTTATGTCGAGTGCCGGGGCAACGTTGATACTCAGTTTGAAAAACACAGCCTGTGGTGCGCTGCTAGCACAACATCCTTCGCCCAAGACAGTCGCCATACTGAGTGGTCTCGTTGCATTTTCGCTGTTGCTCTCGGCGCTCGTGACGTTTCTCATATCGTCCCAAACACTTTTTCTTGTTCTCAAGAACGAGGCTTGTCACGATGTCGGTGAAGGCATGGAAAGCGGGGGTGTGGCTGCAGCCACTGGAATGCCACACCAATTGAGTTCGATTCAAGAACAAAACAACCTAGACGAGGTCGAGGAAATGTTCGATGATGACATACACACACCCTCTCTTGCCTTAAAGCACCTCTCCCCAAAGTTGCTCACCCCTCTCCCCCTCAAGACCCACAGGGCCCCGGCAGGGCCCCACAGGGGCCCGGCAGGGCCCCACAGCCCTACAGCGGCCTGGTAGGGGGGCCCGGTAGCGGGGCCAGAAGGGTTGTGTTTGGGCCCAAAAAGACGCCCATGTGGCCATAAAAAGTAAAATCTCGGGGGGGGGAGGGAGGGGAGGTGGTGGCCGTGAAGCGAGTTTGTGCGGTATATAATGTGCATGCTGGAGTGCAGCTCACACAACATCACAACGTGTACGCTTTTTGATGCGTGTGACAGAACAGCTTATTTTCTGGACCAACTTCGCCTCTGCGGGTGTTTTTTTGGGACTTGGAATCTGGTTGGACGTGCAGGCTGACGACAGTGTGTTTGAAACGTGGTCAGATACTGTCGTTTTAGGGGGGAATAAAACCATGGGCAACACAATTTCGCGCACAAATTCAAGTCTGAGAGGCCTGTGCGACCGAGTCTCTGGTGCACCACCACCTTCGGAGCATGTTGTGACCCAAAACCTTCTAGGCAAACTATCGCTCCCGCCCCTTTTGTTTTCACTCAATCACTCGAGGATAGAGGGGAGCGTATTCTGCACAGCAAGCAGAACCACGTACAACAGCAAGACTTTATTGTTACTGGGATTGTTTGTCTCGTTTATGTTTGAGTTACTCCGTCTAGTCACTACTTGCGAATACGCAGGAAGATTTCACCCCGGCCTGATGAGCCCACTCCAGAGAAATTACACTGACAGCCCCGATTTCATGAGATGGCTTGAGTATACATTAACATCACCACTGCAGGTAATTGTCATCTGTAGTACAATATACATGCGCAATGAACAACAGCTTTTGCTCATCAGTGCCCTCCAAGGGGCATTGACTTTCTGCGGCTGGACCATCGAAATGTGCATATTCCACCTACAGATCACCGCATACCAGCGTGGAAAATGGTCGCAGACTTTTCTCGACATGATGGCAAAAGTCACAACGGTTTTGCTAGCAGCTGTGTATGTCCACTATGTGATCTGGTCCGTCATTTTGTCCTCTTACTCGGCCCACGAAGACAACATGCGCAGATGTGACTATGGCATCGACAAAATCCCGACGATACTCAAAAGTATTGTCGTTCTACAGTGTGTTTTGTTCTCTGTTTTCGGATGCGTGCCCTTGTTTCAGATCGCTGTCATAGTGCTATTACCCACACGATCAACAGGGTTCATCTGGGATGCTGCCGCCGTGGCCTACAGTCTTCTCAGTGTTGGCTCCAAGGGCTTGTTGGCACTGATGTTTGTGAAGCTACTCACTGACGGAGACTGCATCAACACAGTTGATGGCAGCGCTTGTCTGTACTAGTAAATTTTCTTCTTAAAATGAATTTTCTTCTTTTTCTATATGCCCACTACAACCCTTCCCGGGGAGTGGGGGGGGGGGGTGGAGGTCATGACTGCAGAAGGGTGTATTATAATGTAATTACATATGCATTGGCTGCACTATGAATGACCCAGATGTTAGCAGGATACCACCTTGTCACACCACGGCGCATTACCACACCGTTGATTTTTCGTTCTCCGTGCTGGGAAATGTGAACCGTGGCCCCAGGAGGGAGATCCGCACCCAGAAGTATGTCATGTAAAGCAATGCCATCGCCAGTTTGTTGCAAGGCGCTTTTAGTTTTATCCAAGTCTGATATGATGGATACACATTCAATCGGGCCCTCACTGTCCAGATTCACCTCAAATCCGTCCTCACAGATACATTGAATTGCGCCCGCTGCTGAGTAGGAATGGTCTGTACAATTTGTGCACACGTGGTTTGCAAAAGCTGCTTTGTATTTGCCGGCCTGGCACTGCGAACAGTTTTGTATCGTGTTTCCTATCCCATAACCAGCGTTACAAAGGCATCCGCTACTATCCACACCCGAGACGGAATGTGACCAACAGTCAACGCATTTTGTGTTATCTTGTCCAGACTTATAGGTGCCAGACAGACAGGCCACACACGGGGCATATTCATCATCCCCCGACCCATATCCGGGATTACAAGCGCATGCGTCACGGTTTTCATTGGTCTTCGACTGCGCTGGGCAATGCTGACACCTTTCATCAGTAATACGTCGTACATATTCTCCCAACCACATGTTGTTACCTGGGTTTCGGCGTGGCCAACACCTCCTGCACTGATTAAAACGTACTTCCCGCCCAGGAGCACATTCCAGACACTGTGGTGCTTGGGGTTGTTTCGGGAATTCATACAGTTCCAAACCCCGTAAATGGCCACATATGCAGTCCTCAATTTTTGTGGCAGAAGTTGCACTGCTTCTGGTATCTGTATACTCTAGACACGGTGAGCAAAAGGTAGCCCCTAGCGCACCCGAGAAATTGCCAGCCGGACATGATGTGCACACTGGAATTTCTTCCGCATTCATGTGTCCGAATTTTCCTGCGGGACATGTATGACACGTCATGTCTGCGTGCAGATATTCTCCAAGTGCACACTTGTAACAATCAGCAGTGCCTTGTCCCACATTGCTCGTAGTCTCGCCATCCCCACACAATTGGCACTGCGTTTGGTCTGGTGACTCTGTAAAAGACCCCAAGGGACATTTGTGCATGGTTCCAGTTTCATCACACATTTCCCCCGGCATACACGACGTACAGCACCCTGCACCATTACATTGGTTGTTGTCACGTATTGCGACTGTTACGTATTTCCCTGGGGCACATCCCACACACTTGGGCCACGTTTCGACGTCTGAAACTCCATTCCATCCATCATACACCCCTGGACATCCATTGTGACAACTATTGTTATAACCTAGTCCAGTACTATACATTGCGACTTGATTGGGATGGCCGCTGACCTCCATTTCTGAACATTGTGCGCAATTTTCGCGCCCATTCGCATCTCTACCCTCTGAAATATAGTTCCCGAACCCGCAATTTGTGCGTGCACACGTTTGTGCATCTACCCAAGAGTCACCATACTCACATACCGCACATGTACCCCCTCGTACTGATACCACTTTTCCAGATGCACATGTTTTACAACCATCATGAATATCTTGAAATCCATATCCAATGCTTTTCCCCACTGGGCATAAATTGCAATTGTACGCAAGCATTGGTAACACGGGCTGTGCAGAGCCCCATATTCGTATTTGTCCAGCCGGACAACGTCCCTGTCCACTCCAACGATGTTTGACATCGTCATAGCATTGCTGACATACGCAATTTGCAGGTTCAGTCATAACTTGATCTGTGGTATAAGCGACATACCCCTCGTCACATGCGTCACAATACTGTTGTATTTGATCATATCTTTCTTTTGTCCTCCAAAACAAAGGCGATGCGCATTCGATTTTGCTGCTATCAGTGCCATTATACTTTGGTACACAGGCAACAAGACTTTTGAATCCTGCATGAGAGAATCTTGCAATTTGTTCCCCGTGTCTGTTATATGAATGTATGCTATCATCGACGTTATCAGCCTGGTAGTTCGGGTATTGTGTGTTGAAGTTTTGGTTTGTACTTGTGAAAGGAAATGTTCCATAACACTCACCATTGGCGTTTGTGCATTTGTCTGGGTCGCACTGATGCTCATAATTGCCAAATACTGCCTGTAGATGCACCACGAAAACACCAAGAGCAATCATATACTGTCTGGGCAAAACTGCCCTGCGAGGCCCTGATATCCTTCTGCTTCTGCCCTCACTCACTGATGGGAAAGACATTTCTACAAGTTCGAATAATGTTATGTGCCATATATATAGAAGTTCACAATGGTGATTCATTTTGACACAGTCCACAAAAAATTCACATACCACCATATTGGTGTCACAATGGAGTTCTGGGGGCAATATTCGGCAAGAAAATCTACAGCCCGCCCCGGATTCCCAAAACACCAAATTGGTCCACACACAAACAAAATTGGCCCACGCACAAACAAAATCAGAAGATTCGGTTGAGTTTCCGATTTTTTGCGAGTGTTTGATTTTCTGTGCAATGATTGTTGAGATTTTCTCAAAAAAAATCTGTCGCTCTTGAGATTCGTATTTGAATGAGTTTATAGAAAATGGTACAAAAATCCCTCAAAGTATGGGCATTTCACAGCAAACGCGCGAGAATGGATACACACAGAACTCGCTGGAAATGTCGAAGATGTGGCGAGCAGTTGCAGTTCCGCCGAGTCATTAAAACACAGTCGAGTGCGAATTCACTGGCTTTTTCGGGAATATATGTCTCAATCCGGCGTTTGCACCGTGTATACGAAGAGATGACACAAAAAAAATCCCTAACCTACGCTCGCTCCAAATAATTCGAAACAACAATACAAAACATGTACATGCCAGCAACACTAACAGCACGCACCCCATCACTGAATCTCCTACATGCTGTCTTCAAATATGATTGCTTTATTGTTATCAATAAGAATCCACATCCCGAGAATCTGCAAACACACGTGACAACAAAAATCATTCAAAATATTTATTAGAAATAAAACTTATTGTTGCTCACTTAAACCTTCATCATGAATGATATTTTGCGCTTTATCAAAATTTCTTCGAAATATTCTAAATCCAGTCGGCTTTCAAATTTTTGTCGCTCTCCTTGTACTGCTGGGCCCATTCTTTGACCAAAATATCAGCCTTGATCGCCGCATTGTTGGCCTTCCTGGCCTCACACCTCACAATCGCTTTGTCCTCGTCAATATCCGTCGACAATACCTTTTTGTTCAGCATAACAGATGCACTCTTCAAAATTTTCCAGTCAGAAATCATGCAACCCAGCATGTTGGCCCCTGTCCGCAGCATCTTATTCTTATTATTCATCATCTCAGTGAAACAAATGTCCATCGCCGCCGTCTCAAGCGCTGATAAATCCAATTGCATCATGCACTCCGTCGTCTCCTCGTAAATTTGCTTGCTTGCAATGTATCTGGCCTTAAGATCTTCTTGCTTTCCGTACCCCTGCACTGAAATCGACTGCTCGTAGCGCAAAAAGATTTTTGTGGCCTGCTTCAAAACTTTTTTGTTATGTTTGCTTTGCTGCTTAGCAATCTTGCCATTCTTGCATGGCATGCTCGCGGAATAAAACAATTTTCTGTCCAGTACTTGCCTTTAAAGAAAAATTGTTCTATTTTGGGAAATTATTACCAGATTCTAGACCGGAAACGAAAAAATCGAGACTTTCTTCGAGTCCAAAAAAACTTGAGTTCGAGCAAAACACCCGCTCCGCTGCTTGTGCAACACCATAAACAGCCGAAAATCACACAATTTGTCGCGTTTTAGACCATTTGTTCGATACATGTGATAAATATGTGAATTTTCAGATTTTTGGAAATTTTATACAAACTGACAATTCAGAAGAGCGACAATATTTTTGACAAGTCTCAGATTTATTGTCGAGAAAAAATATCTGAGATCTCGCAGAGCACCTGCTGCCCATGCCCACAAATAAGAAATCGAAAATTGCGCAATAAGTCGTGAATTTTGAAACTCCAAGGGATATATGACACAAAATATATGTTTTTCAGATTTTTGGAATAATTATAACAACTGAGAATTCGGAGGCGCTACAATTTTCTTGACAAGTCTCAGATTAGTTGTCGAGGAAAAATATCTGAGATCTCGCAAACCACCAGATGCTTGTTTAAAAATGCTAAATGCCAGAAACGACACAATATGCGTTGGATTTTTGTCGTTATCACCGAATATTCGACATGAATATCCGGTTTTTCAGAGTCGTGTATAATTTATATAAACTGGAAATTCCTCAGAGATATAGAGAAGCTGACTATATTGCTTGAATGTGTGCTGTCATCGGTGCACACTTCGTGTAATTCACGATGCGCTCGAGCATCTCGCCTGGTAACAGCGAATATGGGCATGTATGAAAAGATGTAAACGGCGATGTGGTGTTGTTGTTGGCAAGGCGCTCATGGGTGCCCATAGCGAATGCAATCACATGCAGAAAAGGTATTCCATGCTGACATCCAACGTATTCCCCTCGTAACAAGTGCTCGCTGATTATGGTTGGCATTTTCACTCCGCGGTTGTCTGGGTGTCCCAGACCCATGGTAACCATATGACCATTCCTCTCAAAACCATGACCACCCCAAGTATACACGGCCCCCTGTGTGGTAACAGCTGCCGCGTGATAATCACCACACGCAGCAAAAACAATGCTAACATGGTTAAAGTACTGTGGCAAAATTTGTTTGGGACGAAACAGATCCTGGTTGTTGTTGTGGCCCAACTGTCCACTTTGCCCAGCACCCCACGAAAATAGGCCACCTTTTTGCGTGACGACCATTGAAAAATTGTCACCACACACCGCCTGTTGCACGGGAGAATCTTGGAAAATGTCAGCCCCGCCGACGTGCATTGGTATGTTGCAGTCGTCGTGACTGTCAATACCCAACTGGCCATCATCGCCCCAGCCCCATGCCCACAACTCACCTTCGTGTGTCACAGCCATCGTGTGTCCACCAGATGCTGCAACATGCACTATCATACCCACATTCACAAGTGCCTCCAACAGTTTGGGCACAAGCTGATTCTGCACATCATTATGTCCCAACTGTCCAAAACCACCATTGCCCCACGACCAAACTCGCCCATTGCGTCCCAGCGCTACACAATGGTAGGCAGCCCCGGCCAGCATTACAATGCGAACTTGACCGAATAATTCTTGTGGCAGCAGAATCGGAATCAAATTGCGTGTTTGCATGTCATTGTCGCCAATTTTACCAAACTCATACACCAGCCCCGTAGTTGTTAATACCATTGTAAAGTGCATGCCGCATGTCACCATTGCAGCAGGTGACTCACCAAAAAGCGATATGTCGAGCTTAGTTGGTTCTTGTCTTGATGCTACATCCCCATGTCCTAAGCAGCCATTGGTCCCATTTCCCCAAGTCCACACCGATCCCCGTGAAGTTACACATGCAATGTGTTGGCCCCCAATAGAGGTCATCTGCACATCATCGTGGAACACATCTCGCTCGCCCACGCACACTGGAATTAAGTCACGTAAAATCAATTCTGGAACTGCGTTCAATTCCAGATCATCCAGCACAAGTTCTCCTATTGTCCACACACCTGCTTTTCCCGTCACAATACTTGTACAGCTCAACCCGCATGCAACTGCCATCCCCACTATAAGCTGCATCCAGTGCTGGCTAAAAATGGCGAAGTAGCCGTCCACAAAAAATAAAGTTTACTCCCAATAAAGATGCAGACATTCCATGTTCCATGCTAACAAACTGACATGTCGTGTGAAACATCGCCGG